>JABAOG010000399.1_pt2 | contig 64490 bp, 67 predicted proteins | sample 7062131 | NCBI WGS metagenome assembly JABAOG01 (sample SAMN14538629, study PRJNA623070) | marine sediment metagenome | biome: marine biome [ENVO:00000428]; feature: marine pelagic biome [ENVO:01000023]; material: deep marine sediment [ENVO:00002113] | place: India: Arabian Sea | collected... | reverse complement strand
TACACCGGCTTTTTGTACGCCGGCGTGATGATCGGCAACGACGGTGTGCCGCGAGTGCTCGAGTACAACTGCCGCGGCGGCGATCCGGAGACTCAGCCGATCATGTTGCGCATGCGCACGGATCTGGTGGCCGTTTGCCAGGCGGCGCTCGACGGCACCCTGGCCGACGTGCACGCCGAGTGGGACCCGAGGGTCGCGCTCGGCGTGGTCATGACCGCGGGGGGCTATCCGGGTGCCTACGCGCGCGGCGACGTCATACACGGACTCGACCAGGAGCATCCCGACACCAAGGTGTTTCACGCGGGCACCGCGCAATCGGACGGCCAGGTGGTGACCGACGGCGGACGCGTCGTGTGCGTGTGTGCGCTCGGCGCCACCGCCGGTGAAGCGCAGGCCCGGGCCTACGAGCGGGTACGCAGCATCACCTGGAAAGATGCCTACTGCCGTTCGGATATCGGCTACCGCGCCGTGGCGCGGGAGCGAGCCTGAGGGCGCGGTGAGACCGCGCGAGGCAAGCTAGGCACGGCCATCCCATCGGCAGAAATTCGCCAGCAGCGCGAGCCCCGCACGCTGGCTCTTCTCGGGATGGAACTGCACCGCAAAGGCGCTGCCGAAAGCCGCCGCGCAACAGAACTCGATGCCGTATCGCGTGCGCGCCGCCACCACGCCCTGGTCCTTCGGCGCGACATAGTAGCTGTGCACGAAATAAAAACGATCCTGCGGCGCGATGCCGTGCCAGAGCGGATGGTCGCGGGTCGCAGCGACGGTGTTCCAACCCATGTGGGGCACCTTGAGCCTTTCGCCGCTCACCGGATGGCGCATGTCGGCGGGGAATCGTCGCACCTCGCCGGCGAGTATGCCGAGACCGCGGGTCTCGGCGTGCTCCTCGCTCGACTCCATGAGCGCCTGCAGCCCGAGGCAGATTCCGAGGAACGGCTTGGCATCGATGCAGGCGCGCAGCACCGGCTCGAGCGAGAGCCGCGCGAGCTCGCGCATGCAATCGCGGATGGCGCCCTGGCCCGGGAATACGACGCGCTCGGCATTGGCGATGGCATCCGCATCGGACGTGACCAGGACTTGCTGGTCGTGCGAGCAAACCCGATCCAGCGCTTTCGCCACCGAACGCAGGTTGCCCATGCCGTAGTCGACCACGGCGATCCGCTGCATCGGCGCCGACCCGCTCAGAGACGGCCTTTCGTTGACGGCACGCTTTCGCCGACGCGCGCGTCGAGGGCAACGGCCATGCGCGCGGCGCGGCCGAACGCCTTGAAGATCGTCTCTGCGATGTGGTGGGAGTTGATGCCGTGCAGGTTGTCGATGTGCAGCGTCGCCCGGGCGGCATTGACGAAGCCCTGGAAGAACTCGCGCACCAGGTCCACGTCGAAGTCGCCGATGCGTGCGCGGGGGTACTTGACCCGGTATTCGAGCCCGGGCCGGCCGGAGAAATCGATGACCACCCGCGAGAGCGCCTCGTCGAGCGGCACGTAGGCGTGCCCGTAANNGCGTGCACGCGAGTACTCGACCCGGTACTCGAGGCCGGGTCGGCCGGAGAAGTCGATGACGACTCTCGACAGCGCTTCGTCGAGCGGCACGTAAGCGTGCCCGTAGCGGGCGATGCCGCGCTTGTCGCCGAGTGCTTCGGCGAAGGCCTGGCCGAGCACGATGCCGGTATCTTCCACCGTGTGATGGGCGTCGACGGCGAGATCGCCGCTGGCGCGCACGTCCAGGTCGAACAGGCCGTGGCGCGCCACCTGGTCGAGCATGTGCTCGAGAAACGGCACGCCGGTCTCGAAGTGGCCTTTGCCGACGCCATCGAGATCGAGCGAGACGGTGATCTGCGTCTCCCGTGTATCGCGCTTGATTGACGCCTGACGTGACGACATGCTGTGCCTCGAGCCTGGTCCGCAAAGGGCGAGTAGGATACCGGTATCCGGCAACCCCATAAACACCGTTGGACGGCGCAGGGGCATGTGATCCGGCCCCGTGTGGTATAGCATAGCGCGCGCCACGTTCCGGAGTCGGCCGCAGTACCGTGACCAGCGACGCCAATTCCCGCCCCCAGAGCGCACGCCCCCCCATCGGGGTGGGGCTCTTCGTCACCTGCCTCGTCGACCTCATGCGGCCCAACGTGGGTTTCGCCAGCGTCAAGCTGCTCGAGGACGCCGGCTGCCGGGTCGAGGTTCCGGAGCTTCAGACCTGCTGCGGCCAGCCGGCCTACAACAGCGGCGATTTCACCGACGCGCAGCACATTGCCAGGCAGGTCATCGCCGCCTTCGAGCCGTACGATTATCTGGTGGCGCCCTCCGGTTCCTGTGTCGGCATGATCAGGGAGCACTACCCGAGGCTGTTCGCCACCGACGTCGAATGGCGCAACCGCGCCGCGCGCCTCGGCGAGCGAAGCTACGAGATCGTGAGCTTTCTCCACGACGTGCTCGGCATCGACGCGCTCGATGTCGCGCATAAGGGAAGCGTCACCTACCACGATTCGTGCTCCGGCCTGCGCGAGCTCGACATCCACCATCAGCCGCGCGCGCTGCTCGGCAAGGTCTCCGGTCTCGAGCTGAGGGAGATGGCCGACAGCAACGTCTGCTGCGGATTCGGCGGCACGTTCTGCGTCAAGTATCCGAAGATCTCGGAGCACCTGGTTTCCAACAAGGTCGCCAACGTCGTCGACAGCGGCGCCGAGACGCTGCTCGGCGGCGATCTCGGTTGCCTTCTCAATATCGCCGGTCGCATCAAGCGCGAGGGCTTCGCGACCAAGGTCTATCACGTGGCCGAGGTGCTCGCCGGCATGACCGATGTGCCGGCCATCGGCGATGCCGCAACGCGAGACGCGTCGAAGTGAAATCCACGGCGAGCGCATTCAAGAAAAACGCCCGTATGGCGCTGCTGGATCCCGACCTGCGCAAGGCCATGGGTTTCATCAAGGGCGGCTTCGTCGAGAATCGACGCGCAGCGGTGGAGCGTTTTCCCGAGTTCGAGGAGCTGAGGAGACTCGCGCGCGGCATCAAGGAGCACACGCTGCAGAATCTCGACTTTTACCTCGAGGCGTTCGAGAAGCGCGTGCACGCCCAGGGCGGACAGGTGCACTGGGCGAGCACACCGAGCGAGGCGCGTGACATCGTCATCGACATCTGCCGGCGCGTCGGCGCCAAACGCGTCACCAAGAGCAAATCGATGGTCGGCGAGGAGATCGCCATCAACGATGCGCTCGAGAGCGCGGGCTTCGAGCCCGTCGAGACCGATCTCGGCGAGTACATCATCCAGCTCGCCGGGGAGCCGCCGAGCCACATCATCGCCCCGGCGGTGCACAAGACCAAGGGCCAGATCACCGAGCTTTTCCACGCCCATCATGCACGTTACGGGTACACCGAGCGCCAGACCGAGGTGCCGGCAATGGTCGACGAGGCGCGCAAGGTGCTGCGCGAGAAGTTTCTGAGCGCCGATGTCGGCATCACCGGCGCGAACTTCCTGGTCGCCGAGACGGGCTCGACGGTGGTCGTCACCAATGAGGGTAACGCCGATCTGACCAACACCCTTCCACGCGTGCACATCGTCACCGCCGGTATCGAGAAGGTCGTGCCGACCCGCGAGGATGTCAGCACGCTGCTGCGCGTGCTGGCGCGCAGCGCCACCGGTCAGGAGATGTCGGTGTACACCACCTTCTCCACCGGGCCGCGCAGGCGCGACGACCTCGACGGTCCGTCGGAGTATCACGTGGTGCTGCTCGACAACGGCCGATCGGAGATGCTCGGCAACGAGTTCCACGAGATGCTGCGCTGCATCCGCTGCGGCGCCTGCATGAACCACTGCCCGGTCTATCAAGGCGTCGGCGGCCACGCCTACGGCTGGGTCTACGCGGGCCCCATGGGCTCGGTGCTGACGCCGCTCATGGTGGGACTCGAGCAGGCCGGCGACCTGCCCAACGCCTGCACCCTCAACGGACGCTGCCAGGAGGTCTGCCCCATGGGCATCGGGCTGCCGGGGATGCTGCGCCAGCTGCGCCGGCGCCAGTACCAGAGCCGCCAGACCTCGCGCGGCTCGCGCGCGGCGCTGGCGGCCTGGTCGTTTCTCGCCCGGCGGCCGCGACTGTATCGGCGCGTCATGGGCGCCGCTGTCGCGGGCCTCGCCTGGCTCGGCCGCCGCCGCGGCCGCTTCCGGCACATGCTGCTCGCCGGTGGCTGGACCTCGGTGAGGGATCTTCCTGCGCCCCAGGGCGCGAGCTTCCAGAGCCAGTGGCGCCGGCGGCGCGGGCAGAGCGGCCCATGAGCGGCGCGCGCGAGCGGGTGCTCGCCAACGTGCGCGCGGCGCTGAACCGCGTCGGGCCGCTGCCCGAGAGCGTCGCCAGGAGTCTCCAGGGGCGTCTCGCGCGCCCGCGTGCGAATCTCGCGCCGGCTGTCGGTGATGACCTCGTTGCGCGCTTCGTCGAGATGATCACCGCCGTGTCCGGCAGGGTCACGCGCGTCGCGCACATCGACGGGGTTGCGGACGTGGTGGCCGGACTGCTCGAGACTTTCGATCTGGGCGAGCGCGTGGTGGTGGCGCCGGATGCCACGCTCGAGGGCATTCCCTGGTCGAATCGACTGAGCGTCGAGCGGCGTGCCGCCAGCGGGGACGATCGGCTGAGCGTCACCGCCGCCTACGCGGCGGTTGCCGAGACCGGCAGCCTGGTGCTGCTGTCGGCTGCCGAGAGCCCGACGACGTTGAACTTCCTGCCCGACGACCACGTGATCGTTGTGCGCGAATCACAGGTGGTGGCGCACATCGAGGACGTCTGGGCGCGCATGCGCCGCGACAAGCGCGCCATGCCGCGCACGGTGAACTTCATCACCGGACCGTCGAAGACCGGCGACGTGGAGATGATCATGCAGGAGGGCGCCCACGGGCCGCGCAGGCTGCACGTTATTCTGGTTGCGGACTGAGCGCGCTCACGCCGGTCGTAACCACACGGCCGTGTCGTGGTACACGGCGCCGCCGTTGGGTGCGCCGGGCTCCGCGCTTACCAGCGCGTTGATGCCGATCCCCTCCTCGAACGCGTGGTTCGGCCAGATGCTTTCAACTACGACCACCCCCTGCTGCACGCCGTCGAAGACTTTCGCGTGCACGACCACGCTCGCGCGCCGGTTGCCGATGCGCACGCGATCGCCGGCCTCGATGCCGATCTCGCGCATGTCCTCGGGGTGCACCAGCACCGTCGGACGCCCCTCGCTGGCGATGGACGTCGGGGTCTCGGTGAAGGTCGAGTTGAGATAGTTGCGTGCCGGCGCCGTGACCATGCGGAACGGATGCTCGTCGTCGGCCTCGTCGATGACCGGCAGGTGATCGGGAAGCGTCGTCATGCACTCGTGGTTCGGCCCACGCAACGCCCAGTCCGGGCTGAAGTGAAAACGCCCGTCCTCGTTGGCGAATCCGTTGAGATAATGCATGGTCTCGAAGTCCATGGCGCAGTCGTGCCAGTGCGCCGCGTGCAGGGATTCGGCGTCGGGTCGTGAGGAGCGGCGCAGCGCGTCCTCGATGAGCTGCCACTCGCTCATCTCGAAGCCGGGATGTTTGGCGCCCACTCGTTTCGCCAGCTCGCACAGCACCCAGTGATTGGGGCGACTCTCGGCGTAGGGCTCGATGACCTTGCGTGTCACCTGAAAGTACGTGTGCCCGCCGCCCTGGTACATGTCGTCGTGCTCGAGAAAGGTGGTCGCCGGCAGGACGATGTCGGCCATGGCGGCGGTCTCGGTCATGAACTGCTCGTGCACGCAGGTGAACAGGTCCGATCGCGAGAAGCCTTTGCGCACATCCAGCGACTGCGGCGCCACCATCATCGGATTGGTGTTCTGGATGAACATCGCCGTCACCGGCGGGCCGCCCTGCAGATCGGCCGGGTCACCGCAGAGCACCGGTCCGATACGCGCCTGATCGAGCACGCGAACGCTCTTGTCACGCGCATCGAGGCCCATGATGACGGTCTGATCGATGCCGTAGATGAAGTGATTGCTGTACAGCGCTCCGCCGCCCCGGTGACGCCATGCGCCTGTCACCGCCGGCAGGCAGCTGACCGCATGCACGTTGGCGGCACCGTTTCGCGAGCGCGACATGCCGTAGCCGATGCGCAGGAAGGATCGTTCGGTGTTTCCGTAGAGTCGCGCGAACTCGACGATCTTCTCGGCCGGCACGCCGCTCAGGCGCGACGCCCACTCGGGCGTGCGCGTCTCGAGATGCGCCTCGAGCGCCTCGGGCACATCGGTGTAGCGGGCGAGATAATCGCGATCGGCGAATCCCTCGGCGAACAGCACATGCATGACGCCGCAGGCGAGGGCGCCGTCGGTGCCGGGGCGCGGCATGAGATGAATGTGAGCCTTCTCGGCCGTGCCGGTGCGATACGGATCCACCACCACCAGCTTCGCACCGCGCTCGCGCTTGGCCTGCGCGACGTGGTGCATGACGTTGACCTGGGTGTTGACCGGGTTGGCGCCCCACACGACGATGAGATCGCTCTCGGCCATCTCCCGCGGATCGACCCCGCGCTTGGCGCCGGTGCCGGCGATCCAGCCGGCGTCCACCAGCGTGATGCAGAATGTGGAGTGCTGGCGCGAATAGCGCTTCACGTGGCGCAGCCGCTCGATGCCGTCGCGCTGCACGAGGCCCATGGTGCCGGCGTAGAAGTAGGGCCATACGGTCTCGCTGCCGTGGCGCTGCTCCGCCTGCAGGAGTTTCTCGGCCACCTCGTCGAGCGCGTCGTCCCAGGAAAGCGGCTCGAAGGCGGAGATGCCGACGCCCTTGGCGCCGCTTCTGCGCAACGGCTCGCGCAGCCGGTCCGGGTGGTGCACGCGTTCTGCGTAGCGCGCCACCTTCGCGCAGATCACACCCGCGGTGTAGTCATTGTCCTTTGCGCCGTAGACCCGGCCGATGGTGTGCGCGTCGATACGCTCCACCTCCAGCGCGCAGGTGCTCGGGCAGTCGTGGGGACAGGCGGAGTGGACGCGGGCAACAGCGCTGGCTCTGGGCATGGGTCATTCGCGTCCTGGGTGCGGGCTGTCAGGCATTCTGCTTCAATTGGGCGGCGCTCTCCAGTGGGCAGCGCCGCTCGGGTCGGCGCAGCCAGGTAAGGCAGCGTCATCGCCCGGGCATTCCAGGTCAACGGGGTGGCGGCGGCGCGCCGCTCAGCGCTCGACCACGTTCTCCAGGACGAGCTCGCCGACCTCGATGCGCACCGTGTCGCCAACGGCCAGCGAGAAATCATCCGGCGGCACGATGCCGGTGCCGGTCATGAGCAGCACGCCATCGGGAAAGGCGAGCTCACGGGTCAGCCAGCCCGCGATCTCCTCGAGCGAGCGCTTGAGCTGCGCGCTGCTGGTCTCGCCCTGGAATGCCACGGCGCCGCCGCGGCGGATGCTCATGCGGATGGGCAGGTCGACGAGGCTGTCCGGGTCGGCGAGCAGAATGCCCGGTCCCAACGCACACGAGCCGTCGTAGATCTTGGCCTGCGGCAGGTAGAGCGGGTTCTCGCCCTCGATGTCGCGCGACGACATGTCGTTGCCGGCGCAGTAGCCGACGATGTCGCCGGCGCCGTTGAGCACCAGGGTCAGCTCCGGTTCCGGCACGTTCCAGCGACTGTCGCGCCGGATGCGCACCGCCTCGCCGTGACCCGCCACGCGCCAGCCGATGGCCTTGAAGAACACCTCCACCCGGTCCGCCTCGTAGACCTTCTGGTACAGATCCTTGCTCTGGGATTCCTCCACGCGCGCCTCGCGGCTGCGCAGATAGGTCACGCCCGCCGCCCACACCTCCTGGGCCGCGTCGACAGGTGCGAGGAGATCGCCGCCGGCCGCCTCGCCGAGCGCCGCAAGCGCGCTCGGCAGGCCGTCGGCGGGCGCGCACAGCAGGGAAGAGAGGGTCACGTCGCTCGGCAGAAAGCGTCCGTCGACGGCCCACCGTGGACCCCGATCCGTTCGATGGCGTGTCAGATAGCGGCTCACTGGAGAACACTCCCGGTGGTCTGTCGACGTACCCTAACCGTCAGCCGCCGCGCGCGCCAGACGCGGACAATACATGGCGGGGCGTCGAGCCGGCGACGGGCGCGGCGCCTTCGGCGATCGCGCGCAAGTCGTGGTAGCATCGCAGGCCGCCGGCAGCCGCCGAGCATCACCGACAGCCGAGGCCCCCAGCGACTTGAACAGCATCGATCTGAATGGACGTCGCGCCGTCGTCACCGGCGCGGCCGAAGGCATCGGACTCGCTATCGCCCGCCGTCTGCTCGCTTCCGGCGCCGCCGTGAGCTTGTGGGACCGGGAAGCCGCTCTGCTCGAGGAGACCCATGCGAAGCTCTCGGCCATGGGTGCGACGCACCGGGTGTGCGTCGAGCTCACCGACGCCGAGGCGGTGGCTCGGGCTGCCGAGGAAACGGCCGAAGCCCTCGGCGGGATCGACATCCTGGTGAACAATGCCGGCATCGCCGGGCCCACGGTTCCGTCCTGGGAATATCCGCTCGATGAGTGGCGGCGGGTCGTCGACGTGGACCTGAACGCGGTCTATTACGGTTGCCGTGCCATCGTGCCGCGCATGCTCGCGCAGAATTACGGGCGCATCGTCAACGTCGCCTCCATCGCCGGCAAGGAAGGCAATCCCAACGCGGCCGCCTACAGCGCCGCCAAGGCCGGTGTCATCGCGCTGACCAAATCCATCGCCAAGGAGACCGCGGACAGCAACGTCGCCATCAACTGCATCACGCCGGCGGCCGCGAGGACGCGCATCTTCGAGCAGATCAGCCAGCAGCACATCGACTACATGCTGTCGCGGATTCCACGCGGCAGGTTTGTCAAGGTGGAGGAGATCGCCGCCATGGTGGCGTGGCTCGTGTCCGAGGAGAACTCGTTCACCACCGGGGCGGCCTTCGATATCAGCGGCGGACGCGCCACCTACTGAGGACAGCGGGGAAAAAGCCATGCGGGTAGTGGTCACCGGTGGAGCGGGTTTTCTCGGATCGCGGCTCGTCAAAGCGCTGCTCGAGCGCGGCAGCATCACTACCTCGGGCGGTGACGAGGCGGAGATCGACGAAGTTCTGGTCGCGGACATCGCGCCGCCGGCGCAGCCGTTCGCCGCCGACAAGCGACTGAAAACCCGATACGGCGACTTCAGCGAGGCCGATGCGGCGAATCAGCTGATCGACGCGGATACCGCGGCGGTGTTTCACCTGGCGGCCATCGTCAGCGGCGAGGCCGAGCAGGATTTCGACAAGGGCATGCGCGTGAATCTCGACGGCACCCGTCAGATGCTCGAAGCCTGTCGCCATCGTGCCAACGTGCCCCGCGTGGTCTTCGCGAGCTCCGTGGCCGTGTACGGCGGTGACATGCCCGACGTGCTCGACGACGCCACGCCGCTCACGCCGCAGACCTCCTACGGCACGCAGAAGGCCATCGGCGAGCTGCTGGTCAACGACTACAGCCGCAAGGGCTTCATCGACGGCCGCGCCCTGCGCCTGCCGACGGTCGTGGTTCGCCCGGGCAAGCCCAACGCCGCCGCCTCGTCGTTCGCCAGCTCCATCCTGCGCGAGCCCCTGCAGGGCGAGGAGGTCGTCTGCCCGGTGTCGGCGAAGACCGGTGTCTGGCTTCTTTCACCCCGCCGGGTCGTGGCCTGTCTGCTGCACGCAGCGGATATCGCTCCCAAAGCCTGGGGCGAGAGTCGCTCGGTGGCGCTCCCGGGCATGACCGTGACCGTCGAGGAAATGATCGCGGCGCTCGCCAGGGTCGCCGGTGAGGGCGTCGCCGCGCGCGTGCACTTCGAGCCGGATCCGTTCATCGAGAAGATCGTCTACGGCTGGCCGACCCGCTTCACCACCGAGCGTGGCGAGATCATGGGCTTTCGCGCCGACGAGCGCTTCGATGACGTCATCGAGGCGTTCATCGAGGACGACCTCGGCGGCAGCTACGTTGGCTAGCGGCGCGGCTACGCCAGGCGATCGAGCACCGCGCGGGTGACGGCGGCGGTATCGGCCGAGCCGCCGAGATCCCGCGGCAGCGCGCCGCCCCCCGCCAGCGCTCCAGCCACCGCATCCTCGATGGCAACCGCCGCATCGCGACAGGCGCGCGCGTCGTGCCGGTGCCCGAGCCACTCGAGCATCATGGCGGCGGACAGAATCATGGCGAGCGGATTGGCAACTCCCTTGCCGGCAATGTCCGGCGCGCTGCCGTGGGCCGGCTGGAACAGGCCGTGCGCGTCGCCGATGTCGGCCGAGGCCGCCATGCCCATGCCGCCGACCAGCGCGGCCGCCAGATCCGAGAGAATGTCGCCGAACATGTTCTCCATCACCAGCACGTCGAACTCCCAGGGCTTGCGTACCAGATCGAGCGCCGTCGCGTCGACGTAGTGGTGATCGGCCGCGATGTCCGGAAAGCGCGCGGCGCGCTCGTCGAATATCTTGCGAAAGAAGGCCATGGATGCGAAGACGTTGGATTTGTCCACGCAGGTGACCCGGCCGGGCCGCCCGCGCTGCCTGCGCCGGCGCGCGAGATCGAAGGCGAAATCGAACAGCCGCTCGCACACCGAGCGCGTGATGACCATGGTGTCGCGGGCGAGCGCATCGTCCTCGACGATGCCCTTGCCCCGCGATGCGAACAGGCCTTCGGTGGATTCGCGAATGATGACCAGATCGATGTCGGCAGCGCGCGCATCGGCGAGCGCGAGCGGCGCGCCGGGGTAGGCGCGCACGGGCCGAACGCCCGCGTAGAGCTCGTAGCCGAAGCGCAGATCGAGCTGCGGCGCGGGCTCGGTTCCGTCCGCGTAGCGCACGTCCGGCAGCCCCATGGCGCCGAACAGAATCGCGTCGGCCTCGCCGGCGCGGCGGTAGTTCTGCGCCGACAGCGCCTCGCCGGTATCCCTGTAAAGACCGGCGCCGCCGGGCAGGTGATCGAACGCGAGCGAGAAGCCGCCGGTTCGGCTGCGCGCGGCTTCGAGCACCGCGATGCCGGCAGCCATGATCTCCTCGCCGATGCCATCGCCTGCCAGCACGGCGATGTGAAACTCGTCTTCGCGTTGCACGCAAACGCCTCGCGCGTCAGTTGGCTGCGATGATGTCGCGAGCTGGCGGCGCGGGCAAGGGTCGGCGTCGTCGCGGGGGAGCTTGCTGTTCAGGGAATAACCCTTGGGATATGCTGCCCGTCTTCGTTTGCGCCCCGTGCGCGCGGGTCAAAACCTCAGCGAGGAGAATCAAAACGTGAAACTGCTGCGTTACGGGCCCGCGGGCGCCGAGAAGCCGGGTCTGCTGGACGGCGAAGGGACGATCCGGGATCTTTCCGCCCACGTGGCGGATATCGACGGAACCACCCTGGGGCCCGAGAGCCTCGCGGCGCTGGCGAAGCTCGATCCGCGGAGCCTGCCGGCAGTGAACGGCAGCCCGCGGCTCGGTCCGCCGGTGGCCAATGTGGGCAAGCTGCTCTGCATCGGCCTCAACTACCGCGACCACGCCGAGGAGACCGGCGCGCCGATTCCCGACGAGCCGATCCTGTTCATGAAATCCACCACGTCCATCATCGGGCCCAACGACGACGTGATCCTTCCCAAGGGCAGTCGCAAGGGTGACTGGGAGGCGGAGCTCGGCATCGTCATCGGCAGCCGCGCGAGCTACGTGGAGGAAGCCGACGCGCTCGATTACGTCGCCGGCTACTGCGTCTTCAACGACGTTTCCGAGCGCCACTACCAGCTCGAGGGCACCGGCCAATGGGTCAAGGGCAAGAGCGCCGACACCTTTGCGCCCTTCGGACCGTGGATGGTGACCCGCGACGAGGTGCCCGATCCCCAGGATCTGCACGTGTGGCTCGAGGTCGACGGCCAGCGTTACCAGGACGGCTCGACCCGCACGATGATCTTCCCGGTGCCGTATCTGGTCAGCTACGTGAGCCGCTACATGACGCTGGAGCCCGGCGACATCATCCCCACCGGCACGCCGCCGGGCGTCGGCCTCGGCCAGAAGCCGCAGGTGTTTCTGCGCCCGGGAAACGTCATTCGGCTCGGCATCGAGGGCCTCGGCGAGATGCAGCAGAACGTGCGCGCGCATCCCGACGATTGAGCGAGGATAGGCAACGGTGAGCAAGAAAAAATCTGCGCGGCGCAGCACCGAGTGGTTCGGCAAGGCCGACAAGGACGGCTTCCACCATCGCAGCTGGATGAAGAACCAGGGGCTGCCGCACCACCTGTTCGACGGCCGCCCGGTCATCGGCATCTGCAACACCTGGTCGGAGCTCACCCCGTGCAACGCGCACTTCCGCGTGCTCGCCGAGCGCGTCAAGCGCGGCGTCTACGAGATGGGTGGATTCCCGCTGGAGTTTCCCGTCATGTCGCTCGGCGAGACGCTGATGCGCCCGACGACGATGATGTTCCGCAACCTGGTGAGCATGGACGTGGAGGAGTCGATCCGCGCCAACCCCATCGACGGCGTGGTGCTGCTGGTCGGCTGCGACAAGACCACGCCGGCGCTGCTGATGGGCGCGGCGAGCTGCGACCTGCCGACCATCGCGGTCTCCGGCGGACCGATGCTCAACGGGCGCTTCCGCGGCGAGCAGATCGGCTCGGGCACCCACGTGTGGAAGTTCGATGCCATGGTGCGCGCCGGCGAGATGGACGTGCAGGAATTCATGGACGCGGAGGCGTGCATGTCGCGCTCCGTCGGTCACTGCATGACCATGGGCACCGCCTCCACCATGGCGAGCATGGTGGAGTCGCTCGGCATTGGCCTGCCCACCAACGCCGCCATCCCCGCGGCGGACTCGCGTCGCAACGTCCTCGCGCACATGGCCGGGCGACGCATCGTCGAGCTCGTCGAGGCCGACGTGAAGATGTCGGACATCATCACCCGCGACGCCTTCGAGAACGCCATTCGCACCAACGGCGCCATCGGCGGCTCCACCAACGCGGTGATTCACCTGCTGGCGCTGGCCGGACGGCTCGGCGTGGAGCTGTCGCTGAACGACTGGGATCGCCTCGGCAGGGAGGTGCCCTGTATCGTCAACCTGATGCCGTCGGGCGAGTACCTGATGGAGGATTTCTACTACGCCGGCGGCCTGCCGGTGGTGCACCGCGAGCTCGCCGAGCACGGGCTGCTCGCAAAAGACGCCCTCAGCGTCGGCGGCGGCACCATTTGGGATCACTGCCGCGACGCCGAGTGCTTCAATCGCGACGTCATCCACACCTTCGACGCGCCCTTCAAGCCCCAGGGCGGCATCGCCGTGCTGCACGGCAACCTCGCCCCGGGCGGCGCCATCCTCAAGCCCTCGGCGGCGTCGCCGGAGCTGATGCAGCACCGCGGCCGCGCCGTCGTGTTCGAGGACATCGACGACTACAAGGCGCGCATCGACGATCCCGAGCTCGACATCGACGCGAGCTGCGTGATGGTGCTCAAGGGCTGCGGGCCCAGGGGCTATCCGGGCATGCCCGAGGTCGGCAACATGGGTCTGCCGGCGAAGGTTCTGCGCGAGGGCGTCACCGACATGGTGCGCATTTCCGATGCGCGCATGAGCGGCACCGCCTACGGCACGGTGGTGCTGCACACGGCGCCCGAGTCCGCTGCCGGCGGGCCGCTGGCCGTGGTCAGGGACGGCGACATGATCGAGCTCGACGTGGAGGCGCGGCGTTTGCATCTGGATATTTCCGACGAGGAGCTCGCCAGTCGTCTCGCATCCTGGCAGCCGGACGCGGCGGCGCAGGTGCGTGGTTATGCAAAGCTTTACGTGGACCATGTCAACCAGGCCGATGTCGGCTGTGACCTGGAATTTCTGGTGGGCAGCAGCGGCGCTCCCGTGCCCCGCGAGAGCCACTGATCGCAACCGGACTTCGCAGGAGGGGCGAGCATGTTCGAGAAACAGCGATTCATAGAGGCGTGTCGCGCCGCTCTGAAGGAGAGCGACGCACAGGCAGCGGTCAACGAGATCGTGCAGGAGGCCGTCAGCGAGCCCGGGCAGATCCTCCGCGAGCTCGGAGAGCCGCAGCTCGCCGGTGTCGACACGATCTATCGCGGCCCGGATCTCACCATCCTCAATCTTGCATGGGGCCCGCGCATGGACCTGCATCCCCATGACCACCGCATGTGGGCGGTCATCGGTATCTACGCCGGTCGCGAGGACAACACCTTCTACCGGCGCAGCCCGGAAGGCTTGGCCCGGCACGGGCTCAAGGAGCTGAATGCGAAGGACACGATTCCCCTGGGGGAAACCATCATCCACTCAGTATCGAATCCCCTGGACGAGCTGACCTGCGCCCTTCACGTCTATGGCGGCGACTTCTTCGACACGCCGCGCAGCGAGTGGGACCCGCAGACGTTCGAAGAGCATCCCTACGACGTGGCCCACACCATCCAGGTCTTCGAAGAATCCAACCGGCGCCTCAGGGAGGCCCAGCGCCGCTGAAGCGCTCCGCGGGCGCGGTCAGGCGATGTTGTCGGGATTGTGCACCGTCACCCGCTGCACGGCTCGGTCCGCCACCATGTGGTTGGCACCCTCGTAGAATTTCTTGAAGTGCGGCTGCTGCCGGTGCACCTCGAGGGAGGCGGCGTCGGTGTAGACCTCGTAGAAGATGAAGGTGTCGGGGTCGTCCTCGGTCTGCATGACGTGAAAAAGATGGCAGTCCGGCTCGTCGCGCACGGCCGCCTCGGCGTTGGCAAGAATATGGGGTTTGAACTCCTCGGCTTTGCCCGGCTGCAGCTTGATGGTGACGATGATGGCGAAACGGCTCACTTCGATGTCCTCTGCACGATGGGATTCGGCCCAATGTAACGGAGATTTGGTGCAGACGAAAAGATAACTTATGGTCGTATCCCGTCTCAGCCAACGGAGGACGCGTCATGGCATCTGGCACCGGTATTATCCGCACCGCCGATATCTGTGACGATTTCGGCGACGAGGTTCTCGTTTGTGAGCTCGCCTTCGCCGATTTCGCCGCTCGCGATCACTTCCACGGAGAGGCCGTAACGTTCGCGACCTACGAGGACAACCAGGGCATCCGGGAGCTGCTCGCCGAAGGCGGCGCCGGCAAGGTTCTGGTGGTGGACGGCCGCGGCTCGCTGCGACGCGCGCTTTGCGGCGGTAACATCGCCGCGCTTGCGCATCAGCACGGCTGGCAGGGACTCATTTTCAACGGCGCCATACGTGACAGCCACGAGTTCGCGGATCTCGACTTCGGCGTCAAGGCCATCGGCACCACCGCCATGGCGCCGCGCAAGGACGGTATCGGCCGCAGGGGCGTGGAGATCTATATCGGCAACATCACCATTCACCCGGGCGACTATGTCTACGCCGATCGGGACGCCGTCATCGTCTCGACCCGCCCGGTGCACGATCTTTGAGCATGGCGCGGGGCATCGATCATCTGGTCTTGGCCGTCGCCGATCTCGCTGCCGCGCGGGACCGATTCGAGCGCCTCGGCTTTTCCACGACGCCGCTCGGCAGACATCCCTGGGGCACGGCCAACCATCTCGTTCAGTTTCCGCACAACTTCATCGAGCTGCTCGGCGTGGTCGAGCGCGAAGAGATCGTTCCCATGAGCGCCGGACACTTCAGCTTCAGCGCGCACAACGATCGTTTCCTCGGAAAGCGCGAGGGACTCTCGATGCTGGTGTTGTCGACCGACGATGCGCACGCCGACGCCGAGCAGTGGCGGTCGCGGGGGCTTCGTGTCTACGAGCCCGTGCACTGGTCGCGCAAGGCGACGCTTCCCGATGGCGCCGAGTCGACGGTTGCCTTCACGCNNCTCGTGTCAGCAGCACAATCCGGAGGCCTTTTGGAAGCCGCAGTACCAGGTGCACGAGAACTCTGCCGCCGGGATTGCCGAGGTCACCCTCGTCGCCGGGCAGCCGACGCGACACGCGGCTTTCCTCACCGCGCTGCTCGACGGTGCCCGCGTCGACGAGGAAGGCGACGGGCTGAGGTTCACGACCGCGCGCGGCGCGATCCGCGTCGAGTCGCCGACGCGCTTTGCCGCGCGCTATCCCGGCGCGCGGCTGTCGGGCGACGGCAGCGGGGCCCTGTTCATGGCCGCCACCGTCGTAGTCGCCGATCTCGAGCGCGCCGCCCGCTGTCTCGACAGGAACGGCATTCCTTACTCGTCCGGCGCAACGGCGCTGCACGTGGGTCACGACGACTGCTTCGGAATGGTGCTCGAGCTCGCGCAGCGCAGCGCCTGAGCGCGCGTGCCCGGAACCATTCAGCCTGTGTTCAGCCGCCCTCCCGTAGGGTGTCGCCACGAGCCCGAAAGGGGGCTACGGGACGTTCAACCAGGAGAAGCAGCCATGAAACATCTCGCAATCGCACTTGCGACTATCGCGGCGCTCGCGCTGGGCGTGTCGGCGGGCGCGGACGCACGCGACAAGGGTCGTCGTGACGGCGCGTACCCGCAGCGCCACGCTTCCGGACAGCAGCATGCACACCCCAGCAAGTTCCAGCACGCCGTCGACCGGCGGCAGGCGGGCCAGCGTGCGCGCATCCGGGAGGGTTGGCAATCCGGCAATCTGAATCGCCACGAGATCTCGCGGCTCGGCAGAGATCAGGCGCGAATCGGCAGACTCGAGCGGCGCTTCGGCGCCGACGGGCGCTACACCCGGCACGAGCGCAGGGCCTTGAAAGGGGCGCTGGATCACTCGAGTAAACGCATCTGGCGGATGAAGCACAATCGCCACGGGTGGAAGCACGGCCATGGAAAGCGCTATGGGCACTACAAACACCACCCGTACCACAAACACCATCGGTACCACAGACACCACCCGTACCACAGACACTTTCGCCACGGGTATCGCCCGCCGCGCCATCACCGCCACCATCACTACCGGCACCGCCCCTGGGCCTATCCCGTGTACCTGGAGGCGTCCCCGGGCTACAGCCGCGGGCTCGAGGTCGAGACCGAGGAGTTTCGATTCAAGGTCTACGGGTCAGGGTAGAGTGCCCGCCAGGGACAAGGCACGGACCGGCCGATGGGCGACCGGTTCTGGGCAACGGTTCACGGCGGCGCTGGCACCAGCGTGCAGCGCCGCCGTGCACGCGGGCTCAGCCTGTCCGACTCAGGCGAACTCGGTGCGAATCGCCTCGCTGTGCTCGCCCAATGCCGGGACCGGGCGCAGCCGCTGCTCGCTTCCCGCCACGCAGGCGGGCGGCGCCACCATGCTGACCGGTCCGTTCGGCGTGTCCACCTGGACGCGTCTCAGGGCCGGGTGCCCGGAGAGTCCTTCGACGTCGTTCACTTCCCCGAAAGCGATCTGCGACGCGCGCAGGCGTTTCAAGAGCACCTCGCGGTCCATGCTCTGAAAGTGCGCGTCGATGATGTCCTTCAACGCCTGGGCGTTCTGGCAGCGGGACGGATTGTCGCTGAAGCGCGCATCCTCGATGAGCTCGGGCATTTCCAGCACCTCGTTGCACAGGCGCACGTACTCGCGCCGGTTCTGCACGGCGATCATGATGGGAGGCCCATTGCGGGTCGTGTAGGCGCCGTAGGGCTGGATCATCGGGTGACTGAGGCCGGTGCGCGAGAGCTTGGCGCCGGCGTAGTCGTAGCGAAGCAGCGGCACCGCCATCCAGTCCGACATGGCGCCGAACATCGAGAGCGCGATGGCGCTTCCTTCGCCGCTTCGCTCACGGGCGTAGAGCGCTTCGAGAATGGCCGCGCAGGCGTACATGCCCGTGCCGATATCGCAGGCCGACACGCCGATGCGCCCGGGTTGCTCGGGTGAGCCGGTGATCGAGCACAGCCCGCTCTCCGCCTGCACCAGCATGTCGTAGGCCCTCATGTCCGCGTAATCGCCGCAATCGCCGTAGCCGCTGATGTCGCAGGTGATCAGCCGCGGATAGCGCTCTCTCAGTGCTGCGGAGCCAAAGCCCGCGCGCGCCGCCGCTCCCGGAGCGAGGTTTTGAACGAAAACATCCGCTTTCGCAACGATGCGCTCGAGCAGTGCCGCGTCGTCGGCATCCTTGATATCCAGCACCAGGGATTCCTTGCCGCGGTTGAGCCACACGAAGTAGACGCTCTCACCGTTGATGTCGCTGTCGTAGCTGCGGGCGAAATCGCCCCCCTCGCGCTCGACCTTGATGACGCGGGCGCCCGAGTCGGCGAGACGCGAGGTGCAAAAGGGCGCCGCCACCGCCTGCTCGAGGGAGACTACAAGCAATCCGTTGAGAGGCGCGCGGTTCATGACTCGCAACACGCTCCACCGTCGGCCGAGCGCACGAAAGCAGAGACCGTTATCTCGTTGACGAACCAGTTCTCAAATATTTTTTTCCCTGTGATGCCCAGATGCAGGTGATCTGCAAAATGGCTTTCATCGAGTTCGATGTCTTCCCGGTAGTTCAAATAACTCAAGCGAAACTTTTCGATCAGCGACTGAAGATGTAGCCGGTACGTGTCCTCGATCGGACGTTGCAGCTCGAGCAAGGCGGGATGATGGACCTGCTCAAAGAGAACGGGCGTGCAGCCTCGGGAGATCGAAGTCTCGATGATCGTCGCGAGTAATTCCATGTTCCGGGTCATATTTCTGAGAATGACCGGTGTTTTCGCTTCCAATCTGCGCCACTCGCTGTCCAGGTGAGACTCCGGAATTGAAAGAGACTCGAGATAGCGTGTCGCGACGTAGGATACGTTTTCGTCACGTGGCTTTGCAACGCGCGCGGTCACCCAGCGCGATAACCACGGCCAGTGATAATACGAGGCAAGTACTTTCCGGGCGCCCCGCGAGGAGTGACGCTTTCGCTCAAAACTCGCGAGCGCGTCGCTTCGCAGCGGAATACGAACCGGGGCATTCTCCGGGAACTGGAAGCGCAGGGGGCTGATTCCCAAGAAGTCCAAGCAATCTGTCCCTTTGGCTGCGTTGTCCACGAGCACCAGAGACTCCCTCAGGTTCTGCGCAGATGAGGCCAGAGTGTCCAGCACCACGTGACGGCCCAGCCTGCCAGTCAGCGCGGACGACATAGCGGCATTTCCGGACAGAAATGATTCGCGTACCGCCGATGCTCCAATGACGTTGATCTGAGTATGAGAAGTTCCGGCTGTGTCTGCTTGCGATTTACGTGCGAGCAGTGCCGCTAGATAGGTGTGGTCGTCGATGTGTGATATCAGCAGCTGTGATACGGGTACGGCACGCAAGGCGTAGTCAACAACCAAGCCACCAAGCCCAATCAACCCTATTGTCAGAATTCCGACGCAAGTGACGATCGCCGTTGTAATGCGGCGACGCGATACGGATTTCATTGGCGTGGCACGGGCTCCTGTGCGAGTCCCAGTCGGGCGGCGTTTTCTTGAAGATAGTCGGCGATGAACGCATTGAATCGCGCACGGCCAGAAGCGTTTAGGTGGGTGAAGTCATTGAAATCGTCGTCGCGAAACTCGGGAAGGTCGCTTTTTCGCAGGCGCGTGAAACCATAGGTGGTCGATGTGTTGCTCATGAATAGCTCGTACTCGGAGTTCAACCGAGGATCGTAGAAGTGCTTTATCAGGGGATGGGTCGGGCCGTCAACGACGAGCAATAAAACGTTCTGCGCGGTCAAGTATTGCACCATCATGCGAAACGCCTCTTGATACAATTCCTGGTACTGATGTTCACGATAACGTGGACTCTTGCGGTGTGTCTCGATCAGTTGCATGAAATGGCTGTTCGGTTTCCTTCGGTGATATGCGTAGGTTTGAGCAACTTTTGCAGGAGAACCGCGGACCAGGCGGTTTATTGCGTCGTCCACCATCTGTTGATAAGAGTTACGATGACGAAACAGAATAGATGCTCGTCGAAAAATTCCCATCGCAATGATATCGGCCCGATCCGCTAGCTCACTCCAGCCATGAATCGAGCGGATAAGCGGTAGTATGTTGGGGTCGAAGTACAAATCGAAGGTCTGATAAGCATAGGGACGGAACAAGCTGCCTATGAATGGCATATAGACGACGAGCTTGGGTTTCATATCGACGACCCGCGGGGTCAGCATGTACATCTCAATGGGATTGCCATTGCCGGAAAATCCCAGATTGATGAAATGACCGCGATCTCGAAATCGCCGGTTGAGATAATCGACATCAAAATCCTCCCGCGTCCGCGTCTGGCTGCTGCCCATCAGCACGATCCTGTTGGTCGATGCATCTTTGGGAGACAGTCGCATGTTTGCCTCGACCCGCAGAGCATCGTCACGCGATGGGACGGAAACTCGGTAAAGCTCTCTCCAAACGGAATCGCTGAATGTAATTCCGAGATGCGCCAGGACGATCAGGCTTGCGGCCAAGCCGTAAGCCTTGAGCATGGACTTAGAATTGAAAGTAGATGAATTCATTTCCGCCGGTTACTCCGAAGGCGATCATAAGAAGGATCAATGCAGCGTAGATCAGGCCCTGAGGAACCCAGTGCGTCTGGCTGAGCCAGTCCGGATTCTTGCGGCGGTACTCCAGGTACTGGAGCAGAAGGAGTGGGCCCGCGAATCGAACGAGGTCGATGAGCAATATCCATAAAGTTGGAGAAAAATCGAATTTCCAAACGATCCTGTGCAGGATATGGAATGCGCCGTCGATGGACTGTGCTCGGAAGAAAACCCAGGTTACGCACACGAGGTGAAAGAAAATCACCATCTTTATGACAGCCGGTATTCGGCTCGCGTCGAAACGTGTCTTGCTGAGCCCGTGCTCGCCAATCAGCAGCAGCGCATGAATGAATCCCCAGGCGACGAAAGTCCAGGAAGCGCCATGCCACAGGCCACCGAGCAGCATGGTGATCATGAGATTTCGAAGAGTGAGAATTCTTTTTATATGGCTGCCTCCCAAGGGTATGTAAAGATAGTCGCGTAACCAGCTCGACAGGCTGATGTGCCATCGTCGCCAGAACTCACGGGGTCCGGTAGAAAAATAGGGTGCATGGAAGTTGACCATCAGATCGACACCCATGCACTTGGCGAGTCCCCGGGCGATACTGGAGTAACCGGCGAAGTCTCCGAGTATCTGGAATGCGAAAGCGTAGGTGGCGACGAGATAGTAACTGCCAGGCAGTCCCTGTTTGCCGTAGATGGCGTCGACGGTAACTGCAAGGTTGTCAGCCACATAGACCTTGTAGAAGAGGCCCACGACGATCAGAGTCACGCCCTCCAGAGCCTGGTGTGGCGTGGCGTTCTTGAGAACGGTCAGCTGGGGGAGAAGATGGTGCGCCCGCTCGATTGGACCGGCAACCAGCTGCGGAAAAAACGCTACGAAGTTTGCAAAATCCAAGATCGAATTCGTCGGTTGCGATATCCTTCGATAGACGTCGATCGTGTAAGACATCGTCTGAAACGTGTAGAAGGAAATGCCCACCGGAAGGACGACATCGATAACAAACGGGTTTGCGGCGATTCCAACGATGTTGAGCAATGCGATGGTATTTTCGGCGAAGAAATTGAAATACTTGAAAAACCCGAGGATACCGAGATTCACTGAGATGCTGAGCACCACGAGTCTGCGTCGGCGTGCTTGTTTGTCGCTCACCGCGATCTGCTTGGCGCAAATGAAATCGACCGCGGTCGACAGGGCAATCAGCGACAGGAAACGCCAATCCCACATGCCGTAGAAGGTATAGCTGGCGACGAGGAGCAAGGGCTTGCGCCAAGATCTTGGCGCCGCATAGAAAAGAACCAGGACGATTGCGAAGAATGCCCAAAAGGTCAGGGTATTAAAGAGCATGCGGTGCTAACAGGCGGCGTTGGGATGTGGATGAAGATAGGCTGAAGTTCGTCGTCTCGAGCGATGAGTANNGTGTGTGTGATAATCCCGGAAAGCTGCGCTGCCTGAGACTCTAGGGCGCATTTGAGAAGCAGATCGAAATGCTGCCGCTTCCCGGTGCTGGATCGATTCTTCGGCTATGCTCCGCTACAGCCCCAACCCGCAATTATAGTTCCGATTACGCATCCCGCTGTGACTGCGGGCGCAATTCGCCGGTCGCACCCCGCCGAGCGGTGGCGCGTGAGAGAGGTCTGAGCTTCCCCGTTCGGGCTGATCAGGTCAGCGGCGTCGGGCAGGGTCTGCCGGCGAAGAAGGCGTCGAAATTGTCCAGACAGCAGTAACCCATGGCGTCGCGGGTCTCGCGGGTAGCGCTGCCGAGATGCGGCAGCAGGAAGACATTGTCGAGCTCACGGTAGCCGGGGTGAACGTTCGGCTCGCCGTCGAAGACGTCGAGACCGGCCGCCGCGACCTTACCGGATTTCAACGCCGCGATGAGGGCTTCGTCGTCCACCATATTGCCGCGTGCCGTGTTTGCCACGATAGCGCCGTCGGGCAGCAGCGCGATACGCTCGGCATTGAGAAACTTGATGGTCTCCGGCGAAGACGGCGCGTTGATCGAAAAGAAATCGCTGACTTTCATCAGCGATTCCGGCGTCTCGTGGTAGGTCGCGCCGTGCTCGAGATCCGGCTCGAGCCGCGAGCGGTTGTGGTAGTGGATCTGCATTTCGAAGCCACGCGCACGCTGGGCGACGGCTCGGCCGATGCGCCCCATGCCGAAGATCCCCAACCTTTTGCCACTCACGTGGGTGCCGAGCATCATGGTCGTGTGCCAACCCTTCCATTCGTCGTTGCGCACGAGTCGGTCACCCTCGGCGCCGCGCCTCGCGGCGGCCAGCAGGCACAGTATGGCGATATCCGCGGTGGCGTCGTTGAGCACCTCCGGCGTGTTGGTCACTTTCAAGCCGCGCTTTACGGCGGCGTCGATGTCGATGTGCTCGTAGCCGACCGAAAAGGTNNGCAGCACAGAATGCCGTCGTGGCCGTCGGCTGCCTCGATAATCTGCGCGGAGGAGTATGTCGTGTCATCGCCATTGAGCGTCGCGCGGTAATCGCGGCTCAGCCTCGCCTCGACGTTAGGCGGCAGGCGGCGCGTGGCGAGTATGCGTGGTTTCGTCTCTGGCATATGGTTGACTCCTCGGTTGTTGTCACGCCGTCGGGTCGTCGCCCACGCGCACGATCAGCTTGCCGAAATTGCGTCCTTCGAAAAAGCCCCGAAATGCAGCGGCTGCGTTCTCGAGACCGTCCACGAAGTCCTCGCGATACTTGACCCGGCCGTCGCGGATCCATGCCGACATGTCCTCGTGGAAGGCGGTCCAGCGATGCTGGTGGTCGAAGATGATGAATCCCTGGATGGTCAATCTCTTGACGAGGATTGCGCGCATGACCTGCGGCAGCGAGTCGGGGCCGGGCGGCGGCGCTGTCTGATTGTACTGCGAGATCATCNNGTCTGGTTGTACTGCGAGATCATCCCGCACACGGGCACGCGGGCGCCTGCGTTGAGCTGCTCGAAGGCGGCCGTGAAAACGCGACCGCCGACGTTGTCGAAGAATATGTCGATGCCGTCCGGGCACGCCCGCGCGAGCCGCTGCGACAGATCGTCTTCGTAGTGACTCACGCAGGCATCGAAGCCGAGCTCCTCGACCGCGTAACGGCATTTCTCAGGCGCGCCGGCGATGCCGACCACGCGGCAACCCTTGATGCGTGCTATCTGCCCGACCGCCGACCCGACCGCTCCGCACGCCGAGGAAACCACCAGCGTATCGCCCGCCTGCGGCCGTCCGATGTCGAGCAGCCCGACGTAGGCGGTGTGCCCGGGCATGCCGAGCACGCCGAGCGCCGTGGAAATCGGCGCCGCGGCCCTGTCGAGCTTTCGCAGCTGCTTGCCGTCGCTGATGGCATGGGTCTGCCAGCCGGTGTAACCGAACACCAGATCGCCCGCAGCAAAGCCCTCGACGTCCGAGCTCACCACCTCGCTGACGGCGCCGCCCACCATGGTCTCGCCGATGGTGACGAACGGCACGTAGGACCGGACCGCGTTCATGCGCCCGCGCATGTAGGGGTCGAGAGACAGATAAACGGTCCTCAGCAGCAGCTGCCCCTCGCCCGCCACCGGCACGTCATCTTCGACGAGCGCTAAGTCGCTGTCGCTGGGCATGCCCACGGGACGCGCCGTGAGGGTGATGCGGCGACGCTTCGGGCGAGTCACGCGGCCCGCCTTCGAGGCGCGTCGAAGCCCGAGTCGCTTCGCGCGCGCAGGTCGTGCAGCCGGTGCCGCTCGGGGCTCATGATCGGGTTGTGTTAGGGTGTGAGAGGCCGTCGTGTCAGCGTCGCATTGTGCGGCGTCGGCAGGAGTCATCGCAACATTCGCCTCGGGGAGCGTCATGAAGATCGCCGCCGTCGAAGCCATCCCGCTCGAGATTCCCTTCCAGCACGGCGGCAAGCCCTTCGGCTGGGGCGCCGAGGCCTGGACACGGCTGAGCATCCTGCTGGTGCGGGTCACGACCGACGCAGGCATCACCGGCTACGGAGAGGCATTCAGCTATGGCTGCCGGCGCGCGGTGCAGGCGGTGGTCGAGGACATGATTGCGCCGCTCGCGGTCGGCGCGCAGGCCGGCGACATCATCGCGCTGAATCGGAGCCTGCAGCAGAAGCTGCACCTTCAAGGCCGCCACGGATTGACCATCTTCGCGCTTTCGGGGCTGGACATCGCGCTCTGGGATATCGCCGGCAAGGCAGCCGGCCTGCCGGTGCACCGCCTGCTCGGCGCCGTCGGTGGGAAATCGATCCCCGGTTATGCCAGCTTGTTTCGCTACAGCGACCCGGAGCTGGTCGCCGAACGCTGTCACGCTGCCGTCGCTCAGGGTTACCGCTGGATCAAGCTGCACGAAATCCACCTGCCCGAGGTGGCGGCCGCGCGCGGCGCGCTCGGCGAGGACGTGCCCATCATGGTGGACACCAACTGCCCGTGGACGCCGGCCGAGGCGCGGCGTCAGGCGCTCGCACTCGAGCCCTACGGTATTCACTGGCTGGAGGAGCCGATATTTCCGCCCGAGGACTTCGCGTCGCTGGCGCGCCTGCAGTCCGAGACCGGTATTGCCCTGGCGGCCGGGGAGAATGCCTGCACGGCGTTCGATTTCCACAAGATGCTCGCGGCCGGCGCCGTCACCTATGCCCAGCCTAGCGTGACCAAGGTGGGTGGCATCAGCGAGTTCGTGCAGGTGGCGGCGCTCGCCAGGGCCCACGGGGTCGAAGTGATGCCCCATTCGCCGTATTTCGGCCCGGGCTTCGCCGCATCCCTGCAGCTGGCCGCGGCGCTGCCCGAAGGCGCGCTTTTCGAGCGACTGTACGTGGACCTCGAGGCGAGTCTCTACGGCGATCTGGTCGACGCCGCCGGCGGCGAGTTCCGCGTCCCGGAGGGCCCCGGGCTCGGCGCCGATCCGGACGCGGATGTGATCGCGGCCTATCGGGTGAGCGATGCGTGAGCACGCGGGCGCATCCGGCGCGCCCGGCGGTGGCCTTCCGGGCGCGGATTTTGCATCGCACCATGAGCCCATCGTCGGCGCTGCGGGCGGTAATTGCAGAGCGCGAGGGGCAAGGCTATGATGCGCCAAATTCTTGATTACGCTGGTGCCGCCGGCGTTTGCGCGGCGCATTAAACGATAACGACACCAGCAGGTAACTGACGAGAGCTTCTCGGGCACCCGGCGTTTTGCCTTCCTGCCCTCCCGGGGGTCGGTGATGGCGAGGCGAGAATAACCATGAACGGATCCAGGGATGGGTGCCTCGCGCGTAACACGAGCTCGCACAAGAATTAGAATTCGGCAACGAGCGAGACGTTGTGCGGGACCACAGCGATCTGACTTCGTGCCGGAAGAAATGCCGGGGGCGTTCCCCGGTCGACGTTCAGTAGACGGAGGGTAGGAGTATGAGTTTTCGCAAGACCCTTAGAGCGCTCGCGCTGGGCGGCACCGCCCTGGCTGTGGCGCTGACGGCCTCCAATGCCTATGCGCAGGGCCGCGTGAAGTGGAAGATGCAGAGCGCGTTTGGTAGCACGCTTCCGCACCTGGGGACATCGGGACCGCGTTTCACCAAAGATGTCGAGCGTCTTTCCGACGGCAAGTTCCAGATCAAGTTCTACGAGCCCGGTGCGCTGGTGCCGGCGCTCGAGTGCTTCGACGCGGCCTCCAAGGGCTCGGTCGAGTCCTGCTGGACCACGCCCGGCTACCACACCGGCAAGCTCGGCACGGGCGTCGCGTTCTTCACCGCCGTGCCGTTCGGTCCGCAGATCGGCGAGTTCCTGGCCTGGAAGTGGCACGGGGGCGGTAATGCCATCCGCGACAAGAAATATGCCGAGTTCGGCCTCATGGCCTTCGACATGTTCTGCATCGGTCCGGAGACCTCCGGCTGGTTCAAGCAGCCGGTCGGCAGCCTGGACGAGCTGAAGGGCATGAAGATGCGCTTCTTCGGCCTGGGCGCCCGGGTGATGCAGAAGATGGGCGTGTCGACGCAGCTGCTGGCCGGTGCCGACATCTATCCCGCGCTCGAGAAGGGCGTCATCGACGCCACCGAGTTCTCGATGCCCGACATCGACCAGAATCTCGGCTTCTACCAGATCGCCAAGAACAACTACTACCCGGGCTGGCACCAGCAGGTCTCGTGCAGCGAGCTGCTCATGAATCGCGACGCGTTCAACAAGCTGTCCGACCAGTACAAGGCGATGGTCGAGGTGGCGACCCAGGCCCAGGTCATCGTGACCTACGCCGACACCGAGGCGAAGAACCCCGCGGCCATGAACAACATGCTGTCGCAGTACGGGGTGACCAACCGCCGTTGGGACGACGCGACGCTGGCGCAGTTCGAGGCCGCCTGGCGGGAGGTCGTGAAAGAGGAGTCCGCCAAGGATCCGTTCTTCAAGGAGATTGCGGACAGCTACTTCTCTTTCCGGGATGTGTATCGCGGCTGGGGTGAAGCGCAGTCTCTCAAGGGGACCTACCTCAAGTAGCCGCGGCTCGCTGGCATCAGCGCCAGTGATGTCTGTGTGACGACGCCGGAGCCCGCGGACGCGGGCTCCGGTCCTCTGTCGGGGGCTGCCGAGTTCGGCGGATGAGCGCAATGGAGCAACTACTCAAGCTGGGAAGCCGCAACGGTAAACTCATCATTCTGATCGCCGTGCTGGTGGTCATCGGGTTCGCCTTCGCTCGCCTTTCGAGCCTCAATCCCGAGCAGCAGGAAGAGCTGCTCTGGTTCGCTCAGGACTACCTGCCGATCTTCATGTTCATCACCCTGGCGGTGCTGCTGTTCTCGGGGTTTCCCGTCGCGTTCATTCTCGGCGGTCTCGCCCTGCTCTACGGCCTCATCGGCTACTTCATGGGCGTTTTCTCGCTCATCGAATTCTTCAACTTCCTGCCGCGTATCTGGGGGCAGGCGGCGGAGAACCTGGTGCTGGTCGCCGTGCCGGCCTTCGTCTTCATGGGCGTGATGATGGAGCGCAGCGGCGTCGCCAACGACCTGCTGTACTGCGTCCAGGTGCTGCTGAAGCGCGTGCCCGGCGCGCTCGCGCTGGCGGTGACCATCATGGGCACGATCCTGGCCGCCATGACCGGCATCATCGGCGCCTCGGTGACCATGATGACGGCGCTGGCGCTGCCGACCATGATGCGGCAGGGCTACAGTCACGCGCTCGCCTGCGGCACCATCGCCGCGTCCGGCACCCTCGGTATTCTCATTCCGCCTAGCATCATGCTCATCATCATGGCGGATCTCCTGACGGTGTCGGTGGGCGACGTGTTCATGGCCGCCATCGTGCCGGGGCTCGCCCTGGCTGCGCTTTATCTGCTTTTCGTCGGGCTGTTCACCTGGCTGAAGCCGTCGGTGGCTCCACCGTTGCCCGGGCATCTTCTCAACGTGCCGCGGCCCGAGTTGATACGGCCTTTGAACTGGGACAAGGATTTGTTGATCGCCGGTGCCGCGACCCTCGGCATGGCGATCGTGTACTGGCTCGTTCTCGAGCAGGTGATCAGCATCGGTGTCGGCACGTTCAATCTCTCGCCAGGGCATGCCCTGGCGCTTGCGGTCGTACTCGCCGTGGTGACAATTTTCCGGTTCGCAGGTCCGTTACTGCGTAGAGCCTTCCTGCCACCGGTGATCCTCATCACCATGATCAAGGGTTCGATCCTGTTCGGCTGGGCGACGCCGAGCGAAGCGGGTGCGGTGGGTGCCTTCGGCGCCATCGTGCTCGCCCTGATGGCCGGGCGGCTCAACGGGCCGGTGCTGCAGGGCGTGTGCCACACCTCGGCGCGCACGGTGGCGATGATCTTCTTCATCATCATCAGCGCCACCTGCTTTGCCTACGTTTACCGCTCACTCGGCGGCGACGACATCGTCGAGCACCTGATCAACGAGGCGGGTCTGGGATCCTGGGGTCTGCTGATCCTGCTCATGGTCATCACGTTCCTTCTCGGCTTCTTCCTCGACTGGATCGAGATCACGCTCATCGTGCTGCCGGTCTTCGCGCCGCTGGTGGCGGGCCTGGATTTCGGTGACCACGTCATGGCGAGCGAGATCAAGCTCTGGTTCATCATCCTGATGGCGGTCAATCTGCAGACCTCGTTTCTGACCCCGCCGTTCGGCTTCGCGCTGTTCTATCTCAAGGGCATCGCGCCGAAAGAGATCAAGATCACGAGCATCTACAAAGGCATCATCCCGTTCGTGATCCTGCAGCTCGTCGGCTTGATCATGATCATGTGGCAGCCCGAGATCGCCCTCTGGTTGGCGCGCACCAGCCCGTAGGAGAATGGAGCCATGAGCGAAGCCGCCACCAGCACCAGCGAGGCTCGGGCCGAGAGCGGGAAGGCCGCGCATTACGACGCCATCAGCCCGGACATGCCCGCGGTGCTTCGCTTCAGCGAGGCGTTACGCAAGCTGGTGGACAGGGTCGGCCGGTTCGGTTCCTGGATGTTTCTGCCGCTGGTGCTGATCACGGTATTCGACGTGGTCCTGCGCAAGATCGGCGTTCAGTATTTTCTCACCACCCACCTGGGCCGGATCTTCGACTCGACCGTGCTGCAGGAGCTCGAGTGGCATTTTCACACGGGACTGTTCGCGCTGGTGCTGGGCTACGGCTATATCTGGAACACCCACGTGCGCGTCGATCTCATACGCGAGCATCTCGATTTCCGCAAGAAAGCCTGGATGGAGTTCCTGGGCCTGACCATCTTTCTGATCCCCTACTGCTCCATCGTCATCTGGTTCGCCAGCATATACGCTTATGACTCCTGGGCGATGAACGAGATCTCGGCTTCCACCGTCGGTCTCACCCACCGCTGGATTATCAAGAGCGTTCTCGTATTCGGGCTGGTGATGGCGGTGGTGGCGGGCGTCGCGGTCTGGCTGCAGGTCGTCATCGTGCTCTGGGGACCGCAGAACATACGCTTTCCGCTGATGACTCTGGAGTGGCCCGAGGAGGCCGGGACCCGACTCGAAGGCAAGACGCGGCTCGAGCTCGACGAGATGGAGGACGAGCTCGAACGGCGCGAGCGCGAGCGCCGCGAGGCCGAGGAAAAGCAAGCCGGCGCCGGCGCGCAGACACCGCCGGGCTCTTCGCAATAATCGTAAGGGGCCGTCCGGCCCCTTTTCTGTTCGGCGAGCCGGACGATGGATTGGGAAAAGCACTTCAAGAAATACGTCTGGGACGACGATAAGACCCCGTATTTCACTCCCGTTACCAGCCTGAACCGCCGGCAGGCCAGCAACGAGATCTACGTCTACGCGCTATTCATGGGCACGCTCTTCTGCGTGGTCGCATTGCTTGCCAACACCGGCGCGCTTCCCCACGGCCGCAGCTTCGGCGTCGCGCTCTACGCTTTCAGTATGGTCTGCGCCGCCGTCATCCTCGGCTGTACCAAGCACTGCCTCGCCGCCTGGTACTGCGCCCTGGCGCCCATCGCCGTGCTCGTCTATTTCTACGTGTTCGGTTTCCACCCGAACTGGGGCGCCGTCGACCACGTCGTCATCTTTCTCTTCGTCATGCTCTGGCTGCGCTACTCGTGGCGGGTGATTGGAATCGGAAAAAGATTCGAGGAGATGCCCGAGGCAGGGAACGGAAAGCAGTCCAATGACCGCTGAGGAAACCTCCCGAGGGCGCGGCAAATTCCACGCCCTGATGACACGTCTGTATCATTGGCACCTGGCGGCGTACTGTGTGCTGATGGGCGCGCTGCTGGTGGTGAATATATTCGTCGGCGGCGGGTGGTGGTCGTTCTGGCCCATGTGCGTCTGGGGTCTGCTGCTCGCGTTTCATTTCTTCTACTACAAGGCTGTGACCGTCGACGATCGTTGGGTGCAGGAGCGTACCGAGGATCTGAGTCTGCGCAGCTACGACCTCGGTCACATCCGTGATATCAAGGACCGCGTCGAAAGCGAAGACCCGAGCGTACGCCCCCCCAGCGAGCGGAACGTTTGACGCCCTTTGGTTGATCGCGCCGTGAGCCGGGCGGACATTCCCATTGTGGATGCCCACTTTCATCTCTGGGATCTGGCGCGAAACTATCATCCCTGGCTGTGCGACGAGCCCCTGATACCGTTTCGTTATGGGGACTATCGCGCCATCCGCCGCAGCTACCTTCCCGAAGACTACCTGCGCGACGCGGCGTCTTTCGAGGTGATTGCCTGCGTTTACGTGGAGACCGAATGGGACCCCGCCGATCCCATCGGCGAAACGCGCTGGGTCAGCGGTGTTGCCGATCGACATGGCTGGCCGAACGCCGTCGTCGCCCAGGCGTGGCTCGATCGAGACGACGTGGACGAGGTGCTCGCTCGACAGGCATCGTTCTCCCGCGTGCGCAGCGTGCGCCACAAGCCGCGCGTGGCGGCGAGCCCGCAGGCCGTGCGGCGCGGTGCCAGGAGCTCCATGAGCGATGACCAATGGCGACGCGGTTTCGCGCGGCTCGAGGAACACGGTCTCGATTTCGATTTGCAGACGCCTTACTGGCACCTGGACGAGGCCTACGCGCTCGCCAGTGACTTCCCGAACACCCGCATCATTCTCGACCACGCCGGCCTGCCCGCGGACCGATCCGAGAGCGGTCTCGCCGAGTGGCGCCAGTCCATGGGCCGGCTGGCGCGCGCGCCGAACGTCGTGGTGAAGATCTCCGGTATCGGCCAGCCGGGCGTCGAATGGTCGGTGGAGGGCAACCGCGCAATCGTGCTGGACACCATCGATATCTTCGGTGTCGAGCGCTGCATGTTTGCCAGCAACTTTCCTGTTGACAGCCTGGTGGCGGATTTCGCGACGATTATCGGTGGCTTCATGCGCATCGTCGCGCACCTGCCGGCGGCCGACCAGCGCAAGCTCTTCTGCGAGAACGCCCGGCGAATCTATCGTATCGGTTGAGATTCGCGCCTGGATCGCGGGCGTTGCGAAACAACGGCCGCTCCCGCGAGCGGCCGTTTGCCGTTGCGGCCCTGCTGGCGCACGACGCTCAGCGGCGCCGCCTCCCGGCGACATGGTGCTGGCCGGCGCTGCGCATGCCGTGATGACGGCTTGCCCGCCGGTCGAGCCGGGCATGGGCGCGGTTGCCCTTCCTGTCCAGGCGCGCATCGATACGATCGCCCTTGCGGTCGAGGCGCGCATCGATGCGATCGCCTTTCCTGTCCAGGCGCGCATCGATGCGATTACCCTTGCGGTCGAGGCGTGCATCGAGGCGATCGCCCTTGCGCGCGAGCCTGTCGGCGAGCGTATCTCGGCCCGCTTCGCGTGCACGTGCGGCGCGCGCGTCGAAGCCGTCCTCGATGCGGTCACCGCGCGCGTCCAGGTGGCGATCGATGCGATCGCCCCGGCGATCGAGCCGCGCGTCGATGCGATCGCCCTTTCTGTCGAGACGAGCGTCGATGCGATCGCCCTTTCTGTCGAGACGAGCGTCGATGCGATCGCCCTTTCGATGCAAGCGGTGCTGCAGCGGATCCTGTGAATCGGCTGACGTCGCGCCGTCCGCCGCCCCGGCGGTGATGGGGACGGCTGCGGCGATGACGCAGGCGAGCGACGCGCTGAGTAGAGGTCGGTTGTTCATGGTCGTCTCCAGGTGGGTTCGAGTGATGGGCCTGTACTCCTGGAAACGCGCTCGCGTGAAGTTGGTTGACAGCCCACCAGGGCCGCCGCCAGTATCCGCACTCGACCGGAACGGGATTCCCTCTGAGCAGCAGAGCCACCCCGGGTTGCCGTCGGCGGCTGACATGAGCCGCCCAGCAGCGAGCGCCGAGCATTGCGATGACCAACAGCCGACGCCACCCCACCGCCATCATCGCGAGTGGTGCCGCGCTCGCCGACGACGTCCAGGTCGGTCCCTACGCCGTCGTCGAGGAACGGGTGAGCATCGGTCCCGGCAGCGTCATCGGCCCCCACGCCGTCATCCACAGCCATGCGCACATCGGCGCGCGCAACCGCATCCACGCGCATGCCGTCATTGCCGACACGCCCCAGGACTATGCCTTCAAGGGCGAAGAGACCCGCGTCGAGATCGGAGACGACAACATCATCCGCGAGGGCGTGACCATCCACCGCTCGACCCAGCCGGATGTGCCCACCCGCGTCGGCAGCGGCTGCTTTCTGATGGCCTACTCCCATGTGGCCCACGGCTGCCAGGTGGGCGACGGCGTGATTCTCACCAACAACGTCATGCTCGGCGGTCACGTGGAGGTTGGCGCCGGCGCCGTCATCGGTGGCGGCACGGCGGTGCACCAGTTCTGCCGGGTGGGGCCCTCCTCCATGGTGGCGGGGGTTGCCGGTATCTTGAAGGACATTCTGCCCTTCAGCATGGCCAAGGGCGCGCCCGCCCTCCACTACCGGCTCAACAGCGTCGGTCTCAAGCGCGCCGGCGTGGACGGCGCCCGCTACCGGGCCCTGGAGCAGGTCTTTCGCACGCTGCGCGCCGGCGGAAAACCCGACCTCAGCGAAGCCACGCCGGAGATCGCGCTACTGGAGAAATGGCTGGCCGCCGAGTCGAAGCGCGGTCTGGCGGGATTTGTCCGCAGCTAGTGGCTGGCGGTCCAGGTCTGCACCTGGGCGATGATGTCGATAGCCGTCTCCAGGGCCTGCCTGCCGTCCTCGCCGCTCACCAGCGCAGGGGTGCCGTCGCGGATCGCCTGGAGAAACGATTCGATCTCCAGGCGCAGCGCATCCCCATCGTCGCATTCCAGCTGCTCGATGGCGATCGGCAGCTTGAGTGCACCGATGGTGCTCTCGCCCTTGCGGTAGACCGCCACCGCCTTCTGGTGCAGGTCGGCGGAGAAGTAGCACGAGTGCTGAAAGATTCGGATCTTTCTCTCCACCTTGAGACTCGTGCGGCTGGCCGTGACGTTGGCGATGCATCCGCTCTCGAAGCGGATGCGCGCATTGGCGACATCCGGCTTATCCGTGATCACCGCAGCTCCCACCGCTTCGAGTCGTTCGATGGGTGAGCCGGCGATGTACTGGACGAGGTCGATGTCGTGAATCATGAGGTCGAGAACCACGTCGACGTCGGTGCCGCGCTCCTGATAGGGCGCAATGCGCACGGACTCGACGAAGCGAGGGTTGTCCAGCAGCGGCTTGAGGGCGCGCACCGCCGGATTGAACCGCTCCAGATGACCGACCTGAAGCACCGTGCCGCGCCTGCTGGCCGTGTCGATGAGTCGCGTGGCCTGCTCGACCGTCTCGGTGATGGGCTTTTCCACCAGCACGTGGGTACCGCTGTCGAGAAACGCCTCGGCGATCTCGAAATGCGCCGGTGTCGGTACGACGACGCTGACCGCGTCCACTGCGCCGATGAGCTTGCGGTAGTCGCCGACAGCGTCGACGCCGAGATCGCTGGCGAGGCTCTCGCGCGCTCCCTCGTCGACGTCGACGACCGCGACGAGCTCGGATCCGGGAATCTCCGCGAACTTCTGAGCATGGAACTTCCCCAGGTAGCCGACGCCGATGACGGCGGTTCTCAGTCTATCGGTCGGCTGCTCGTGCATTGGTTTTCCCCGGAGATGACCTGGATCGCAAGGCAGGCCGATTATAGCCGCAACCGTCCGGCGTCCGCCTCGGCAGCCAGGATACGCCGCCGACGGCTCATGACAGCGCCGAAGCCGCGCAGTATGCTCGCGCCTGAGCCCACGAGCGGGGCCCGCCCCCCCTCGGCAAGGGGCCGTGCGCCGTGCAGGCCACCGGCGCGACGTCGTCGCAGCGAGGCTCTTGAACCATGGTCAAGCAGAAGACCGTCATCGAAGCCGTAGTCGTTTCCGGTATCGGCGTGCACAGCGGCGATCCGGCGAGCGTGTGCATCAAGCCTGCGCCGGCCGACAGTGGTATTCGTTTCGTGCGCACCGATTTGCCGGGTATGCCGGAGGTCGTGACGCGCCCCGAGGCGGTGCACTCCACCGCGCAGGCGACGGTGCTCGGCGGTGACGGGTTCACCATCGCCACCACCGAGCATTGCCTGGCCGCGCTTGCCGGGTTCGAGATCGACAATGCCGTCGTCGAGGTGGACGGCGGCGAGCTGCCCATCGGTGATGGCAGCGCGCAGCCCTGGATCGATGCGTTGCAAAAGGCAGGCAGCGCGGAGCAGGACGCGCCACGGGAATTCATCGTCATAACCGAGCGCATCGTCTACGGTGATGACGAGACCTTCGCCGAGCTGACCCCCCACGACGGCCTGCGTATCTCGTGCAGCATTGCATTCAGCCACCGCCGTATCGGCGATCAGTCGCTGACGCTTGACGTCAACCCGCAGAGCTTCCGGCGCGAAATCGGGCCGGCGCGCACCTTCGGATTCCTCAAAGACCGGGAGCGCGCCAAGGCGATGGGAATCGGGCTCGGCGCGTCCCTCGACAACACCGTGGTGCTCGACGACGCAGGCATCTTGAATGTCGGCGGCCTGCGTTTCCCCGACGAGTTCGTGCGCCACAAGATGCTCGATGCGTTGGGAGATCTGGCGGTGCTCGGCAAGCCGCTGCGCGGCCACCTGCAGGCGCGGCGATCGGGTCACGAGCTGATGCAGGGGCTCGTCAGGAAGATTGCAGCGAGCCCCGGGAGCTTCCGCCGCGAGACTTTCGAGGAGTTGCCCGGGGACGGGCGCCGGCAGCAGGCCTAGGCGGATTTCCTGGCGAGCCCGGCGCGCTGCTCGAGAACCTTGGTCAGCGCCTTCTTCAGCACGTCGAAGACCACGCCGCTGCCGGATTTGGCGGTGATTGCGAGCGCTTCCTGCCACACGCCATCGTCACGGATGGCCTCGACGAATTCGTGGCCGGCCCAGGTCAGGGTCCCCGCCGACCAGCGGAAAACGCCGATGGCCGATCGGTCCTGGCCGTGCAGCAGCCCGGCGTCGTCGAGCAGCGCGATGTGGTAGGAAATTTCCGTTTCATTGTGGCCGTCGAACTTCGGATCGATGAGGTCATTGGGATCCTCGGTCTTCTCGGCCGCGAGCATCACCTTCCTGATCAGCTCAATGTCTCTTTTCACGCGATGGCCTCCGCCAGGGCGAACCCGGCTGTCGATCATGCCCCACTAAGCATAGTCAGCGCTGCGTCCCGGGTCACATCCCGAGGGGTCGAGCGCGGGGCTCTTCCGGCGCCGCCGCCGCTGTAAGACAATCCACTGGTCCGGCGTGCATGGAAATGAGGAGCCCGATCGATGCATAACAAGCTGCGCAGTCTCTGGAACGACGGCGCCACGGCGGTCAACGCCTGGCTGGGTATCCCGAGCACGGTCACCGCGGAGATCGTGTCCCGGCAGGGGTTCGACGCCATCACCGTCGATCTCCAGCACGGCATCACTGACTATTCCAGCGCTGTTCCCATGCTTCAGGCCATCTCGGCCAGCGATGCGACGCCCATGGCGCGGGTGCCGTGGCTGGAGCCGGGCATCATCATGAAGCTGCTCGACGCCGGCGCGCTCGGCATCGTCTGCCCGATGATCAACACGCCGGCGGATGCCGAGCGCTTCGTGCGCTACTGCCGTTACGCGCCGGAGGGTGAACGCAGCTTCGGGCCGGTGCGCGCCGGGCTCGTGCACGGGCCCGCCTACGCCCGCCAGGCCAACGAGAGCATCGTCACCCTGGCGATGATCGAGACCGGCCAGGGTTTGGCGAATGTGGCCGAGATCGTGCGCACCCCGGGGCTTACCGGGGTCTACATCGGACCGAGCGACCTGGGCCTGTCGCTGGGATACGAGGCCAAGCTGGACCAGACCGAGCCGGTGGTGGTCGACGCCATCAAACGCATTCTCGAGGCCGCCAGGGATGCCGGCATCAGGGCGGGCATTCACTGCCTCGCTCCCGCCTATGCGCGCGAGATGCTCGGGCTCGGCTTCGATCTGGTCACCCTGGGCACGGACATTCGCTTGTTCACGGCCGCCTATGCCGATGCCATGCGGGCGCTGCGCGCCTGACGCCGGCGCCGCCGGCCGGGCTTCGCCACGCCCGGCGCGCTAGCCGAGCCGGACCTTGTCGAGGCCGGCGGATTCGCACAGGGCATCCAGCAACGCCGAGAAATCCTTGCCGCCCCAGCCGCGCGCGCGGGCCATGCTCAGGCTCTCCCGGGCCGCGGCGCCGATGGTCATGGGCACACGGCCGGCGTTGGCCGCGCTCATCACCAGCGAAAGATCCTTGTGCGCCAGGTCGATCTGAAAGCCCGGCTCGGTGTCGCCGGCGAGCACCTTGCTGGCGTAGTTGACCTTGAGCTGCCCGTTGGTTGCGGTGGTGCCGTGGATGACGTTCAGGGTTTTCTCGACATCGAGGCCGAAGCGCTGGGTGAGGGCGAGGGCCTCGGCGTTCATCTGGCAGGAGGTGATGGCCAGATAGTTGTTCACCAGCTTGGTGCGGATGCCGCTGCCGGGCGGGCCGCAGTGGTGGATGTCGGTGCCCATGGCGTCGAGCATCGGCCGCACCTGGTCGAAGTCCGCGTCGTCGGCGCCGACCATGAACAGGCACTCGCCGCGATCGGCGTGGCTCGCGAGGCGTCCGATGGGGGCGTCGACGAAGCGCATGCCGGCGTCAGCCAGCGCCGCCGCCATTCGATCGGTGCTGGCCGGGTCCACGGTGCTCATGTCCATGACCAGCGTGCCGGATTCGGCAGCGGACACGATGCCGCCCCCGCCGAGCAGCACATCTTCCACCTCCACGTGGCTCGGAAGCACGGTGATCACGGTTCGGCACTCGCCAGCCAGCTCGGCAACGCTGCCGGCGGCGACCGCGCCGAGCTCCACGAGGGCCTGCACCGGTGCCTCGGCGATGTCGTACACCATCAGCGAAAAACCCTTGCGCTGCATGTTGCCCGCCATCGGGCGTCCCATGCGCCCGAGTCCGATGAAACCGATCTTGTCCATAGTCTGACTCCCCCCGCGCCTCGAGAGCTCCTTCGGTCGCGATGCTGCAACGCACATATGATAACGTGTCGCCGCGGGGAGCGGGGTACCCGCCCCGGCGGCTCGAAACCTGGAGGGTAACAATGAGAAGACTCATGCTCGGCATGCTCGTCGGTGTCATGTTGGTGGCGGCTCCGGTATCCGCCCAGGAAGCCAAACGCTCGATTACGAAAATAGCCGGCGATCTGTATCGCTTTCAGAACAACTTTCACTACTCCGTATTCCTCGTGACGCGCGATGGGATCATCGTCACCGATCCGATCGATGCGGACGCGGCTCGCTGGCTGAAGGACGAGCTGAAGGCGCGCTTCGGCGTTCCCGTGCGCTATCTCGTCTACAGTCACGATCACCGCGATCACAGCGCGGGCGGTGAAGTGTTCGCTACGGAGGCGACCGTCGTTGCTCACGAGAATGCGCGCGCCACCATCATCGGCGAGCAACGCCCGACGGCGGTTCCCGATATCACCTTCACCGATCGCATGACACTCAGGCTGGGTGGAAAGGCGGTGGAGCTTGTCTACCTGGGCAGGTCGCATTCGGACAATATGATCGTCATGCACTTTCCCGAGGAGCGCGCGGTTTTCGCCGTCGATTTCATTTCGGTCAAGCGTCTGCCGTACATGAACCTGAACGACGCCTACTTTCCGGACTGGATCGAGGCGGTGAACAAGGTCGAGGCGATGGACTTCGACATCCTCGTGCCGGGCCATGGACCTCTGGGCACCAGGGCCGATGTCACCGAGCACCGCCAGTACCTTCAGGCCCTCTACGATGCGGTGCTCGATGCCTCGAGAAAAGGTCGGTCGCTGGAGGAAATGAAAAAAAGCATCACGCTCGACGCATTCAGCCATCTCGGCATGTACGACAAGTGGCGTGAGCTCAATATCGAGGGTATGTACCGTCAGGTGAGCCTCCATCGGCGCGGAAACTGACATCGTCCTCGCTCCGACGGCGAGCAAAATTCCCGCCAATGCCCGTGGCGCCGTGCTCGTGTGCGGCTCCCACGGCGGCGTCTATGCGGGCTATCTGGCCATCCGCGCCGGCGTGCGCGCGGTCATTCTCAACGACGCCGGCGTGGGTCTCGAGCGGGCGGGGATCGGCGCCCTCGACCACTGCCAGGCCCTCGGCATGGCCGCCGCGACCGTCGCCCATACGAGCGCCCGCATCGGCGATGCCGAGGACATGCTGGCCCACGGGCGCATCAGCCACTGCAATGCCGTCGCCGCCGGCCTCGGCGTCGGCGCCGGCATGGGCTGCGCGGAGGCGGCCGCTCGGCTGCGGGCGGCGCCCTCGATGGCCGCGCCGGGCGCTGCCTACGCCGAGGCGCGCGCGGTGCTCGGCCGTAACCGACACGGCCTGCAAATCGTGTGCGTCGATTCGATATCCCTGGTGAGCGACGAAGACGTCGGGCAGATCGTGCTGAGCGGCTCGCACGGCGGCGTCGTCTCCGGGCAGCCCGGCCTCGCCATCCGCGTCGCCGCGGCGGGCGCGTTCTACAACGACGCGGGCATCGGCAAGGACGAGGCAGGGGTGAGTCGCTTAGCGGTGCTCGACGAGCGACGCATCGCCGCGGCCACGGTGGCAGCAGCGAGTGCCCGCATCGGCAACGGCCGCTCCACCTACGAGACCGGTGTCGTCAGCCGCGTCAATCGCACCGCGGCCGCTCTCGGGATCGTCGCCGGCATGCCGGCGCGCGATGCGGTGGAGCGCATCGTCCCGGCGGCTGATTGACCGTCACGTCGGCAGCACCCATCATAGCCGGCGCCTCACAGCTACTCAGGGGGAGGTCGTGGTCTCGCCGCCACCCGTTCCTGGCAACGTCGACCGACAGCGTTTGCTCTGGCACTACCGCACCATGTGCCGGGTGCGGGCGTTCGAGGAGACCGCCCTCGAGGCCCTCGAAGAAGGTCTCGTGCCCGGACCCCTGCATCCTTCCATCGGCCAGGAGGCGGTGGCCTCGGGCGTGTGCGGTAATCTCGAGCGCGACGACATCCTGCTCTCGACCCACCGCGGTCACGGTCACACCCTGGTCAAGGGCGCCTCGCCGCTCGCCATGATGCGCGAGCTGCTCGGGCGTGACGGCGGATGCTGCGGCGGCAAGGGCGGATCCATGCACATCGCGGATTTTTCCGTGGGCATGCTCGGCGCAAACGGCGTCGTCGCTGCCAACATCCTCATCGCCACCGGTGCCGCCCACGCCATCAAGCTCAGGGGCGAGCCGCGGGTCGCCGTGTGCATCTTCGGTGACGGCGCCATCAACCGCGGCCCTTTTCTCGAAGGTCTCAACTGGGCGCAGATTTTCGCCCTGCCGGTGCTGTTCCTGTGCGAGGACAATCAGTTCGCCGCCACCACCCGCACCGGCGCGGTGAGTGCCGGCACGGGCGCCTGCGCGCGCGCCGAGAGTCTCGGCATCGCGTCGCTGACGGTCAACGGCAACGACGTGCTCGAGGTGGAGGCCGTCGTGCGCGACGCGCTGGCGGCGGTGCGCGGCGGAGGCGGCCCGCGTTTCGTGCATGCGGTGACCTATCGCCTGAGCGGACACACCGCCGCTGACGCCGCCGCTTACCGCGACGGCGGCGAGCTCGCCGAGCAGTGGCGCCGGGATCCCATCGTCCGCGCAGCCGCCATGCTGGTCGACGCAGGCATGACGGACGCAGAGCTCGAGGCGGTCAGGGACGAGGCCCGCCGCGCCATGCGCGCGGTCCTCGACGAGGCGCGCGAGAGTCCGTGGCCGGGCCGCGAGCGTGCCTTCACGGACGTCCAGGATACCTCCGGGCAGGGGCTCGCACAGAGCGCTTGAAGGCCATGGCGAGGTGCACGTACCTGGAGGCGGGCAAGGCGGCGCTCAGCGAGGAAATGGAGCGGGACGCCGCCGTTTGGGCGCTCGGTGAGGACCTCGGCCGCGGCGGGGTGTTCGGGCAGTATGCCGGTCTTGCCGAGCGTTTCGGCGCCGAGCGCATCGTCGACGCGCCCATCTCCGAGGCCGCTATCATGGGCACCGCCGTGGGCGCGGCCATGACCGGCACCCGGCCGGTGGTCGAGATGCGCTTCTCGGACTTCGCCCTGTGCGCCATCGACGAGCTGGTCAACCAGGCGGCCAAGGCGCGCTACATGTTCGGCGGCCAGACCCGGGTGCCGCTGGTGGCGCGCGAGCCCGTGGGCATGTGGCGCTCCTCGGCGGCCCAGCACTCCCAGTCGCTGGAATCCTGGTATACGCACATTCCCGGCCTGGTGGTGGTGATGCCTTCGACGCCGGCCGACAACAAGGGCCTGCTCAAGACCGCCATCCGCAGCGACGACCCGGTCGTGTACATGGAGCACAAGGATCTCTGGGGTCTCGAGGGCGAGGTCCCCGACGGCGAGCACCTGGTGGATTTCGCCAGCGCGCGCGTCGTTCGCGCCGGCGCCGACGTCAGCATCGTCAGCTGGTCGAAGACCGTGCACACGGCGAGCGATGCCGCCGCCGAGCTCGCCAATCGCGGTATCGACGTCGAGGTCATCGACCTGCGCACGCTGTGGCCGTGGGACGAGCAGACGGTGTTCGCATCGGTGGCGAAAACCGGGCGTCTTCTGGTCGCCCACGAGGCCGTCGGCATATCGGGCTTCGGCGCCGAGATCGTCGCCAGCGTGTGCGAGCGGATGCACGGGCAGCTGCGCGCGCCGCCGCGACGTGTCACCGCGCCACGGGTGCCCATCGCCTATTCGCCACCGCTCGAAGACAACGTTCGCGTGAGCGCAGCGCGCATCGTCGACGCCGCCTGCGGCCTGGTGCAGGTCTGATGTCGCACAACGAGCAGATGACGGGGGGCGAGGCGCTCGCGCGCATGCTCGCGGCACACAATGTCGGGCCCATGTTCGGCATGGGGGGCTTTCAGCTGCTGCCTTTTTACGACGCGGTGCGCCGCCTCGGCCTGACGCACCATCTCATCAACGACGAGCGCTGCGGAATTTTTGCCGCCGATGCCTACGCCAAGGTCACCGGGCGCGTCGGCGTGTGCGATGCAACCCTCGGACCGGGCGCCACCAATCTGGTCACCGGCATGGTGGAGGCGCTCAACGCCGGCTCACCGCTGGTGGTCATCGTCGGCGACAGCCATCGCGAGCATGCGTGGAAAAACATGACCCAGGAATGCCGCCAGGTGGACATCCTGGCGCCGGCCGCCAAGGCTGTCATCCGGGTCGAGGCGATCCAGCGCTTGCCGGAGCTGACGCGGCGCGCCTTCGCGCTCGCCACCAGCGGCCGCCCCGGGCCCGTGGTCCTGGACGTGCCCGAGGACATTGCCCACGGCGTGCATCCATTTGCCGAGCATGCCCTGAGCGCCGATCCGCGCACCACCTCGGCACCTTCGCTGCGCATCCGGCCGAGCGGCGACAGCGTGGCGCGGGCGACGGAGCATCTGGCGGTGGCGAAGCGGCCGCTGATCCTCGCTGGCGGCGGCGTGCATCTGAGCGGCGCGGCCAAGGCGCTGCAGAGCTTTGCCGAGGCCCAGTCGATTCCGGTCGCGCACACCATGACCGGCAAAGGGGCCATCGCGTGCACGCACCCGCTGAGCGCGGGACTGTTCGGCCGTTACGATCGCATCGCCAACGGCCTCATCGCCGAGGCCGACTGCCTGCTGGTGATTGGCTGCAAGCTCGGCGAGATCGCGACCAAGCGCTACACGCTGATCCCGCCCGAGACGCCGCTTGTGCACCTGGATATCCACGCCGACGAGTTCGCCCGCGTGGTGACGCCGACGGTGAGCATGTGGGCCGACGCGCGCGAGGGCATCCTCGATCTGCACGCGGCCCTGGACGAGCGCGCCGGGCGCCTGCGCAGGGAGCGGGCCGCCTACGTGGAAGACGTTGCCGCGCGCATGGCCGCCTGGCGCGAGCAGGTCGAGGCGCGCCTGACCTCGGATGAGGTGCCCATCAGCATGGCGCGACTCATGCACGAGCTGAATAACCTCATGCCGGCGAAATCGTGGCTGGTGGCCGACGGCGGCTTCGCGGCCCACTGGGGCGGGCTGCTCTACGACACCAAGCGTCCGGGGCGGGGCTTCGTGCCCGACCGCGGCTTGGCGTCCATCGGCTACGGGCTTCCGGGCGCCATCGGCGCGTCCCTCGGCGCGAAGGGCGCGCCGGTCGTCGCCATCACCGGCGACGGCGGTTTCAACATGACCCTCGGCGAGCTCGAGACGGCGCGCCGCCTGGGACTCGCTTTCACGCTGGTGGTGGTGAACAATGCGGCCTCCGGCTACGTCAAGGCGCTTCAGCACCTGATGTACGGTCGGGGCGGTTACCAGTCCTCGGATCTCGAGGAGGTGGACTACGCGCGCGTCGCCGAGGCTCTCGGCTGCAAGGGCATTCGCGTGGAAAAGCCCGAGCGGCTGGCCGAGGCTCTGGAGTCCGGTTTCGAGCGGCGCGACAAGCCGACGGTGGTCGACGTGGTCGTGACCCGGGATCCGGCCAAGATGCTGCCGGGCGTCGACAGCCGAACGGCGAAGGTGGAGAAAGGCGATCGGGTCGCGTGAGGACGCAGAGCGGTCGGTCCCCGCTTCGATGCCGGAAGCCGGGGCCCCTGCAGTGGCGCCTCGGGGGAGAAAATGCCCTTTATCATTCAGTTTCTCGACAAGCCGGATTATGGTCACGTGCGAGCCGAGTGGCGTGCGCAGCATCTGCAGTATCTCGACGCCAACAGGGACAGGCTGCTGGCCGCCGGTGCGCTCTTGAACGACGATGGCAGCGGTGGACACGGCGGTGTCATCATCATCGATACCGATGACCGGGTCGAAGCGGAGAACTTTATTGCCAACGATCCGTACAGCCGGGCGGGGCTTTTCGAGACCGTCACCGTGACCCGATGGCGCAAGGCGTTCTTCGACTTCGAACGTCTCATCGCATAACGGTCCTTTGCCGATGAAAGGAGATTGAATCATGAAAGCCCGCGACATCATGACGACCAAAGTTGTGACGGTGAATCCGCAGACTCCCGTGCGAGATGTTGCGGCCTTGATGATCCAGAAACACATCAGCGGTGTGCCCGTGCTGAGCGACAGCGGCGCGCTGGTAGGTCTCATCAGCGAGGGCGATCTGCTGCGCCGGCCGGAAATCGGCACCGAGAAACATCGCCGGCGCTGGCTGTCCTTTTTCACGCGTGTCGATGAGCAGGCCCGCGAGTTCGCCAAATCCCACGCTCTGCGTGCCGCTGACGTCATGACCAAGCAGGTGGTCCACGTCGCCGAGGACACCTCGCTCGGCGACGTCGTCGAGATGATGGAAAAGCACAACGTCAAACGTCTGCCCGTGCTCGCTGACGGCAAGCTCGTCGGCATTGTCAGTCGCCGCGACATGCTGCGCGCGCTGGCCTGGCAGGCCGCGCCCATGCCACCGCCGCCGGAGGGCGATGCGGCTATTCGCGCCATCATGAACGACGTCCTCAAAAACGAGGAGTGGGCCATGAGCGCGATCGTGAACGTGATCGTTTCCGAAGGCGTCGTGCACCTGTGGGGCGTCATCGATTCCGACGATCAACGCCGGGCGCTGCGCGTGGCTGCCGAGAATATTCCCGGCGTCAGCGCTGTCGAGGATCATCTGACATTCAGCCTGCCGACTTGAAGCATCCCTCGCGATCGATGGCAGCCGCCGGTGCGACGCATCGCGGATCGCCGAATTGCCCGCGCCGCTAGAGGCTTTACCCGAGATGAACATTGGATTTATCGGACTCGGCAATGTCGGGGCAAAGCTCGCCGGGAGCCTGCTGCGCAACGGCTTCGCGCTGACAGTGCGCGACCTGGACAGGTCGGCGGCGCAGCCGCTGCTCGACGCGGGCGCTGCCTGGGCGGCGTCGCCGAGAGCGCTGGCCGAGGCCGCGGATCTGATCATCACCTGCCTGCCCTCACCGGCGGTCGTGAGCAGCGTCATGGAGGCGCAGGACGGCGTCATCGCCGGTCTCGCGCCGGGGAAGATCTGGCTCGAGATGAGCACCACCGACGAGGCGGAGGTCAAGCGTCTCGCAGAGCGGGTGCAGGCGGGGGGCGCGTCGGCCCTCGATGCACCGGTCTCCGGGGGCTGTCACCGTGCGGCCACGGGCAACATCTCCATATTCGTCGGCGGCGAGCGTGCGGCGTTCGAGCAGGCTTTGCCGGCGCTGACGGTGATGGGCCGGCGCATCCTGCACACCGGACCGCTCGGCTCGGCCTCGGTGCTCAAGGTGGTGACGAACTACCTCGCCTCGGTTCACCTGGTGGCCCTGGGTGAGGCGATGATGGTCGCGAAGCGGGCGGGCATGGATCTCGCCACCACCTTCGAGGCGATTCGCATCTCCTCGGGCAACTCCTTCGTGCACGAGACCGAGAGCCAGGTGATCCTGAACGGCAGCTACAACATCAACTTCACCATGGACCTGGTGGTCAAGGACATGAGCCTCTTCGACGGGCTGGCCGACCGGTTGCAGGTGCCCCTCGAGCTCTCCCCTCTGGTTCTCGACATCTTCAGGGACGGGCGCGATCGCTACGGCCCGCGGGCCTGGTCCTCGATGATCGTCAAGCGCCTCGAGGATGCATGCGAAACCGACCTGCGCGCACCGGGCTTTCCCGAAGAGATCGTCGACGACGAGGCCGAGGCGAGGGGCTACGAGGTGGCCGTTTAGATGGCGGTGTCGCAGTCGAGCCAGGATTACCTGCAAGGCCTGTTCGGCCAGAGCGGGCGCACCGCCGTCGTCACCGGCGCGTCCAGCGGACTCGGCGCGGAGATGGCGCGAGCGCTGGTGTCGGCAGGCGCGCACGTCATCGCAGTCGCGCGCCGCGAGCATCGCCTGGACGCGCTGCGCGACGGGGCTGGCGGACTGGCCGGAACCGTCACGACCTGTGTCGCGGATCTCGGCACCGATGCGGGCATCGATGCCGTTGCGGGCGCGGTTCGCGATCGATCCGGCTGCGACGTCCTGGTCGCAAACGCGGGCACCGCAGAGGTCGGCAACGTCGAGAGCATGGATGACGAAAGCTTCTCCCGCGTCATGGCGCTGAACCTCAACGCGCAATGGCGTCTCGCCAAGGCGCTTTTCCCCGCGCTGGTCGAGTCCGATGCCGGTCGGGTCATCAACATCGCGTCTATCCACGGCATTTTGGCACCGGTGAGGCCGGGACTCGCTGCGTACGCCGCGAGCAAGCACGCTCTGGTGGGTCTCACCCGCACCCAGGCGGTGGAGTGGGCCAAGCACGGCATCACCGTCAATGCCATCGCGCCCGGCTACTTCCCCACCGAGATGACCGCAGAGCTGCTCGCGAGTCGCGCCGCCAAACGTCTGCAGCAGTTCGTGCCCATGGACCGATTCGGAGCGCCGCAGGAGCTCGTGTCGGCGCTCCTGTTTCTGGCCTCTCCCGCGAGCGGCTACGTGACGGGCACCGTCGTGCCCGTCGACGGCGGATGGTCGGCCTGGTAGGCCATTCGGGATTTTTGCTGTTCGCCTGTTTTTGACGAATAATGCGCTTCATGCCCACGGTCGCATCGTGCGGGGATCGATCGTGGGGCCGACCGTGGCTCGACCCGCAATGCACGAGGAATTGGAATGAATATATATGTGGGGAATCTGCCCTATAGCCTTACCGAGGATGAATTGAGGGCAGCGTTTTCGCAGTTCGGGGAAGTATCGAGTGTGAACATCATCATGGACAAGATGTCCGGACAGTCCAAGGGTTTCGGTTTCGTGGAGATGCCGGACAACTCGGAAGCCGACGAGGCCATCAAGGCCCTCAACGAGAGCGCGCTGAACGGACGTAACATCAAGGTCAACCAGGCGAGGCCCCGTGGGGAGCGTTCGCCGCGCCGACCGAGGTACTGAGTCCCCACCGCTGGCGGCGTACCGCCGCCGACCTCAGAAGGCGAATCTCACCAACGATTCCCCGCTGTGGCGCCTGCTCATCCCGCCCTGCGCGCAGGGATGGCGGGTGCAACGCTGGTGCGCGCGCGGCATGATATGCTGCGTTGCCGAACGGGGTAAGGCAGAGAACGATGAGTGATGCGCAAAGCGAAGTGGAGGCGCTGGTCGACGTGGTATTGCCCTATGCCGAGGGCATGCTGAGCGCCCATGGCGAATTTTTTCCGTTCGGTGGCGCGATGACCCTCGACGGCGAGTTCGCGCGGCTCGCCGTCGGCGAAGAGCACGAAAATTCTTCGCTCGAAGCGATCGTTGACGAGCTCCGATCGCAGCTTCGCAGCGGAGCCGACGCCAATGCGTTTCGGGCCACCGCGCTGGTCTTTCCAATCCAGGCCCTGCTGCCGGGCGAAGACGAGGAGACCGACGCGGTCGCCATCGCGCTCGATCACCAGGCGGACTTCTCGGTCGTTCTGATCATTCCCTACGTGCTCGCAGAGGGCAGCGTCGAGTTCGGCGAGGCCGTCGCCCAGCAGGGCGAGCACGACATTTTCCAAAGCCGCCACTGACGCGTTGCGCGCCGCGCGGCGCCTCAGTTCGCCGGGCGCAGGCTCATGCCTCCGAAGATCTGCTCGGTTGGCTGCAGCTCGATGAGGCTGACGTTCACCCGCCAGGGCGCATCGAGCGCGTAGACCACGGCGTCGGCAATGTCCCCGGCAGCGAGCTCGGTGATTCCGGTTTCCTTCAGCGCCGAGCGCTTTTCCGGCTCGTCGATGGCGGCGTCGAAGAACTCGGTGCTCACCCGGCCGGGGCAGATCTCGGTCACGCGCACGCGGCTGCCGGCGAGCTCGAGACGCAGGTTCTGGCTGAGCAGATGCAGGGCGGCCTTGCTCGCGCCGTACACCGTCGAGGCGAGCGGATGCAAAGCGGACACCGAGCTCATGTTGACCAGATGGCCACGGTTTCGCGCAAGCATTCCCGGCAGGCTCGCTCTCAGCACCTGAATGGCGGCACGCACGTTGGTGTCGATGGTGGTGTCGATATCCTCAGGACGGGCCTCGTGAAGATTTCCGAAGCCGCGCCCGAGGCCTGCGTTATTGACGACGATGTCGGCGTCGAGTGCGCCGATGACTTCGAACACGCGCGCCGTGTCGCGCACGTCGAGCTCGTGGCACTCGCAGCCGGTCTCCTCGGCGAGCACCTCGAGTCTTTCGCGCCTTCGCGCCACTGCGTGCACCGTCAGCCCGCGCGCGCGCAGGCTGCGCACGACGGCGGCGCCGATGCCGCTCGATGCGCCGGTCACGAGCGCGCAGGAATAATCTTCGAGCGCCACAGCCGGCTGCCTACATGACCTTCTTGAGCGTGTGGCGGCGATTCCTGGTATACGGTCTCACCTGCGTCGACCAGCGTCCGCGATCGATGGCCGCAGCCCACGCATCGCTGACCAGCACCTCGGGGCTTTCGATCTCGTAGACGGCGGTGTACTTCGGCTCGCCGGGTGCGTCGATGGTGCGGCGCTCGCCCCCGATGACCATGGTCAACGGTTCGCTCGTGAAGCGCGTCACGGACAAGACGCCGGGCACTTCCAGGAGCAGCGGCACGTGCTCCTGGTCGTAGACTTCGTTGAACAGATCCTCCTTGTCGGCATCGACGTCCATGTTGGCGATGAAAACGTAGCGGGTATTGACAGGCATGGCGGGGTTCCCCTGGCATTGCCGCTTCGTTGCGCTGCGGCTTGCCGGCATTGTAACAAAGCCATGCGCCGTTCACGGGGCCGCTCGGGTTGGGTGCGCTCCGCTCGAGCGCTTACAATGCCGGCGATTACCATCAGCGAATCGCTTTCGAGGTCACCATGGCAGGCACCGGCGTGCTGCGACTGGGCACCGGCGCGGGATTCTCGGCGGACCGCCTCGATCCCGCGGTGGATCTCGTCGAGCGTGGCAACCTCGATGCCATCGTCTTCGAATGTCTGGGTGAGCGCACTCTGGCGTTCGCCTATCGCGATCGCGCCGCGGATCCCGAGCGCGGCTACACACCGCTGCTGGAGCGGCGCATGCGGGCGATACTCCCGCCGGCGGTGGCCAACGGCGTACGCATCATCACCAACATGGGCGCCGCCAATCCGCCCCGCGCGGCGAAGATCACCCGCGATATCGCCCGCGAGCTCGGTCTCGAAGGTGTGCGCATCGCGTGCGTCGAGGGCGATGATGTGAGCGATCGTGTCGGCCCCGACACGCCGCTGTGGGAGGGCATGACCGTCGGCGAGGTGGGAAGAAGCTTCATCGGCGCGCACGCCTACCTGGGCGCGGAGGCGCTGATGGAGGCGCTCGCCGCCGACGCGCAGGTGATCATCACCGGAAGAGTCGCCGATCCCTCGCTGTTCGTGGCGCCGCTTCGGCATCATTTCGGATGGTCCGGCGGGGACTGGGAGCGGCTCGGCGCCGGCACCGTCGTCGGCCATCTCATGGAGTGTGCCGGGCAGGTGACCGGCGGATACTTCGCCGATCCCGGATACAAGGACGTCGAAGGCCTGGCGCGGCTCGGCTTTCCCATCGCCGAGGTGAATTCGGACGGCAGTGCCTGTATCACCAAGCTCGCGCGTACCGGCGGTGTCGTCGACGCGCGCACGGTCAGGGAGCAATTGCTCTACGAGGTGCACGATCCCCGCCGCTACCTCACCCCTGACGTGTGCGCGGACTTCAGCGGCGTGCGCGTCGAGAACCTGGGACCGGATCGCGTCGCTGTCAGCGGCGCCCGTGGAGCGGCCGCGCCCGAGGCCTACAAGCTCACGGTGGCCTTCGACGGCGGCCACCTGGCCGAGGCCGGCGTGTCCTACGCGGGGCCCGGCGCGCAGTCGCGGGCCGAGCTCGCCGGGCGCATCGTCGCCGAGCGCATGCGCACGGTGCACGGCAGCAATGCGCCGCTGCGGGTCGACGTCATCGGCGCGGCGTCCCTGCATGCCAGCGTCGGGCGCTATCACGAGGCGGCCGAGGACGTGCGCCTGCACTGCGCTCTGCGTGCGTCGAGCCGTGAGCAGGCCGAGCTGCTGCTGTGGGAAGTCGAGTCGCTGCTTTGCTGCGGTCCTGCCGGCGGCGGCGGCTATCGCGGCCAGATTACGCCCTCGGTGATCACCTACTCGGCGTCGCTTGCGCGCGACCAGGTGAACACGCGCACGGAGATGCTGGTCGCATGAGCCGCACCGTGCTGCTTCGTGACATCGCCCACGCCCGCTCGGGAGACAAAGGCAACTGCTCGAACGTCTGCGTGTTCGTGTACGACCACCGGCATTACGGCGCCGTTGCGCGGCAGCTGACCGGCGACCTCCTCAAGCAGCGTTTCGGCGCCTTGCTGACCGGTGACATCGAACGCTACGAGCTTGCCGGCCTCGGCGGGTTCAACTTCGTCATGCACGACGCCCTCGAAGGCGGTGTCAACGAGTCGCTCAACCTCGACGGTCACGGCAAATCCTGGAGCAGCCTGATCCTCGGCCTCGAAATCGAGCTCGAGCTCGAGGACGGCGGCGAGGCGCCGGTTTCCTCCCCGGGCTGACGTCGAAGCAGCCGCCGGCTCACCATCGAGAAAAAAGCGTCGTCGAGCGCGGGGCCCGCCGGTGGTAGTATCCCGCGACATGGGAGCAGAGACCGGGACCCGGAATTTCGACGACATCGGCCGCATTCCTGCGCCCGGCGACAACGTCGCCATCGCCACCCGCCGCCTCGAGGCGGGTACCGTCGTCGTCCACGAGGGGCGCAGCTGGCCATTGACGCACACCGTTCTCGAGGGACACCGCTTCGTGCTCGAGCCCATTGCCGCCGGCGCGCCGCTGCTCTCGTGGGGCCTGCCGTTCGGCCGCGCCACCCGCGACCTGTCGCCCGGCGAGTACGTGTGCAACGAGAAGATTCTCAAGGTTCTCGCCGAGCGCAGCATCGACTTCGCGCTGCCGGCCGAGGCCAACTTCCGCGACCACATGGAGACCTACGCGTTCGATCCCGGGACCTTCAAGCCCGGTGCGCAGGTTGCGCAGGCGCAGGTGCCCGCGACCTTCACCGGCTATCGCCGGCCGGGAAACCGTGGGGTCGGCACCCGAAACTTCGTCATCATTCTCGCCACCACGTCGGATGCCGCCGCTTTTGCCGAGGCCGTGGCATCCCGCTTCGAGGCCGTCAACGATACGTATCCGAATATCGACGGCGTCGTGGCGGTCACCCATACCGAGGGCGGCGGCGAGCACCGGCCCAACAATCTCGATTTCGTTCTTCGCGCCCTGGCGGGATTCGTTGTGCATGCGAACGTCGGCGCGGCGCTGGTGGTCGACTGCGGCGCCGGCAGCTACGACAACGAGACGCTTCGCGGCTTCATGCAGAGCAGCGGTTACGCCATGGACGAGGTGACGCATGCGTTCATGAACCTGGGCGCCGATCGCGCCACCGAGCTCGAGCGCGCCGTCGAGACGGTGCGCGAGTGGCTGCCACAGGTGAATGCCTGCCAGCGCAGCGACGAGAGCGTCGCGAATCTCCGCCTGGCGCTCCAGTGCGGCGGCTCCGACGCTTTCTCCGGCATTTCCGGCAACGCACTCGCCGGCTGGGTCGCCAAGGAGGTCATCCGCAACGGCGGCAGCGCCAACCTCGCCGAGACCGACGAGCTCATCGGCGCCGAGCCCTATGTTCTCGAGAACGTGCGCGACGAGGCCACGGCACGCTGTTTTCTCGACAAGATCACCGCTTTCAAAGCGCGTGCCGCCGATCACGGCACCACCGCGGAAGGTAATCCTTCCGGTGGTAACAATTTCCGCGGCCTCTACAACATCGCACTGAAATCCATCGGTGCGGCGCGCAAACGCGATCCGGAGGTGCGGCTCGATCACGTCATCGACTACGCCGCTCCCATGCACGCGGGCGGATACTACTTCATGGACAGCCCGGGCAACGATCTGGAGAGCATCGCCGGGCAGGTGGCATCCGGGGCGAACCTGATCCTGTTCATCACCGGCAACGGATCGATCACCAATTTCCCCTTCGTGCCGACGCTCAAGTTCGTCACCACCAGCGGACGCTTCTCGCTGCTGGCCGATGAGATGGACGTGAATGCGGGGCGCTACAACGACGGCGAGTCCATGGCGACGCTCGGCGTGGAGACGTTCGGGTTGTCGCTGCGCATCGCTTCGGGGGAGCGCAGCAAGGGCGAGCTCGCCGGTCACTCACAGGTGGCCATCTGGCGCGACTGGCCCCAGCGCGATGGGAGTCGCCTGGAGGCCATCCGCAATGCGCCGGTGCCCGACGGCGAGCCGCTGCAGGTCGTTGCGGCCGAGCCGGTCGAGCTCAGCTTCGAAGCCTACGTGACGGCGCATGGCCACGCCTGCGATCGCATCGGCCTGGTCATGCCGACGAGCCTGTGCTCCGGACAGGTGGCGCGTCTGGTGGCCGAGGATCTCAACGGGCGCCGGCTGAACGGGGTGTCGCGGTTCGTCGCCCTGCCTCACACCGAGGGCTGCTGCACCGTCAACGCCGAGGACCTCTACCTGCAGACGCTCCTCGGCCACATCGAGCATCCATGCGTGCGCCACGCGATGCTTCTCGAGCATGGCTGCGAGAAAGTCCACAACGACGCGGTGCGTCACTACCTGGATTCACGCGGCGTGGATTTCAGCCGTATGGGTTTCGCCAGCGTGCAGATGGATGGCGGTCTGGAAAAGGTTCGTGACAAGATCGGCGAGTGGTTCGCGCGCGAGCTCGACGCCGATGCCGAGCTCGAGACGGAGAACGTCGGCGCCGAGGCGCTGCGCCTCGGGCTTACCAGTGTCGGGCCGGTTCCGGCGGCGGTCTCGCTCGCTCTGGCCCGCATGGTGGCAGGTCTCGCGGCGGCGGGTGCGACGGTGGTCATCGCCGAGAATGCTTCGCTGCTCGCCGACGGCGCCTTCACCGGTGCGCTGTTCGACGATGGCCGCTGGGTCGCGAGCCTTGCTTACGGGCAGGCTGCGGCGAAGCCGGGCTGCCATGTCATGGCGGCGCCGACGGAAAACGCGGCCGAGGCGCTCACCGGTCTCGGCGGTACCGGGGTCGAGATCATGCTGGCACACATCGCCCGCGCGCCGTTGCAGTCCCATCCGATGATTCCCCTCATCCAGGTGGCGAGCGACACGCACGTCTGTGATCGCTTCGGAGCCGATCTGGATGTCGCCCTGCGCGCCGATGCGTCCGGCGCCGCCATCGAAGGTGCGATCCTCGCTCGCATTGCCGAGACCGCTTCGCGGCACTACGTGCCCAAGCTCTTCGGCCAGGGATACAGCCAGTTCCAACTGACGCGCGGTCTGCTCGGCTTGTCGTTGTAGGCCGGCGGCCTGCGTCTGGTTCTCACCGATGACGTCGTCTTCCCGCGCAATCCTGGCGGTGCCGCTGCCGGCCATCGCCATCTCGGTGCTCATTCACACCCTGTGGGGCGGTAACCCGGTTGCCGTCAAGTACAGCCTGCTGGTCTTCCCACCGCTGTGGACGGCTTTCTTTCGTTTCCTGATTGCCATCGTCTGCGTCGGCATATGGGCGAAGCTGAGAGGTGTGCCCATCGTTCCAAGCCGTCACGAATGGCCGGCGCTGCTGCTCATCGGCGCGCTCTTCACGGTCCAGATCGCGGCCATGAACATCGGATTCGACCTGACCACCGGATCCATGGGCTCGGTGCTGATCGCCACCAATCCCCTGTTCGCCGCCTTGTTCGCGCATTTTCTCATCGCCGGCGACAGGCTGAGCGTGTTCAAGGCTGCGGGTCTGCTGATCGCTTTCCTGGGCACCGCCCTGGTCCTGACCCGTGGCGCCGGCGATCTGGCACTCACCCACGGCGCGTTGGGCAACTTCATCCTGCTGCTCAGCGCGTGCCTCCTCGGCGGTCGCCTGATCCTGAGCGCGCGCGTGCTGCAGCGCATGGACGAGGCGCGCGTCGTTCTGTGGCAGATGATCCTGTCGCTGCCGCTGTTTGCCCTGGGTGGCGCCCTGTTCGAGACCATCCAGTGGCAGGCGATCGCCTGGCAGCCCGTCGCCGGGCTCGTTTATCAGGGTGCCATCGTGGCGGGGGTGGGTTTCTCGGTGTCCTTTTATCTCATGAAGCGCTACGCGCCCAGCGTCATCGTCAGCTTCAACTTCGTCTCTCCCATCGCCGGGGTGCTGCTGAGCGCGTGGCTGCTCGGCGAGGCCATCAGTGCGCACCTCTGGGCGGGCATGTCGCTGGTGGCGATTGGTCTTTTCCTCATCGCACGCCGCTAGCTTCGTGGCAAAATAGCGGCCGTGGACCGATAGCGGATTCAACGGGGGGACGAAGTGGCCACTATCACGACCGACGACGGAATCGAGCTCTATTACGAAGAAGCCGGTGAGGGCACGCCGATGGTGTTCGTGCACGAATTCGCCGGCGACTATCGAAGCTTCGAGCCGCAGATGCGTCATTTCGCACGACGCTACCGCTGCGTCGCCTACAATGCCCGTGGCTACCCGCCCTCGGATGTCCCCGAGGCGGTCGCCGCCTACTCCCAGGATCGCGCCCGCGACGACATCCTGGCGGTGCTCGACGGCCTCGCCATGGAGCGCGCCCACGTGGTCGGTATCTCCATGGGATCGCTCGCCACGCTGCACTTCGGTTTGCACTATGCCGATCGCGCGCTGTCGCTCACCCTCGGCGGCTGCGGCTACGGTGCGCTGCTCGACCAGCAGGATCGGTTCCGCTCGGAGTCGGGTAGCTTCGCCGATCGCATCGAAGCCGAGGGTATGGCGAGGGTCGCGGCGGAGTACGGCAGCGGCCCGGCGCGGGTCCAGTTCGAGAACAAGGATCGACGGGGTTACGCCGAGTTCCTTGCCATGCTCGCCGAGCACTCGTCGCTCGGTTCGGCCAACACGCTTCGCGGCGTGCAGATGCAGCGTCCTTCGGTCTACGAGCTCGCGCAGTCCCTGGCAGAGCTGCAGGTGCCGACGCTGGTCATGGCCGGTGACGAGGACGAGCCCTGTCTCGATGCCTCGCTTTATCTCAAGCGCACGATCCCGTCGGCGGGATTCGCCCTGCTGCCCAAGACCGGCCACGCCTTGAATCTGGAAGAGCCCGATCTGTTCAATCGGCTGTTGGACGATTTCGTCCATCAGGTGGATGCCGGGCGCTGGACGCTGCGCGATCCGCGCTCGGTCACCGATTCGATGCTGTCCCAGAGGTAGCCGCCGCGCGTCGCTACGGCGAGAGAAACTCCGAGGCGCCGTCGTAGAGCAGCTTGAGGCCGGTGAGGAACAGCAGCAGATAACAGACGCGGTAGAAGGCTTGCTCCGGCACGACCCGGTGCAGCCAGATGCCGAGCCACATGCCGAGCGGCGCCAGCGGCAGAAGCACCAGCGAAGTGTAAAGGTTCTCTGATCGGAACTGGCCGAGCCACGCGTACGGCACCAGCTTCACGTAGTTCATGAACAGCACGAGGATGATCGTGGTCGCCAGGAAGCGCGTCTTGTGCATGCGCTGCGGCAGCAGATAAACGCTCATGGGTGGTCCGCTGGCGTGAGCGATGAAGCTCGTGAACCCGGCGACGGCGCCCCAGAAGCTGCCACGCAACGCGTCGACTCCGCGTGCCGCGCGCGCCGCCGCCAATCCGGCAAGCCAGTAGTGGATTGTGAAGCCCACCGCGATGGCTCCGATGATCAATCGAATGATGCGCGCATCGAGATAGCGGAAGGTGAACGTGCCGACGGCGAGACCGACGAGGGCGGCCGGCATGAGAATTTTCAGGTTGGCCTTGTCCCAGCGCCCGCGATAGACCCATGCGCCGTGCACGTCCATCACGCAAAGAATCGGCAGCAGCACGGCGGCGGCCTGAATCGGTGATACGACGAGCGCGGTGAGGGGAACCGCGAGAGAGCCGAGACCGCCGCCGAAGCCGCCCTTGGAAATACCGAGGATCAGCACCGCCGGCACCGCCAGTGCGTAGAAGAGGGGTTGTTCGATCAAGGGCGCTCGGGTGGAACGCTCTCAGCCCGCCGCCTTTGCCGTGGACAGATACTCGCTCATGCGTTCGAGGGCACGCTGGATGTTCTCCACGCTGTTGGCGTAAGAGAAGCGCAGATAGCCTTCTCCGTAGGCGCCGAAGCTGGTTCCCGCGATGGCCGCGATGCCGGCCTGCTCCAGCAGTCCGGTCTGCAGCTCGCGGGAGCTCATGCCGGTTGCGGTGATGTTCGGGAAAGCGTAGAAGGCGCCTCCGGGGGTGCGACAGCTCAGCCCTTCGATGGCGTTCAGGCCGTCGACGATGACGTGGCGGCGGGCGTCGAAGGCGGCCACCATCTCGTCGACGCTGTCCTGCGGCCCGTCCAGGGCGGCGATGCCGGCGTACTGGGTCGGGGCATTGACGCAGGAGTGGCAGTTGATGGCGAGGCGCGTCGCGCCCTCGACCAGCGACTCCGGCCACACGGCGTAGCCCAGGCGCCAGCCGGTCATCGCGTAGGTCTTGCTCCAGCCGTCGAGCAGAATGAGGCGGTTCGCGAGCTGCGGGTAACCCAGAAGGCTCACATGCTCGCGGCCGTCGTAGGTCATGCGCGAATAGATCTCGTCGCTCAGCACGGCCACGTGGGGGTGTGCCTCCAGCCCGGCGACCAGGGTATCGATGGTCTCCCGGGGAATCGCGCCGCCGGTGGGGTTGGCGGGCGAGTTTAAAATCAGCAGGCGCGTGCGGGGAGTGATGGAGTCGAGCACCGCTTCGGCGTCGAAAGAGAAATCCCGATCTTCGAGAAGCGGAATCGGAACGGGGGTCGCACCGCTGAATCTGATGACCGACTCGTAGATGGGAAATCCGGGATTCGGGTAGAGGATCTCGGCACCGGGCTCGCCGAACATCATGATCGCGAAGAACATGGTGACCTTTCCGCCGGGAACGGCCACGATACGCTCCGGGCTCACGGTCACACCGCGATAGCGCTCCAGGTCGCGGCACACGGCTTCGCGCAGTGCCGGGATCCCCGGCGAGGGCGTGTAGCCGTGGTGGCCGTCGCGCAGCGCTTTGACGGCGGCCTCGACGATGTGCGGGGGCGTCTTGAAGTCCGGCTGGCCGATGCCGAGATTGATGATGTCCCGCCCCGGTCGCGCCAGCGTCTCGGCGCGCGCGAGCACCTCGAAGGCGGTCTCCGTGCCGAGCTCGGCCATACGCTGCGCGGGTTGGATCATGGTCGGATCGGGGCTTCGATGGCGTCGCAGGAAATCTAACAAGATACGCGTATCCGGACAACGTGCACGCGGCCCGCGCCCGGTTGAATCGTTGTGTCGGAGTGAGCTACTGTGCCTTTCCTGGTGGCCGTGGAGCCGCGACAAAGCCCCGGCTGTCGAGTGCCTGCGAGAGAATCATCGAACGTGAAAATCGAATTGACCGAAAACGAATACCGGTTGCTTCTCGACTTCGTCTACATGGCGAACTGGGTGATTAATTCCCACCATGTCGACCAACGCGGTGACGCGGAGGAGTATGACATGCTCGTGCAGAAGCTCTACTCTTTCGCCGACGAGGCGGATTGCGGTGAGCTGGTTCACGCCGATCGGGAGACGAACGAATACACGCCGACCGGTTACTACGAGGAGACCACCCGGGCGATCGAGCTGCTCGAGGAATATGATGACGATACTTTCTGGGACGCCTTGATCAGTCGCCTCGCTGAGCGCGACGTCTACGAGCAGGTGGAGCAGGACAGGCGCGACAGTATGAGCATAGAAGAGTACTGGGAGCGATCGGAGCCCATCGAAGAGGCCTACTACCAGGAGTTCCGCCGGCGCTCGCTCGATCGTCTTCGTCTCGTCGACGTCTGAGATCGAGTCTCTGCCGAGGCGCCGGTCATACAATCGATGATGATTCGTAACGCATTGATTCTCGCCATTCTCGCGATGCTTGCCGGTGGGGCGGTGCAGGCCGATGTGCAGCAGGGCGTGAATGCGCTGGGACGCGGCAATTATGAGAAGGCGCGGGAGATATTCGAGCCTCTGGCGATGACCGGTGACTGGAATGCCCAGGGATTTCTCGCGCACACTTACCGAATGATGGAGAACAACGTCGAGGCGTATGCCTGGTATCACGCGATGGCCAAATGCGGATCGGTGGACGCGCGCATCGAGCTCGGCATCCTGGAGCCGAAATTGAGCGGCGAGACGATCGCCGAGGGAAAGGCGCTCGGCGACATCTACCACCAAAGGTACTGCCGATGAGATATGCCGCGCAAAGCCGTTTTCCGGGCGCGGGCGCTGCGCGCGGTGCCGGGCGCGCAACGGCTGAGCGCCGGCATCGCGTGCCTGAGCCATGAAAACATCCATCGTCGGATGCGGCCTGGTCGGCAGGGCCTGGGCCATCAGCTTTGCCCGCGGCGGTCACGAGGTGGCCCTCTACGATGCCGACGCCGGCGCGGTCGAGGCGGCGCTCACTTTCATCGATACCGCGCTCGAGGATCTCGCCTCGCACGACCTGCTCGACGGTCAGGGCATCGCAGAGGTGCGCGGTCGCATCGGCGCGAGCGCGAGCCTCGCCGACGCGCTGGACGGCAGCGAGCACGTGCAGGAGAGCACCTTCGAGGACGTCGCGGTGAAAAAGGCGGTGTTCGCCGAGCTGGATGCGCTGGCCGCCGACGAGACCGTGCTGGCGAGCTCGAGCTCCGCTATTCTGCCGTCGCTGTTCACCGAGGCGCTCGCCGGCCGCGGCCGCTGTCTCGTGGCCCACCCGATCAATCCGCCGTATCTGGTGCCGGCGGTGGAGGTGGTGCCGGCGCCGTGGACGCGGCCCGAGGTCCGCGATCGGGTCGGACGCTTTCTCAGCGGTATCGGCCAGGCACCGATCATGATGAAGCGCGAGATCGACGGCTTCGTAATGAACCGGCTCCAGGGTGCGCTTCTGCAGGAGGCGTTCCGCCTGGTGGCGGAGGGTTACGCGAGCACCACGGATGTCGACATCGGTATCCGTCAAGGGCTGGGCTTGCGCTGGTCTTTTCTGGGACCCTTCGAGACCATCGATCTCAATGCACCCGGCGGCGCCCGCGATTACGCCGAGCGCTACGAGGATCTGTACAAGAATCTCTGGGAGACCCAGCAGCACATCGTGCCATGGAGCGGTGAGGTCATCGATGAAATCGAAAAGGATCTCACGGCTTCGCTGCCCCGCGAGCGGCTCGCCGAGCGCCAGCGGTGGCGGGATCGGCGCCTGATGGCGTTGATCGCCCACCAGCGCACTGCCGAATGAGACGGTAAATCGACAATCGCGACGAGAGGGACGAAGACATGGCGGCAAGAGGCAAGGTCATCATCACCTGCGCGACGACGGGCTCGATTCACACGCCGAGCATGTCACCTTACCTGCCCATCACGCCGAACGAGATCGCAGAGCAGTCGATCGCCGCGGCGGAGGCGGGCGCATCGATCATTCATTTGCATGCCCGGGACCCGGAAACCGGGCGTCCCACGCCCGACGCGAACGTGTTCATGCCGTTCCTGCAACGCATCAAGCAATCATGCGATGCGGTGGTCAATATCACCACGGGTGGCGGGCACGGTATGACCGTCGCGGAAAGGCTCGCCGCGCCGTTGGCAGCCAAGCCGGAGATGTGCTCGTTGAACATGGGCTCGATGAATTTCGGCCTCTATCCGATGCTCGACCGCTACAAGGAGTTCAAGTTTGAATGGGAGCGGGAGCATCTGGAGAACAGCCGGGACTTCATCTTCAGAAATACCTTCAAGGACATCGAGCATATCCTCAAGGATCTCGGTGAGGGTTGCGGCACACGTTTCGAGTTCGAGTGCTACGACGTCGGTCACCTGTACAATCTCGCGCACTTTCTCGATCGCGGCCTGGTCAAGCCGCCGCTGTTCGTGCAGACCATCTTCGGCATCCTCGGTGGAATCGGCGCGGATCCGGAAAATCTCCAGCACATGAAGCGGATCGCCGACAAGCTCTTCGGTGACGACTATTACTGGAGCGTGCTCGCGGGCGGCCGCCACCAGCTGCCCTTCGTCACCATGAGCGCCATCATGGGCGGCAACGTGCGGGTTGGCCTCGAGGACAGTCTCTACGCCGGCAAGGGAAAGCTGGCCACCAGCAACGCGGAGCAGGTGAGCATCATCCGGTCCGTCGTCGAGAATCTGTCGCTGGAGATTGCGACTCCCGCCGAGGCGCGTGAGATGCTCCAGCTCAAAGGCGGTGACCAGGTAGGATTCTGAGCCGCCGGAGCGGGGTGAGCAACGCGCCGCGGAGCGGCCTCGCGAAGAGGCCGGCGGGCGCCGCGTTCAGTCGCGGTCGCTGCTCCTGTCGAGGGCGAGGGCGCGGCGCACGAACTCCGGCAGGCGCCACTCGGCGAAGGCGTCGGGCACCAGGCTCGCCAATTCGCGCTCCTTACCGGTGTCGATGCTGACCCGGACCGTCATGCCCGCGCGCAGTATCGGCTCGTCCTCGGTGCGCTCGATGCGCAGCGAGACCGGCACCCTCTGCACGACCTTGACCCAGTTGCCGGTGGCATTCTGCGGCGGCAGCAGGGCGAACTCGGCGCCGGTGGCCGGGGCGATGGTGTCGACGAAGGCGCGCCACTCGTGATCCGGATAGGCATCGACCGCGACGTTCGCCGGCTGCCCCGGGGACACGTTGGTCAGCTCCGTTTCCTTGAGGTTGGCTTCGACCCAGACCGGTGACGTCTCGATGAGGCTGAAAATCGCGCTGCCTTCCTTGACGTACTCGCCGACCTGCAGCTTCATGTTGCTGACGACACCGTGCGCCGGCGCGGTGATCAGGGTGCGCTGCAGATCCACCGCGGCCTGATCGCGGATCGCCACGGCGCGGCGAAAGCGTGGGTGCTGTTCGACCGGCAGGTCCGGATCGCCGCCGAGCGCGGCGATGCTGCGCGCGATGCGCTGGTCGATCTTGCGCAGCGATTCCTCTTCGACCTTGAGCTCATGCAGCGCCTGGTCGTAGGCCTCCTCGCTGCCCATGCCGCGTTGCTTGAGCTTCTTCTGGCGTTCGAACTGCTGTTTGAGGAAACGCAGCCGCTCGCGCGCCTCTGCCGCCTCGGCATGGGCCTCGCGAACATCGAAACGCAGCTGCGCAATGTCGGTGCGGATGACCGCGGTCTGCGCATCGGCCTCGGCAACGGCGATGCGGAACGGCACCGGGTCTATGGAGAAGAGACGCTGGCCCGGCTCGACCAGCTGGTTGTCCTCCACGTGCACGCCGACGACGCGGCCGGACACGTCGGCACTGACCGCCACGATGTCGGCCTTCACGTAGGCATTCTCGGTGACCACGTGACGGCCCCCGCTGAGGTAGATCTCCAGGGCCACGATGCCCGCCGCCAGAGGCACGACCACCATCAGCGCCAGGCGCACCAGGCGCCTGGTGTGGAATCGCTTTCGCTTGCCGGCCTTTTTCGCGCTCACCGCTCAACGCCCTCCCTGGCCGTTGCCCCGGGTGCCGCCGTTGACGTGCGCCATGAGATTGGACTTGATGGTCAGCAGGGTGTCGACGAAGCGGTCCCGATCGTCGGCGCTCAGGCCCGAGAGCGCGTCCTCGCGCACCCCCGCGGCGATGTCGCGCATCACCTGCATGGGCTCCTCCACCTGGTCGGTGAGAAATACCCGCTTCGCCCGCCGATCGTCCGGGTCCGCGGCGCGCCGCACCCAGCCGTTGGACTCGAGCCGATCGAGCAGCCGGCCGAGGCTCGGCTTCTCCAGCTCCAGGGTCTCCGCCAGCTCTGACTGGGTAATGCCGTCCTTGCGGTACAGGTGAGTGAGTACCCACCACTGGGAGCGTGTCAGGCCCAGGTCGCGGATGCGTCGGTCGTAAGTGGTGCGCAGCAGACGCGCGACATCGTGGAGGATGAAGCCGAAATTGCGTTGCAGGTTCTCGCGCAGCATGGGGGGAATTTTAATTGCATAGCTTACTATAAGCAAGGCTATCAATTTCCCGGCGCCAGCGGCAGCATCCGGGCTGCACGCTGGCGACGCGGCCGCGGATGGCTCGTCGCGGGGCGGGCCGGCGCCGTCGGCCGTCCCCGCCCGGGCGCTCGACAGGCGGCCTTCAGAGGATGCGGTTCAGGCCGTTCAGCGCCGCCACCCGGTACGCTTCCGCCATGGTCGGGTAGTTGAACGTGGTCTCGACGAAGTACTTGAGGGTGTTGCCCGGTGCGGGCTGGGACATGATCGCCTGGCCGATGTGGATGATCTCCGAGGCCTGCTCACCGAAGCAGTGGATAGCGAGAATCTCGAGGCTCTCGGTGTGGAAAAGGAGCTTGATCATGCCGACGGTGTGGCCGGTGATCTGGGCCCTGGCGATGCTGCGAAACATCGCGCGGCCCACCTCGTAGGGGACCTTGCGCTCGGTGAGCTCCTGCTCCGTGGGTCCCAGGGAGCTGATCTCGGGATTGGTGTAGATACCCGTGGGGATGTGGGAGAGCAGCATCGAGCCGCTGTCACCGTCGAGAATGTGGGTGGCGGCGAAGCGGCCCTGATCGTAGCTGGCGCTGGCGAGGCTCGGCGGGCCGACCACGTCGCCGACGGCGTAGATGTGCGTCCTGGCGGTCTGGTAGTGGCCGTTGACGGCGATGTGGCCGCGGTGATCGATACCGAGACCGAGGGCCTCGAGCCCCATGTCCTGGGAGTTGCCGGTGCGCCCATTGGCCCACAGCAGCACATCGGACTTGAACCGTTTCCCCGATCGACAGTGCAGCACGACACCGTCGTCACGCGGCTCCACGCGGGCGTATTCCTCGTCGTTGCGAATCACCACGCCCTGGTCTCGCAGGTGATAGCCGAGTGCGTCGGTGATCTCGTCGTCGAGGAACGCCAGAAGGTGCTTGCGGGTGTTGACGAGATTCACCTTCAGTCCCAGGTTCGCGAAGATCGACGCGTACTCACAGCCGACGACGCCGGCGCCGTAGAGGGTGATGGATTTCGGCGTGAAATCCAGGCGCAGGATGGAATCGCTGTCGCAGACCCGCGCGTGCGTGAAATCCACGTCCGGTGGATGATAGGGCCGCGACCCGGTGGCTATCACGAAGTGATCGGCGCGATAGCGTTCGCCGGTTCCGCGCTCGGTCTGCACCTCGATGGTATGCTCGTCGACGAAACGCGCATGCCCGGTGATGATGTCCACGTCGTTGCGGTAGTAGAAGCGCTCGCGCATGGTCGTTTGCTGGCGGATCACCGATTCGGCAGCCTTCAGTAGCTCGGGGTAGGCAATGTCCAACGGTCCGACGACGCGTCGCAGCATCGGATCGATCCGGTAGTCGGCTATCTGCTGAACGGCGTGGCGCAGCGACTTGCTCGGAATCGTGCCCCAGTGGGTGCAGCCGCCGCCGATCTCGCCGTATCGCTCCACCGTCGCGATCTTCTTGCCGCCCTTGGCGAGCATCATGGCGGCGCCCTCGCCGCCGGGACCGCTGCCGATGACAATGCCGTCGTAGTGGCGCATTCGAGTCATTCATTTCCCCCGCTCGATGATTTCCGGTGGGGCACTTGCAGCATGAATGTCACGGGGCCGTCGTTGACGAGCGACACGCGCATGTGCGCGCCGAACTCACCGCTGGCAACCTCTTCGTGCCGGGCGCGTGCCTGCCCGAGAAGATAGGCGAACAGGCGCCGGCCGACATCCGGCGGCGCCGCCGGCGAGAGACTCGGCCGCATGCCGCTCGCTGTGTCGGCCGGTAGGGTGAACTGCGGCACCAGCAGCACGCCGCCGTTAATTTCAGTCACGCTGCGATTCATTCTGTCCTTTTCGTCGGGAAATACGCGGTAACCGAGCAGGCGTTCGAGCATCCGCTCGGCGTCGCTTTCCCGGTCGCCTTTTTCGACGCCGACGAACACGCAAAGACCCGGCCCGATGCGACCGACGACTCGCTCGTCGATGGACACCGAGGCTTCGGTCACGCGTTGCAGCAGGGCAAGCATACGGATATGCGTCGCACCGGGCGTCTCAGGAAGCGGCGCGCGCCGCCCGCTTGCGCTCGTGCTCCTTGAGCAGCTTCTTGCGCACGCGGATGCTGGCCGGCGTCACTTCCACCAGCTCGTCGTCGTCGATGAACTCGAGGGCCTGCTCCAGGGTGAGCCGGATGGGCGGCGTGAGCAGGATGTTCTCGTCGCTGCCGGCGGCGCGGATGTTGGTCAGCTGCTTGGCCTTCATCGGATTGACCACCAGGTCGTTGGCGCGTGAGTGGATGCCGATGATCATGCCTTCGTAGACCTCCTCGCCGGGGCCGATGAACAGCCGGCCGCGCTCCTGCAGGTTGAACAGCGCATAGGCGAGGCTCCTGCCGGCGGAGTTCGCCACCAGCGCGCCGTTTCCCCGCTGGGCGATGTTGCCCTCGCGGCAGGGGCCGTAATGCGAGAAAGTGTGATAGATGAGCCCGCTGCCGGAGGTGCTGGTGAGAAACTCCGTGCGGAAACCGATGAGACCGCGGGCCGGGATCGTGTAGTCGAGCCGCACCCGGCCGCGTCCGTCGGGGCGCATGTCCTCGAGGGTTCCCCGCCGTGCGGCGAGGGCCTCCATGATCGTGCCCTGGCGGCTCTCCTCGACGTCGACGGTGAGCTGCTCGAACGGCTCGCAGCGCCGGCCGTCGATGTCCTTGATGATCACCCGCGGGCGCGAGACGGCGAGCTCGTAGCCCTCGCGGCGCATGTTCTCGATGAGGATCGCCAGGTGCAGCTCGCCGCGTCCCGAGACCAGGAATCGATCCGGATCGCCGGTGTCCTCTACACGCAGCGCCACGTTATGGATGAGCTCTCGCGTCAGACGCTCGCGAATCTGTCGACTGGTGAGGAACTTGCCCTCGCGGCCCGCCAGCGGTGATGTGTTGACGAGAAAATCCATGCTCACGGTCGGCTCGTCGACGCTCAGCGGCGGCAGCGCCTCGAGCGCGTCGGGATCGCACAGCGTATCGGATATGTGCGGCGCCTCGATGCCGGTGAGCGCGACGATATCACCGGCCGACGCGGAATCGCTTTCGACGCGTTTGAGCCCCTGCGCATGCAGCACCTGAAGGACGCGGGCGTGGCGCACCGCGCCGGCGCTGTCAACGACGGCGACCGGCATATTGGTGTGCACCGAGCCGCGTTCGATACGGCCGATGGCGATGGCTCCCACGTAGCTCGAGTAGTCGAGGCTGCTTATCTGCATCTGGAACGGGCCGTCCTGGTCGACCCGTGGCGGTGGAACGCGCTCGACGATGGTCTCGAGCAGGGGCGTCATGTCGCCGTTCACGGTAATCGGCTCACGACTCGCGTAGCCATGCAATGCGGACGCGTAGACGACGGGAAAATCCAGCTGCGTCTCGCTCGCTCCCAATCTGTCGAAGAGATCGAACGTCTCGTTGAGCACCCACTCTGGCCGCGCCCCGGGGCGATCGATCTTGTTGATGACGACGATGGGCTCGAGGCCCCTGGCGAACGCCTTCTGGGTGACGAAGCGCGTCTGCGGCATCGGCCCCTCGACCGCGTCGACGAGCAGCAGCACGCCGTCGACCATCGACAGCACGCGCTCCACCTCGCCGCCGAA
>JABAOG010000219.1_pt1 | contig 65898 bp, 63 predicted proteins | sample 7062131 | NCBI WGS metagenome assembly JABAOG01 (sample SAMN14538629, study PRJNA623070) | marine sediment metagenome | biome: marine biome [ENVO:00000428]; feature: marine pelagic biome [ENVO:01000023]; material: deep marine sediment [ENVO:00002113] | place: India: Arabian Sea | collected... | reverse complement strand
CACCGACGTCCACCGACACTACGGTCTGCCCTACGTCTATCTGGACGGTCAGGTGTTCGGGCGGCACCCGATCCGCTTCACGCTCTTTCCGCTGGTGATGGCCGTCCTCTTCGTGGCGGCGCCCTTCCTCAGCCGCAGCCGCTTCCACCTCGACGGACCGGCGGTGGCCGCGACCCTCGGTTCGCTGGTCCTCTTCGTGCAGCTCCTCGGCCGCGACCGCGACGATCGCCGCCCCCGCCCACGCTCGCTCGCGCTCGCTTTCACGGTCTCCCTCGTGGGCGGAGCGCTCGGCCTCGTCGGCGCGCTCGTGGCGGCCGCGCCCAACCCGCCGGCCATCGCCGTGGCGGCGGCGGCGTTCGCCTTCTCCATCGCTCTCGACGGGCTGCAGCGCCGCTCGGGCGCGTTTCCAGCGACGTTTCTGTCGCCGCTGCTCACCGCCGCGGCGCTCGCGGCCGCCATCGTCCTCAGCGGCGCGGCGGAGCCGACCCTCTACCGCGTCCGGGGCGTGATCGCCGCCGTCGCGGTCTTCGCCGGCCTCTGGAACATCTGGCACGTCTACATGCAGAAGTACGGCATCCTCCGCCTCTACCAGGCGAAGGCGCGGCCCCTGCGCGAGGAGCGCGGCGCCGCGGACGTTCCCGGGTGGGTCGACCGACTGCTGCTCTTCGGTTGGATGCCGCTCTACCTCTTCGCCCTCGCCGCCGAATACCGCGGCGAGGTCTTCCGCCTCTTTCCCCAGGGCCGGGCGACCCTCGGACCCCTCTTCGACCTCGTCGAGCGTCTCTCGCCGGCGCTGCTGCCGGTCTCCATCGCGCTGGTGGTGGGCTCGGTCGGTCTCTTCGTCTTCCACGAGCGTCGCGCTCACGGCTTCCGCAGCCGTGCTCGACTGGTGATGGCCGTCGGCACCCTCGGCCTCGCCTCGACCTTCCTCTACGTCCACCCGCTCAAGGCCTACCTGGCCTTCGCCTTCAGCCACGCCCTCGAGTACATGGTCTTCGTCTGGGCCTACCAGCGACGCCGCTATCGAGAGCCGCTGCCGCACCGGCCACTGATCGAGCGAGCGCTCCGCTTCCCCTGGATCACCTACGTGCTCACGGCGCTCTTTCTCGGCGGGCTCTTCCTCTACTGGAAGTACTGGGGGCGCTGGATCGTGGTCGAGGCGGACCAGCCGCGCCTCCTCGGGCGGCGAGCGATGGAGTGGGTGGGCTACTGGACGATCTTCCAGTCGATGGTCCACTTCTACTTCGACGGCTTCCTCTGGAAGATGCGTCTGCCCACCGTACGGGCGACGATCGGGACCGGCAGCTGATAGGCTCTCCCGCATGTGGGGACGGACGATCGCGCTCACCCTCGGTGTGCTGGCCGTCTCGGCCTCGGCGCTCGCGCAAGAGAGCGAGGAGCCGAACGAGGGCGAGGCCGAAACCCCCGCGCCCCCGACGCTGCCCCCGGAGATCGAGGCGGAGGCGCGCAGCCGTTTCGAGCTGGGCACGTCGCTCTACCATCAGGGCCGCACCGAAGAGGCGCTGGTCGAGTTCGAGCGGGCCCACGAGATCAGCGGGCGCCCGGAGTTCTACTACAACATCTACCTCTGCCACCGGGACGCGGGCGACCTCCGCAAGGCCGAGGCGGCGCTCGCCAGCTATCTGGAAGAGAGCGATGCGGTGCCCAATCGCGGGCTCCTCGAGCGGCGGCTCGCCACGCTGCGTGAGCAGATCGCCGCCGAGGAGCAGGCCCGGCGAGCGGAGGCCGACGCGCGGCGCGCGGCCGAAGAGGCGGAGCGCCGGGCCGCCGAGGGGACCCGCATGGAGCTGCGCGAGCCCAACCGGATGGGACCGGCGCTCCTGCTCGGTGTCGGCGGCGGCGCGCTCTTGGCGGGCGTGGGTCTCGGCATCAGCGCGCTCTTCCTCCACGACGAGCTCGAGCAGGAGTGCTTCGGCTCGGCCTGCCCCTACTGGAAGAGTGACGAGATCGACCAGCTCCGGCGTCGGACCATCGCCTTCGACGTATTGATGGGCGCCGGCGCGGCGATGGTGCTCGGCGGCATGATCTGGTGGCTGGTGGACAAACCCGTGGAGGTGCCGGTGAGCGCGTCTTGCGGGCCCTTCGGCTGCGTGGTGGAGGGGCGCTTCTGATGGGCGCGCTCCACGCTTCCCTCGCCGGTCTCCTCGGGGTGGTCGCGCTCGCGTCGCCCGGCTGCACCGCCGTCTACTCCGACTTCGAGGAGTGCAGCGTCGAGCCGCCGCGGGTCTTCGAGTCGCCGCCCTGCGGGATGGACTACGTGAGCTGCTACCAGGCGTGCGCCGACAATGCGTGTCGCGATCGTTGTGCGGCGGACCGGCCGGAGTGCGACCAGTGCCTCACCGACACCTTTCGGATCTGCTCCGGCGAGAGCTTCGGCTGCGAAGCCATCTACACCGACCTCATCTGCTGCTCGGAGGGGCTCTGCCCCGTCACCGATCCCCTCTGCGGCGAGTGCGCGGATCTCAGCGCCGCCCTCGGCGAGTGCTGGGAGGCGGCCAGGCCGACTTGCCAGCTCCCCACCGCCGAGGTCTGCATCCAGAGCCCTTGAGCGTCAGGCGGCGGCCGGGACCGGCGCCTTCTTCGCCTCGGCCTTCTTCGCGGCCCGCGCCTTCTTGGCCGCCTCGCGCCGCTTCTTGCGCTCGATGTCGCGCGCCTCGCGCTCGGTGAAGGCGTAGGGCTTCCGGGTGCCCATCACGTGGTCGAAGAAGGGATGGGTCACGCACCAGTTGGCGTCCTGGTTCGGACCCATGTGGTGGTCGTAGTGCCAGGTGAGGTTCTCGCGGGCCCACTCGGGATCGAGATGGGAGCGCTTGTGCTTCCGGTAGTAGTTGATGCCCGCGTACCACATCGTCCCCACGAAGAAGGGGGCCACCGGCAGCAGCGGGATGCTCGAGGCGGTCGCGGCCACGATGAGCAGCGCCTCCTTGCTCTGGGCGTGCCAGCCGATGAGCGGACGCTCGTAGTGCTCGTCGATGTGGTTGTTGCGTCGCGTGTTGCTGTGGTGCTCGTGCCAGTGGAAGGCCCAGAAGCTCTTCTTCTTCTTGCCGAGACCGTGGAGCACGTACTTGTGGACCATCCATTCGGTGGCGTTCGCGGCCAGGAGACCAAGGGGGATACCAATCATCGCTTCGCCTTTCGGAGCAGCCCGGCGAGGCCGGAGAATAACAGTGACCGGTTGGTCACGTTTATAAAGATGACTGATTGGTCATGATTTGTAAAGGGCAAAGTGTGACGGACCTCCCCCTCCGCGGGCAGGGACGTCCGCCTACGGCGGGCAAGGCCATCCAGCCGGCGGGGCAAGGGGCGGGACGATTCGAGCGCCCTTCGGGCTCGGTCTCAGCTCGCTAGTGGCGCGACTGGTCGGCGCGCCACTTGCCGAGCTCGGTGCCGAACCAATCGGCGGCGGCCTCGGTCCACTCGAAGTGCTCGCGGATGAAGTCGACCGTGTCCCGCTCGAGCTGGCTGAAGCCGTCGCTGCCCGTGAGCTGCGCGAGGAGTGTCTCGGCGTCTTCGCGGCAGAGGCGGCCATCGCCGCGGCCGCTCACGAGCTTCTCGGCGGTCTTCAGCAGCCCCGCGTCGTAGCTCGTCCCATCGATTTCTCGAGTATCGCCCATGGTTTCCTCAATCTCGCGGCGACAGCCGCAGAACATGCCGGTAAATGAACGTGGGGCCCCGCTGCCCTTCGCGCCAGGAGACGTCCTCCCCGTCGATGTCGGAGCTGTAGTCGTAGATCACGATGTCGTGCGGCTCGCCCGGGGTCACCGCACCCGGGTCCAGGCTCGCCGCGAAGCAGGTGTCCCCCTTGCTCGGGAGGTCGAGCAGGTAGGCGATCCGCCGCTCTCCCTGCACGAAGCGCCAGAGCGCACAGCGCTTGGTCGCGCTGGTGTAGGCCACCTGGTTCTGGAGCGTTCGCTGGCCCGGGTCGGTCTCGTCCATCGCGATGTCGTACCAACCAGTCTCGGTCACGTTGCGTCGGCCGAGCAGATAGATCTCACCGTCCGTGGCGAAGACGTGGGGCGAGTCGTACTTCTTCGGGTCGGTGGCGCAGGTCCAATGCGCGATGTCGTCCGCCGGCGCATCGCAGACCATCGAGCCCCAGCCGTTGTCGTCACCGGCCTCGTTCCGAATCACCCCGTGCAGCACGCCGTCATCGCCGAAGGCGAAGTCCATCTCGCTGCCGCCACCGGTGTAGACCCAACTCTGCTCGGGGGCATCGTTCGGGCTCAGCGGGGTCCAGTCGATGCCATCGGTGGTCGTCCGCAGCTCCACGAAGAGTGGCATGCGGTCGAAGCGGTAGATGTGCTCGCCGCCCTCGTAGGCGCTCATGTAGGAGACGCCGTCGATCGCCTTCGTCGCCCAGGCGATGTAGCCCGTCGTGTTCGGGACCTCGGCGAGCTCGCTCCACTCGCCGGTCGCCGAGCGGCGAGTCCATCGGACGCCCATGGGGTCGAAGGAACGCGACTCGGTGCCGAGCACCGAGAGGTAGAGGAAGAGCTCGCCCTCGTGCACGAGGAAGCTGGGCTCGCGCAGATCGGTGCCGATGGCGAAGCTCGCCTCGAAGTCCCAGCTCATCTCGTCCGTGCTCGAGACCACGTGGACGACCGTGTCCTCGTTCGCGAAGTGGTCCGGTGCCGTGCGCCACGCCAGGTACACCCGACCCTCGAAGCGGACGACGTCCAGGTTGTTGTTGCTGTTCAGCGGCACCGTCTCCGCTGGCAGTCCGCCCGAGGGAACGACCCGGCGCGTCTCCACGACCTCCACCGTGTGGCGCCCCGGCTCCGCCTCCGGGGGCGGCGGGGGACCCAGGTCGGGGACCGCGCCCATGTCGGGTGCTGCCGCGTCCACGCCCCCGTCGGTCGGGGAACCGTCGTCCCCGCAGCCGGCCGCGGTGAGCGACGCGACCAGAGCGAACGTGAGCCGTTCCCGCATGGATCCAAGCGTACACCAGACGCGGAGTCCTTTCTCTCACCGGGCCGCGCACAGGGCGTGGGACGAAACCGGCGCGGGTGGTAGGATGGGCGACGGATGGTTCAGCTCGCGACGCCCGATCCGGAGGAGACGGCGCCCAAGCCAGGAGAGGTTCTCGAGGGGCGTTATCGCCTCGAGGGCCGCCTCGGTGAGGGCGGGGTCGGATGGGTGTATCGTGCGCGGCACCTGCAGCTGGGGAGCGACGTCGCCGTCAAGATGCTGCAGGAGCGCTTCGCCGAGAGCTCGATGATGCGTCCGCGCTTCACCCGCGAGGCCCGGGCGATGGCGGCGCTCAAACACCCGCACATCGTCACCATCACCGACTTCAGCCTCGCCGACGGGCGGCCCTACATCGTGATGGAGCTACTCGAGGGGCAGTCCCTGAGGGACGTGCTCGAGGAGGGGCCGGTCGAGCCCGGGCGGGCACGCAAGCTCGTGGCTCGGATCCTCGACGGATTGGAGTACGCCCATGGTCAGGGCTTCGTCCATCGCGACCTGAAGCCGGACAACATCTTCCTGCTCGACCTACCGAGCGACGACGCCTTCCCGAAGATCCTCGACTTCGGCTTCGTGAAGCTCACCGGGCACGACAGCCAGCCGCAGGCGAATGCCGAGGTGCTGACGCGATCGGGCATCGCCTTCGGGACGCCTGCGTACATGTCGCCGGAGCAGGCGACCGGCGCGTCCGCGGACGCCCGCAGCGACCTCTACGCCCTCGGCATCCTCTTCTTCGAGATGCTCGTCGGCAAGCGACCCTACGACGGCTCGCTCCCGGAGATCGTGCGCAAGCACCTGACCGCCCCGGTCCCCACCTTCGCCGACATCGGCGCGCCCGCCCGCGAGGCGCATGCGCTGCGGGCCTTCATCGCCAAGGCGATGGCGAAGGAGCCCGAGGATCGCTTCCAGAGCGCCGCGGAGATGAAGCGCGCGCTCCTCGCCCTGCCCGAGCACTTCCTGAGCGTCGAGGAGAACCTGCCCGACGCCACCGTCTCGAGCGAGGCGGCGACCGTCGCGGCGGTGCCCCGGAGCAAGCCGCCGGCGGGCGGGCCCAAGCGGAGCTCGGTGAAGGCGGCCGCCGCCGCGACCGCCGCCGCCTTCGTCATCGGTGGCGCGGCGGTGCTCATCGCCCTGGCCGCGAGCTGGACCGAGGAGGTCGTTCCGGACGTGCCCTCGACGGACGCGCCGGGCGCGGAGGCGGTAGGCGCGGACGAAGCGGCCGGCGTCGCCGAGGACCCGGCGGAGACCGAAGCGCTCGCCGAGGCCGCCGAGCCGGTCCCGGAGAACCCGGCCGAAGAGGCCGAGGACGAGCAGGCCGCCGAGGAGGCGCTCGCGGAAGGCGAGGCCATCGAGGCTCCCACCGAGCAGGTCGACCACGACCGCGAGGAGCGGGTCAACCCGTGGCGCAGCCGGCGTGCGCTCGGCTGGCTCACCCGATCGCGCCGGCGTGTGCTCCGGGGTCGTCGCCTCGGCAGCCGCACCGAGGCCGCGCTCAAGCGGCACGCGCAGGCGCACCGGGGCGATCCGCGGCCCCACCTCCTGCTCGCGCAGAGCTACATGAACCGAGGGTGGAAGCGCTCGGCGCTGCAGCGCTACGACCTGGCCTATCGGATCGACCCGAACGCGCCGGCGGACCCCCGCATGACGGTGGACCTGGTGCGGCTCGCCGCCGAGTCGAGCGTTCAGGACGACGCGGCGGACATGGTGATCCGCGTCTACGGCGCGGACGCCGCGGAGGCCATCGACGAGGAGCTCTCGAGCGATCGCTGGAGCGAGGACGCGAGCGCTCGGCTACGGGCGCTGCGCGCCCGGCTCTGAGACCTCACCGAGCTCGAGCGGTGTGGGGCTGGGGTCGTCGGCCGGCCCATCGATCCAGAGGCGCGCCTCGCGCACGGGGCCGTCGCAGGAGCGGCGCCAGCGGGCGCGGAGCAGGCGAAAGCGTGGCTCGGCGCGGCGGTGCTCCACGAGCCCGTTCGGGAGCTCCTGCACGAGCTCGTCCCCGGGCACCGTCTCCGGGGGCAAGAGCGCCAGGGCAACGCGACGGGTTGCGGGTGGCTCGTAGCCCACCTTCCGCCACGCCTCGAGGGCCACCGCCGGCCGCGGCTCGGCGGTGCAGGGAGGCTCGGCGGCCCGCGCCGCCTCCGACTCCGACTGCGACTCCGACTCCGAGAGCCGACCACCGACCTCCGACCACCGACCTCCGACTCCGACCCCGAGCGCCGAGCACCGAGCGCCAGGTCCTCGATGCGCTCGGGGACCAGCCGCTCCTTCCCGAGCGCCGTCGCTCGCACCGCCCGGTAGAGCCGGGCGAGCTCGCGGGTCGCGACCTGCGCCTCGGGCTCGATCGCGCAGTGCGCCAGCTCCCGATCGTCGAGGGCGCCGGGGAGCACCAGCTCGTGGCAGGGCTCGACGCTCATCGGCGCGTCGTCCACCGGGATCGCGTGCACCGACTGGCCGAGGAAGGTGTCCTCCCCGGGATCGAGCTGGTGGGCGGCGACGATCAGCGTGCCGGCGACGTAGGCGCTCCCCGGCTCGGCGAACTGCTCGTTCGGCTTCCCGCTCGGGATCGCTCGATCCAGTCGGCTCAGCGGGGGGTTGCGGCCCCAGGGCCCGGGATCGGTCTCGGCGGCCATGGCCAGCGATGCGCCGAATTGGTCGTTCGCTTCCCAGGCGTCGAAGAGCTCCAGCTGCCGGACCTCGCCGTAGACCGCGCAGTAGAAGAGCGCGGTGGCGGTCTCGATGTCCGGGAGCGACGCCGCGAGCGCCCGCATCCGCTCGGCGGCGTCCGCTCGCGTCCGGGCGCCGGCCGCCTGACCGGTGTGGCCCAGCTCGCGCGCCCATAGCAGCGGCGCGGTGATCGAGAGGTCGAGCATCGCGTAGGCGTCGACCCAGAGCTCGAGGGCGACCAGCAGCCGGCGCACTCGCCGGTCCGGGTCCCGCTCGAGGTGCGCCTCTCGGCTGAAGCGCTCGAGCAGCGCGCGGATCGCCAGCCCATCGTCGCCACGCCAGCGCGCCGTCTTCGCTCCCGCGCAGCGTTCGATGGCGCCGAAGACCTCCTCCCCGAGGGGGACGTCGAGGAGCGACCCGTGCAGCGGCTCCGACGGTCGCCGGAGCCCCCCGCCGTGCTCCACGATGCCGTCCTCCAGCTGCTGCCGCACGGCGGGGTCCAGCTCCTGGACGATCGCGTCCAGGCACCCGCCGACCTCCCGTGGACCGTCCGCGCGGGCGCCGGGCCGCTCGCGGACGAAGGTGCCGGCGATCTCGCACGTCCTCGCCTGGTTGCCGATCAGCTCGCCGCGGATGGCCCAGGGCACGCCGACCACCCCGGCGACGACGAGGAGCGCGATGGCCACGAGCGCGATCAGCACCCAGCGGCCAGCGCGGCTGCCTTCCGCGTCCTCTGCGCTCACGTCGGGGCGGCGAGGACGATGGTCACCTCACCGATCGCCTCGAAGGTGGAGTCCTCGTCGACGACCGTCACCCGGATCGTCAGCTCCTGGTCGATGAAGGGGGAGGGCGAGAAGCCCAAGAAGTCCTCGAGGGGCCGGCTCTCCCACCCGGTCGCGGTCGGGTCGAGGATGTGCAGCCGTTCGAGGCCGGGGCCCGCCTCTTCGACGGCGGTCTCGTTCACCAGGGTCACCAGCGCGCACAGCGGCTCGTCGCCCGTCGGTGCCCCGTCGACCCGGATCACCGGGGTGACCATGATGCCGCCCTGCCCCCCGAAGACGAGGGGCACCTCCTGCCCGTCGGTCCACGGTCCGGCGTCGTCGCCGATGGTGAGCGTTCGGCTCTCCGCCGGCGTGACCGAGGGATCGGGGTCCTGGCAGAGCGGACCGGTGCCATCGCCGCAGCCGAGCAGCATCAGCGCGGCGGCTACGGCGACGAAGCGGCTCACCCGTTCGCCTTCTGGAAGTCGCGCATGAAGGCGCAGAGCTTCTCGACGCCACTGACGGGCATCGCGTTGTACATCGACACGCGGATGCCGCCGACGGAGCGGTGGCCCTTGAGGTTCAACATGCCCGCCTCGGCGGCGTCGGCGATGAACTTCTTCTCCAGCTCCTCGGTCGGGAGATTGAAGACCGCGTTCATGATCGAGCGGGAGCCCTTCTCCACCGGGCAGCGGAAGAAGTCGGCGTGCTCGTCGACCACGCCGTAGAGCAGCGCGCCCTTCTTCTCGTTCTGCTCCTGCATCGCCTTCGGGCCGCCCTGCGCCTTCACCCACTTCAGCACCTTGCCCATCACGTAGATGGGGAAGGTCGGGGGCGTGTTCAGCGCCGAGTCCTTCTTGGCGATGGCCTTGTAGTTGTAGATGTCCGGGACGTCCTCGCTCATCTGCTCGAGGACGTCGTTGCGGACGATGGCGACGCAGACGCCGGCCGGGCCGAGGTTCTTCTGGGCGCCGGCATAGATCACGCCGAACTTCGAGGCGTCGATCGGCTTGTGGAGCATGTCGCTCGACATGTCGGCGACGATCGGCTTGCCGCCGACGTCGGGGAAGTCGTGGTACTGGACGCCGCTGATCGTCGCGTTCGAGGTCAGGTGCACGTACTTCGCGTCGCCGTCGAGATCGAGATCCATCGGCGCGCGGACGTAGGCCTCGCCCTCCTTGCCGGAGCCGGCCCAGCGGGGCTCACCGTAGAACGCGGCCGCCTTGAAGGCCTTCTTCGACCAGGCGCCGGTGTCCACGTAGTCGGCCTTGCCGCCCTGCAAGAGCCCCATGGGGACCATGGCGAACTGACCAGTCGCGCCGGAGCCCAGGAAGAGCACCTCGTGGGTGTCCTTGCAGCCGACCAGCTCCTCGAGGAGCGCGATCGCCTCCTCGTGGACCTCGACGTAGGCCTTCCCGCGGTGGCTGTGCTCGAGCATGGAGATACCGGTGCCCTGGTAATCGACGAGCTCGTCGCGCACCTCCTCGAGCACGGGGAGGGGCAGGGTGGCGGGACCGGGGCTGAAGTTCAGAGGACGGCTCATGGGTGCGGAGCGTGCCGCCATCGGAGGGTCCGATCAAGACGGCAGCGCGTTCTTCGCCACAAGGGCACGGAACTAGAAGGAAAACGCCATCCTCGCTGGCTCCGAGCGGTGGGCCCGGCGAGCTCCGAGCCCGTTCGGTGCGCGGAAGAGAGAAGCCGCGCTCAAAGGGAGAGGTCGAAGCGGAGGCCCTCCGGCCCGAGGGAGACGTCTCGCGAGCGATGCCCCCGCAGGACGCGCGCGCCGCGCCAGAGATAGCCGATGCCCAGCAGGCCGACCGGCGCCATCCCGATGAGGAGCCCGCGCCCCGTTCGCTCGTAGCCGAGCCGGTCGCTCGCGAGCATCGGGATGGCGCTGGCACCGAAGACGGTCGCGAGGACGACGGCCACGATGCCGAAGCTGACCTTGCCGCGCGCCGCCCAACGGCGGTCCAGCCGGTCGAGCTGTCGGACGGACCGACGCCGTTGGACCGCGCCGCCGATCAACAGGGTCGTGCCGATGATCAGCGGCGGTAGCGCGACGCCGAGGCCGAACGCGCAGAGCTCACAGCCCGGACCCTCGTCGTAGGGGTCGGCGGGCGCGCCGGACTCGTAGGGCACCATGATCACCATCGTGGCTCCGAAGCCGATCGCCCCCATGGCCGCGAAAGACGCGCCTGGGATCAGCAGTCCGCTCCCGCGCGGGCGGACGTGCTCGATGCGCTCGGGCTGGAAGACGTAGCGTTCCCCGCCGGCGTGCACGGCCAGTCCTTCGTCGTTTTCCGCCACCTCGGTCTCTTGGAGACGAAGCATGGGTCCGTCCTTCAGCTTCACGCCGGTGGCGCTCGCGCATCCCGCCCCCAAGGCGCCGAGGAGCGCCCACCGCAAGAAAGTCATGGCGACAACTTATCGGTGCAGCGCGCCGCCCGCACATGCGGCGACCTTCGGATGGATGCCCCACGGGTGGGCTGTTCACGCTGCCTTCGGTCGGTGAAGATGCCGGCGAGGAGGACAGCGACGATGAAGATGGCAGTGCTCGGAACGGGTGATGTGGGCCAGCGGATCGCGACCAAGCTGGTCGAGCTGGGTCACGAGGTGCGGATGGGATCGCGGAGCGAGGACAACGAAAAGGGGCGGGCGTGGGCCGAGGGCCTCGGCGAGCGCGCCGACTTGGCGACCTTCGCGGACGCCGCCGCCTTCGGCGAGTGGGTCTTCAACTGCACCGCCGGCGTCCACTCGCTGGCGGCGCTCGAGCTCGCCGGCGCCGAGAACCTCGCCGGCAAGATCCTCGTCGACCTGAGCAACCCCTTGGACTTCTCGAAGGGCTTCCCGCCCACTCTCTCGATCGTGAACGACGACTCCCTCGGCGAAGCCATCCAGCGCGCCTTCCCCGAGGCGAAGGTCGTCAAGACGCTCAACACGTTGGCCAACCCGCTGATGGTCGATCCCGGCGCCTTGCCCGAGCCGACCGACCTCTTCGTCAGCGGCAACGACGACGAGGCGAAGGCCGCCGTGACGCGTTTCCTGAAGGAGGAGCTCGGCTGGGAGCGCGTCGTCGATCTGGGCGACATCTCCACCGCGCGCGGCACCGAGGCCTGGCTGCTGCTCTGGACTCGGCTCTACGGGGCCTTCGGGAACGCCGACTTCAACCTCCGGCTCGTCCGCGAGGAGAGCTGAGGCGCGCCGGTCGCGATCAGAGGTGCTCGGCGGCCCAGTCGTTGAGGGCGAGCAGCACGTCCCGGAGCTCGCGCCCGGCATCGGTCAGTGCGTAGCCCTCGTCACCGGCCTCGACGATGCCCAGCTCGCGCAGCTCCGCGAGGCGATCGTTGAGCACGCTCGGAGAGAGGTCGTCGGCCGCCGCTCGCAGCGCTCGGAAGGTCAGCGCCTCGTCCCGAAGCTCCCAGAGGATGCGGAGCGCCCACCGTTTCCCGATCGCCTCGAGGAGCACCATGATCGGTCGTCGTTTCTTGGTCGGTCTCGGGCTCATGGGTGTCGGTCTCCATCCTCGGAGGCTTGCGCTACGCATTTCGTAGCGATAGGGTTCTTTTGCTACGAAAAGCGTAGCACAGAGAGGAGAGCCCCGATGCCACGACTGCCACCCATCGATCCCCCCTACTCCGACGAGGTTCGAGCCTCGTTCGACAAGCTGATGCCCCCGGGAATGGAGCCGCTCGGTCTCTTCCGGACCCTGGCGCACAATCCGCGGGTGCTGCGCCGGATCCAGCGCGGCGGTCTGCTGGACCCCGGCTCCGTCTCGCTGCGTCTGCGGGAGCTGGTGATCCTCCGCACCTGCGCCCGCTGCGGCGCCGAGTACGAGTGGGGAGTCCACGTCGCCCTCTTCGGCGGCGCGGCCGGCTTCGACGACGAGGCGCTCGAGCGAATCGCCGACGGGGAGCCCGACCACGCGGACTGGACCGACCAGGAGCGGCTCGCCCTGCGCCTCTGCGATCAGCTCCATGCAACGTCCACGGTGGGCGACGCCCTCTGGGCGGAGCTCGCGACCGCCTTCGAGCCGGCCCAGGTCGTCGAGCTGGTCACGCTCAGCGGCCTCTACCACGCCGTCTCGTTCCTGGTGAACGCGCTCGACTTGGCGCCCGAGCCCTGGGCGTCGGCGCTTCCGGCCTAGGCCGTCCGGCGGAAGAAGCCGTAGGCGAACGATTGGGTCGAGTCCCAGGGCGTTTGGTGCGCCTCGCGGGCTTCGTCGATCAGCGTCAGCTCGGGACCGAGGAGCTCGGCCATGGCGGCGGGGTCGTATCGGCGGACGGGGAGGCCGCTGCATGTCTCCGGACCGTCGGGGGCGAAGGTGGCGATGGACGCGAAGCCGCCGGGCTTCAGGGCGCGCAGGAGCTGCTCCCGATAGGCCAGGCGGTCGTCGTCGTCGGTCAGGAAGTGGAGCACCGCCCGGTCGTGCCAGAGGTCGACGCTCCCCTCCTCCAGGAGCGGCTCGGTCACGTCGCCGGCGATCCAGTCGACCTGCTTCGCGGCGGCGCCGATGCGCCGCCGGCTGATCGCGAGCGCTTGGCTCGAGAGATCGATCACCGCCAGATTCGTGAAGCCATCCGCCAGCAGGTCGTCGACGAGGGTCGAGGCCCCGCCACCGACGTCCACGATGCGCGCGTTCCGCGGCAGCCGCCGCGAACGGATGAAGGCGAGGGAGCGCTCGAGGTGGGGTTGGTACCAGGTGAGCCGGTCGGCTTCCTTGGTCTCGTAGACTTGCTGCCAGTGCTCTTTCAGTGTCATCGGCTTCTCAGATCCAGACGAAGGTCTGCTGGTTGAGGGCGACCAGGTGCCCTCCGGGGTCGAAGATCTCCCGGGTCTCGGCGACGTAGCCATCGCGGCCCCCGACGACGCGGGAGAGACAGAGGAGCGGCTCGGCGGGACCGAGGGTCGCCGGGTCGGCGAGCCACTGCAGCTGGAAGCCGATGGTCGCCGCCGGCCGCGGCGCGCTCTCGACGCTGAAGCCCGCGGGCCACCAGACGTCGGCGTAGCTGACGATCTCGGGGTGGCCGATGGCGCTCGGCCGGGTCTTGGCGCGCACCCAGCCGCCGGCGCGGGCCTCGTCGCCGCTCTGGAAAGGGGGCGGGCCGGCGAGGCGGAACTCGAAGTGGGACGCGAAGACCGGGAAGCCGCTCCCCTCGGCCATGGGGATCACGGGCGCCGCCTCCCAGTCCAGGCTCTCCGGCGCGCGGTCGGGGAGGTCGGGGAACGCGGTCGGGTCCTTCCGCGAGCCCCCGAGCACGAAGCTCGCCCGGGCGCGGATCTCGGCCTCTTGGACGAGGCTCACGTCCACGGTGGTGACCGCGCTGCCCCGGCGGAGCAGCCGCACCCGCAGCTCGGCCTCGCCCGGGAGCACCGGGCCGGTCAGCTCGCCGCTCATGGCCCGCGGGGGCCGGGCGGGATCGTCCTCGTAGACCATCGCGGTGCGGCAGAGCGCCGAGAGCACCAGCCCGCCGAAGGCGCCCCGCCCCTGCTGCCAGCCGTCGGGCACCTCCCAGCGGAAGGCCCCGCCGCCGGTGGGGGTGGGCGCGGTCAGCTGGTCGATGGATCGATCGCTCATCACCCATGGGTCGCGTGAACGGGCCGACCGCTACCCCATCCGCCCGGAAGCTCGAACCGGCGCGGCCGCGCCCAAAACGCTCCGCTGGACGGATCGGCTTCGCTGCGACAGCATCCGCGAAGTGAGAGGTGTCGTCGCCGCGGGAAACCCGCACACTGCCGAGGCGGCCGCGTCCGTCCTGCGCCAGGGCGGCAACGCGGTGGACGCGCTGGTGGCCGGTGCGCTGGCGTCCTTCGTGGCCGAGCCGCTGCTCGCGAGCGCCGGCGGCTCGGGCATGATGACCGTGGCCCTGCCGGGGCAGGAGCCGGTGGTGATCGACTTCTTCTCGGCGATGCCCGGCCTCGGCCGACCCGCCGACGCGCCGCCGATGGACTTCGAGGCCATCGAGATCGACTTCGGCGCCGCCAGCCAGGTCTTCCACATCGGCCGCGCGAGCGCGGCGCCGCCGGTGGCGCTGCCCGGGCTGGCCGCCGCGGCCGAGCGATACGGCACCCTCGATCTCGAAGCGCTCACCGCGCCGGCCATCGAGCTGGCGCTCCGTGGCTGTCCCCTCACCGAGGAGGCGGCGGAGGTCTTCCGGCTGCTCTGGCCGATCAACCTGCGCACCGAAGAGTGCTGCGAGTCCTACTCGGACACGCGGGAGCCGCCGCACGCCGGGAGCCGGCGCACGATGCCCGGGATGGCCGAGGTGCTGAAGCGCTTCGCCGAGCACGGCGGTCCGCCGCCCGAGCTCCAAGCCGCGCTCCTCGAGCACTTCGGTCCGAGCGCTGGTGGCGCGATCACCGAGACCGATCTGGCGCAGGCGAAGCCACGGATCGTCGCACCGCGCACCTTGCGCATCGGCGAGTGGGAGGTGCTCGCGTCGCCGCGGCTCGGCGGCAAGCTCCTCGGCGTCATCGCCGGCTCGCTGGCGGAGGGCTTCATCCATCGCGACGAGGCCCAGGAGGTGGCACGTCACGCGGAGGCCTGTCGCGCCGGCACTCGCGCGAAGAGCGACGAGCGCGCCTTCGGGAGCACGACCCACCTCTCGGTCATCGACGCGCACGGCGGCGCCGCCGCGGCCACGCTGACCAACGGTGAGGGATCGGGGCACGTGCTCCCCGGGACTCAGGTTCAGCTGAACAACTTCTGCGGCGAGGAAGACTTACACCCCGGCGGCTTCTTCGCGCACGAGCCGGGCGCGCAGCTTCCGTCGATGATCGCGCCGACGATCGTCCGCGGCCCCGGCGATGCCGTGCTCGCTCTCGGCAGCGGCGGCGCCAATCGCATCCGTTCGGTGGTGTCGCAGGTGCTCTATCGCGTGTGCGTCCTCGGCCAGCCGCTCGAGGACGCCGTGCGCGCGCCGCGCGTGCACGCCGAGGAGACATCGGTGTGGCTCGAGATGGAGGAACGCCACGACCACGCGGCGATCATCGAGCTGCTGCAGGAGCACTTCGAGCACGTCTATTCCTTCCCCTTCCGCGCGTTCTTCTTCGGTGGCGTTCATGCGGTCTACGCGCGCGGCGGCGAGGTGATCGGCGCTGGCGATCCACGGCGGGGTGGCGCCGTCGTCCGCGCTTGAGCGCGCCCTAGACCGTTTCGCGATCCCGCACGTCGGAGCCCTCACCCCACGAAGAGGGGAGGAGGCTTCACATGCATTTCAGGAACACCACCATCGCTCTCGCGCTGCTCGCCCTGATCGGCTGCACGCGCAACACCCCAAGCGCGCCCGAGGACCCGGGTGTGGTTCGCATGGAGGGCGCCCTCGGCTACGAGATCATCGACGCCCAAGGCGCCGACGAGGTGCTGGCGCGGATCCACATCGGCACCGAGGACGTCAGCGGCATGCGCCGGCCGCCGTTGAACCTGGCGCTGGTCCTCGACACCTCGGGCTCGATGATGGGCGACCCCATCGATCGGGTGAAGGAGGCGGCTCGCGAGATCGTGGGCACGCTCCGCGACGACGACCACCTCTCGGTCGTCACCTTCCACTCGGGGGCCGACGTGGTCCTTCCGAACACCGCCGTGGACGACGTGGACATGGACGAGCTCCACGAGGCGATCGACGCCATCGAGGCGAGCGGCACCACCCAGCTCGCCCCCGGCCTGGCCACCGGCATCCAGCAGGTCAGCGCCTGGTCGGGCGAAGGCTCGGAGCTGCGCCGCATCGTGCTCCTCGGGGATGGCGTGCCCAACACGCCCACGGCGGTGCTCCCGCAGGCCGCCCGCGCCGCGTCCCTCGGCATCCCGATCACCGCCCTCGGTCTCGGCCTCGAGTACGACGAGGTCTTGATGGGCCAGATCGCCCAGACCAGCGGCGGCACCTTCACCTACGTCGAGGAGGCGGACGCGGTCCTCGCGGTCTTCCGCCGGGAGGTCACCCGCCTCGAGCAGACCCTCGCCCGTGGCATGCAGCTGCGGCTCCACCCCGGTCCGGGCGTCGAGCTGCTGGAGGTCGTCGGTCACCAGACGCCGACGAACGGCGGCGCGGTGGCGCTCAACCTCGGCGACCTCAGCGCCGGCCAGGAGTGGTCGATCGTGGTGAAGATGAGCGCTCCCGAGCGGCGGGTCGGCGCGTTGGTCGAGCTCCTCGACGCGCGGCTGACCTTCACCGACGCCTTCGCCGACGCCGGTGCGCTCGAGCGTGAGGTCTTCCTCGGCGCGCGCGCCAGCGAGGACGCGGGCGCCATCGAGGCCAGCCGGAACGAGTCGGTGTACCGCGCCGCGGCCGAGGTCGAGGCCGCCGCCGAGGTGCTCGCCGCCATCCAGATGGTTCGCCAGGGGGATCCGGGCGCGGCCGTCGCCTTCGAGAATGCCGCGCGGATCTACGAGGACGCCGGTCCCGGCTACCGTGAGCGCGCGGAGTCGGTTCGCCGCACCAGCGCGGCCGCGTCGGCCGACGACGCTCCCGCCGCGGCCCGGGCACTCAACGCGGAGCACGAGGCCGCGATGGACAGCGTCGGCTACTGAGCGCTCGCGAGTGAATGACCCGAGCGCCCATCCGGTCTATACCGGTGCCGTGCAGCGTTCGGTGGTCATCGGCGGCGGCTTGCTCCTCTTGGGAGCGGCCGCCGCGCTCGTCTGGGTCCTCACCGGTGAGGAGACGGCGCCGGNNTCCGGTCACCGAGCGCGGATTCCCGGAGGTCGATCCCTACGGCTTCTTCGCCGAAGGGGGCGACGAGGACGACGAGCCGGTGGCCGTGAGCCGCAGCGACGACGACCGGCCCGCCCGGATGGAATTCACCCGCGCCGACTGGGAGAACCTCAGCCGGGAGGAGCGGCGCGCCAAGCGGATCGAGATGCGCCAGCGCTGGCTCGAGATGACTCCGGCGGAGCGCGCGGAGCGTCGCGCGCGGCGCGCGGCGCGACGGGTGCGGGTCACCGCCACCGGTGACGGGGAACCGGCCCTCGAGCCCATCGACGTGATGAACACGGTGCGGGACGCGCGGCCACAGATCCGCGAGTGCGTCCAGCAGAATGGCGGCTGGCGTCAGTTCCGCGAGGCGATGGCGGCGGCGGCCAACCCCGACGCCGGACCCGGGGGTGGGCGGGGCATGACCCTGGGCTTCGACGTGGCGGCCAACGGCGAGATCGGCGCCCTCGACATGAACCCCCCGCCGCCGGAGGGCTTCGCGGGCTGCTTCACCAGCGCCTTCGACGGGCTCGACATGCCGGCGCCCGGAGCGGACGCCCACGTCGAGATGCGCCTCGGCGGTGGTGGTCGCCGCGCGCGGGTCAGCGGGAACGGTCGGCAGGGCGGCTGAGCGCCCCGCCCGTCGGTGCGTCGCCCTCGGCGAGGATCGCTTCGAGCTCGGCGAGCTCGTCGGGCCCGAAGGTGCCGTGCGGCGAGCGCACCTGGAAGCCGGAGAGGGCCGAGAGCTCGGCCCGGCGCGAGTCGCCGGCCGCGATCGACGCGCGGCAGGGATCGCTGAGCACCCGTCCGGTCCAGCCCTCGGCGTCGACGGCGTCGACGGCCATCCAGAGGTGCTCCGGTCCACACGGTCCCTCGGCGGCGAACGAGGCCTTCGCCAGGAACGACCAATCGTCGTCGCCGGCGTGCGCGTCCACGAGGCGGGCGAATCGGCTCCAGCGCGCGCGGGCGCCCGCGGCCATGCGGCGGGTCTCGGCGCGACTGACCAACACGCGCGGTCGACTCTCGATGCAGCAGTGAGGGGCGCAGCTGCGCCAGCGGCCCGGCTTCGCCCGGAGGACGCCGGTGCCCACGGTGTGGGCCGGATCGCGATGGGCGCCCGGGCCGGCGATGGTGAGCTTGCGGGCGGCCTTGGCCCACGGGATCCACACCACCTTGGTCTCTCGGCTGACCTCGAAGGCGGTACACATCGAGGGCGGCGCCGCCTCCTCGATCAACCGCGAGGCGGCCGCTTCGAGGAGCCGCTTCATGTCGTTGATGCGCTCCTTCGGGACGTCCACGAGCTCGACCTCCACCGTGCCGCAGCGGCGGAGGCCGTGGGTGTGGAGCCAGGCGAGGCCCTCCGAGAGGACCACGTGAATCGAGTAGAGTCGCGAGGGCGGAGCGGGCACCGGCACGGTGGCGAGGTCCGCGACCACCGGTGGGCTCATCAGCGTCTGGGCGTTGGCGTCGTAGACCGCGAGCGCGTCCGGTGCGAGCGCGTGCACCACGGCCACCTGCTCCTGGTACGCGGCTTGGCAGCTCGGCGGCAGGTGGGTGAAGACCGAGAGCGCCATGGCCCCCGGCGCGGCGAGCTCCGGCGCCGCCTGGCCTGCCGCGACCAGGACCTCGAGCGCTTCTCGGGGCGCCGGACCCAGGCCGGCGCGCCACTCCATCCCGTCGATCGCCCAGCGGAGCTCCCCATCTGCGGGGGCCACGCTCACGTCGTGCCCCGCCGCCTTCGCGCGCTCGAGCGCCTCGGTCACCCCGAGGGCGCCCCCCGCAGGGAGGATGGCGTCGAGCCGGGACTCGGGCAGTAGGTCCACGTTCACATGGGACGGAACAGTGTCGTCCGCGCTACGTCAAAGATCGTGAGCGCGCCCACGCCCCCACGCCCCAAGCGTCTCCCGCGCGGTGGCCGTCCAGCCTTGCCCCGCACAGAGTCACGGANNTCACGGAGCCACAGAGGACACAGAGAAGAAAGGGTTTTGGGGGGAGGGCGGCGCGATGGCTGTGGACGGGCGTGTGCTGCGAACGCTCCGCGACGGCGCCACGGCACCAGCCAGCGAACCGACCGAAGTCTACTGACTCTGTGCGAGGCAAAAGCTGAACGTGGATCGCGAGGGTGACGTGGGTGACGCGAGGGTCAGCCGGGGCGGATGCCGATGGCGCCCCGCACCCGCTCCATGGTCTGGACCGCGATCGTGCGCGCCCGCTCCGCACCCTCGTCGAGGAGCCGGTCGAGACCCGCCTCGTCGGCCCGGAGCGCCTCGTAGCGCTCCCGCTTGGGTCCGAGCTCGGCCTCGAGCGCCTCGAAGAGCTCCTGCTTGGCGTGGCCCCAGCCGTAGCCGCCGGCGCGGAGCTTCTCGGCCATCTCGGCGGCGGCCTCGGGGGAGACCTGGCGGCAGAGCTGGTACACGGTGCTCGGCTCCGGGTCCTTCGGCTCTTCCAGCGTCTCCGAGCCGGTCTTGATGCCCATCACGACCTTCCGCAGCTTCTTCGGCGGCGCGAAGAGGGGGATGCCGTTGTTCTTGCTCTTGCTCATCTTCTCGCCGTCGGTGCCCGGCACCAGCGGCGCGTCGCTGATGTGGGCCTCCGGGACGACGAGGGTGCCCTCGCCGAAGACGTGGTTCACCCGCTGGGCGACGTCCCGGGTGAGCTCGACGTGCTGCTTCTGGTCCTTGCCGACCGGCACCACGTCGGCGTCGTAGAGCAGGATGTCGGCGGCCATCAGCACCGGGTAGTCGAAGAGGCCGGCGTTGGGGGACTCGCCCTTGGCGAGGGCGTCCTTGTAGGCGTGGCCGCGCTCGAGCTGGCCGGTGGCGAGCATGCAGCTGAGCGTCCAGGCGAGCTCGAAGACCTCCGGCACCGCCGACTGGCGGAAGAGGACCGTCTGCTCCGGGTCGAGGCCGCTGGCCAGCCAGGTGGCCGCGACGTCGTAGACCGCGGAGCGCATGATGGCCGGGTCTCGGACGCTGGTCAGCGCGTGGTAGTCCGCGATGAAGTAGAACGACCGGTACTGCTTGGCGAGCTCGAGCGCCGGGCGGATGGCGCCCAGGTAGTTCCCGAGGTGCGGCGTGTTGGTCGGCTTGATGCCCGTGAGGGAGGTCTCCACGGCGCGCATGGTGCGCTCCGGACCCCGATCCGGCAAGAGGGCGGACCGGGGGTGACGGGGTCCGACCCAACCCTCACAATGGGGCATCACCGCTGCCGTCGACAACGCTGCCCTTCCGCGCTGGCGACCGCTCGCCGCGCTCACCGCGACCATCGCCCTCCTCGGGCTGGCCGCCGAGGTGGGCCACTACCGTTTCGGCCTGCCCCGGGCGCCGGCCGAGCTCTTCTCCCTCGGCTTCGAGGCGAACGTCCCGACCTGGTATTCGAGCGCGCTGCTCCTGGTCGCCGGGCTGCTGCTCGGACGGATCGCCGACCGTGACGGCACCCGGCACCGCCGTCGCTGGTGGCTCCTCGCGGGGATCTTCGTCTACATGTCCCTCGACGAGGCGATCGAGATCCACGAGTACCTGGTCTACCTCGTGCCCCTCGAGACGACGGGGGTGCTCTTCTTCGCCTGGGTGATTCCCGCGTCGGCCATCCTGCTCCTGCTCGCGGCGATCTACTGGCCCTTCCTGCGGGATCTCCCGGCCGGCTCCCGCCGCCGCTTCGTGGTCGCGGGGGCGATCTTCGTCGGCGGTGCGCTGCTCATGGAGCTGCCAGCCGGCTGGTGGGTCGAGCGCCACGGCTACGACAACCTGACCTACGGGCTCATCGACTGGGTCGAGGAGGCGATGGAGATGAGCGGCTCGACGCTCTTCGTCATCGCCCTTCGCCGCCACGAGCGGGAGGCGACGTGAGCGAAGGACGACCGCGCTCCCGCTACATCGTCGGCCGTCGGTACGACTGGGCCTTCTTCCTCGGCCCGCCGACGCTGGCGGTCCTGGCGGGCTTCGCGATGGCCCAATGGGAGTGGGCGCATCTGCCCTTCCTCGTCGGCGCCGAGGAGGTCACCTTCGCCGGCGTCCTCATCGGCGCGATCATCCACGCGCACCTCGTCGCGGTCTTCTTCCGCAGCCACGGCAACCCATCGATCTTCCGCCGCCACCCGGTCCGCTTCCTCCTGGTCCCGGCGCTGCTCTTCCTGGCGATCGTCGGCTCCCCCTGGATCGCCACCGCGTCGATCGTCCTTGCGACCTTCTGGGACGTCTGGCACTCCGGCGCCCAGACCTTCGGCCTCGGTCGCATCTACGACCGCAACGCCGGCGCGCCGCCCGACCGGGGCCGCCGCCTCGACTTCTGGCTGAACCAGCTGCTCTACGCCGGGCCGATCCTCGCCGGAGCGACCCTGATGGAGCACGTCTCCTCCCTCGAGGAGTTCGAGGTCTTCGACGACTCGCTCTCCATGTTCCTCACCTGGGCGCCGGTCGAGGTCTACGACCACCGGGCCTATCTGGTCTGGGCCGTGCTGGGCGGCGGGGCGCTCTTCCTCGGCTACTACGTACTCACCTACGCGCGGCTCGCCCGTGAGGGCTACCGCATCAGCCGCCTCAAGGTCTTCCTCTACGTCTCGACCGGGCTCTGCTCGCTGGTCGCCTGGGGCTTCAACAGCTGGGGCGAGGCGTTCTTCATCATGAACCTGTTCCACGCGGTGCAGTACCTGGCGCTGGTCTGGGCGACCGAGCACCGCGGCTACCTGAAGCGGCTCGGCGTCGCAGCGCGCGGCCGGGGGAAGGTCTTCGTGCTCGGGGTCTACCTCGGCGCGGTGCTCGCCTATGGCGTCTCGGTCGAGCTCCTCGCCGGCGGCACCGTCGCGTTCTGGGCGCTGACGATGGTCATCTCGCTCATGCACTTCTGGTACGATGCCTTCATCTGGTCGGTCCGTGCGGAGGACGTTTGACCTTGGTACCATCCCCCAGATGAGGGTGACCGCGTGTGTGGTGCTGGGCGCCTCGTTGCTGCTCGGCTGCGAAGAGGCTCCGCCGCCGGTACCGGCGACCAACGCGCCCGCGGTGGCGGCGAGCCCCGGCGCGGCGCCGGCCCCGACCGCGGCGGTCGCGGCGGACCTCGAGCCGACCCACGGCGGGACCATCGTGAGCGCCGGTCCCCATCCCATCGAGGTCGTCCCCCACGCCTCCGGTCAGGTGCGCGCCTACCTGCCGCCCGGCGTGGAGCCCCCCGCCGAGGCGGAGCTGCGCGTGGAGGTGCCCGTCGAGGGTCGCTCGCGCCCACGGCCGGTGCGCTTGCGCTGGGATGCGGACGCCGGTCGCTACGACGGTCGGGTCCGCCGGGTGCAGATCGTCCCGGGCCCGGTCGTCGTTCACTACGAGGTCCACGGCGAGGTCTACGTCGCCCACGCGCCCACGGTCGTCATCGCGCCGGCCATCGAGGTGCACGTCACCGGTGGCGAGCGCCGCAAACACCGGAAGCATCGCAAGCACCACCGGCGCCGCAAGCACCGCGGCATGCGCCAGAAACACCGCGGCGGAATCTCGATCGAGTTCCACTAGCCGCCGATTCGCGTTATGGGGGCGCCATGTCCGACCGTCCCTTCCGCATCCTCGGTGTCCAGCAGATCGCCATCGGCGCGCCCGACAAGGGCCCGCTGCGCAATCTCTGGATCGATCTCTTCGGCCTCACGCCGAGCGGCACCTTCCGCAGCGAGAGCGAGAACGTCGACGAGGACATCGCCGTCATCGGCGAGGGGCCCCACGCCGTCGAGGTGGACCTGATGCAGCCCATCGACCCCGAGAAGCGACCGCGGGTCCACTCGCCGCCGCTGAACCACGTAGGCCTCTGGGTCGATGACCTGGCCAAGGCCGTCGAATGGCTCTCCGCCAAGGGGGTCCGCTTCATCGGGAAGCCGGCGCCGGGTGCGGCCGGCCACGACATCATCTTCGTGCACCCGAAGGGCAACGACGCCTTCCCGCAGGGTGGCGAAGGGGTGCTGATCGAGCTGGTGCAGGCCCCGGAGGACGTGATCGAGGCCCTCGGTTGAGCGGGCTTGGCCCCGTTCTTGCGAAGATCCCCCTCTGATGGCGATTCTCCGCCAAACCGTGAACGAAACTTCTCGATCCGTGCGCTGGGCGCGCCTTCTCTTCACGATCGCCGTGGTGATCGCGGCGTTCTGGCTCACCGAGCGGGCGGAGGCGCAGGCGCAGCGCGTGGTGCTCCTGCACACCACCGGTGACGCGCCCCTCCTCCAGAAGGAAGACCTCGACGCCAAGATCAGCGGCGTGCTCCGCGGCATGGGCTTCCACGTCCTCACCGAGGGCGCCGCGGCCCACGTGGAGGAAGAGGCCGTGCCCCGCGACGCCAACGAGATGCGCGCGCTCGCGGAGCTGCAGGGGGCCGAGTGGGCGCTCCTGCCCATCCTCCACGACACCGACGAGGACGCCTATTGGGTCACCCTTCGGGCCGGCTACGCGCCGCAGACCCGGGTCGACGAGCTCGACGCCGAGGTCCGTCGCATCCACGAAGACCAGCGACTGCAGGCGCTCCTGACCGTGCTCCTCCGAGCGGAGGGGCCCGGCGACGAGGGCCACGCGCTCGCCGGTCACGACGTCGAAGGCCGCGAGGCCGAAGAGGCGGCGGCCAACGCGGAGGCGGAGGCGGAGGCGGAGGCCGAGCGCCAGCGGCAGGCCGAGGAAGAGGCTCGTCGCCAGGCCGAGGAAGAGGAGGCCCGTCGCGCGGCCGAGCAGGCCGAAGCGGACGCCCAGCAGGCCTACGAGAACCGCGACCGCTACGGCGTCGCCGACGGCGCCAACATGGTCAGCGCCGGCCTCGGCGTCGTCGGGCTCACGAGCAGCGGCGGGGACGGGGGCGCCCTCGGGAGCCTGCAGCTCACCTACGGCCGCGGCTTCGGCGTCCCGGGCCTCGAGGTCCGCGCGGGCTTCGGCCTCTACTTTGGCGCCGCCGGCGCCTTCGACATCCACGTCGGCGCGGTCTACCTGCACAGCTTCTTCACCTTCCCGCTCCACCTCGGCGCGGGCGTCGACGTCGGCCTCTTCATGCCGGTCACCGGTCAGCGGAAGCCCGGCGCCATGATCCGCGCGAGCCTCCTCGCGAGCTACAACTTCACCGGCACCCTCTACGCCGAGCTCTCGGTCCCGGCGTTCCACTGGCTGAGCAACAGCGGCGGAGCGACCGCCCTCGGCGCCGCCCTCCGCCTGGGCACCCGTTTCTGACTCGCCGGTAGCAAGCGCCGCCCAAAGACTCTATGCATGGCCGGGTGAGCGTCACGCGACGAAACGTGCCGCGGGCATTCGACCGGGTCGCCCGTCGCTATGACCTGATGACCGGGATGAACCCCGGCTACCGCCGGCACCTGCGCATGAGCGCGGAGCGGCTGGGGGCGCCCGCCGAAGGGCGGCTGCTCGATCTCTGCTGTGGCACCGGCCTGAGCACCGCGGCGGTGCGGGCGGTGTACCCCCGGGCGTCGCTCGTCGCCCTCGACGCCAGCGAGGGCATGCTCGAGGAGGCTCGCCGGAAGACCGAGCTCGGGGCGCGCTTCGTGCTCGGCGACGCGACCGACCCGGCGGCCGCCGGCATCGAGGGGACCTTCGACGGCATCCTGATGGCCTACGGCATCCGCAACGTGCCCGAGCGCGACCGCTGCCTCGCCAACCTCCGGTCGCTCTTGAAGCCGGGCGCGCGCATCGTCTTCCACGAGTACTCGATCGCCGAGGACCCGGTCCGGCGGGCGATCTTCAACGCCGTCTGCGCGGGCTTCATCGAGCCCGCCGGTTGGCTCACCAGCGGCGACGCGTCGATCTACCGCTACCTGCGGCGGAGCGTGAACGAGTTCGACGGCGTGGGCGCCTTCGAGGACCGGCTGCGCCGGGCGGGCTTCACCGCGGTGCGCACCCTGCCGGTGGACGGCTGGCAGCGGGGCATCGTGCACAGCTTCGTCGCTGCCCGGCCCGAGGAGCGCCCGTGAGGGTGCTCGTCGCCGGCGGCGGTCTCGCGGGGCTGGCGTCCGCGACCGTCTTGGCCGAGGCCGGCCACCGGGTGATCGTGGCCGAGCGCGAGCCCTTCCTCGGCGGGCGCGCCGGCGCGTGGACGGAGACCTTGCCCGACGGAAGCGAGTTCCAGATGGAGCGGGGCTTCCACGCCTTCTTTCGGCAGTACCACTGCCTGCGCGCGCTGATGCGCCGGGTCGATCCCGCGCTCGAGATGCTCGAGCCGCAGATCGACTACCCGGTCCACGGGCCCGATGGAACGGTGCAGAGCTTCAGCGACCTGCCGACGACCACGCCGGCCAACATCGCCACGCTGGCGTGGCGCACGCCGACCATCGGCCTGGCGGATCTGGCGCGCGTGAGGCTCCGGCCGACCCTCGCGATGCTGGCCTACGGCGAGCACACCTGGGCGCGCTGGGATGGGTGGAGCGCCAAGGACTACCTCGACGCCCTCGGGTTCCCGCCCGACGCGCGGCGGATGCTCTTCGAGGTCTTCAGCCACAGCTTCTTCAACCCGGAGGACGACTTCTCCGCGGCGGAGCTGCTGATGCAGTTCCACTTCTACTTCCTGGCCAACCCCGATGGCCTGATCTTCGACACCATGCGCGAGCCCTTCTCCACGGGGCTCTTCGAGCCGCTCGCGCGCTACCTCGAAGCGCGCGGCGTGGAGCTGCGCACCGCGACCGAGCTGAGCGCGCTGCACCTCGGTCGCGATCCGATCGCCGCCGAGCTCGATGGCCAGACCGAGCACGTCGACGCGGTGGTCCTCGGCCTCTCGGTGCCCGGGCTGCGCGCCCTCACCAACCGCTCGCCGGCGCTCGGCGCGCTCCTCGGTGACGGCCTCGGCGCGCTCGAGGTCACCCACCCCTTCGCCGTCTGGCGCCTCTGGCTCGACCGACCGGTGCGCGCCGACCGGCTGCCCTTCGTCGGCACCGTCGGCCACGGGCTGCTGGACAACATCAGCGTCTACGAGCGCCTCGAGGACGAGAGCGCTCGCTGGGCCGCCGAGCACGGCGGCTCGGTGGTCGAGCTCCACGGCTACGCGGTGCCCCCGGATCTGGATGAGGCCGCCATCCGCGCCGACCTGCGCGCCGGCCTCGAAGCCGTCTACCCGGAGACGCGCGGGGCGACGGTGATCCACGATCGCTTCCTCCTTCGCCACGACTGCCCCGCCTTCCGACCCGGCAGCCACCGGGTGCGACCCGAGGTCGCCACCCGCGACCCGCGGGTGAAGCTCGCCGGCGACTTCGTCGCCATGCCCTTCCCCTGCGCGCTGATGGAGCGCGCCACCGCCAGTGGCTTCGCCGCCGCCAATCAGCTCATCGGCGCCGAGCGGCAGCCACTGCTGCACGGCCCGACGCGGGGACCGCTCGCGGCTTTCCGTCTCTGAGCGTGTCCTCGCTCGTGCGCAGCGCGTAGCGGCGCTCGGCGTAGGAGACGTCCTCGACCCAGAGGCGGGCGGCCCGTCTCTCGATGAGGGACCGCACGAGCGGTGCCGCTCGGCGCGCGAGGGCGAAGCCCTTCCGGTCCGAGCTGGCCAGCGTCGCCTCGACCACCGCGCAGCGGCCCTCGCCCATGGGCGTGGCGTGGGTCTCGACCACCGAGCCCGTTCCGTCGCCGTCGGTGATCGTCATGACGATCGAGCGTCGCGTCGGCGCGTGGAAGGTGCAGTCGACCTCCACCACCAGCGGTCCGAGCGCGCGATAGGCGACGCGGAGGGCCAGCCGGTCCGGATCGCGCTCGGTGACCCGCAAGCTCGCGAAGGAGTGCGGGTGGTAGTGGATGCCGTGCCAGGGATCGAGGCGGTTGGCGACGATGTCCTCCGGCTCGCAGCGCGCTTCCATCCGCACGACGCCGCCGATGAAGGGGCGCGGCCGCGGGCTGACGATCGGCGTCTCGGTGGGCGTTTCGCCGGCGATGGCGCGGATCCAGACCAGCACACCGTCGTCGTGGGTCGGCAGGCACTGCCACCGCCCGCGGCCCTCCGGGCCGAGGGCCAGGCCGTGCCAGGGGCAGACGATCCGGCCGTCCTCGACGCGCCCCTGATGGAGCTCGGCGCCCATGTGCGGGCAGCCGTTCGGCGCCGCGACGACGCGGCCCTCGCTGCGGAAGACCACCAGGTCGCGACCGGCGACCCGCAGCCTTCGGGGGCTGCCGTCGATCCGCCGGGACGCGTCGAGCACGCACCAGCCGCCCCCCTCGCGGGCCATGGCCCGGCGGGTCGCCTCCTCGATGAAGCGCGGGTCGGCCTCCATCCAGTCTGGGCGAGCGTTCGCGCGCGGGGGGAGCTCGGGGAGGCGGCGGCCGATGCGAATCATGAAGTCGTTCCTAGAGCGGCGCCGGGCCGCGGCCAAGGGCCGCGCGCCCGAGGGTGCGGAGCGCCTCGCCGGTGAAGGGCGCGATGGGCAACGCGGTGGTGACCCGTAGCAGGTCGCTCGCGCGGGGGCACTCGGAGAGGAAGCGCGCCAGCCGGTCCCCCTCCACGCCCGCGAAGAGGCGCTCGAAGAGCCGGTGGCCCTTCGGCGGGTCGGCTTCCAGCCGGGCGAGGAAGACCTCGTCCAGGAAGCGGTCGCGCGCTCGGCGCACCGTGTTCGGGGGCGCCTCGCCCGCGCGCAGGGCCTCGGCGATCGCGCGGGCGTGGCGTTGGGCGAAGAGAAAGGCGTAGCCCGTCGAGGGCTTGGCCACACCGCCGGCGAGGCCGATGCGAGTGACGCCCTTCGGTGCGGGCGGCGGCGGCTCCGTGCTCATCGGGATCGTGCCCGCCTCGGAGCCGAGGACCTCGTGGGGGCCGAGCGCGTCGAGCGCGCGGCGGAGCGTGCCATCGAAGGTGTCCGCATCGATGGGTTGGCGGGTGAAATAGGTGTCCTCGACCAGCGCTTCGGTTTCGCTGGTCGGCAGCACGTAGAGGAAGTGCACCCCGCGCGACTGGTCCACCCGGAAGTCCATCAACATCGCGCGGTCGGGCTCGAAGCGCGGCTGCTCGGTGCGGACGAAACGGCCGACGAACTGCTGCAGCAGCGCCCCGGTGGCCGGGACCGGGCGCGAGTCGAAGACGTGGGTGGCGTCGAGGGCGCTCGGGTCGTCGACGGGCGAGTCGAAGCAGAGGCGCACGCCGCTGCCCTCGAGTCGCCGCAGCGCTTCCCGCACGAAGGCGCTGCCCTCGATCTTCGCGTAGCGGTGATCGACGAGGGTGCGCTCGACCTCCCCCCGCTCGCTCGCCAGCGCGATGCGCGACCAACGATGGCTCACCGCCGCTTCGAAGGGGTGCGCCTCGACCTCGAAGCCGCAGAAGGTCCGCGCGCTCGGCGGCTCGGGGGCCGCCTCGTGCACGGTGGCCTCGATGTCTCGCTCCGCGAGGGCGACGGCCAGGCTCAGGCCGCTCATGCCGGCGCCGACGATCGCGACCCGCACGTCAGCGCAGCGCTTCGAGGGCGTCGCGGGTCTCGGTCATCGTGCTGCGTTCGGTCTTGCCCTGCTTCAGGAACGCCTCGATGCGGTCGATGCGCGCGAGGGCCGCGTCGAGCTTCGGATCGCTGCCCCGCTCGTAGGCGCCGAGGGAGACCAGGTCGCGCTTCGCTTCGTAGATCGCCAGGTGCTCCCGGAGCTGGCGCGCGGCCTCGCGGTGACCCTCGTCGGTCACCGCGTCCATCACTCGGCTCAGGGAGTGCAGCACGTCGATCGCCGGCCAGCGGCCGCGCGCGCCGAGCGCGCGGTCGAGGACCACGTGGCCGTCGAGGATGCCGCGGACCTCGTCGGCGATCGGCTCCTCCATGTCGCCGCCCTCCACCAGCACGGTGTAGACGGCGGTGATCGATCCCCCCGGCGCGGTGCCGCTCCGCTCCAGCAAGCCCGGGAGCGCCGCGAAGACGCTCGGCGGGTAGCCTCGCCGGGCCGGCGGCTCGCCGGCGGCGAGGCCCACCTCGCGGCCCGCGCGGGCGAAGCGCGTCACCGAGTCCATCATCAGCAGCACCCGCTCGCCGCGGTCGCGGAAGTACTCCGCGATGCTCGTCGCGACATAGGCGCTCTTGAGCCGGACCAGCGCCGGCGCGTCGCTGGTGGCGCAGACCACCACGCCGCGCTTCTGGCCCTCCTCACCGAGGCTGTCCTCGAGGAACTCGCGCACCTCGCGGCCGCGCTCGCCGATCAGGCAGATCACGAAGACGTCGGCGTCCGCCTGCCGGGCGATCTGCCCCATGAGCGTGGACTTGCCCACGCCGCTGCCGGCGAAGAGGCCGACCCGCTGGCCCTCGCCGAAGGTCAGCAGCCCGTCGAGCGCCCGGACGCCGAGCGTCATCGGCGTCTCGATCCGCGGTCGCTCCATCGGGTTCGGCGGTTGGCGCATCACCGCCCAGGGCTCGCCGCCGAGCGCTGGGCCACCGTCGATGGGCGCGCCGAGGCCGTCCACGACCCGCCCGAGCAGGTCGGGCCCGCAGCGGATCGAGAGCGGCGCGCCCGTCGGTCGCACCGGATCGTCGGGGCCGATCCCCTCGGCGCGACCGAGCGGCATCAGCTTGGCCTCGTCGCCGTCGAAGCCGACGACCTCGGCCAACAAGGGCTCCTGCCCCCGCCGCTCGATGGCCACGATCTCTCCGATGCGCACGCCGGGGATCGCCGCGCGGATCCCCAGGCCCACCAGGCTGGTGACCCGGCCGACCACGCGCACCGGATCGGCCCCGGCGACGCGCTCGAGCAGCTGGTCGAGGTTCCCCATGGCTCCTCTATAGCGGAGTGCGGGCGAGAAAGTCAGAGCCCCTCGGCTCGCGGGGTATGGTCGCGCCGTGAACGGCGAGCTCGGCCGATACCTGGTGGTGCGCATCGTCCGTGGGCTGGCGACGGTCCTCGGGGTGGTCACCCTCGTCTTCCTGCTGGTGCGCATGATCCCCGGCGACCCGGTGGACACCATCCTCGGGGACCGAGCGACCCCGGAGGATCGCGCCGATCTGCGGGAGCGGCTCCACCTCGACGACTCGCTACCCGTTCAATACGGCCGCTTCCTCGGTGACGTCCTCGATGGATCCCTCGGTCGCTCCTTCCGCAGCGACCGTTCGGTCGGCGAGCGCATCGCCGAGGTGCTCCCGGACACCGCCGCGCTGGCCCTCGCCGCGCTGGCGCTGGCGCTGGCGCTGGCGATCCCCCTCGGCGTGCTCGCCGCCGCCCGGAAGGGGACCGGTGTCGATCGGCTGGCGTCCACCTTCGCCGTGCTCGGCCTGGCCATCCCCAACATCTGGCTCGGTCCGCTCTTGGTCCTCGCCTTCGCGGTGCAGCTGCGCTGGCTGCCACTGCCCGGGGACGACGCGGTCGGCGCCGCCGGCCTCGTCTTGCCCGCCGTCACCCTGGGGACCGCCTTCGCCGCGGTGCTCGCGCGCCAGACCCGCGCCGCCACCGCCGAGGCGCTCGGCCAGCCGCACGTCACCGCCGCCCGCGCCCGCGGCCTCGGCGAGGGGGCGGTGCTCCGTCGTCATGCGCTCCGCCTGGCGTGGCTGCCGATCCTCACCGTCGCCGCCGCCCAGCTCGGCGCGCTCCTCTCGGGGACCGTGGTGGTGGAGAAGATCTTCGAGCGCCCGGGGCTCGGCGCGCTCTTCCTCGACGGATTCTTCGACCGCGATCTGCCGGTCGTCCAGGGATGCGTGCTGGTCATCGCGCTCACCTACGTCGCGGTGAACCTGGCCCTCGATCTGGCCTATGCCTTCGTCGATCCCCGGCTCCGCCTCGGAGGGGAGCGATGAAGGGGCTCCGGCTCGGGCCGATCCTGGTCGGCCTCTTCGCCCTCGCGGCGCTCTTCGGCCCCTGGCTCGGGCTGGACCCGATGGCGATCGACCTCGAGCACCAGTTCGAGGGGCCGAGCGCCGCCCACCCGCTCGGTACCGCCGACAACGGGGTCGATCTGCTCGGCGCGTTGCTCCACGGCGCGCGCCTCGCGGCCATCGTGGCGCTGGTGGTGGTCGGCGCCTCCGTCCTCGTCGGCACCCTCGTCGGCGCCTGGGCCGGGCTCCGCGGCGGCACCTTCGACCTCGTCGCCGGCGGGCTGATGGATCTGGTGCAGTCCTTCCCGGGGATCATCCTCAACATCGCCATCCTCGCGCTCGTGGCGGAGCCGACGCTGATCCACCTGATCGTGGCCCTCGCGGTGCCCGGCTGGGTCCTCTACGCGCGGCTCGCTCGCGCGGAGGCGCTCTCGCTGCGGGAGCGGGAGTTCGTGCAAGCGGCGCAGGTGCTGGGCGCCTCCGACGGACGCGTGCTCCTGCGCCACGTGCTCCCGAATCTGATCGGGCCGATCCTCATCCAGGCCACCAGCGCCTTCGGTGGCGTGGTGCTCGCGGAGTCCACGCTCTCCTTCCTCGGCCTCGGCCCGGCGACCCATGTCTCCTGGGGCGCGCTCCTCGACCAGGGCAGCGGTGTGCTCCTCCGCTTCCCCCACGTCGCGATGGTCGCCGGCAGCGCCATCGCGCTCACGGTCCTCGGCTTCAACCTGACCGGCGACTGGCTCCGCGACCGCGCCGACGTGCGCGGCGGCTGAGCGCCGCCGGGCGCTACTCGAAGGTCAGCGGCTCGAGGGCCGCGCAGCTCACCGGCGTCCAGCCGGTGCTGCTCTCGACGGCGCAGCTCAGGCCCACGGGGAAGTCGCTCGCCCAGGAGGCGTCGGCGCCGATGACCTCTTCGCGCTGCACGAGCGCGAAGCCACTGGCCACCCCGTGGACGTCGTCCAGCGGCGCCCCGAGGCGCACGATGGTGCCCGGGCCGGTGAGGACGATCTCGCCCACCGCCACGCCCTGATGGAAGGCGGCCGGCGGCGGCGCGCCCTCGACGTCGATGACGTATCGCTCGCCGAGCGCTTCGCCCTGACCGTGGAGCAGGCCGCTGCCGGCCGGTCCCCAGCGGACCGCCAACACCCCCGTTCGCGCTTCCTGCAGCGAACCCTCTACTCGCGCATCGGTGGCGCAGGCGGTGAGGAGCAGGAGCAGCGGAAGGAAGCGGGTCACGACGATACCCAATGAATCACGCAAGATTCAGACCAGCATGAAAGGGCGACATTGGGGCCGATCCGCCGCTCGATCGTGACGAGCGGTCGCGGATCGGTGACGACCCATGACGGGAATGTCAGACTCGGCCGGTGCCGGAGCTGCCCGACATCGAGCTCTATCTCCACGCGCTGCGGGCGCGCGTGGTCGGGGAGCCCCTCCTTCGCCTCCGGCTGCGGAGTCCCTTTCTGCTGCGCACGGTCGAGCCGAAGCCGGCCGCCTTCGAGCAGCGGAAGGTCACCGGCCTGCGGCGCATCGGCAAGCGGATCGTCTTCGCCTTCGAGGGCGATCTCTTCGCGGTGCTCCACCTGATGATCGCCGGTCGCCTGCAATGGAAGAAGGCCGGGGCTCCGATCCCCAAGCGCAATGGCCTCGCCGCCTTCGACTTCCCCGAGGGCAGCCTGCTCCTGACCGAAGCCAGCAAGAAGAAGCGGGCGCGGCTCCACCTGGTGCGAGGCGAGGAAGCCCTCGCCGAGCACGACCCCGGGGGCCTCGAGCCGCTGGCGATCGACGCGGCCACCTTCGCGGAGCGGCTGCGCTCGCGAAACCACACCCTCAAGCGGGCGCTGACCGATCCGCGGCTCTTCAGCGGCATCGGCAACGCCTACTCGGACGAGATCCTCTGGGAGGCGCAGCTCTCCCCGGTCCGCTGGACCCAGCGGCTGGACGACGCGCAGGCCGAAGGGCTCCACGCGGCCACCGTCGCGGTGCTCGAGCGTTGGCGCGACGCCCTGCAGGGGGAGATCGGCGACGGCTGGCCGAAGAAGGTGAGCGCCTTCCGTCCCGAGATGGCGGTACACGGCAAGTACGGCGAGCCCTGTCCCCGTTGCGGGGACCCGGTGCAGCGGATTCGCTATGCCTCGAACGAGACCAACTACTGCGCCACCTGCCAGACCGAGGGGAAGCTCCTCGCCGACCGCAGCCTCTCCCGCTTGCTCAAGGGAGATTGGCCGCGGACACTCGAAGAGCTGGAGGAGCAGAAGCGCGCTCGTTCGGCACCTTCGGGCGATTAACTCTCGCCCGCGACGCACGACTTCTTCTCGATGGGCCTCCGGAGCGACGACCGACGAAATCTCATCATCGGGTTCCTGACCCTGATGATGGTGATGGTCGCTCACGCCCTCGGGGAGACCGCGCGCGACTCGCTCTTCCTCGCGGGGCTCTCCGCCGACCGACTCCCCTGGGCCTACCTCACGATCGCCGGGCTCGCGCTCGTCGTCGTGCGCGCGAACCAGTGGATGCTCGACCGCGTCCAGGACAAGCGGAAGCTGCTGATGAAGACGATGCTCGTCGCGGCGCTCGTCGATGTCGGCTTCTGGGTCTGGCTCGAGGGCAACCCCCACGGGCGGGCCTTCACCCTCTACGTCTGGATCGGCCTCTTCGCGACGATCACCGTGGTGCAGGTCTGGCTGCTCCTCGACGACGTGGTGAACGTCGCGCAGGCGAAACGGATCTTCGGCCCCATCGCCGCCGGTGGCGTCTTCGGAGCGCTCCTCGGGTCCGGCCTCGCCGAGCGGCTCATCGACGCCGGCCTCTCGCCACGGCACCTGATGCTCGCCGCGGGCGTCACCCTCGCCGTCGGTGCGTTCGTGCCGATGCTCTGGCGCCCGACCGAGCTCGAGCCGCACACGGCCGCCACCCAGCCGTCGACCGACGTCGCCCACGGCCTCCGGACCCTCTTGGGTCACGAGTATCTGCGGCGCCTCCTGCTCTTGGTGCTGCTCAGCACGCTCGCCTTCACCGGGGCGGACTTCGTCTTCAAGAGCGCGGTGGACCAGCACGTCGCCAGCGAGGACCTCGCGGCGTTCTTCGCCCGCTTCTACGTGGTCCTCAACGCCATCGCGCTGGTGGTCCAGCTCTTCCTCGCCAGCCGGCTGCTGCGTTTCATCGGCGTGAACCGCACCCTCTTCGTGCTGCCGGTGCTTCTCTTCGCCGGCACCCTCGGCTTCCTCGCCGCGCCCGGATTGATCCCGGCCATCATCCTCAAGGGGGCCGATGGCAGCCTTCGGCACTCGCTCCACCGGACGGCGAGCGAGGTGCTCTACATGCCGGTCTCCCGTGAGCTTCGGGAGCGCTTCAAGACGATCATCGACGGCGTCGGTCAGCGGGGCGGGCAGGCGTTGGCGTCCCTCGGAATCCTCATCGCGGTCTGGCTCGGCGCCGACCTCTCCGTGGTGGCGCTCGCGGTCTGCACGCTGCTCATGGCCTGGGTGGCCGTGCTCGCCGGGCTGCGGCGGCCCTACCTCGCCCTCTTCCGAGAGAGCATCCGCGGTGGCGCCGACATGGCCTCGCCGCGGATGGAGCTCGATCAGCACTCCCTCGAGGCGCTGCTCGCCGCCCTCAACAGCGATCACGACGACGAGGTGCTCGTCGCCATCGAGCTCTTCGAGCACCACGCCCGGGTCGATCTGCTGCCCAAGCTGGTGCTCTACCACCCGTCCACGGAGGTGGCGCTGCGAGCGCTGGAGACCTTCGTCGCGGCGGGGGACCGCGACTTCGTGCCCATCGCGCGCCGGCTGATCCGCGAAGGATCGTCGGAGGTCCGCGCCGGCGCGCTCCGCGCCATCGCCGCCGTCGATCCGGACCCGAAGCTCCTCGAGCGCTCGCTGGACGACGACTCCGCCGCGGTCCGGGCGACGGCGCTCGTCGGCATGCTCTCGGACGAGATCGGTGACCCCGACGAGCTCGAGGGGCGGCTGAACCGAGCGCTCGTCGAGGGCAGCGAGGAGGTGCGGGTCGAGCTCGCTCGGGCCGTTCGCTACAGCGAAGACCGTCGCTTCGAGGACCTGATCGAGCAGCTCCTCGCCGACGACTCGAACCGGGTGCGGGCCGAGGCGGCGCTGGCGGTGGCGGCCATCCCGTCGGAGCGCTTTCTCCCACTCCTCGTCGATCTGCTCACGCAGGCGGAGGCGCGCGCGCAGGCGCGCAAGGCCTTCGTCGCCATCGGCGCCCCCGCGCTGGCGTTCCTGGAGCGCGCGCTGCGGGACGGCGAGCTGCCCCGAAAGGTGCGGCGGCACCTGCCCCGCACCATCCACCGCTTCGACAATCAGTGGGCCCTCGACATCCTCCAGGCGCAGCTCCCCGTGGAGAAGGACGGGGCCGTCCGCTACAAGATCCTCCGCGGCCTCGGGCGACTCCGCGCGAACGACTCGCGGCTGCGCATCGATCGATCGGCGATCCAGCAGCTCCAGCGCGAGACCCTCGAGCGGGCGGTGCAGATCGCTCACCTCTGCGTCCGCCTCGACGAGGGCCAGCGGGCGGACGGGCGCCGCCGTACCGTGGGCGGCGACCTGCTCGTCGCCTCGCTGCGCGAGAAGGAGACCAACGCGCTCGAGCGCGTCTTTCGGATGCAACACATCCTGAACCCACAGGACAGCTACCAGCTCTACTGGCGCGGCCTGAACAGCCCGGACGGCCGCCGCCGCGCCGCGAGCCGAGAGCTCGTCGAGCACGCCTTCAGCGGAGCGACCCGGGAGGCGATCCGGGCCCTCACCGACGACGCGCCCCTCGCCCAGCGCGTGGAGATCGCCGCCGACGCGCTGAACCTGGACCTGGAGGAGGGCAGCTACGAGGACGCGCTCGAGGGGCTCATCGACGACCCCAGCGAGGCGATTCGCTCGCTGACCGCCTACCACATCGCCGAGCTCGGCCTCACCGATCTCGAGGCCCGCTTGAAGGAGTCGGCGCCGCCGGCCGAGTCGAGCGTCGGTCAGGTGGTCGACCGCGCGATCGCCGCTCTCCGAGGGGAGGTCCCCAGTGTCGCCTGAGTCCTCCCGTCCGCCCGCGCTGACGGTGGGCCGGACCGACCGACTGATCGCCCTCCGGCAGTTCCCGGCGTTCTCCTCCCTGAGCCCGGAGGAGGCGCAGGTGATCGCCCACCGCGCCCGGGAGCGGCGCTTGGAGGCTGGCGAGCCGTTGTACAACGAGGACGAGCCGATCGACGAGGTCGCCTTCGTCCTCCGCGGCGAGGTGCAGACCCAGCGACACGGACGGATCCTCGGCACCTATGGCCCGCGCTCGGTGCTCGGTTCCGTGGCCCTCCTCGCGGAGCTGCCCGAGGGCTACGGCGCCATCGCGCTGAAGCCGACCACCGCGCTCATGCTCCCCGCCGACGAGATGCTCGAGGTCTTCGAGGATCACTTCGAGGTCGTGCGCGCCGCGCTCCGCGGGCTGGCGGGAGGGCTCCTCGAGCTGCGCCGCGAGATGGGTACCGGCGGCTTCCACGCGACCGACTGGGAGCCCACCAGCGAGCCGCCGCCGCCGCTCGACCTGGTCGGTCGCATCGCACAGCTCCGCGACGCCATGCCCTTCGCCGGTGCGCGCATGGAGGCGCTCGCCGACCTCGCCCGCGACGTTCGGGAGGCCCGGCTCGAGTCGGGGCATCGCCTGTGGAGCGAGGGGGACTCGAGCGACTCCTTCTATTTCCTGCTCCACGGCACCGTCGCCGCCGAGTCCTCCACCGGCATGGCGATGACCTTCGGCCCCGGTGACGTGGTGGGCTCCTTGGGCACCCTCGCTGGCGAGCGCCGCTGGTACTCCGCCACGACCACCAGCGACCTGGTCGCGCTCCGGCTCGACGCCGAGACCCTCCTCGACGTCATGGAGGATCACTTCGACTTCGCGATGGCGATGGTCCGGTCGATGGCCCGTGGCTATCTGAGCCTGATGGAGCGCGTGCGCTCGGAGCCGTGAGCAAGAGCGCCACGGCGGCCATCAGGAGGATCAGCTCGGCCACCATCAGCGGCGGGTCGGCGGCCCGACCCGAAGACACGCGTAGGGGCGGCCAGCACTCGATGGCGTAGGCGAGGGCAGCGAGGCCGGCCAGCGCTCGGCGGCCCCGCCGCAGGGAGCGGGGCAGCAGCAGGCCCGTGGCCACTCCGATGAAGGCGGCGGTCACCAGCCGCACGGGGGACAGCCCCAGGAAGCCGCTGGTCGCCACCAGCGCGTAGCCGGCGACGTCCGGCGACTCGGCGGGCGCCTCCCGGATGGCGGCGATGCCCCACGCGAGCAGGAGCGCCACCGTCACCATCGGACGGTTGGGGGCCCCGTAGCGCATCGCGACGCCCCAGCAGGTGAGCGCGACGAAGATCGCATCGGCCGCCGCCGGCGGGTGCGGGCGCCGCCACCAGAAGGCACCGATGGTCGCCCCGGCGGCGTTCGCGAGCACGTCGGAGACCGCGGCGTTGCGGGTGGCGATGACGAGCTGAGAGCCCTCCACGCCCAGCGAGGTGAGCGCCACCAGGACGATCGCTCGGCGCACGCCGAGCGCCGCGGCCAGCAGCCAGCCGATCGGGACCGCCGCGAGCAGATTGCCCGCCAGGTCGTCGGCGGCCACCACGAAGAGGTGACTCGGATCCGGGGCCTCGAGCTCGAAGGGGGCGAGGGTCCACACGACGAAGGCCAGCAGCGCCAGGGCGGCCCGAGCCCGATCCCATCCGCGCGTTCCTTGCGGTGGACCGGCCGTTGTGGGTACGCAGCTCATGGATGGGCGATCGGCGCGACGGGCGAAGCGTAGCCATCGCCGGCCTGGTGGCGGCGAGCATCATCGCCCTGCAGGTCGCCGGCAAGGCCACTCGAGACTCCGTCTTCCTCGCGAACCAGACCTCGGCGGCCCTTCCCGGCGCCATGCTCGTCTCCGCGCTGGCCTCTCTCGCCGCCGCCTATTGGGTCTCCCGGTGGATGGGGCGAGTCGGTCCGAAGCGAGTGGCGCCCCGGCTGCTCGCGTCGGCGACGATCGGTTTCGCGGCCCTGGCCGCCGCCCAGCCGACGGCGCCGAAGGCGGTCGCCTATCTGCTCTTCGTCCACATGGGCGTCGTGGGCCCCGTGATGGTCAGCGCCTTCTGGTCGGTGATCAACGAGCGCTTCGACCCGCACGCCGCCCGGCGCTCGATGGCGCGCGTCGCCGGCGGAGCCACGGCCGGGGGCGTGCTCGGAGGCGTGCTGGCGGAGGGCGTCACCCATGCCTTCGGGGGCGAGGGGCTCCTGCCCTTCCTGGCGCTCCTCGCGGCCCTGGTGACGCTCGGGGTGGCGCGCTTCGCCGACAGCGCCACCGGCTCGAGCCATCGCCGCACCGTCGACATCGGCGCGAGCGAGGCCCTCGCCGCGTCACCCTATCTCCGGCGGATCCTCGCGCTGGTCGCCGTGCTGGCCGTCGCGGGAGCGCTGCTCGACGTGGCCCTCAAGACCCGCGTCGACCTCGCCACGGCGGACGTCCACCTGCCGCGCTTCTTCGCCCGCTACTACGCGGCGCTCGGTCTCGCGACCTTCGCGTTGCAGTGGCTCGTCGCCGGCCGTCTCCTCCAGCGCGCAGGGCTGGCGTTCACCCTGGCCATCCTCCCGGTGGCGCTCCTCTTCGGCGCGGGCGGCGCCGCGCTCTTCGTGGGCGTGTTGCCCGTCGTCTTCGCGCGAGGGTCGACGTCCATCCTCGAGAGCTCGCTCTTCCGCTCCGCCTACGAGCTCCTCTACACGCCGGTCGCACCCGGTCGGAAACGGGCGGCGAAGGTGCTCCTCGACGTCGGCGGCACACGCCTCGGCGACGCCCTCGGGTCCTCCGTCGCCCTCGGCCTCGCCGCTCTTCTTCCGCTCGCGCTGGCCGACCGCGTGGGCCTCGGCCTCGCCGCCGCGCTCGGCCTCGTCGCGCTCGTGCTCGCTCGCCGCCTCGAGCGCGGCTACGTCGACGCCCTCGCCGAGAGTGTCCGCTCGGGGGCGCTGCGCCTCGACGGCCCCGTCGATCCGGCGACCCGCAGCCTGCTCTCGTCGATCGACATCGACCGAGCGACCCTCGCCCGAGCGCAGCCGACGGACGTGCGCTTCGCGCTCGCCTCGCGGGACCCGGAGAAGATCCGCGAGGCCATCGACGGGCCGCTGGACGCCGCGTCGGTCGACGCGGCGCTCGGTCTGCTGACCACCGAGCACGGCCGCCGGGTCGAGCGGCGACTCCGCAGCGAGCTGCCGCGGCATCGGGCCGTGTTGGAGTTGGCGCTCTCCGATCCCTCGCGCCGCGTCGGCGTGCGGCAGCGGCTGCCCGCGCTCCTGGCCACCTGTGGCGACGAGGCGGCGCTCGACGCGCTCCTCGGTGCGCTCGGCGATCCCGCCTTCGCGGTCCGCCGCGCCGCCGGTCGCAGCTTGCGTCGCCTCGTCGCTCGCGAGCCGGCGCTCCTGCCGTCCCCGGAGGCGCTCTTCGCCGCGGTCCGGCGCGAGCTGGCCCGTGGGCGAGCGGTGTGGCGCGCGCAGGACGAGCGGGTGCCCATCGAGCAACCGACCCTCGGCCACGTGCTCGCGCTCGTCGCGCTCGCCGTCGAGGACGAGACCGTTCGTTCGTGCCACGCGGCCCTGGTGCAGGGTGGGCCCTCCCTCCGGGGCACGGCGATCGAGTACCTCTCGCTGGTCGTGCCGGAGGAGCTCCGCGAGCCCTTCTTCGTCCTGGTGGACGCGGTGCCGGAGCTGGGCCGCCGAGACCGCGCCGCCATCGCCGACGAGCTGCTCCGCTCGCTCGACTCCCTGAGCCCGGCGCCGCCGCCCGACGCGAACGGGCCGTGATCGCCGCTGCGAGACGCGTGAACGAATGTTGACGGTGGCCGCCGACGATGGCGACAATTCCCAAGGATTACGGTGCGAAGGCGGCTGGCACCCGCCTTGCGTAAGTGTGTGAGCGTGTGGCGAGGCGCGTGGGGTCGCGCCCGAACGAGAGGACGAAGATGGGACGGAAGAACCGACGGTTGATTCGAACGATGGGAACCACGCTGCTGGCGCTGACCATGGCGCCGCTGCTGGGCGGCGCGGAGGACGGATGCGGGAACGCCGCGTTCAGCGACAGCCCGGCACCCGACATGAGCGGCGAGTGGGACGTCGCCTACCGCGACAACTTCGACATCGAGATCGCGATCGGCGGCGCGGTCTACACCGAGACCCTCGGCGCGACCGGCGGCGTCGTGAACATCACCCACGAAGGGCAGCCGCTCAGCTTCGACGTCGACTGCACCCGAGAGGCGGTGGTCTGCCCCTCCGAGGTCTGGCCGGCGCGGGTGAGCTTCCGGCAGGACGACGAGATGTACCCGCACCGCGTGTGGCTGCAGGTGCCCGACCAGACCTGCGCCGGCACGTTGGTCGACGCCGATCCGGCGGAGTGCGGCGCCGGCACCACCAACCCGGACTGCGAGCAGGTCTGCGACGGAGAGATCGTGACCAGCACCCGCGAGGCCTTCGGCACCATCGACGAGCCGGGCGAGCGCTTCAGCGTCTTGCTCGGCGTGGGCATCGCCACCAACGGCCTCAACTGCGTGCTCGTCGGCGGGTCCGTCGCCGAGGGCCCGCTGACCACCAGCGGCAGCGCGGAGACCGAGGACTGGTACGTCGAGGAGGTCGCCGGTGGCCAGGTCCGGACCACCTACGCCGGCGGCTGCCTCTGGGCCGGCGATCCCGACATGGACGNNGCCGGATCGCCCAACCATCCGAGATCGCTTAGCAATCAATCGCGCGCCGAAAAAAGTCGGCGCGCGATTGATCGCTTTTCGCGCCCCGTTCCCACTAGGGGGGCAAACAAGACGCTCGCGCTCCCCCCGGCGCCGGGGGCCCCGTCCCTTCGGCGCCGGCGCGAGTGTCGCCATTCTCCCCTCCGCGAGAGGTCGACGACGTGGGTCAGCGTACGGAGGTTGCGCACCTTGAGGCACCTCACAACACACACTATGCTCCGGTCCGCCGGAGGATCCGGCGTGTCGACCCCATGGAACCCGACTCCGGACTGATTCGCCTCGAGGCGCACCTCGCGAAGCGACCGCGCCGCGACTCGGAAGTCCGTCTCAAGCAGGACCCCTACGCGGCGCTCGTGAGCGCCGCCCAGGCCGGCGACCGCGAGGCGCTCGGTCAGCTGCTCCGGGTGCTCGCGCCGCGGCTCCGCGCCGCCGCCCGCGCGCTCTTCGGCGGCGACCACCCGGATCTGGACGACGTCGTCCAAGACGCGCTCCTCGCGGTGGTGAAGGCGTTGCCGGCCTTCGCCGGTCGCAGCACGGTGATCCACTACGCCTATCGGATCACGGTCCGCGTCGCCCTCGCCGGCAAGCGCAAGAGCCGCGAGCGGGTGGCCCGCTACGAGCCGGTCGCCGACCTGGACCAGGTGCAGGAAGACGGTCGCGAAGACCTGCTGGTCACCGAGCGGCGCCGCGCCGTGCGCAGCCTGCTCGACACCCTGCCGGAGAATCAGGCGGAGACGATGGCGCTCCGCGTGTGCCTCGGGATGAGCCTCGCCGAGGTCGGCGCGGCGACCGACGCACCGGTCAACACCGTGCGCAGCCGGCTGCGGCTCGCGCGCGAAGCGATGCGCCGCCGAATCGAGGCGGACCCGACCCTGAGCGAGCTGCTGGAGGGGTGGCTGTGATGGCCTTCGAAGATCTGGTCGACGATCTCCGCTCCGGAGAGATCGACGAGGCCGGCAAGCGCCAGCTCTCGATGGTCCTCGAGAGCCAGCGGGGCGCGCGGATGGATCTGGCGATGCTCGACCTCTTCGACGACGAGCGCGAGCTGGAGGACGCGGACTTCGACGTCGCCGACCTCGTGGGCCGGACCCTCGCCGAGCTGGACGAGCGCCCGAGCAGCGCCGCGCCGAAGCCGGAGCGGCTGCCCTTCGATCCCCTCCCGGCGCCCCCGGCTGCGCCCGAGCCCGACCGGACGCCGGCCGAGCCCGTCCTCGACATCGACGCGACGCGCGCGGCCCTCGGCAAGCCCCGCTGGAGCAAGCGGCCCCAGACGACGACGCAGAAGCTCGCGGTGCAGCTCGAGCGGCGGCCCTTCCTCCGCCCCTGGCTCGCGGCGGCCGTGGTCCTGCTCTCGCTGAGCATGGGCTGGACCGCTCGCGGCCTCTTCCTCGGCGATGCCGACGTCGTGATCTCGCCGCCGGCCAAGGCGCCGGTCGTGGTGGAGCCCGAGCCGGAGACCCGCAGCCTGGGCAGCGACGACCTGCTCGCCTTCGCGGAGAACGCGACCGGCCGCGACCAACACCGTCGGGCCGCGCGGCTCTACCAGGAGCTGCTCCGCCGCTTCCCGCGCTCGCCGGAGGCGCCGATGGCTCAGCTCGGTCTCGCCCGCCTGCAGCTCGAGGACCTGCGGGACCCGGCGGCCGCGGCGGAGAGCTACGAGGCCTTCCTCGAGTCCAACCCGGACGACGATCTGGCTCCCGACGCCGCCCTCGGCCGTGCTCGCGCCCTCGAAGCCGCCGGCAGCGCCGACGCGGACGAGGCGTGGCGCGCGATCGAGGAGCGCTACCCCGAGAGCGACGCGGCGAGGCTCGGCCGCCGGCAGCGGTGATGCGCGCCGCGCTCTCGGTGACCCTCGCCTGGCTCGCCCTCGCGGCGCTGCCCACGGCTGCTCCGGCGCAACGGAGCGCCGAGGTCTGGCTGGTCGGTCGTTCCGTTCGCCCCTCGGTGGCTCGCTACCTCGGCGCGCAGCTCGAGGAGCTCGGCGTGGAGGTTCGCACCGCCCGTCGCATGGACGACGCCCGCGGCTCGGTGGTGGTGCGCGTCGCTCGCCGCTCCGCGACCATCGCGACCCGCGAGGGGGACGAGCTGGTGGAGCAGCGGACGGTGACCTTGCCTCGCGGTCTCGACACGGCCGGTCGCGCCCGGCTCGCCCACGCGCTGCGCACGGTGATCCGAGCGCGCCAATCGAGGTAGATGGAAGATCGCGGTGCTCCTCGCGTGTTGCCTTCGGGCATGCGCCGACCGAGCTCCCTGCTGGTCCTCTTGCTGCTCGGGGTCACCGGGGCGGCGGCCGCGTCGCCGACCGAGCGCTCCGACGTCGTGAGCGAGAGCGACCCGCCCGCCGGGCTCGCGTGCCTCGCCCGGAGCTACCCCCGAGCGATCGCGTCCCTCGAGGAGCGACCAAACGGATGGGGGGCGCTGTTGAGCGATGGTCGCTTCCTCCCGTGGGACGACGGCCGGACCAAGACCTTCGAGGAGCGCCTCGCCGACCCCGACCTGCAGGACGTGCTGGCGCAGCGCTACCCGGTGGGCGAGCCGCTCGTGGCGCCGCCCGCCGGCCACGACCCGGGTCGCGTTCGCTCCACACCGCTGCTCGAGGTGGCCTATGGCGCGGACCGCCGGAGCGTTCGCGCGTCGCTCGTCGCCATCGATTGGCCGAGCGGCGAGCGGGTGCGCGCGTCGTCACGCAATGGCGCCGCGGACGCCCTTCGCCGGGTGGCCGAGCGACTCGCCGAGCTGTCCCCCGAGCACCGCCATTGCCTCGAGCCCGGCGGCACCTTCGTCTGGCGCCGGATCGCCGGCACGAGCCGCCGCAGCGCCCACGCCTACGGCATCGCCATCGATCTGAAGACCCGCTGCGGCGAGTACTGGCGCTGGGGCGGCGGCGACTGGCGCAATCGGATGCCCGCGTCGATCGTCGAGGCCTTCGAGGCCGAGGGCTTCGCTTGGGGCGGTCGCTGGGACCACTTCGACACCTTCCATTTCGAGTACCGCCCCGAGCTCTTCCGCTGCCGGACCGGCGGCTGACCGAGCCGATGGTCGTGCCATACTCGTGCCGTGCGCGAGGGCTGGTGGCTGATGGCGTTGGCGATGGCGTGCGGTGGCCGCACCGCACCGCACACCGCGGACGCCGGCGTCGACGCTCCGGTCGCGGTCGCGCCGACGGCCGAGGTCTGCAACGGCGTCGACGAGGATGGCGACGGTCGCGTCGACGAGGGGCTCGTCCCCGCGTCCTTCGGGCCGGACGTTCGCATTCGAACGGACGAGGGAGCGACCGGCGACTGCCCGCGCTGCCGCTGGGCCCGCACCACCGCCCTGCTCCCCACCCGCGATGGGATGCGCGCGCTGATGGCGCTCTTCGACGGTGGGTCGGCCATGCCCACCCTCTTCGCGCGATCGCTCGACCGGAGCGGGGAGCCGCTCGGTCCTTGGGAGCCGCTCTTCGAAGCGCCGAACGTCGATTGGTTCCCCGGGCTGAATCGCGACTCGTCCGGGCACGGCATCGGGACCGTCGTGCGCATGGACGGAGCGAGCTGGCTCGCCGGCGGGCATCTGGACGCCGATGGATCGCTCGAGGACCTCGCGGCCTTCGCTCCAACCAGCGACCGGCGCCACCCGCCGAAGGTCGTGGCATGGGGTGATGGGCTCCTCGCGGTCCACGAGTGTGGCGGCGATCTCTGCCTCACCCGCCTCGGCGGCCCCGCGCCGGCTCCCCTCGAGCCCCTCTCGGCGAGCTCCGCGCGGCTCGACCCTGCCGAAGGCGCCGAGCTCAGCTCGCCCGCGATCGACGTCCGCGGGGACCGGCTGGCCATCGCCGCGCTCCGCGTGCACCCGGAGGAGTCCGCGGAGCTGCTCTTCTTCCTACTCGATGGCGCCGGGCGCGTCGCGAGCGAGCAGGCGCTCGAGCTCCCGCCGGAGGCGTTTCGCTACCGTCCCTTCGACACGGTTCATCTGCTGGCCACGGAGACCGGCTTCTTCGTGATGTTCACGCGGCGCGACGCCGGTCGCCCAGAGGAGCCCGCCGGTCGTTGGGTCGCGCGCTTCGACCCTTCCGGCGAGCCGATCGATGGCCCCACGAGCTTCGAGCCGGAGCACTTCTACTACGGCGCCGCGACCCACCTTCAGCCTCACCCGGCGGGCGGGTTCCTCCTCAGTGGCCTGCGAGCGAGGGACCGCACCCTCGATCGGCTCGAAGAGGAGGGCTTCGTCGCCCTCCTCGACGGCACCGGTCGCATGCGCTGGGACACGGTGGTGCCCTCCATCGTCGATGGCGCGGTCGTGCTCGACGACGGCCGCATCTTCGCCATCAGCAACCCCGGCCTCACTGCCCGGGAGCCGAACCCGCTCGACGTCTTCGAGCTGCGTTGCATCCCCATCTGAGCGCCTCGTGGGGATCACCGATGCCCACATCGCGTAGGATGCGTTGCAGATGGACCCTTCGTACGGAAACGCGGCCGGGCCCTCGCCGATCGGCGAGGCGAGCTTCGACACCGAGCAGGAGAAGAAATGGCGGGTCGCGCGCATCATCGCGCTGGTCTTCGTCTACGTCTTCCCCGCCTTCTTCACCGGTCCGGAGGGCGGCATCTATTTCCACGTGCCGGACCTGCTCTTCCTGATCCCGGACAGCCTCTACGAGCTGATCTGGTGGGGGGCCGTCGGCGTGCAGGTCTACTTCCTGATGAACCCCCTGCAGAACCGGCCGAAGACCTTCGTCTACGGTCACCGGAACTGGGTCGCCGAGGGGCTCTTCTACTTCTTCGCCGTCCTGGTCGCGCTCGGGGCCAACCCCGCGGCCTTCCCCGGCCTCTACGCCCTCCCGCCGGCGGCGGCGAGCGTGATCTTCCTGATCATCGACGTCATCCCGATCCTCTTCATCACCGTGCGCGGCTCGGTGATCATCGACGGTCAGGGCAAGAAGGTGATCAGCCTGGGCCTGATCCCGAAGGTGCGCTCCTTCGACGACGTCGAGGGTCTCGGGAAGCTGGAGGTCCGGGTGGTCAACCGCGGCTACAGTCACTTCTTCCTGGTGCTCTTCTTCCGCGACGGAAAGCACTGGCGGCTGAAGCCCATGGACGCCGCGAGCATCCCCGCCGAGGCGGCCCGGGTGACCCAAGCCACCGGCCTGCCGAACCGCCCGCCTGCCGGCGCCTGAGCCGCTCGCGCTGGCGGTCACTGGCGCGTAATGCGTCCCCGCTGGGGTAAGTACACTGCGTGAGCCTCGACTGGCCGGAGGGCGCGAAGGTGCTGCTGGAGAAGGGTGCCGATCCCAATCAACAGAACGACCGGGAGGATACGCCGCTCATCAGCGCGGTCATTGGGCGCAAGCCGGGCCTTCATCGACATGCTCCTCGACAGCGGCGCCGAACCGGAGATCCCCAACAAGCTCGGCGCCACCCCGGCGACCTACGCCTGCTACCTCACGGTCTCCATGTCGTCTTCGTCGACGAGCTGGGTCATCGAGGATGGGGTGAAGAAGATCGTCAGCACCGACGACGGGTCCGGCGAGCGGACCGAGCGGCTGGCGCTCATGAAGCAGCTGCTGGCGAAGGGAGCGATGGTCAACGTCGAGGCCGGCGCCAGCGCCTCGGCCGCGGACACGAGCGGCTTCACGACGCCGCCTTCGCCGGCGACGCCGAGCTGGTGAAGCTGCTGCTCGAGCACGGCACCGCAAAGGGGGCGAAGGTCACTCAGGGCTGGAACGAGATCGAGACCGGCATGACGCCGGCCGACGTCGCCAAGACGAAGGGCCACGACGAGGTCGCCACCCTCCTGAGCTGGCGCGATCGCATTTCCCATTCGGGTTGTATGATCCCTGGAACCGGGTATGCAGACGGGAACGATGTTTCGATCAGGAGGGCTGGAATGAGGGGGTTTCCGAGGGTTGTATTCGTGCTGGGTTTGGCGTTGTGTATTGGCGCCGGATGCTCCGACGATGATGGGGACGGCTCTCCGGCGGGCGACGCTGGCCTCGACGATGCCGGGCCAACGGACATGGGGCCGATCGCCTGCGAGGACAGCTCGGAGTGCGACGATTCCAACGCCTGCACAGTTGACGTTTGCGACCCGGAGTTGGGCTGTCAGAACTTGCCGTCCTGCGATGACGGCGATCCTTGCACCGAAGATTCGTGCGACCCCGCGAGTGGTTGTTCGACGACGAGCCTGCTCTGCGTCGACCTACGCGCCGACACGAACCGCGACGGCCGAGTGGACCTGACCGAGCCTACCGACGACGAGGGAGAGGAGACCTGGGACGAGACGCACGGAGCACTTCTCCTGGCCAACCTGGACGACGATGAGTCCGCTTGTCCCACCGATGCCGCGTTCGAGGAGGTGGTGGCATGCCACGACGCGGCCGACACGGTAGTGAACGGGGCAGCAGATCTCGCGGATCTGGCGCGACTTCGGATCGCCGCGTGGGCGGACGCACCGGACGACGCGGCCGCTCAACTCGCGGTCGCCAGCCCGGGGGCCGAGCACGTTCGGCTCTTCCTTCGCCAGCCCGACGGCACCTTCGAACACTGGCCGGCGCCCAGCGAGCTCACCGCGGCGCAGTTGCGGCTCGGCGTCGAGGTTGGCATCGAGGCCACCGATGTCGCGCGTGATCGGAGCGCTTGGGACGGCTTCGTGGATCTCACGCTGACGATCTCGGGTGGGACCGGCCCCCATGGTCCGATCCCGGCCGGCACCGATACGGTACGCATGCGGGTTGCGCCTCTTCGCTTTCCACATGTGATGCGGCCGGCGACCAAAGCCCACATCTCGGATCATGATGAGACGTTCGTCAGCGACCTGGCCGTCGCGCTCAGCTCGACGTCGACGGCGGTCCGAGTGTTGAGTGGGCTCGACCGACCTTGGCTCGGTGACATCTATCATGCGCTCTACACGGCTATGCCCGGAGAGGCCGGAGCGCAGACGATGCGGATCAATCTGATGACTACTCAGGGGTTCTCGAACACTGCTCCCGAGGTCGTCTTCAGGGAGCTTCGCGGCCCAGATGTGGCGGGACTCATCGGCTACGACCCCTCCACGTCCACGCTCGGCGATTCGGGGGCGAACCTGCTGATCATTCCGCCGCACACCCATGGTGGTGAGAGTTGGCCCTACGGCCGAGCGCTTCGAGCGACCGGCTCCTCGGAGCTGGACCCGGCGTTCGAGAGTCTGCTCGAAGCGAACGGGGTCGGCCCGGCCATCGAGGTCGACGGTTCTTGGCTCTTGCTCCCACACGTGACGAACATGGTGGCTATCGTCCCCGCCGATTCGGCGCGGGGCTGGGCGATGCTGATCGCCGACCCCGACCTTGGCCTCAGCCTTCTCGAAGGTCTGCAGGCGGACGGCTTCGGGTCGTCGGAGCTCTTCGTGGGCAAGGAGCGTTCTTTCACCTCAGCAGCGGTCTCGATCGATACGCTGCTCGCTGACGTCGAGATCGTGGCCTCCAGTCAAGAGGCGGCGTCCCAACTCGCCATGGTCAAACAGGGCATCATGGACGCCACCGGCTTGACCGACGCGGAGATCATTTCCGTGCCGGCACTTTTCGAGGAAGAGTTCGGCGGCGCGCTGGTGCACTTTCTCCCGTCGCTGGTGTCCGGCATCCCTCTTTCGGATTCGGTCTATCTCGCACCGAAGCCGCTTGGGCCGGACATCGACGGTGATCCATTCTTCGAGACCACGTTTGCGGCCGCGCTCGCACCGCTGGGGCTGGAGGTGGTCTTCGTCGACGATTGGGAGGCCTTCCACCTACTGCTCGGCGGCTTTCCGAACGGTGTGAACGTGGACCGCGAGCTGCCTTCCGCACCAACTTGGTGATCCGAGCTTCGTGACCGTGCTCGGCGGGGCACCGCCCCGCGGGGCAGAACGGCTCTCACCCTGATCGAGGGGTCAGGACGTCTCCGGTCCGCGCCAGCCCGTCGCTGGTGGCTCTCGCGGACCGTCCCCAGTCGGTGACCGCTGGTTTCGGGTCGCTTTCGTCGAGGGAGAACGGCCTCTATCCTTTTGGGGGTGGACATACTCCGCAAGACGCCCGGGGGGCGCGTCTCGGATTTCCTGGAGGCTCAGAGCCGCATCATCGCGAGCCTGTCGGGGGGCGCCGGTACGACCGCGGCGGCGGAGGAGCTGGTCGCGCTCGTCGAGGAGCAGCTCGAGGCGGTCGCCGCCACCGTCCTCTCGTACGACCCGCGGCAGCACACGCTGAGCGCCGTCGCCGTCGGCGGGGTCCCCGAGGAGTACGCGGAGATGCTCCAGGACGCGCCGGTCGGTCCCTTCGGCACCTGCGCGCGGGCCGCCTTCGACGGCAGGGTCACGATCCATCCGGTCACCGAAGACGCCGAGGATTGGGCCGACTTCCGCGAGCTCATCGACCGCTTCGATTTCCGGGCCGCCTGGTCCTTTCCGCTCTTCGACGCACCGGGGCGACTCTGCGGCACCTTGGGCCTCTACTTCTCCGAGCATCGGGAGCCGAGCGAGGAAGAGCGAGCGCTCCTCGAACGCGCGGCTCACCTCGGTGGCTTGATCCTCGACCAGCGCGAGATGCGCGCCAGCCAGGAGCGCGGAGAGACTCGGATGCGGCAGCTGATCGACCGCATCGACGAGGGCGTCCTCAGCCTCGATCCGAAGGGGGTCGTCGTGCTCGCCTCGGCGCCGGCCCGCGCGATGACGATCGGCGGCGACCCGGTGGGGCGAGCGTTGGGCGAGGTCTTCCCCCTGAGCGATGCGCAGGTGGCGCAGGTGCTGGCTTCGGAGGCGGTCGAGGTCCGCGTGGACGAGCGCTGGCTCCGGCTGCAGGCGAGCAGCACGGACGAGGAGGGGCCCGTCATCGTCGTGCGCGACGATACCGAGGAGCGACGGGCCCGCGCCCAGCTCATGCAGGCCGACCGGCTGGCGTCGATCGGTACGCTGGCCGCCGGCGTGGCTCACGAGATCGCCAGCCCGCTGATGGCGCTGACGATGAATCTCGATTCGCTGGCCGATGAGCTCGAGCTCGAGGACCCGGAGCTCGCGGCCTGCTTCGAGGACGCGCGAACGGCGGCCCGTCGAATGGGGGTGATCGTCGATGACCTGCTCACCTTCACCGGCCGTCGAAGGGACGGCGACTCGCCGAGCGAGAGCGTCCTCGACGACGTGCTCGCCTACACCCTGCGGATGATCCGACGCGGCCTGGGCCGGGTGCGAGTCACCACCGACGTCCCCGAAGGGCTGCCACGAGTTGCCGTGTCACCGGTGCAACTCGGCCAGCTCCTGACCAACCTCCTGATCAACGCGGCTCAGGCGACGGAGGGGATGGGCGGCCAGATCTGGCTGGACGCCCGGCGCGACGGCGATGAGCTCCTGCTGACGATTCGCGACCAGGGCTCGGGGATGACTCCGGATGTCGCCGCGCAGGCGCTGGAGCCCTTTTTCACGACCAAGGGCGATTCGAGCGGCACCGGTCTCGGTCTCCCGATCGTCCACGGCATCGTGCACCGCGCGGGCGGCCGCCTGGACCTGGACACCGCCCCGGGCGCGGGTACGACGGTCACCATCGGGCTCCCCCTGCGGCCCTGATCCGCGGCGCCTGGACCCGTCTGGCGCTGCGCGCGCCGGGCCAGCGTGTCGCCACTCCCCGCTCGGGGCGCTAAGCTCGAGATGGGGGCTGATCCGGTCGCTGCCTCGTCGAAGGGCTCGGTGACGCCTCGATCCGTCATGCGTTGCCCGAACTGCGACACTCCGATGCGACCGCTCTTCACCTCGATGGTGTGTGAGCGTTGTGAGGACGAGGGGCGCGGCAAGGGCTACGGCTGGATCGTCTGGCGGGGCCGCGCGCCGGGCTCGATGGCGTACGTGTTTCGCAGCCCGGAGGACGCGCGCGCATGGCGCAAGGTACAGGGCCTCGAGCAGTTCCCCATCCGCCGCGTCAGCATCGAGGGTCGGCTCGTCTGGCGCGAGAGCTCCGGTTCGCTGAAGGGCATCGAGTTCGCCGACCGGCTCTTCGCGATCTACCCGGACCTGCGCTACCCGCCGGGCGACCAGCGCGCGTACCTCAACTAGAGCGCTTCGAGGGTGACGGTCGCGTTGTAGTCGGGGACCAGGCCGCCCGGGTCGAGCCGGCCCGGCGGCAAGAGGGCGTTCGCCTCCGGCCAGTGCATCTGTAGATTGCCCGGGGTGACCGGCGCCTGGAACGCGCGCCCCTCGAAGCTACCGTGGTCGTTGGACAGCCGGATCCGCTGATCCGGTCTCAGCCCGAGCCGGTCCATGTCCCGGGCGCTGATGAAGACGTGGTCCCGCGCGGCGCCGGTGAGGGAGTCGACCTCCGCTTGCACCAGGCTGTTGAACTGCTTCCCGCGGCGGGTGGCGAGGTGGAAGCGGTCGGAAGGGAGCCGGCGGTCGGGGGCCTCGGCGTAGACGAAGCGGGCCTTGCCGCTCTCGGTGGGGAACACGCCTCCCTCGCAGGTGCGGCGGCCACCGCGCTGGAACTGATCGCCCTTCTTCGTCAGCGAGGTGATCTCCGCATAGGCCGGGATCGTCCGCGCGATGTCTTCGCGGATGGCCGCCGTGTCGGGGTAGGTCACCGCGGCTTCGAGCTCCGGGCGCGCCGCGGCCACGATCTCGGTGACGATGCGCCACTCCTCGTGCGCCTCGCCGACCTGATGACCCGGGACGTGGGGGCTGTAGATCACCCGCCGTTCGGTGGTCGTCTCGGTGAGCCCGCCCTCGTGCTCGTAGCGGGTGCGCGCCGGCAGCAAGTAGACCGCCTCGTTCGGCGGGACGAACATCGAGGTGTTCAGCACGATGTCCTGATGCACCCGCACGCCGATGCGACCGAGCGTCCGCCGCGCGCCCTCGGGGTCGGGGACGGTCTCGAGGAAGTTGCCGCCGATGGCGTAGAGCAGGTCGAGCTCGCCCCGATCGGCGGCCTCGAGCATGGCCATGGTGTCGTGGCCGACCTCGGCTGGCGGCCGGAAGCCCCAGAGCTCCTCGAGCTCGTCGGCTCCCTCCTCGCTGATCGCTCGCCCCGGGAAGACGGTCGCGTAGGCGCCCATCTCCGCGCCGCCCTGCACGCCCGAGTGGCCGCGGATCGGCATGAGCCCACAGCCCGGTCGGCCGACGAAGCCCTGGGAGAGCCCGAGATCGCAGATCGCCGCGACCGAGTCGGTGCCGTGGCCGTGCTGGGTGATCCCCATCGACCACACGAAGACGCCGGTCTTCGCGGCGTCGATCTCCGCGGCGAAGTCGATCACGTCCTCCATCGTCGCGCCGCTCTTGGCGACCAGCTCCTCGAGCGAGAGCTGCTGCAGCGCCGCCTCGTACTCGGTCCAGCCCTCGGTGTGGGCGTCGACGAAATCCCGGTCGATGGCGCGGCGGCCGATGAGCAGCTTCTGCACCGCCTGCACGAAGGCCAGGTCGCCGCCGGAGCCGACGCCATAGAAGCGGTCGACGATCTTCGTGCCGAGGACCGCGCTGTCGGCGTTCGAGGGGATCCAGTAGCGATCCATCCCCGGCTCCTCGTAGGTGTTCACCGAGAGCACCTTGGTGCCGTGTCGCTTCTTCGCCTCGTAGAGGTACTTCAGGGCGACCGGCTGGTCGTTCGCCGGGTTCGACCCGAAGAAGACGATCACGTCGGCCTCGTACCAGTCGCGGTAGCTGCAGGTGCTCGCGGCCACCCCCATCGTCGCCTTCATCGCGGCGGTCGACGGCGAGTGGCAGAGGCGCGCCGCGTTGTCGACGTGGGGCGAGCCGTAGGCGCGCCAGGCCTTCTGCGCCGCGAAGTAGATCTCGTTGGTGATGCCGCGGCTGGTCATGTAGAGCGCGGCGCGCGCCGGATCCGTCGCCGCCAGCCGTTCGCCGACCTCCCGCGTCGCCGTGGCCCAATCGATGCGGGTGAAGCCCTTCTCACCGGGAAGCCGCCGCATCGGATGCGCCAACCGGCCGAGGTCGCGAAGGGCGCGGCCGTCGGTCGGCAGCGCGTCGACGTCCTCGAGGAGCGCGTCGTCGACGCCGTCCATCGTGTTCAGTCGCAGTAGGTTCAAGCGCACCAGGCACAGGTGCGTGCCGTCGATGGTCCAGTCCTTCAGGCCCGTGGTGCCCAGGGCGCAGCCGTCACAGACGCCGTCGTTGAGCACGCGCAGCGCGTAGCCCCACTTGCCGCGGTTGGCCCAGGCGATCTTCGCCATCTCCAGGTAGTGGTGCGGCTTCGTCTCGCCGATGCCGAAGGGAAGTCGTTTCATGAACGGCTCAGTCTATCGGCCCGCTCGCGCGGACCCTGTGATTAAAGGAACGACGGTTTAAAAGAACGAGGCAGCGGCCCATGGGGACGCTGCCTCGTTGCGTTGCTCCCTATCCGGAGCGGTCTTCGATTACGACGCGTGTCGTCATCGATGGTGGCCCATCGCGTGGGCCACCCTTCGAATCAGCGCGTAGCGACCTCCGGTGAGAGCTTGTTAGTACTGTCCATGCTTTCGTACCTCCCCCGGCTTCGCCGGCGCCTCGGGGTCTCTGGTCCGGTGTGGACCAGACCTCTCTCGAAGCGTTCTGTAATGTTGGAGCACACCCGGAATTGGGCGTACTGGTTCGGGCGGTGAGACCCCGAGCGATGGACGCCTTCGAGGACGTCGATTCGTTCGAGATTTCGCACCATTGCGGGCCTCATGGCCTTTCTCACCACCTGTTTGTCGCCACCGAGGTGACGACGGGATCGAGTGTAACGTCGCCTGGGCGACCTGACTAGGGGCAAACCCCGGCCCGCTCGAGCTGGCGCTCCGCCACCCGGTCGGTGGGATCGAGCTCGAGGATGAGCTGAGCCACGCTCGACGCCCGCCGCTCGGCGCCTGCTCGGCTGTGCAGGAAGAGCCCCTGATGGAGCGCTCGGATCGCCTCCCGCTCCTTGCGAGCGCGCCGCAACGCGTCGCCGAGAGCCACCCAGTGGGCGGGGCTGCCATCGAGGGCCGCCAGTTGCCGTAAAGCTACGACAGCCTTGCGGAAATTGCCCTTGCGCGCGTGCTTGTGCGCCCGTCGCCGGAGCCGCTGATGGTGCGTCCGCGTCGTGATCTTCGCGCCCCTGACCTTGCCTCGCCTGCCCATCGCGTCGTCCTCCCCTGCTCCTGTCTTCCAGGGGAGCCACGGCGGGGGGCGACGGGGCAAAAAAGCGACCTGCGTTCGCTCTCGGTCGGCCGGTCCCGTCCGTGGGATATCCCCCCGATGAGGGCAATTCGGGGGCGCCCCGGGGCGATCCGTCCGGCGGCGCGACGGATCGCCGTCGCCATAGGTATCCACAATATCCACACACCCTGTGGATAACTGAGGATCACTTGTGATCCCTCTGGGGACGAATGGAGGCGATCTGCCACATTCGTCGGTCGGAATGCCGTGCTTCCGCCCAATCTGCGGCGGTCGGGGCTACTCGTAGGGTGGGGATTGCGGCACGTCGTCCGGGATCGGCCACTGTTCACCCCAGATCGTCGCGCCACCGTCGATGGTGAAGGTCTGGCCGGTGATGAAGTCCGCCTGCGGCGAGCAGAGGTAGACGATGAGGTGCGACACCTCGCGCGGGTGGCCGAGGCGCTTGAGCGGGTTGGCCTTCTTGGCGCTGGCCAGCAGCTGCGGCGGGTACTGCTTGGTGCCGCTGCTCTCGATGACCCCGGGCGCCACGGCGTTGGCGCGGATCCCGAACTGGCTCCACTCCACCGCGAGGGTCTTGGTCAGGTTGTCCACGCCCGCCCGGGCCGCGCCGGTATGCACCATCCCCGGGAAGCCCCGCTCGACCACGGCGATGACGTTGACGATCCGGCCGCGCTTCTGGGGAATCATCGCCTTCTCGGCGACGGCGTGGGTCATGTTCCAGGTGCCCAGCAGGTTGTTGCGCACCACGGCCTCGAAGCCGCGCGGCGAGAGCTGCTGCGCGGTGGTGGGGAACTGACCGCCGGCGTTGTTCACCAGGATGTCGATGGACCCCAGCGCGTCGCGGGCGCCTTCGACGAACTCGGCGACGGCGTCGTAGTCGCGGATGTCGCAGGTCGCCTGGTGGACCTTCGCGCCCTCGCGGAGCGCTGCGAGCTCCTCGGCCGCTTCGGCGAGCGGTTCCGGTCGCCGCCCGCAGATGGCGACGTCGGCCCCGAGCGCGACCAGCTCCTCGGCGGTCGCCCGACCGATGCCGGTGCCGCCGCCGGTCACGAGAGCGCTGAGCCCGTCGAAGAGGCCCTCTCTGAAGATCGTCTGCATCGCTCGCCCCTATACCGAAAAAGCGCGCTGCCGTCAGCGTGGCTCCGTCAACCGGCCGCCGGCTCCAGCAACGTGGCGACGAGCTGAACGAGCTCGTCGGTGTCGAAGGGCTTCGAGAGCGACGCCTCCACGTTCAGCCGTTTCGCCACCTTCGCGCGCACCGCGCTCGCGCTGACGAGGATGACCGGCACCGTCGGCGAGCTCCGCCGCCGGCGCAGCTCGAGCAGCATCTCCTCCCCCTCCATGCCCGGCATCATCAGGTCGGTGATCAGCAGATCGACCGGGTGCTCGTCCAGGTGGCGGAGGGCGGCTGCGCCGTCGGCGCAGGTGGCGACCGCATGACCCTCGTTCTCGAGGATGCGTACGAGCATCTTCGCCAGATCGGGGTCGTCCTCCACCACGAGAATGTGCTTCATGGCTCTGTCGTCCTACCGGTCCCTACTCACGGAGGCAAGCGCCGCGTGCTCCGGTGGGCCTCCCGAGCTAGCATCCGCCCGATGGCGGCAGAGCCCGAAGCGGAGTCGAGCGAGGAGCCCACCGAGGATGGCGAGGAGTCCCCCGGCACCGAGCCGGAGGTCTCCAGCGACGATCGCTTGGCCCAGGTGCAGGCCGCCTTCGAGCGCGGAGACTACGCGCAGGTGCGCGAGCTCGCGGCGCCGCTGGTGGCCGAGGGCGGGCCCCTCGGCGAATCCGCCGCCGACCTCGTGCAACGAACGAAGGTCGACCCCGCCCAGGTGGGCGTATTGCTCGGCTGCCTGCTCTTCTTCCTCTACATCGTCTGGAAATACGTCCTTTGAATCGCGCTTCGCTCGCCTCGCTCCTCCCGTTGTTTCTGCTCTTCGTCGGCCTCGGTGCCTGCGGCGGTGCCCAAGGCGCTGGTGAGGCGGAGGAGGCGATCGATCCGACCCGCCTCTACCCGCTGAAGGAGGGGAACGTCTGGACCTATGACGTCGACACCGGGGTCGATCTCTCCGCGCTGGGCATCTCCCGCGTGGTGGAGGTCCAGGGGCCGCGGGTGACGGTCGAGAACAACGGCAGCTCGCAGGACGCGATCATCTACGAGATCCGCCCGGAAGGCATCTATCGCGTCGCCTCCGACACCTGGCTGCTGCGCCGACCGATCGAGGTCGGCGCGACCTGGCCCGGCGCCGGCGGTCGGCAGGCCCGCGTCACCTCCGTCGATGAGCGTGTGGAGGTCGGCGCCGGCACCTTCGAGGGCTGCGTGTCGGTGGTGGAGGACGACGGTCGTCAATCGGTCACCACGATCTACTGCCCGGACATCGGTCCGGTGGTGGTCGACACCCGGATCGAGACGGAGCTGAGCGGCGAGACGGTGGTGGTGCGCGGAGAGCTCCGCGCCCACATGCTGAGCGACTGACCGGTCAGAAGCCGGGGTCGTAGGCGATGCCCGGGCGCATCAAGGCGCCACCGGAGCGCATGGTGCTGCGGGTGGTGGAGCGCATCGTGCTCCGGCGGGTGCGGCGGGTCATCGGCGACGCGGTCATCGGCGACGCGGCCACCACCGGCTCCGGCTCCGGCGGCTCGCTCACCTCGACGACGGTCAGAGCCAGGGCCCCTTCTTCGTCGCGGGCGAGGCTCAGGCTGACTCGTTGCTCGCCGCGCTGCACCACCAGGGGCACCGACTCGCCGCCGGGGGCCAGCGCCGGGGGCGCGTCGGGGTCGTAGGGAGCGCCGTTCACGAGNNGGCTCGGGCTCCGGTTCGGGCTCGGGCTCGGGCTCCGGTTCGGCGATTTCCTCGGTCGGCGCGGCGGCCACCTCGTCGAGGTTCACCGTCGGCTCGGGGGCGCTGAGGCGCCCGAAGGCCCAGCCGAGCGCGAGCGCGAGCACCGCCACCGCGGCCAGGCCCCCTGGCGACCGGAAGAAGGAGGTCGCGGGGAGCGAGAGCTCCTCGTCCTCGTCTTCGTCCTGCGCGTCGGAGGTCGAGCCGGGTACGGGCGGCGGGATGCTCTCCGCGCGGGACGCGGCCTGGTCCGAGACCACGTCCACGTCGGCGAGCGAGATCGCCTCGGTGTTCTCGCGGGGCTCGGCGCTCTCCCGGGGCTCGACCCCGACCCCCACCACGGGCGGCGGGATCGAGCTGAGGGCACCCGCGCCGGTGTCGGCGGCCGCGCTCACCGGTTCCTCGCCGGCGAGGTCGGCATCCGAGGGGATCTCGAAGGGCTCGGTCTTCGGTCGCTCTTTCTTCGCGGCCTTCTTGGGCGCGGGCGGCGGGACCGACGCCTCGCGGGCCTCGCTGGCTTCGGCATCCGAGGGGATCTCGAAGGGCTTGGTCTTCGGTCGTTCCTTCCGCGCGGCCTTCTTGGGCGCGGGCGGGGGCACCGACGCCGTGCGAGTCTCGCCCTCGGCCTCCGGTTGGACGGGGAAGGGCGCGGTCTTCGGTCGCTTGCGCGTCGAGGCCTTCGCCGGGGTGGGCGGAGGCGCGGACGTTCGGGCCTTGGGCGCGGGTGGAGGCGCGGACGCTCGGACCTTGCCCTCGGGCGTGGGCGGCGGCACGGACCCCTTGGCCGATGCCTTGGCCCAATCCGTCGCCGGGGCGTTGCTCGCCGGGCTCGGGACCTTCGGGATCTTGGGGACCCTGGGCGAGTCCGGCGCCTTCATCCCGCCGGGGATGGTCGCCTTCGGCCTGCGCCTGCCGCCCGCCGCCGGGGGCTTCTCCCCCTTCGCGGCCATGCGGACCGCGCCGGTCAACGCCGTCCGCATCGCCCAGGCGCTCGCGAATCGCGCCTGCGGGCTCGGATCGGTGGCGCGGTCGATGAGCTTGACCATCGAGGCGCCGAGCTCCGGCGCGACTTCGGCGACCGAGCGGCCTTCGCGGGGCGGCTCACCCGCCAGGGCCACGTGGAGGATGACGCCGACCCCGTAGAGATCGGCCCGCGCGTCGTTCGGGGCCTCTCCGGGAGCGAGCTCCGGGGCCCGGTGGGTCTCGGAGCGCTTCAGGTGCTCCTCGTTGTCGTCGTTCCAGCCGTCGGCCCCGGCCAGCGCGCGGTTCAGGCCGAAGCCGACCAGCTTCGCGCTGCCATCCTCGGCCACGAGCACGTTCCCCGGCTCGACGTCGCCATGGAAGACCCGGACCCGGTGCGCGGCCTCGAGGGCCCGGAGCACCCCGTCGAGGATCTTCCCGAGCGCTGGGACGTCGAGATCGTCGTCCAGGAGCACCCCGAGGCTGTCCCCCTCGATGAGCTCCATGGCCGCGTAGGGGTTCGCCGCGTCGTCTTCGCCGGTCTCGAAGACCTTGGGCAGGTGTCCTTGCTTCGCCTTCTTCAGCGCTTCGAGATCGCGCCGAACGCGCTCCCGAAGCTGCTCGAAGAGGGATTCGTCCATCAAGCCCTGCCCGTCGGCGATCGCGACCGCTACGGCGCGCTCATCGTCCTTTCGGGCGGCCTGCCAAACGATGCCCCCGGGCGTGCGGCCCAGAGGCACTTGGAGGTCGTAGCGCTCGGCGAAGCTCATCGCTCTTCCGCGTGGAGGTGGGATTCCATTCGGTGCCCATTGTAGGATGGCGGGCCATGCGTCGTCATCTGCTCCTCTTCTCGGTGAGTCTTCTTCTCCCCCAGCTCGCGTTCGCGCAGGAGGATGAGGCGTCCGTCCAACAGGCGCGCCAGCTCTTCGGCGAGGGGGTCCAGCAGCACGAAGAGCGGCAATATCGGGAGGCGGTCGACACCTTCCGGGCGGTCCTGGAGATCCGATCGTCGCCCGCCGTGCGCTACAACCTGGCGCTGAATCTCTTCGAGCTCGGCCAGTATCCGGAGGCCGACGCCCAGGTGCAGCTCATCCTCGCCGACGCGCAGACGCCGCCGCCGATCCGCGATTCGGCGGTCGAGCTCCGCCAGCACATGGAGGAGCGCGGCGGCCAGGTGACCGTCGTCGCCGAAGAGGCGCCGGAGGGAGCGGAGATCCAGGTCGATGGCTATCCCATCGAGGATCCCTCGCGACCGGTGCGGGTGATCCATGGCACCCACCACGTCACCGTCGTCCACGAGGGCGAGGAGGTCGGTAGCGAGGTGGTCACCGTCGACGTGGGCGCGAACGAGACGGTGATGGTCTCCGGCGACGCCGACTCCGGCACCGGCCCGGCCATCTTCGACGGCGGCAGCTTCGAGGGCGCCGAGCCGGTCAGCTCCGACTGGCGCTTCTGGGTCGCCCTCGGGGTCGTCGCGGTCGTGGTGGTCGGCGTCGTCATCGGCGCGGCCATCGACGACGACGACAGCGGAGCCGCGGGACTGCCCCTCATCAGTTGGGACTGACGGGACCCACCGTGCCCCACGCCTCGGTCGAGGCGGAGCCCGCGATCGCGGTCGAGGGGCTCGGCCGCTTCTACGCGTCGCAACCCGCGCTGCAGAAGGTGAGCTTCCGGGTCGCCCCCGGCGAGCACGTCGCGCTCCTGGGCCGCAACGGCGCGGGCAAGACCACGCTGCTGAAGATCCTCGCCGGCGTGCTCGAGCCGACGACCGGCCGGGTGCGCATCGGTGGCGCCTCGCCGAGCGCGGAGGACCCGAGCTGGCGCCGGCGCCTCGGCTTCTTGCCCGAGCGGCCGCCGCTGCACGAGGACATGACCGTGGCCGCCTATCTCCGCTACGTCGCCGCGCTTCGCGGGGCCGGCGAGCGAGCCGCCGCTCGGGCCATCGAGCGCTGCCGCCTCGGCGAGCGGCAGGACCGGCGCATCGGCACCCTCTCGCACGGTCACCGGCAGCGGGTCGGGCTGGCCCAGGCGCTCGTCCACGAGCCCCGGGTGCTCCTCCTCGACGAGCCGGCCGCCGGTCTCGATCCGGCGCAGACCGCCGCCCTCCGCGAGCTGCTCCAGTCCCTCGAGCTCACGCTGGTGCTCTCGTCGCACCTGCTCTCGGAGGTCGCGCGCATCGCCGATCGCTACCTGGTGCTCGAGGAGGGGCGGCTCGTTCGGGATTGGCAGGCCGGCGATGATCGCCAGTGGGTGCGGCTCCGGGTCGAGGAGGCGAGCGCTGCGCCGCCGCCGCGCCTGGTGCTCGCCAAGGCGATCGGCGATCGCTACGAGGTGGTCGGCGAGGGCGCTTTCCACATCGCCACCGCCGACCGGGGTGCGGCCTGTCGAGCCCTCATCGACGCGGGCCACGAGCTGGTCGCCCTCGAGCGCCCGACGGACGTCCTCGCCGAGCTCGAGGCGCTCTTCGGCGAGGTGCCTTCGTGATCCGGCTCATCGCCGCCCGCGAGCTCGGGGCCTTCCGTCGCACCGGGGCGCTCTGGGCCATGCTCGGTCTCGTCGCTCTGGTGCAGGGGCTCCATCTCTTGGCCTTCGCCGTCGACGAGCGGCGCACGACGGAGCGAGCGCTGGCCATCTACTTCCATCACGGCGCGTATGTGATGGAGGCGGTCGGGTTGGTGCTCGCCCTGGCCCTCGTCGTGGCGGGCCGCCCCGCGGAGATGCTCTGGCGCACCGCGCCGCTCCGCGCCCACCAGTGGATCGGCGGTCGCTTCCTCGCGGGCTTCGTCGTGCTCGTGCTGGCGATGCTCGCCTCGGCGCACCTGCCGGCGTTCGTCCTGTGGAGCGGCCACGGCAGCCCCGGTCACCTGCTCGCGGGCTCCCTCGGTGGGCTCTTGGCCGGGGCGCTCGGGCTCGCCCTCGGCCTGGCCGGGACGGCGCTCTTTCGCCGTCCGCTCGCGGGCGCCGTCGCCGCCGCCTGCGTGCTCGCCGGCCTCGAGCTCATGCCGATGGTCGCCGACTCGATCGGCCCTCGCTGGCGCCCGTTGCTCGCCGAGGCGGCGCCGGTGTGGGCGCACAACGACGACTTCCGTCGAGGCATCCTCGATCTCTCGGACGCGGTCTTCCTGATCGGTCTCGGCTACGTCGCGCTCGTGGCCGCGGCNNCCGCGGCCATGGGGCTGCGCGAACGGCGGTGGTCGCCGTGAGCCGCCAGGCGATCGGCGTGGCCACCGTCCTCGCGGCGTTGGTCTTCGCCCTGGCGAGCCACGATCTCGCGCGCCAGCATGGCGGCCGGGTCGATCTGAGCCTCGGCCGGCTTCCCCCGCCTTCGACCGCGGTGCGCGAGGCGGTCGGCGATCTGTCCGGGCCGACGGAAGCGATCCTCTTCTTCGCCCCCCGCGATCCGATCGCCGCGCGCCTCGAGCCCTGGCTCGATCGGCTCGCCGCGGCGAGCGAGCAGCTGCGGGTCCGGCGGGTCGATCCGGCGCAGCAGCCGGCGTTGGCCGATCACTACGGTGTGGAGGGGCAGGGCGTGCTGGTGCTCGCGCCCGAGGGCACCGAGGGCGCGGCGCTGGTCCTCGGCGACCGGCCGGCCGTCGCCCGCCGGGTGCTCCGGCGGCTGGAGGGCGCCTTCCTCGAGACCCTCGCCCGGGCGCTGGCCCCGCCCCGGCCCGCCTACTTCGTGCAGGGGCATGGCGAGCCCGCGCTCCGAGACACGCCGCGAGCGCTGGCCACGCTGCTCGAGCGCTCCCGCTACGAGCTGCGCACCTGGGACCTCGCCCGCCCGCCCGAGCGCATGGACGAGGGGCTCGTGCTGGTGGTCGGGCCCACCGCGCCCTTCGAGCCGGAAGAGGCCGCGGCGCTCGCTCGCTTCGTCGAGGCCGGCGGTCGTCTGCTCGTCGCCACCGACTCGGCCGCGGCCGCCCGCTCCCTCGGGCCCATCGGCGTGCGCGCTCGGGAGGGCGTGCTCCGCGGCATCGACGGCGGGGCTCGACTCCGGGCGATCCCCTCGGCGGCGCACCCGGTGACCGCCGCCGTGGCGGACGCCGTGTGGGTCGACGGCGCGCTCGCGCTCGAGCGGAGCGCGCCGGGAGCGGTCGCTCCGCTGCGGATCCGGCGGGCCTTCCGTGATGTCGATGGCGACGGTCGCCGCGGCGTCGACGAGCCCATCGAGGCGCACCCGGTGGCCGTGGCGATCCGCGGCACGGCGCACGCCGGTGGCGGCGAGGGGCGGGTGCTCTTCTTGGGCGACGCCGATCTGGTGAGCGACGATGCTCTCGCCCGGCCGGCCACCGAGACCTTGCTCCGATCGTCGCTGGCCTGGCTCGCCGATCGGCCGGGCGAGCGCGTCGCGCCCCCCATCGCGACGAGCGACGCGGAGCTCGAGGTCGAGCACACCGACGACGAGGCCCAGGCGGTGGCGCTCTTCTTGGTCTTCGGCGTGCCCCTGCCCTTCTTCGCGCTCTCGCTCATCGCTCGGAGGCGGGGGTCGTGAGGGGGCTGCAGCTCCATGTGCTCCTGGCGCTGGTCGCCGTGCTCGCGGCCGTGGGCGCGCGCCGGCGATCGGACGAAGGGTCGCGAGACGCCCGGGGCCGCACGTTGGTCGACTGCGCGGTCCAATCGGTCGAGCTGAGCGGGGAGCGGACCGTGCGGGTCGAGGCTGACGACGACGGGGTCGCGGTCGCGATCCGGGACGGCTCGGCGGTCGCCTTCGTCGGCGGTCGCGCGGCCGAGCAGCTGCTGGCGGACCTGAGCGAGCTCGTGGCCCTGCGGAGCTTCCGCGCCGACAGCTCGGCGGACTACGGCTTCGGCGACGCGCGGCTGCGGATCGCCTGCGCGGGGCAGACCCAGGAGTGGTCGCTCGGTGGCTCCCCGCCAGGCAGCGGGGACCGCTACCTCGGCGACGACGAGGGGGCCGTGCACCTGATCGACGGCGCGCTCGCGCGAACGCTCGAGGAGGCGGAGGTGCGGCTCATGCGCCGGGCGCTCCACGACTTCGAAGAGCCGGCGGTGGCGCTCGTTCGGGTGGCGCTGCCGGAGCGAACGCTCGAGCTCGAGCAGCGTTTCGCCGCCGACCCGCGCCGCCGTCGCTACGTCGATCCCGCGGAGCCGGACGCGCTCGCGCCGGCCTTCGATCGGCTGATGGGCGCCCACCGAAACCTCCGCGCCCAAGCGGGCGCCGAGCCGGTGGACGGCGAGCCCCTCGCGACGCTCGTCTTCCTCGACGTGGACGAGGAGCCGCTCGACTCGCTCGAGCTGCACCGCGTCGGGGAGGGCCCGGGCGCGGTGTTCGTCGTCCGCACCGACGCCATCGGCTGGGTCCGCGTGCCCCGATCCACCGGCCGCGCCCTCGCTCGCGCCCTGACCCGCCTTCCCTAGAGAGTTGCCACTGGGGCCTCGTGCGGCCAACGTTGGGGGGTGAGACGTGAGCCCGCCGTCGGTTGCTCCTACGCCGCCATGGCCCTCGGCGCGCTGGTCGCGGCGGTCGCCATCGGCTGTGACGAGCCGTCGCCGGAGGAGGCGCCGGCGCCCCCGCCGCCGGTGCACGTGGCGACCGTCGCGCAGCAGATGCTCGCGGCGACCGCCGATGGGACGGCGGAGATCGCGGCGATCCGCTCGGCGCTGATCCGCGCCGAGGCCCCCGGCCGGGTGGTGGCCCTCGCGGCCGAGGCGGGCCAGTCGGTGGCGGCCGGGGACGTGCTGGTGCGCCTCGACGTGGGCCGCGCGGCGACCGCCCTCGAGGCCGCGCGCACCGGCGTCGCGCAGGCGGAGGCGCAGCTGGCGCAGGCGGAGCGGCAGCGCGACCTGGCCCGCCAGCTGGTGCAGGGCGGCAGCCTTCCCCAGCAGCGCCTCGACGACGCCGAGGACGGAGTGCGTCTCGCCCAGGCCGCGCTCGAGGCGGCGCGGGCGCAGACCGCCGTGACTCGGCGCGGGCTCCACGAGGCCGTGGTCCGCGCGCCCTTCGACGGCACCGTCGTGGAGACCGTCGTCGAGGTCGGCGAGCTGGCGACCCCGGGCTCGCCGCTCCTGCAGCTGGTGGACACCTCGGGCCTCGAGGCCCGGGTGCTCCTCGATCCGGCGCGGGCCCTCGACGTGCCCGTGGGCGCCGAGGCCAGCCTGGAGGCCCACGCGCGCCCCGGGGAGACCTTCGCCGCCCAGGTGGTGCGGGTCGGCGAGGTGGTCGACCCCCGCACCCGCCGGCTGCCGGTGGTGGTGCACATCGAGGATCCCGACGACCGCCTGCGCCCGGGGCTGACCGGGCGGGTCTCGGTCCGCACCGGCGAGCCGTCGCCAGCGCTGGTGATCCCCGACGACGCCCTCTTCGAGCGCTACGGCGAGCCGCACGTCTTCGTGGTCGACGGCGAGAGCCGCGCTCACCGCCGCGGCGTCGTGGTGGCTCGGCGCGAGGATGGCCAGGCGGTGATCGCCGAGGGGCTCGAGGCGGGCGAGCGGGTCGTCGTCGCCGGCCTCGACCGGGTGGTGCACGAGGGCGAGGTCACCATCGTCGAGGAGGAGACGCCGGACGAGGAGCCGACCGCCGCCGTCGACCGGGAGGCCCTCGAGGAGCCGGAGGCCGAGGCGCCCTGAGCGCCGCGGGGGACCATGGCCAAGGCGCTCGCCCGCTTCGCCGTGCGCAGCTCGGTCCTGGTGAACCTGCTCGGGATCTCGCTGGTGATCGTCGGGGCGGTGACGCTCCAGGAGATGACCCGCGAGTCGATCCCCGCGGTGCCCACCGGCTGGGCGCGGGTCCAGGCGGTCTACCCGGGCGCCTCCGCCGAAGAGGTCGAGCAGCTGGTCATCACGCCCCTCGAGGCGGCCGTCAGTCGCGTCGACGAGATCAGCGAGCTCTGGGCCGTCTCGCAGGAGGGCATCGGCTTCCTCTTCATCCAGTTCGAGCCGAACGTCACCGACCAGGAGCGGAAGGTGCTCGAGGTCCAGGCGGAGGTCGCCGGGGTCACCGACCTGCCGGAGGGCGTCGAGGCGCCCACCACCCGCCGCTTCTCGGTGAACGTGCCCACGCTGGCCATCGCCGTCCGCGGCGAGGTGCCCGAGCTCGTGCTCCGCCGAGTGGGCAACGATCTCGCCGACAAGGTGGAGAAGATCGAAGGCGTCGCGGGCGTCGGTCGCAACGGCATCCGCGACCGCCGGGTGACCGTCGACGTCGACCCCGCCCGCCTCGCGGCGCACCGGCTGCCGCTCACCGCCGTGGCCGACGCCCTGCGGGTCCGCGCGGCCAACGTGCCCGCCGGCAGCGTCGGCGACCGGGACGCGCGCCTGGTGCGCGGCATGACCCAGGTCGAGAGCGCCGACGACATCCGCAACGTGGTGATCCGCCCGGACCCCACCGGCGGCGGCGTGCGGGTCGGCGACGTGGCCGAGGTGAACGATGGCTTCGCGCCGGCGCGCCTCACCGGCCGCATCCAGGGCGAGCCCGGGATCCTGCTCTTGGTGCGCAAGGAGACCGTCGCCGACAGCCTGAAGATCAGCGAGGCGGTCCATGGCGTCGTCGACGGAGCGGATGTGCCCGACGGGGTGAGCGCGGAGATCTTCGGCGACGTGGCCCACGAGGTGGAGCGCTCCCTCGGCGCCCTCTACGGCAACGCGGCGACAGGCCTGGTGCTGGTGCTCGCGCTGCTCTGGTTCTTCGTCGGCGGGCGCAACGCCGCGATGGCCGCCCTCGGGCTCCCGGTGGCCCTCGCCGGCGCGCTGATCGCGATGCACTGGATGGGGATCACCATCAACGTGATCTCCCTGCTGGCGCTGATCCTATGCCTCGGCATCGTCGTCGACGACGCGATCATCATCATCGAGAACGTCTACCGGCACATGGAGGAGGGCAAGCCCCGGCGGCAGGCGGCGATCGTCGGCTCCGCGGAGGTCTTCTGGCCGGTGGTGAGCTCCACCATGACCACCGTGGCGGCGTTCCTGCCGCTGCTGCTGATCGAGGGCACCGCCGGGAAGTTCGTCTCGGTGCTGCCGAAGTGCGTGGTGGTGTGCCTGCTCGCCTCGCTCTTCGAGTGCCTGCTGATCCTGCCCGCCCACTACCTCGACTTCGGCAGCCGCCGCGCGGCCGAGGGCGCGCCCGCCGGCGCCACGGGCTGGCGGCGCATCACGGCCTTCTTCGCGCGCCTGCGCCTCGGCATGGACCGCGCCTTCGGCCGCCTGCGCGACGTCTACCTGCGCGCGCTGCGCCCCGTGCTGGTGCACCGGCTGGCCTTCGGCGCGCTGGTGACGGCACTGCTCNNCCGGGCGAGTACCTGAACTTCAACGTGACCCTGGAGGCGCCGCCCGACTACAGCCTCGAGCAGACCTCCGAGGTGGCGAGGGGAATCGAGTCGCGGCTCGCCGCCATGCCGGAGAGCGACATCCGCGACTTCAACACCATCGTGGGTCTCTCCGTGGACCTCAACTACGACCGCATCCTGGCGCCGAACCTGGCGATCACGTCGGTCGCCATCACGCAGAACGAGGC
>JABAOG010000071.1_pt1 | contig 66995 bp, 54 predicted proteins | sample 7062131 | NCBI WGS metagenome assembly JABAOG01 (sample SAMN14538629, study PRJNA623070) | marine sediment metagenome | biome: marine biome [ENVO:00000428]; feature: marine pelagic biome [ENVO:01000023]; material: deep marine sediment [ENVO:00002113] | place: India: Arabian Sea | collected... | reverse complement strand
AGCCACTCGACGAGTAGTTGTGGATCGCGACGATCTGGGTGATCGGCGCGCCCGTGGTGTTCGTCAGGGTGGCCGACTCCGGCGAGGAGTCGGTGCGGTAGGTGCACTCGGTCGCGCCACAGGCGTCCTGGACCAACAGGACCCGGTCGAAGGTGCTGGAGGTGGTCACCTGGACGCGCGAGCCCGCGGGCACCGTCACCTCGTAGTACAGGGCGTTGTCGCCCGACGAGGTGCCGCATCCGGTCCCGGTCGGACGGGCTCCGCCCAGGCTGATGTTCTCACCGGTGATCGTCGTGTCCGCGGTGATCGCCGTGGCGCCGGCGCACTCGGCGTTGGCCGGCGGGAGCTCACAGACGGAGGGCTCACCGGAGCAGATGTAGTCGGTCTCGATGGTGCAGGTGTCGCTGCAACCGTCGCCGGGGTCCATGTCGGAGTCATCGCACTCCTCGGCGCCTTCGATGAGGCCGTCGCCGCATACGATCGCACGACAGCTCGAGGGCTCGCTCTCGCACACGTAGCCAGTCTCGATGGTGCAGGTGTCGCTGCAGCCGTCGCCGGTGGCCGTCCCGCCATCGTCGCACGCCTCGTCACCGTTGATGACGCCATCGCCGCAGACGATGGGCGTGCAGGTCACGTCGAGGGTGAAGTCGGTGGTCTCGGTGCCCGACGAACCGTAGAGGTCGTAGGCGACGTAGTAGAGCTCGCCCGGGGCCGTGACGAAGTCGACGGTCTCGTTGACGGAGGTGGTCGTGCCGCTGTCCAAGCAGGTGTCGGCGGTGCCGCAGGTCGCGGTGCCGTCACCCCCGTCGAGGACGAAGAGGTCGTAGTCTTCGGTGCCGGCGCCGCGAGTCGACGTGATGGACACCTCGGCCGCCCCCGCGTTCTGGAAGAGGAAGACCTGCTCGTTGCCCGAGTAGGTGAGGGTGGTGCACCCGCTGTAGCCATCGATGGCCATGGTGCCCATCGCGGTGTCGCCATTGACGGTACCGCTGGCACAGTCGATGACGACGGGGCTCGCGCCCGGGCAGTTGCCCACGCAAGCGTCGGTGCTGCAGATCGCGTCGCCGCAGCCGGCGCGGGAGTCCTCGATGAGGCACCCGTCGGCGTCGGCGGCGCAGCTCACGAGCTCACCGCTCGGGTCGCAGTAGTCCATCGCCGGGCAGACGTCGCGGAAGGAGCAGACCGGCCCACACTGCGAGACGCCGTCCGCATCGCCGCAGATGTTGCCGTCGGTGGTGCAGTCGGTGGGCGTCTCCACGAGGCAGCCGAACGCGTTCGGCGCGCAGACCTGGAGCGTGTCGCCGTCGCAGCTGCGGCCCTCGGCGGCGCAGGTGGTCATACCCATGCACGGGTCGGTGGCCGCGGTGCTGCAGGTCGCCGGGCTGCCGTCGGCATCGCAGAAGCCGAACATGGCATCGGTGCAGTCGGAGCGAGTCTCGACGAGGCAGCCGAACGCATCCGGCGCGCAGGTCACGAGCTCGGGGCCGTCGCACATGGTGCCGGCGGCAGCGCACTCGGTGACGCCGGCGCAGGCGTCGGTCGCGGTGCAGGTGGCCGCCGCGCCCGAATCGTCGCAAGCGCCGCCGGCGCGACCGGTGCAGTCCTCGGTGGTCTGGACCAGGCAGCCGAAGGCGTTCGGCTCGCAGGTGGTCAGGGTGTCGCCGGAGCAGCTGGTGCCCTCGGTGTCACAGCGATCCGCGGCCGGGATGTCCTCACAGGGATCGGCCGGAAGGGCGCACATCACGGTGGCGCCGCTGTCGTCGCACTCGCCGCCCGCCATGGCGGCGCAGTCGGTGGTCGTCGCCACCAGGCAGCCGTCCGCGTTCATCGCGCAGTCGACGAGGGTCTCGCCGTCGCAGGTCATGCCCTCGGTGTCGCAGCGCTCCGCCTCGGGAATGTCCGCGCAGGCGTCGGTCTGACACATGGCGGTGGCGCCGCTGTCGTCGCAGACGCCGCCCACCGATCCGCAGTCCATCATCGACTCGACGAGACAGCCGTCCGCGTTCGCGGCGCAGGTGACGAGCATGTCACCAGTGCAGCTCGTCCCTGCCGTGGAGCAGAGCGTGAGTCCCTCACAGGGATCCGGCGTCTCACCGTCCATGGTCATGCCGGCGTCGGTCATGCCCGTGTCGTCATCACCACAGGCCGCGAACATCAGCGCGCCCGTGAGCCAGAGAGCCGTGCCGACTCTCAATCCAAGATTACTGTTCTTCATGTCTCTCCCTCGCGGCCAACCCGCCGCATGATTTTCTCCAACCCGCTACCCTGAAACAAATCGAGCACGTTTCAATGCGAATCCCCCCAATTGGGGCGTCACGGGAAGATGATGCTGCGACTGGATGCACCCCATCGCTGGGCGCATCCGCCTGAAATGGCGGCTCGGTCGACCGAGTCAGCGGGTGAGACGAACGCGGGCGGTCCGCGCGCTCAGCTCGGGGTCTTCGCTGACCCAGCGAATTGTTCCGATTGCCTCATCACCATCGATCGTCACGTCGATCTCGAGGGTGAGACCGGTGATTGATGAGACACAGCCATCCGTGGTGGTACACGAGCACACCCGGGTTCGGCGGCAGAGGGTGAGCTTGAGGCAATCCACGGGCATCTCGGGGTTGTCGGCGTCCCCTTGGATCACGCATCCGAAGGGCGACGCGTCCCAAGGCCGATTCGGAAGGCACTGGGCCTCGGGACTCCCGTCGCCGACCGGATAGGGGGTCTGCAGGGCGCACCAGCTCTCCCAGAGCTCGGTGACGGCCACCTCGATCTGCAGGCGATCACCGGTACGCGTCCCGTCGAGCGAGCGATAAGCGAATCCATCGGCCACGGGCACCGCCTCGAGCTGCGGGTCCACTCCCGCGGGCCACCCGACGTCGGGATCGGTGGGCTCGGCGGGAGGGGGTCCATCGCCGAACACCACCGTGGCGACGACCGGCTCCCCGATCTCGGCGGCCTCGATGTCGAGCGCGACCTGGGCCCCACCCGAGGGCAAGGTGCCCGACTCGAGGTCGCCGACCCAGAGCCCTTCGAAGGTGGAGGACTCCGGGTCGCCGCAGCTGCCCATCAGGAAGATGAGCCCCAGCGGAAGCAGCCTGGACCAGGAAGCGAACATGCCGTGCAAGCTCAGGGGTAGGTGAACGTGATGTCGTACGTACCCGAACCGCTCGACGAGTAGTTGTGCACCGCCACGATCTGGGTGATCGGCGAGCCCGTGGTGTTCGTCAGAGTGGCCGACTCCGGCGAGGAGTCGGTGCGGTAGGTGCACTCGGTCGCGCCGCACGAGTCCTGGACCAGCAGGACCCGGTCCACCGAGCCCGTGGTGGTCACGCTGACGGCGCCGCCGGCCGGAACGGTCACCGAGTAGTACAGGGCGCTGTTCCCCGACGAGGTGCCACATCCGGTGCCCATGGGGCGGGGACCGCCGGTGTCGATGTCCTCGCCGGTGATCGTGGTGTCCGCGGTGACATCCGTCGCCGTCGCGCAGGACGCGTTCGGGGCGACGACGGGCGTGGTGTAGGTGACCGCCAGGTCGTACGTCCCGGTCGTGCTGCTGCTGTAGCCACGCACACCGACGTAGTAGGTCCTCGGGGCGGTCCCGAGGGCGTTGTCGACCGTGACCTCCTCCGGGGTATCCGACTGGGCGATGCACCCCGTGTCGCTACAGGCGTTTTGAACGAAGAGCACCAGGTCCGCCGAGCTGGTCGCGACGGCGCTGACTCGCTGACCCGCCGGGACGGTGACTGCGTAGTAGAGCCCGGTGTCACCGCTCCCGAAGCCGCAGCCGTCCCCGCTCGGAACCGCGCCGCCATCGGCGATCGTCTCACCGGTGATGGTGGTGTCCGCGGTGATCGGCGTCGCCGTCCCGCAGGTGGCGTTGAGCATCATGCAGGTGCTCCCGCGACAGATCTCCCCGGCGCCGCAGGCGTTGTCACAAGCGCCGCAATGATTGGCGTCGCTGTCGAGCACCGCGCACTCCGCGCCGCACATCGTCGCCTCGGGCGCGCAGACGCAAGCCCCGTCGGAACACAACCCCAGCGGACCGCAGTCGACGCCGCAGGCGCCGCAGTGGTTTCGATCCGAAATGAGCGCGGCGCACTCGCCGCTGCAGTCCGTGAAGCCCGGCAGGCAGGCGCAGGTGCCGTCCGTGCATCCCTCGCCAGCGCCGCAGGCGTTTCCGCAGGCACCGCAGTGGAGCCGGCTCGTGGCGGTGTCGGTGCATCGCGCCGGGGAGCCACAGGCGGTGAGGCCGGTCCCGCAGGTGGTGCAGGCGCCGTCCATGCAGACGCCGCCCTCACCACAAGAAGTGAGGCAGTCGCCGCAGTGCTCGGCATCGCTCGTCGGGTCGACGCAGCTTCCGCTGCAGCTGATCCCATCGTCGGGGCAGGCGCAGGTGCCGTCCACGCAGGTCGCCCCAGCGCTACAAGCCGCTCCGCAGACGCCGCAGTTCATCGAGTCCGTCCGGGGGTCGGAGCAAAAGTACTCACCGTCGGTGCCGGGGCAGCGCAGCTGCGGCGCCTCACAGTCCACGACGCAAGCGCCGTCGAGGCAGATGTCTCCGTCGCGGCACACGTTGCCGCACATGCCGCAGTTCTCCCCATCGGTGGCCGGGTCGGTGCAGACCCCGTCGCAGCTCTTCATGGGATCGGCGCAATCGCAGCGTCCGACCGCGCAGGTGAATCCGTCCGGACAGACGTTCCCGCACGAACCGCAGTTGGCGGAGTCACCGACGAGGCGGGTGCAGCCATCGCCGCAGTCGACCAGGCCAGCCTCGCACATCGTGTCGGCATCGGGTTCCGGGCCCATGTCGCTGCCGGGCGGTCCGAGGTCCACCTCGACGCGGACGTCGTCTCCGCAGCCGAGCGGCGCGAGGAGCGCCGTGAGCACGGCGAGGTGACGGAGGAGGAGCGTGGGGTTCGCTTCGATTCGCATGAAATTCTTCCGGGAGCTCATGGCGTCTGACAGACGCCGTCAAGGCATTCGTAGTTCAAGTCACAAGGCGGGCCGTCGCCGCAGCCGCAGTTGCCTGCGACGCAGCGATCCGACGACCCGGTACACACCGCGCCGCAGAACCCGCAGTTCATGGCGTCGGTCTGGACGTCCACGCAGCCGGAGCTGCAACACGTCTGACCTTCGGCACAGGGCTCGGTGCCCGAGCCGGTGCTGCAGACACAGTCACCCGCCGGCGTGCACACGTCGGCCCGCTCGCGGTTCTCCCCGAGCGAGTCGCACCCTTCGCAACAGGCGGCGGACTCGTCCGCCCGACCGTTGCAGTCGTTGTCGGCGCCGTCGCAGACCTCCTCCGCGCCAGCGATGTCGCCGAAGGGGGGCCGCACGTCGCTGCGCTCGTCGTCGCAATCGCAAACGCCCCCGAGCGGGTCTTCGCCGGGCCGGCAGGCCTGGACTCCGTCGCCGTCGTTGTCACCGCAGGAACCGTCGTAACGGCTGCAGTTCTGATCGATGCCATCACCACAGATCTCGAACGGCGGATCGGCCGGGAGGCAACAGATCAGGCTCCCGGGGTTGCAGTAGGTGTCCGGACAGTCGACGTCCGTCTCGCAGGCCACCGGAGCCGGGGGACCCATGTCGGCCAGGCCGGCGTCGTCGCCGGACCGGTCGTCATCGTCACCGCAGCCCAGCGACAGCGCCACCGCCGCGATCATCAAGGCTCGGACCATCGGCCGGCTCATCGCTGGCCCCGTCGCCGGAAGACGAGGGCGAGACCCAAGAGCGCCATCAGCGCCATGGCTCCCGTGCTTCCGGTGGACGAGGAACGACCCGCGACTCGGCAGCCACAACCATCGCCGCCGTCGCCGCCGCCGTCCAGGTCACGACCACCGTCGTCGGCGACCGAGCCGTCACCGGCCCCGCCACCGTCGGCAGCTCCTGCGTCGAGGTCGGCCGGTCCGCCGTCCACGCGCATCGGGGGCGGCGGCACCATGCAGGTGTCGACGATGCACTCCTGGCCCGAGGGACAGACGACGCCTTCGCAGGCATCGTGACAGGCTCCCTCGTCACAGTAGAAGCCTTCGGGGCAGTTGATGATGTCGCAGCCGCGGGGCGTGCACGTCCCGTCGGCGTTGCAGGTCTCGCCCGCCGGACAGGGGGAGCACGGGCAGCGGTTCACGCAGAGCCCCTCGCGACAGAACTGGTCTTCGCCGCAAGCGACGGAGGCGCAGGGGTCCACGCAGCTCCCCGAGATGCACTCGGTGCCGAAGGGACAGACGATGCCGTCGCAGGCGTCCACGCAGGTGCCGTCACTGCACCGCTGGCCGACCTCGCAGTCGACGCCGACGCACGGGTCCTCGACGCAGCTGCCGGTGTCCCGATCACAGGTGAAGCCGTCCTGGCAGCTGCCCTCGAAGCAGATGTCGACGCAGGTTCCGCGGTAGCAGGTCTGGGCCGCAGGACAGAGGCCTTCGCCATCGTCCGGCTCGCCGTTGCAGTCGTTGTCGACGCCGTCGCAGACCTCGTCGACGGGGGTGCTGATGGGCTGGCACACCGCCTCGGTGCCGATGCACTGCGTCCGGCCGACCGCACAGGGGCCGACCTCGTCGGGGATCTCGCAGGGCATGTCCGAGGGGCAGACCACGCCGCCGCTTCGGACCGAGAAACGCCAGATCCCGGGCGAACCGACGTTGGAGGTGTCGCACACGTCGAGGATGTCGTCCGTGAACGACCCCGGGAGCGCCACGTAGTCCACCTCGTTGCCGGCGTCGAAGCCGGCCTGGGCCGAGGTGCAGCCCGCGTCGACGCACAGACCGTCGGTGCCACCGCTCGCGCTCCCCGCGGTCCACTCGCAGGTCTCGTAGCGGAACTCCACGTCGAAGTCGCCGGAGCCGCAGTCGAGCGCGTTGGTCAAGATGAGCTGGAAGCTCATGCGCTTGTCGTTCGACTGGCTGTAGTAGCCGACGTTGTACCAAGTCACGACGAGCCGACCCGGCTCGAGGTGCCAGTACACCAGGTTCTCCGTGGCCTCCGTGATGTCCGTGCGGTTGCGCGTATCCACGTCGCCCCAGTAGGGAGCGATCATCGGCTGGTCCGCCACCGGGAAGGGATCCGGCGTGTAGGCGTAGATGTCCCCGTTGAAGCTGATGTTGCCGTTGTTGTTGACCCAGAACTCGGTGTAGGGGCCACCGAAGAACCGGAGCCCTCCCGAGAACGCGCCCGTCAGATCGAGCGCGGACGAGGAGCCATCGTCGTTCGACGGAAGGACGTTGGTCCCGAAGCCCTCCGGCCCACCGAACGAACGGAGCAGCGGGGCAGCATGAGCGGCCGGGGCCCCGAGGGCACCAGCGGCCAGCGTCAGGGACACGGCGATCCCGAAGCGAAGCAGAGAAGTACGCATCGGGTACCCCTAGCAGGAGTGAACGGCGTTGTGTAGTCAACTATCCCACTCCTCCGAGCTCGCGGAACCGCTCGCGGAGGCGACGGCTCGAACGTCGGAAAATGCGCCAAAAGGCGGGATGGCACCGAGTCCGCGGATGGCGATGCATCCCCGTTGGGGGGCGCGGCACGGCACCCGCGACCCCGTGAGTCCACTCACGGGCTGGCATGGTGCGGATTCGCGTGGGCATCGTCAGCGACGGCGGCGCTGGGCTCGCCCGAGCCCGCCGCCTATGCTCGCCCGATGCGCTTCTCGGAGCGGAGCGGGATCCCCAGCGAGCCGAGCCCCTTTGCGCGCGCCGTCCAGGCGGCGCGCGAACGGGGCTCGCTGCTCGACCTGACGGTCACCAACCCGACCCGGGTCGGTCTGCCCACCCCCGCCGCGGAGACCTTCGCCGCGCTCGGCTCGGCGCCGGCTCGCCAGCACGCGCCCGCGCCCTTCGGCCTGGAGTCCGCCCGGCGCTCCGTCGCCGACGCCATCGGCGCCGACCCCGGGCGGCTCGTGCTCACCGCGAGCACGAGCGAGAGCTACGGCCTCCTCTTCCGGCTCCTCTGCGATCCCGGTGACGTGGTGCTCGCCCCAGAGCCCGGCTACCCGCTCTTCGACCACCTGGCCCGCTTCGACGGGGTGCGCCTCGAGCGCTACCCGCTGCTGCTGGACGGCTCCTGGGCTCCGGTGCTCCCGGAGCGCGCTCCGGGCGCCAAGGCGCTGATGGTCGTGAGCCCGAACAACCCCACCGGCACCGTCTTCCGCGACGAGGACTGGGTCGCCGCCCGCCGTCTGGGCCTGCCGGTGGTCATCGACGAGGTCTTCGCCCCCTACCCGCTCGAGGGCCCGCCCTCCCGCGGGCCCACCGCCGACCTGCCGCTGCGCTTCGTGCTCGGCGGGCTGTCGAAGAGCTGTGGATTGCCGCAGCTGAAGCTCGGGTGGATCCGCGTCGAGGGCGACGAGCGCCTGGTGGGTGAAGCGCTCGAGCGGCTGGCGATCCTCGCCGACGCCTACCTGTCCGTGGGCACGCCGGTGCAGGTGGCGGCGAGCGCGCTGCTCGAGAGCGGCGGCGCCTTCCGCGAGGCCACCCGGGTGCGCTTGCGGGAGAACCTGGGGACGCTCCGCTCGGCGATCGAAGGCACGGCGATCGACGCGCCTCCCATCGACGGCGGCTGGTACGCCTGCCTCCGCGTGCCGGCCACTCAGAGCGACGAGGCGTGGGCGCTCGCCCTCCTCGAGGCCGGCGTGCTCGTACAGCCCGGCTACCTCTTCGACCTGGCGCCGGGAGAGTGGCTGGTGGTCTCGCTGCTGACGGAAGAGCCCATCTTCAGCGAGGGAATGGCGGCCGTCGTGCGACACGTCCAGGACGCGGGCTGACTCGACGCCGGCCCTTCGAATCCCCATGATCGAGGGGACACCCGCCACCAACGACCACCAGGAGATCCCATGATTCGCGCGCTCACCCTCGTCCCGCTCCTCCTCGCCGGCGCGGCGCTCTTCGACGCCGCCGACGCCGAGGCGCTCAGCTGTCAGCGGCGCATCATCAGCCGAGGGGATCCGATGGCGAAGGTCATGGCCCTCTGCGGCGAGCCGGCCCAGCAGACCCAGCGGCTGGTGACCCGGAGCCAGACCGTCGGCACCCGCATCGTCAGCGGCCAGCGGGTCTTCTCCACCGTCTCGGCCACCGTCGAGGTCTCCAAGTGGCTCTACGACTTCGGCCCCTATCGGCTGATGCGCGAGCTGACCTTCGAGGACGGAACGCTGATCCGCATCCGCACCCTCGGCCGTGGCGGCGTGACCCAGGCGCGAGAGGAAACCGGCCCGACCAGTCGACGCCTCGTCGGCGACCGCCACCGCCGGGTCTGAGCGGATGACTCGCGTCGTCGTCTGCGCCTCGCTGCTCCTCGCGATCGGAGCGCTCGTGCAGGGCTCCGAGGCCGCCGCGCTCTTCCGCTGCGGCGGCGGGATCGTCGGTCCCTCCGATGCCACCGAGCGGGTCGCCGAGCTCTGCGGAGAGCCCGACGAGCAGGTGGAGCGCGACGTGGTTCGGCGCCACTCCGTGCGCGCCTGCAACGGCTCGGGGTGGACCGTGGTCACCAGCGTCGTCCACGTCGAGACTTGGACCTACGACTTCGGTCCGCGGCGACTGACCCAGGAGCTCATCTTCGAGAACGGATCGCTGGTCCGAGTGCGCTCCCGCGGCTACGGCACCGGCCGGCAGCGCGACCCGGACGCCGCCCGATGGAGCAACCGCCGGTGGGTGGTGATGCCGCAGGTCGCCGCTCGGCTCCGCCGCCGGGACTGACGCGTCAACGGCCGAGGTCGCGCTCGATCTCGGCCATCGCTTCGCGGAGCTCCTGCTCGCGCTCGCTCTCGTCGCCATCGCTCCCGTCCACGCGAACCTGCGGACCGGAGCGCGCGGGCTCCGCTTCCTTCGGCTTGCGCGCCGGCCGGCCCTCCTTGCGGGCGACGAACTCACCGAACTCCCCGCTGCTCCCCTTCCCGCTGAGCGACTCGATGCCGCCGGCCATCGACTCGAAGAGCCTCGCGAGCCCCTGCTCGACGGCGTCTTCGAAGGCGTCCTCGGCGTCCTTCAGGCGCTCCTTGCCGGCCCGGCGACGCCGCTGCCGCTCGAGCGCTCGCTGGCGGCGCCGCTCCTTGCGGTTCTGCTTGCGCAGCTTCTTGGCCCGCTTGGCCTCTTCCTCGATGACCGCGGCCTCGTCGTCCGCGCCGAAGTGGCCGACCCACTGCATCGCGTAGAGGAAGAGCATCGAGATCAGCGGCCACTGGAACCACCAGCCGCCGCCGCTGAGCATGTCGATGGCGAAGAGGAAGAGGTTGATGACCGCGTAGGTGGCGCCGGTCTGCACCAGCCCCTTCCGCCGCTTGGCCTTCCGGCGCTCGACGGCGGCGGAGCGCGATCGCTCGGCGCGCACCGCCTTGGCCGCGCGCTCGAATTTGTCCCGCTCGATGCCCACCTCGGCCGCAGCGGCGGCGAGCTCGTCGTGGCCGAGGCCCGCGTCCTCCGCCAGCGCGCGGCGGAGGATCTCCTGGACCTCTTCGTCGTCGTAGGTGCTCAAGCGGGCCGGCGGGTCAGAGGATCCGCTTGACCCACTTGGTCTTGGTCTGGGTGTAGGGCGGGTAGAGGATCGGCGGGTCCACCTGGGTCGGCTTGCGGAGCACCGCCTTGCGGTGGCTGAAGATGTCGAAGGAGTGCTTGCCGTGGTAGGCGCCCATGCCGCTCTCGCCGACGCCGCCGAAGGGCAGGTCCGGCACGGCCAGGTGCATCCAGACGTGGTTCACGGTGGCGCCGCCGCTGCTGGTCCGGCTGAGCACCTTGTTCTGGGTACGTTTGTCGCCGGAGAAGACGTAGAGCGCCAGCGGCTTGTCGTGGTCGTTGACGGTGCGGATGGCCTCGTCGACGTCGCGGACGGCGAGCACCGGGAGGATCGGCCCGAAGATCTCCCCCTGCATCACCGCGTCGTCCCAGGTCACGTCCTTGAGGATCGTCGGCGCGATGTAGCGGTCGCTCTTGTCGTGGGCCCCGCCACAGGCGGTCTTCTCCGGGTCGAGGAGCTTGGTGAGCCGGTCGTGGTGCCGCTCGTTGACGATCCGGCAGTAGCTCTCGCTGCGCTGCGGATCGTCGCCATAGAACTCGCGAACGGCGGCGACCATCCGGGTGAGCAGGGCGTCGTGCACCGACTCTTCGACCAGCACGTAGTCGGGCGCCACGCAGGTCTGGCCGGCGTTGAAGAACTTGCCCCAGACGATGCGCTTGGCGGTCACGTCCAGGTCGGCGGTGTGGTCGACGATGGTCGGGCTCTTGCCACCGAGCTCCAGGGTGACCGGCGTCAGGTGCTCGGCCGCCGCCCGCATGACGATGCGGCCGACGTGTCCGTTGCCGGTGTAGAAGATGTGGTCGAAGCGCTGCTCGAGGAGCGCGGTGGTCTCGGGCACCGCGCCCTCCACGATCTCGATGCAGGTGGGGTCCACGTAGCGCGGCAGCAGCTTGGCGATCATCGCCGAGGTGTGCGGCGCCACCTCCGAGGGCTTGAGCACCGCGCAATTGCCGGCCGCCAGGGCGCCGACCAGCGGCGCCATCAGCAGCTGGAAGGGGTAGTTCCACGGCGAGATGATCAGCACCACCCCGAGCGGCTCGGGCTCGATGGTGCTCTTGCCCGGCATCGCGACCAGGGGCGTGGAGACCTTCTCTTCCTTCATCCACCGCGCCAGGTGCTTGCGCGCGTGCCTGGCGTCGTTCGCGACGTAGGAGATCTCCGTGCCGAAGGCCTCGATTTCCGGCTTGCCGAGATCGGCCTGGAGCGCCTCGAAGATGTCCTTCTCGCACTCGGCGACGAAGCGCTCGATGCCCTCGAGCTGCTGCTCTCGCCAGCGGCGCGAGCGGGTCACCCCCGACTCGAAGCGCGCCCGCAGGCGCTGGACGACCTCGGGGATGAGGTCGAGGTCGGTGGAGGGTGCGGCGGACGTGGCGGGAACGTGCTGGGCGGTCATCGGGACTCCTTACGGACGAGCGGGCGCGTCGATGTCAACGAGCGAATCGGCGGCGCGCAACCAGAGTCGCCATCCTTCCTCCCCCGTGACGCGCCGTCAACGCGACCGCTCACACCGCCGCACATGTAGGTGTGAAAAGCGCTCAAATTTCTTGTGTCAGTCCACATTTGGTGGAACAATGGAAACACGCTCGAAACAAACTGTGCTCCCCTCGTACAGTTCGCCGCGAGCCCTCCCCCCGGATCCCCATGAAGCAGCAATCCCCCCGAAACGACACCTGGCGCCCGCCCACCAAGCCGGCGCCGTGGTGGGCGCATCTGCTCCGCTGGTGGCTCTGAGCCTCCAGGGATAGACCGCCCCCGACCGCTCGATCGTCGGTGAATCGACCGGCGTGCTCGCGCGTGCCGCGCGACGCGACCGACGGCTCGACCACGCCACCGGCGTGAAGAGACGTGTGCGATCGACGTGAACACCAGTTCGCGCCGACGCCCGGAGATCGCCGAATTCACCGGGGAAACCGCCCGGTATGCGTCTTGCTGTGTTGGCAGGCGTGGAAGGCCTCCGCATCCTGCTCCTCGCCGGCGTCATCGGAACGATGATGGGGGGCGCCCTCTACGCGGGCGTACGAGCCGAGCGCATGCGGGCGTCGAGGGCGGCGCCAGACGAGCCGGCGGTGCCATCGCCGGCTCGGGCGGAGGACCGGCCGAGCCCAGGGCTCGAGCCCGAGGCCGACGGGAGCCCCGAACCGGAGGCGGAGCCGATGCCCACCGCCGCCTTCGATCCCGTCCTCGACGTCGGTATCCGGCTCGACGAGGAGGCGGACCTCACCCCGGTCCCGGACGACATCGTGCTCGCGAGCGGGGTGCGCATCGGCCGGGCGATGTTCGGCGCCGACCCGGAAGCGGAGGAGGCGAGCGAGCCGGAGACGGCCCCCGCGCCCAGGTCCCGGCGGGCGCGTCGCGCCCCTCGCCGTCCCCCGGGACCACGCCTGCATCCGGACCCGGGCATGCACTCCGTCCTCACCGCGCGCCGCATGATCGCGAACGGCGAGCGCATTCGCGGCTCCTGCTACGCCTACCTCTCGGAGGTGTACGAGCGCGCGGGCCACCGCAGCTGGCGCAAGCGCCGCATCGTCTACCGCGCCGAGCGCGACGGTCCCTACGCCGACCTGAACCAGATCCGCCCGGGCGACTGGCTCTACATCGTCAACGATCCGCACCGCACCCCCGTCGGCACCCACAGCGTGATGTTCGTCCGCTGGACCGACCGCGCCCGCGGTTACGCCAGCGTGATCTCGCACCCCGGCTGGGGTGCGCCCCACGCGGGGGCCGAACGCACCTACGACATCTCGCGCACCTACCGAATCATCCGGCCCACCCTGTAGTAGAGCCTCCGGCCGCAACGGCGACCACGGTCCGATCGGTCATACTCTCGGTCTCGTGCTCCGCGCCGCCCTCGTCCTCGTGTCGCTGGGAACCGCCCTCCCCTCGGTGGCGGCCGCCCAATCGCTGACCCTCGCCGGTCCGATGGACGAGACGCTCGAGAGCCGGATCCGCGGCCAGCTCTCCGACCTGCCGTGGACGGTCTCGCGGGATCCGAACCCACCGCCGCCGATCCAGGCGGTGCTCGAGGGTGGCGAGACCCGCGTGGTGGTGTGGGTCTCGCCCACCGAGGAGGGCGCGGTGCTGCACCTGCTCGACCGCGGTGAACGCCGGCTGCTCGCCCGTGCTTTCGACCGCCCGACGAACGAAGCGCACCCCGACTCGACGCTCTACGAGTCGATCGCGGTGTCGCTGCGCTCGTCGCTGCGGGCGCTGGCTGCGGGGGGGACGATTGGCGTCGCGCTCCCCGAGTCGGAGTCGGAGTCGGAAGCGGAGTCGGAGTCGGAAGCGGAGTCGGAGTCGGAAGCGGCGGCGGCGTCGTTCGTCGCGCTCGGGATCGGCGGGTGGGTCGCCCTGGATGGCACGAGCCCGGTCCAGGGCGGGCCGAGCGGGAGTCTGACCATCGGTCACGGGGCCCTGCGCTTCGGCGCGGTCTTCCAGTTCTCGCTCGGCGCCTCGGCCGCCGGCTCCCCCGCGGAGATTCGCCTCGCCCGCCACGGGGTGCTCGCCGAGGTCGGCGCCGCCCTCCCCCTTCGGCCCGTCGAGCTGACGGGCGCGCTCCGGATCGGTACCTTCGTGCAGCGTCGAGAGACGGTGAACGTGGAGCCCCCGCTGGTCGCCACCGAGGCCACCCGGCTGGTCTCCGCCGCGATCGGCGCTCGGGTGGGACTTCGGGTTTTCCTTCACGATCACGTGTCCTTGCGCCTGGATCTCGGCGCGGACGCCCTCAGCCCACGGCCGGTCTTTGAGGCGAATGGCGGCGCCGTGGCCGAGCCCTGGGCCGTGCAGCCCTTCGGGAATTTGAGCCTCGAGGTCCACGCGTTGACCCGATCCGGCGCCGGGAGCCCTCCATGATCGTGATGGCCCTGCCCGACATCGGTCCCGCGAAGGCGAGCGACCGCGATCTGCGTCTCGCTCGGAAGGGCGACCGGGGCGCCGCCGGGCGGCTGGTGCGCCGACTGCTCCCGCGGGTGCGCAACCTGGTCCGCTACCTGGTGCGCGGCGACTCGGAGGTCGACGACATGGCCCAGCTCTCGCTGATCGCCATCCTCAAAGGGCTGAAGACCTACCGCGGTGACGGCAGCCTCGAGGCCTGGGCCGACCGAATCACCGTTCGGGAGACGCTGCGCTACGCGAAGAAGCGACGNNGCGCGAGCTGGCCCGGCTCCTGGACACCCTGCCCGACGAGCAGCGCCACGCCCTCGTCCTGCATCACGCACTCGGGATGAGCGTCCCGGAGGTCGCCGAGGAGCTCCGCGTGCCCTTCGACACCGCCAAGAGCCGGCTCCGACTGGCCAAGCGCAAGCTCCGACGGGAGGGGGAACGATGAACCGCTCGACGCTCGACGAGCTCTTCGATCTCGAGGGCGAGGGGCCCGCACGCCCCATCGACGACGCCCAAGCCGAGGCGCTGGTGGAGAGCGCGCTCGACGCCTGGGCCGGTGCGCCCGGCGGGTCGGCCGCGTCCACCGCCGGCAAGAGCGCCGCCTGGTGGGCGACCGCCGCCGCGGTGATGCTGGTCGCGGGTGCGGCGACGGCCGCGCTGATGCTCGGGGGTCCCGACGAGGAGCCGACGCCCGAGGCGCCGAGCGAGGTCGAGCCGAACGCCCCCACGCCGGCCTTCCCCGAACCGGTGGAGATCCTCGAGGACGAGGGGGAGCCCAACGCAGTGCCAGAGCCCCGCCGGCCGCGCCGACGACGGGCCACCCCCGAGCGGAGCCCGGACGATCTGCTGCAGACCGCGAACCGACTGCGCGGCGAGCGACGCTGGGGCGAGGCGGAGCGCACCTACCTGGAGGTCACCAGCGCCTATCCGGGCACCCACGCAGCCTACGTGGCGCAGGTGGCCGCCGCGAACATCCGCCTCGAGCGGCTGAACCGCGCGAGCGGCGCCGCGCGGCTCTTCCGGGCGGCGATCCGGATCGGGGGACCCCTCGACCCGGAGGCCCGCGACGGCCTCGCCCGTGCGCTGCGTCGGATGGGGGACCGCGCCGGCGAGCGCCGGGCGCTCGAGGGGCTGCTGGAGCGCCACCCTCGGTCGGCGTACGCGAACCGTGCCCGTGAGCGACTCGCGGAGCTCGAGGGCGCCGGCGCTCCATGAGCCCGCGTCTACTGCTGCTCTGGGCGTTGGTCGGCTGCACCCAGGTCGACGTCGTCGCGATCCGCCCCGATGGCGCGGCGCCGATCGTCGATGGCGGCGCCGACGACGATGGGGCCGTCGGGTTCTGCGCGGGCGACGGGCCGCTGGTCCTGGTGGGCGATGGGCGCCTCGGCTGCAGCGGCACGGTCGCCCAGACCACCTTCCGCCACGCGATCTGCACCTGCGATGGGCTCGCGGTGAGCGCGCCCTTGGCCACCGACGCCTTCGACTCCCGTGACGGCCCCTACACCAGCAGCGAGGGCGGCGGCTCGCTGGGCACCAACGGGCGCTTCGACGCCTCGGCGGCGGTCGACGTGGGGGGCGCGCTCACGGCGAGCGGCGATGGGCTGCAGTTCGGGGCCAGTGACCTGCGGGTCCGCGCCCGGCTCCGCAGCGCCGGACCGCTGACCGGCGATGGCCTGCTGGCGGTCGGAGGCGACGCGGCGGTGAACGGTGACCTGCGGGTGGAGGACCTCTTCGTCGGCGGGACCGTGCGCACGCCCGAGGGTGCGACGGTCGAAGCTCGCGGCATCGACGAGGCGCCGCGGCGCGAGACCGGACCGGTCTCGGTGACGCCCCCCTGCGACTGCGCCCCGGAGCGGCTCTTGGACGTCGGCGCGCTGGTGGATGCGCACCAGACCACGAACGACAACGACGCGATCGGGCTGGAAGCCGACGCGCTCATGGATCTGGGCGCCGACGCGCGGCTCACCCTCCCCTGCGGCCGCTACCACGTGAGCGGCATCGAGGGCGACGCGCTGACCCTCGAGGCGACCGGTCGGGTCGCGCTCTTCGTGGACGGCGACATGGCCCTCGGCGAGCTGACCATCGAGCTGAGCGAAGGCGCGGAGGTGGACCTCTTCATCGCCGGCAACGTGCTCGGCCAGGCGCGCTGGACTCTCGGCGACACGAGCCAGCCGGTGAACGTGCGCGTCTACGTGGGCGGCGGTGGCACCCTGGAGCTCGCCGGCGGCGCCACCTTCGCCGGCAACGTCTACGCGCCAAGCGCCGAGCTGGTCACCCCGGCCGCGGTGGAGGTCTTCGGCAGCCTCTTCGCCCGCCGCATCGCGGCGAGCGGGCCGCTCACCGTCCACTACGACCGAGCGCTGCTCCGCGGCGCCGAAGGCTGCCCCGAGCCCGGCCCCTGCGAGAGCTGCCTCGACTGCGGCAACCAGGCCTGTACCGGCGGCACGTGCGGCGAGTGCACCACCGACGCCGACTGCTGCGCCCCGCTGGTCTGCGCCGCCGGCACCTGCATCCCGCAGATCCTCTGAGACCTCCCCGCGCTCAGTCGGACTCGGTCTGGTGGGTCAGTCCCGAGACGCAGCGCGCCAGGTCATCCATCGTGAAGGGCTTGGCGAGCAGGGCGCAGTGCGGATCCTCGGCCAGGACGGTGGCGATCTGCGGGCTCGACCCGCCGGTGCAGATCATGATGGGGACGCTGCGGTCGTGCTCTCGGATGGCCGCCCGGACATCGAGGCCGGACATCTTCGGCAGGTTGAGGTCGAGCGCCAGCAGATCGAAGGCATCGGGGTCGGCGTGATAGTGCGCGAGCGCCTCCTCTCCCTCGCGTGCCGTCTCCACGTCGTAGCCGATCCCGTCGAACATGTCGGCGAGGACCTGCCGCACGAAGAGCTCGTTCTCCGCGATCAGCACGCGCGGTCGCGGCGGAGCGGACGTGCGGCCGTCACTGCAATCGCCATCGACCGGCAGGTAGACCGAGAACGTGCTGCCCTTTCCCTCCTGGCTGTCGACGGTGAGCCAACCGCCGCTCTCCCGGACGATTCCGTAGACCGACGCCAGTCCCATGCCCCGTCCCTGGAACTTCGTGGAGAAGAAGGGATCGAACACCCGTTCGAGGTCGGACTCGGGAATGCCGCAGCCGTCGTCGGACACGCGCAGGCAGCTGTAGCGCCCACTCCTCGCGGGCAAGTCCGGGCGGCGCAGTCGGAAGGCCGCCTCGTCGACGTCGACGCTTCGGGTCTCGACGACGACGGTGCCCTCCTCATCACCGATCGCCTCGGCGGCGTTGGTCACCAGGTTCAGCAAGACGATGCGGGCCTGCTTGTCGTCGATGCAGATCGGCTGGCTCTCCGACGAGATCCGCAGGTCCAACCGCGCCTGCCTTCCCAGGCTCGTCTCCAGGAGCCCGCTCATCTCCACCAACACCTCGTTCCAGGTGGCGGTGGCGGCCCGCGCGTGACCCTCGCCCGCGTAGAGGACCAGCTGCTTGGTGAGCTCCGCCATCGCGTACGCGTCACGCTTGGCCCGTTCGATGTTGCCCCGGACGACCTCCACATCATCGGCGCGAAGCAGGGCGAGATCCAAGTTGCCGATGATGCCCATGAGCAAGTTGTTGTAGTCGTGGGCCATGCCAGCAGCGAGAACGCCGAGGCTCTCGAGCCGTTGCGCCTGCTGGACCTGCGCCTCGAGCTCCTTGCGCTTGCGCTCGGCAGCCCGCAGCTCGGTGACGTCGCGCGCGATCCCGGCGACGCGTCGGATGCCGCCATCCTCACTGCGGATGGGAAACGCCTGATCGTGGATCCATCGCTCCGACCCGTCGGGGCGAATCACCCGGTATTCCACGGACGACGCCGCGCCTTCCAGTTGGCGATCGAGCGCCGCCTGCACGCGCGGACGATCGTCCGGGTGGATGGCCTCCATGAACGAGCTCGGGTCCTCGTAGAGGGACGCGCGCGACCGGCCCCAGACCCGCTCGTAGCCGTCGCTGACGAACACCATCCGGTGCTCGTGCAGGTCCGACATCCAGAACACGTCCCGGCTGTTCTCGGCGAACTGGCGAAAGCGAAGCTCGCTCTCGCGAAGAGCCGCGTCGCGCAGATAGGCCTCGGTCACGTCCCGGTTGATCGCCAGCACCCCAGCGGGCGCGCCTCCGGCGTCGTGCAGGGCCGTCACCGACGCCAACACCCGCAGCTCCTTGCCGTGCTTGCCGATCTGGATGGCTTCGCCATGCCAGTGCCCGCGCTCGCGAAAGTGCGCGAGCACCGTGTCGTAGTCGGTGTGCTGGTAGCGGGTCCGAACGATGTCGGTGAAGCGCGAGCCCACCGCCTCCTCGGAGGAGTAGCCGTACATTCGTTCGGCGGTCGCGCTCCAGTCGAGGATGCGGAACTCACTGTCCGTCCGAATGACCGCCTCGCTGATCTGATCGAGCACGAGCCGGAGGGCAGCGAGGTCGGAGTTACCGGCCGTCTTGGTGCTCGTGTGGGGCAAATGGTCGCGCAAGGTGTCCTCTACTACTGACGACGTCGGCGCGCTCACGCGCCTCGGGGGGCAAGGTAGGGTCGGCGACGGCTGGGGCATACCCCCCAAAGCTCAGCCTCCCCCTTCCGTGGGCGGCCACTGACTCACCGCGGGCGCGGGCGAAGCAGCGCCCGCACCCGAGCTCGCGCTCACTCGCGGGTGAGCGGCGGGTCCGGCATCGCCTCTTCCGGACCGCGGCAACAATCGGTGCAGCTCGAGGCCACGCACTCGCCGGTGTTGACGCAGCAGAGCTCCCCCGGATCGCAGGTGTTGCTGCCGCAGGAGGGGCCACGGGAGAGAACACCCGAGGCGAGCTGCCGCTGGATGATCGGGTCGAGCGCCCCTTCCGGCTCGTCGGGCGCCTGCGGCTGGAAGTCGGTCCCGGCGTCCACCTGCATGGGGGGCACGGCCGGTGGCTCGTCGACCACGCCGTCCTCGCCGGGCGCGGTCGCGCTCAGCTCCTCGTCTCCCATTTCGGTGACGGCGTACACACACGCAGCGCCTCCGAGCAGCACGACCGCAATGATGATGATCTTCTTGTCCATGGGGGTCTCCTCGTTCGCCGATCCTCGACCGGCACTGCCACCATTTGCGAGCGGCGTGCCAGCCTCACACGGCACGAGATTGGCCGTGTTTTTCCGGGCTCTTGCCGCCCGCGCCGACCCCACATCGGCGCATGACTTGCGTAGAAAGTGAATCGGGTTGCAGCGTTTGCGCTCGACCCCGCGGGACCTCGCGAGCGCGCCGGATCGCCCGGCTCGCATCACCGGAACGGTTCGCCGGCAACCGATCGGTGACGTGCTATCGCGAGGGCGCATGAAGCTCTTCCGTCACCGTCGACCGCTCGCCAACCTGCGGGAGCAAGAGATCTACGCCGCCTACGAGCTGGTCTACACCCTCGTGGACTTCACGGCGGCCGTGTGCTTCGTCGTCGGCTCGGTGATGTTCTTCGACGACTCCCTGGAGCGTGCCGCCATCTGGGCCTTTCTCGTCGGTTCGATCTGCTTCGCCCTCAAGCCCACCCTGCGATTGATCCGAGAGGTCCATCTGCTCGCGCGAGGGGACATCGAGACGGTGGCGAAGAAGCACGGCCCCTGATCCCCCCCGCAGGCGGTCATCGAGCGTGGCCACGCCACTGGCTTCGGGCGCCAGGCAGCACGCTTTTCGCACCTCTGCGGGTCACGGCGAACCTTCTGCGCAGAACGGCCGGTCATCCGCCGTGACGGGGCGGATGGTCCCGACCTTGCAGTCATGAGGCACGGACGGGCCGGGGGGGCCCGCGCCGACCGGGTCACCCGACCCGAGAGAGAAGGATCGAATGTCTGTCATCGAACGAACAGTCACGCTGGCCTTCACCTTCTGCGTCGCCTGCGGCGGCGCTCGGAGCTCCGAGCCGGAATCGCCGGCGACCGTGGAACAGCATCGGCAGGCAGCGGCTGAGGAGGACCGAGCCGCTGCAGAGCACGAAGCGCAGTACGCCCAGGGCCGTCACGAGGAGCAGGGCGTGCCGAACTCGGAGCTCTGGTTCGGGGTGGAGGTCTACGATCCGAGCGAGTTCCATTGGCGAGAGGCCCGAGAGGCTCGCCGCCGGGCGGCGCAACACCGCGCCGCCGCCGAGGAGCTCGAGTCCTACGAAGAACGGGAGTGCGGGCGCTTTCCCCCCGGGACTCGCACCCAGTGCGCGCTGCTCAGTGTCGTCGAGGTCAGGGACGTGCCGAATGGGGTGGCTCTCGAGCTGGTCGAGGGCGTCAACACGGAGGCGGTCGCCGACCACATTCGCTGCCACATCGCCTTCGCGGCCGCTCGAGGCCGGGACCGGATCGCGCATTGCCCACTCTATGTGGATGGCGTGGCGGTGCAGGTCGACGACGAGGGTCTGCTCTTGCTCACCACCAACGCCGGCGACGACGTGGTGGACGAGCTCCGCGAGCGGGCCCATTGGATGGCGGGCGAGGGAGAGTGAACGCGGGCCACGAGGGCGTGTGTGCCCGAGCGAGAGCGCTGCTATAGCGCCGCGGTGTCTCGACTGCCCACGGCCCTGGCGCTCACGCTGCTCTGGACGGCGAGCGCGTCCGCGGGCGGCGGTCCGATGGACGTGCTCGTGCTCTATCGCCCGGACGTCCCCGAAGCCGAGGCGGTCGCCACGGAGTACGCCGCGGCACGCAGCATTCCCGATGGGCACCTCTGCCCGGTGACGGGGCTCCCGGCATTCGAGCCCGCCCCCATCGACTTCGACACCTACTCGCGAACCATCGCCGCGGCCTTGGACGGCTGCCTCGCGACGACGCCGCATCCGGCGGAGATCGACTACCTCGTCCTGGTGCGCGGCTTCCCCCTTTTGGTGACTCTGCCGGATGGGGGCTTCACGGTCAGCGTGCAGGGTCTGCTGCAGGCCCATCGCGCGCGCTTGGCGAGTGGCGGCGAGCTCGCCGGCACTCCGCAGATCGAGAAGTTCTACCCCGAGGAAGGGGTGAGCACCCCGAGCGCTCACGTGGAGAACCCATTCTTCCTGGGCAACGGCTGGGAACCGCGAGAGGGCGATTTTCGCCTCTCCAACTTCTGGGAGCGTTTCTACGTCAGCGCGACCGCGATCACCCGCCGGGCCGAGCTGCCCGAGGCCTTCTCGCGTCGGGACGCGGGGCCATACGCCGACTGGGACTTCACGGACAGCCTCTTCATCGTGTCGGCGCTGGACGGCTACGACATGGCCGGCGCGCGAGCGCTCATCGAGCGAGGCGTCGCTGCGGATGGCACACACCCGACCGCCACGCTGCTCTGCATGGCCGGCGCCGACGAGCCGCGCAGCGCGCGGGATCCCGAATGCGAATACGCCACTCGGCTCCTGGCGGGCGCGGGTCTCGACGCCCAGTTCATCGCTCACGATGCCGGCCTGAGCGGCCGCACGCTCGCGGCGTACTTCACCGGCTCGGCGGGACTGCACGGCGCCATCGACGGCAACGACTACGTGCCGGGCGCCATCGCGGACAACCTCACCTCCTACGGCGCCGTCCCGGAGAACTTCTTCCGCGGGAGCGAAGCCCAGACGTCGATCGCGCGCTTCGTCGACGCCGGCATCACCGGCGTCCACGGCGCGGCGAACGAGCCGATCAACGACAGCTTCCCGAACGCCGGGACGCTGATGCTCTACACCCTCGGCTACTCGATGGGTGAGAGCTACTTCTTCAATCAGCGCTACCTCTACTGGCAGAACGTGTACCTCGGCGATCCGCTGACCACGCCCTACGCGACGCGACCGAGCGTCGGCATCGATGCGGCCGGCGACGTGCCCTCCAATGCCCCCATCGGCGTGGGCGCGACCCACGAGGACGGAATCGCCACGGTGCGGCTCTACGGAAATGGGCGGCTGATCGGCGAGGCCGACGGCGGGTCGCTCGTGGCCAACCTCTCGACCTTCGCGGTGGGCGAGGAGGTCGAGCTGCTGGCCATCGCCACCGCACGGAACGCCGCCGCGTCGCGGCCGGGATGGGACGAATCGATGCCCCTTCCCCAGCCCGACGTCCAAGGATGGGCGAGCGCCACGGTGATCGCCGGCGCCCCCGTGGATCTGCCGGACGGCGGCGCGCTCGGAGATGCGGGCACCGGCAGCGGGACCGACCGCAGCGACTCGGGCTGCTCGGCCGGCGGCACCGGTGGCGCCGCCGGGCTCATGCTCCTGTGGCTCTGGCTGCGCCGACGCTAGCCGGTCGCGGGGGGAGCTCGGCTCAGCCGCTGGGAGCGGACTTCCGGGCGACCTCGAGGGCGCGATGGATCGCGTCCTGGGCCTTCTCGAGGCTGGGCGGGACCTCGTCGTAGGCCTGGTCGGTGATCGCGCTCCAAGCGCGCGCGGTGGCGCGCTCCATGACGGCGAAGTGGCCGATGAGCTCGGCGAAGGTCGCGAGGCCGTAGCGCTCGATGACCTTCGGGCGAGCGTCGAGGAACACGGGGACGTCCTCGCTCAGGATGTAGTCGATGCGATCGGCGAGCTTCTCCGAGTCGGCGGCGACCCTCTCGACGGTCAGCTCCTCGGCGACGAGGCCGTCGATCTGCTCGGCGATGATCTCGATCTGCTTCATCGCGCCCGCGGCGTCACCGGAGCCGGCGGTCTCGGACTCCTTCACCGGGTCCTCGCGCTTCTTCGAGTAGCGAGCGAGCGCCACGCCGATGAGCATCGCCGCGAAGCCGAGACCGAAGGGGAGCCCGACCGCGGAGGCCCAGTTGCCGATCCGCTCGGCGCCGGTGCCGTCGGGCACGTAGGCGGCGTACCAAGAGGCGACCGTGAGGCCGACGACGAAGATCCCGAATCCCGCGAAGCGCATCGTCAGCTCCCCGCCAACTTGATCAGGGTGAGCGATAGGCTGGTCAGCGCCTCGCCGACGATGAAGCCCGCGGCGATGGGCACCAGCACGTCGGCGTAGAAGCGCCGGCCCCTCGTCTTCTCGAGGATCATCGAGGCGACGCAGCCGATGCCGTAGCCGAGGGTGATCTCGAAGGGCAGGTACATGGCGAGGCCGATGAGCACGCCGAGGCCGCCGATGGGGAAGAGCGCGAGGCCGAGGCCGATGGCGCCGCCGGCGAGGTACTTGTCGAGCGGTGCCTGTCCGCTGACCACGCCCTCGACCATGCCCTGCAGGGCGCCAGCCTGCGGCGCCGGAAGGCAATCGACCGTCTGATCGACGCATGCCTGCGAGTCCGGGCCGAAGCCGTCGGCTCCACCCGGGCCGCCCTGCCAGAGGAGCCAGACCGTGCCCACGGCGATCGCCGGGCCGATCCACGCCACCATGAACTGCACCAGCTGCTGCCGCCGGGGCACCGAGCCGACCAGGTGACCGGTCTTCAGGTCGCTCATCATGTCGGCGCACTGGTTGGTCGCCACGCAGACGGCCACGCCGATGGTGACCGCCAGCATGATGTTGTTGGCGGTCAGCGCGAGCATCAGCGTCACCGCGATGAGCGCGAGGCCGCTGAGCGGCGAGATGTCGGTCGCGCCCGTCGCCTGCGCGACGATGAGCCCGGCGAGACCGAGCCAGACGGTGCCGGCCACCGCGACGCTGAGCGCGGTCGCCCAGGCCCCCTCGGAGCCGACGATGGCGACGGCGAAGAGCGCGAGGAAGGCGCCGACCATGCCGAAGCCCAGCACGCTCGGCGGCAGCTCGTCGTTGCTCGCCTCGCCGGACTTGGCGAGCTTCGCCGCCGCGCGCAGCGAGCTGATCGCGCCCTTGAGGGCGGGGTAGCTCATGACCACGCCCATCAGCGCGCCGCCGATGAGCACGCCGATGCCGACCGGCCGGAGGTTCGCGCCGTAGACCGCCCACTTGAGGTCCTCGCCGGCCGCCTCCGCCGGGACCCAGCCCTGAGCGGCGGCGAAGGGGGCGATGATCCACCAAGCGAGGATGCCGCCCACGGCGAAGGCCAGGCCGCCCTTGCCGCTCAGCAGCCCGGCGCCGAAGTTCGCCATCGAGAGCGAGAGCGCGGTGCCCGCGAGCACGACCCCGCCGGCGCCCTTGTCCGGTCCGTCGACGAGGTCCTTGATCCACGCGCCGATCTCGAGGGTCTCGGGGAGCACCTCGAACTTCGTGGCCAGCGTGATGCCCAGGGAAACGACGAAGCCGGCGCCGAGGAGCACCGCCTTGTCCATCCCTGCGCCGGGAGACTTGAGGATGGTCGCGACCGCCACGCCCGAGGGGAACTTCAGCCGCTCGATCTCGATCATCTGCTTGCGCAGCGGGATGATCACCACGATCCCCATGAACGACCCGGCGATCGCCGAGACGATGATGATCGGGAAGTTGATCTGGTCGCCGAGCCCCAAGAGGTAGAGCGCGGGGAAGGTGAAGACGACGCCGGCCGAGGCGGTGTTGATGCCGGAGGCGATCGTCTGGTTGATGTTGTTCTCGACGATCGAGCCGGCGCCGGCGATGCCCAGGACGTTCCTCCCGACTCCGCGCAAGAGCGCGAAGCCGAGGATCGCGGCGACCGTGGACCCGGGCAGGCCGAAGCCGAGCTTCATCCCGATGTAGACGAAGGCCGCCGTCATCACGGCGCCCTGGATGACGCCCAGCGTGACGGCCCCGAAGGTGACCTCGCGGTAGCCCTGGGTGGAAGCCTCGGCCATGGGCGAGCGTGCTACCGGAAGGAGGGACGTAAAGCAACGGTCGAGTCGTCATCGGCCCCGGGCGGCCCGACTCGGGCCGGGCGGTGGAAGTGTGGCTCCCGAGTCGCTAGAAGGAGGACATGCGCTTCCTTCTTTCCCTCACGCTGATGCTCGGCCTCGCCTGCGGCGACGACGACGGCACGGACACCGCGACACCGGACGCCACCCCGGGCACGGACATGAGCCCCGGCACGGACATGGGCCCGGGCACCGACATGGGCCCGCCCGAGGGCTGTGGGGAGAGCCCGGCGCCGGCCCTCGCCTTCGAGAACATCCTCGCCGATGGTGGCTTCGACCAACCGGTCTTCGCGACCACCGCCCCCGGCGCCCCGAACACCATCTACGTGGTCGAGAAGCCCGGGCGCATCCGGGTGGTGGTCGATGGCGTGCTCCAGGGCGAGTCCTTCCTCGACTTCGCCGCCGGCGGCACCGGCATGGGCGAGGGCCTGCTGACCAGCGGCGAGCAGGGCCTGCTCGGCCTGGCCTTCCACCCCGGCTACGAGAGCAACGGCCGCTTCTTCGTGTTCTTCACCCCCGACGGCCCGCGCCGCAACGTGGTCGCCGAGTACGGCCGCAGCGCGGCCAACCCGCTCGTCGCGGACGACGACACCGAGGTGGCGCGGCTGGTCGAGCTGAACGACAGCGAGAGCAACCACAACGGCGGCATGCTCGCCTTCGGCCCCGACGGCTACCTCTACGTCGGCATGGGCGACGAAGGTGGCGGCGGCGACGACCACGGCACCATCGGCAACGGCCTGGACGTCACCAACCGCTTCGGCGCCATCCTCCGCCTCGACGTGGACAACGCCCCCGGCTTCGAGAGCCCGGGCGCTCCCTTCGTCGAGGGAGGGCACCCCCAGCTCTGGGCCTACGGGCTGCGCAACCCGTGGCGCTTCTCCTTCGACTCGCGCACCGGCGATCTGTGGATCGGCGACGTCGGCCAGAACGAATTCGAGGAGATCGACTTCCTCCCGGCGAGCCATCCCGGCGGTGCCAACTTCGGCTGGCGCGCCTACGAGGCCGACTCGGTCTTCGACGCCGACCTGACCGCGATGGTCGACGCGAGCGACTACGTGCCGCCGGTGGTCTCCGTCCCCCACGAGAGCATCGACGTGCCGCTCCGCGGCGCTCGCTCGATCACCGGCGGCGTGGTCTATCGCGGCCCCGCCATCCCGGCGCTCCAGGGCTTCTACGTCTACACCGACTACCTCTCGAGCGACGTGGCCGCCTTCCAGCTCTGCAGCGGCGAGGTCACCCAGCACGCGCGGCTGCCCGGCCTGCGCATGGGCGGCGGCGGGCTCGTCTCCGTCAACGAGGACGGCGACGGCGAGCTGCTGCTGGTCAACCTCAACCAGGGCGCGGTCTTCCGGGTGGTGGCGCCGTGAGCGTGGTCCGCCTCCCGAGCGACCCGGCCCCCTTCGCCGCTCGTCGCGCCCGTCTCGCCGAAGCGCTCGACGGAAAGCCCGCCTGGATCCCCGCGGGTGCGCCGGTCAGCCGCAACTACCCCGCGGCGCAGTATCCCTACCGAGCCTCGAGCCACTTCCTCTACCTGACCGGCGCCTCGATCCCCGGCGGCTCGCTGCTCGTCGAGGGCGACCGGGCGACCCTCTTCGTCGAGCCTCCGGCCGCGGACGACGCCCTCTGGCACGGCGAGACGCCGGGCCTGGACGCGATGGCCGCGGCGACCGGCACGAAGGTGAAGCCGATGGCCGAGCTCCGGCTGCCGGCCGGGACCCTCGCGATGGCCGCGCCCGACGTGGCCACGCGGCAGGCCCAGACCGAGCGCCTCGGTCGCGCGCCGGGCGGCGCCGTCGACGGGCCGCTGCTCGATGCACTGGTCACCCTCCGCGCGGTCCACGACGCCCACGCCATCGCCGGGCTGCGCGAGGCGGCGGAAGGCACCGTCGCCGCGCACCGAGCCGGGATGGCCGCGACGCGACCGGGCGTGAGCGAGCACGCCATCAAGAGCGCCATGGTCGCTGCCCTCGGCGAGCGCGGCATGGGCACCGCCTATCGGCCGATCGTCTCCGTCGCCGGCGAGGTGCTGCACAACGAGACCTACGACAACGTCGCCGAGGCGGGCGACCTCCTCCTCGCCGACGTCGGCGCCGAGACCGCCGGCGGCTGGGCCGGCGACGTCACCCGCACCTGGCCGGTCGGCGGATCGTTCACCGAGCTGCAGGCGCGCATCTACGAGATCGTGCTCGAGTCGCAGCGCCGGGCGATCGCCATGTGCACCCCCGGCACCCGCTACCGGGCCATCCATCTCGAGGCCGGCCTCGCCCTCGCCGAGGGCCTCGTCGACCTCGGCCTGCTGAAGGGTGATGCGAAAGCGATCGTGGAGGCGGACGCCCACGCCCTCTTCTTCCCCCACGGCGTCGGCCACCTGATCGGCCTCGACGTCCACGACATGGAGGACCTCGGCGATCGGGCCGGCTACGCCGAGGGGCGGGAGCGCAGCGAGCGCTTCGGCCTCGGCTACCTCCGCCTCGACCGCGACCTGGAGGCGAACATGGCGGTCACCATCGAGCCGGGCTTCTATACCGTTCCGGCGATCCTCGACGGGGAGCGCTTCCGCGAGCTCCGCGAGCGCTTCGTCGACGAGCCCATGCTCGAGACGGTTCGCGCCGAGGTGCGCGGCATCCGCATCGAGGACGACGTGCTGGTGACCGAGGGCGAGCCGGAGGTGCTCACCGAGAGCGCGCCGAAGACGATCGCCGAGGTCGGAGAAGCGGTCGGTTGAGCCAGCGGGGCAGGACCATCCTCGGCCTGGTGCTCTTCCTCGGTCCGCTCATCGGCATCGGCAGCTGGATGGCCATCGGCCTGATGTCGACCAGCATGGAGGCCTGCAACCGCTACGAGACCGCCGACCACTGCGAGCCGATCTGCCTGCAGTCGATGGGGGCCGAAGAGGTCGACGAGAGCCTGCGGGCCCGCGCGTGCCGACACGCGGCGGAGGACTTCGAAGCAGACTCGAAGCTCCGCGGGTCGGTGGCGATGATGGAGACCTGCGTCGCTTTCGGCGGCTGCGACCAGGAGCTGCTCGGGACCTACGAGTGCCGCCTCGACGCGAACGGCTGCGCGGAGCGCTGCGAGAGCGGCGCCCTCGCCGCCTGCGAGTCGTTGATCCCCAACCTCGGGCGCGAGGCGGACACGTTCTCCCGGGCGCTCGCCATGCTCGAGCGGGCCTGCGCGCTCGACTCGGAGCGCTGTGAGCGCAACGCGGACGATCTCTGCGACGACGAGATCGACGACGACTCCTACGACGACATGCGCGACCGCTGCGAGGACACCTGCCGACAGGGGGCGAGCCCGGTCGCGGCGACGCTCTGCTTCACTGCCGCCGCCATGCACCGCGAGGACGTCGCCTACTGGGTGCGGCGGGGCGGCTACGGCCCGGACCCCGAGGACACCGACCCGAGCTTCTGGATGCGCGCCCGCAACATGCACCAGGAATCGGCGGATGAGATGCGGGAGCTCGGCTGCAATCTGGACCCGACGCACCCGGGGTGCATGTCGGAGCCGGAGTCGGACTCCGAGTAGCCGCTCTCCGTGGGCCCTGTGGCAAACCGGTCACGCCCCGGCAGGGCTGTCGCGCGTAGGTCCCCTACCCGGCCGCAAAGGCCGCTTCGCACCTGCACCGATTTCGCGTTCACCCCTGTGATCGAGGGCCATCCGTGGTGCGTGGCGAGCTTCGCAGCCGGCGCTGGCCCGCCTCCTGCTCTGTCCTTCGGCGGACAGGAGGAACATCCATGCATACCCCCCAGACCAAGCACCCCACCCTCACCGCCGCCGCGATCCTCGCGACCCCGGCCTTCCTCGCGAGTCTGCTCGCGCTACCGGCGACCGTACACGCGGCCGAGCCCTACGAGGCCGCCGACGAGTCCCACGACTCGGCACGGAGCGTCGGTGAGCCGGTCCGCCTGAGCGTCCCCGACGAGCCGGCGCCGAGTCATGAGCAGCCCCCGCCCGCCGAGCCGGCGCCCGTGACCGACGACGATGGACACGCGCCCCTCGACGACGAATCGATCGCCGCCTGGGACCACTTCGAGTTCTCCATGGGCTTCGTCGGTGGCTGGCGCCGCTTCGATCAGATGGCCTACGAGGGTGACCCCTCGCTGGACCCGAGCCTCTACCGGACCGAGCCGCTCGACGGCGTGCAGGCCTACGGCCTCCGCTACGACGTGCGGCTGGTCGTCGCCTACACCCGGATGACGGTGGGCATCGACTTTCCCTTCACCCAGTACACGGTCGCCGATACCACCCGCACCCTCCCCGACGGCCGGCAGTCGACGGTGGCCCGCGTGAAGCCCTTCGCCTTCCGCTTCGGCATCGGCGGCGAGGTGCCCATCGGTCCCGTGGCGCCCTTCGTCGACATCCTCGGGTCGATCCACTCGGTGCGCGCGACCTTCGACGTGGACGACGTCGAGCGCGAGGTGAAGGCCCGCAGCTTCGGCTTCTCCGCCCGCGCGGGCCTGAGGCTCCACGTGCGCAAGTGGTTCTTCGCGTCGCTCGCCGGCGAGGTGGGCATCGTGGGCCCGACGGTCTGGGCGGCCGAGCTCTCCGTCGGCTTCGCGGTGATGTGAGCGGCTGTGAGGGACGCACTCGCGACCGTCGCAGTCCCGCGCTAGCGTAGCGCGTGCTCGAAGGACTGAACGAGCCCCAACGTGAAGCGGTGCTCCATGGCGACGGCCCCTTGGTGGTCTTCGCCGGGGCCGGCAGCGGCAAGACCCGNNTTCACCAACAAGGCGGCCGGCGAGATGCGCGAGCGGCTCGGCCAGCTCGTGCCCGGCGGCTCGCGTGGGCTGGTCGTGGGGACCTTCCACGCCACCTGCGCCCGCCTGCTGCGCAAGCACAGCGAGCGCATCGGCATCCGGCGCGACTTCACCATCTACGACGACGCCGACCAGAAGGCGCTGCTCAAGCGGGTGATGCGCGACCTGGACGTCGACGCCAAGCGCTTTCCCCCACGGCAGATCTCCTCGACGATCCAGCGCGCCAAGCAGGAGATGCAGGAGGTCGCCGACCGCGACGACCTCAGCGGCTACTACCAGGACATCGCCGCCAAGATCGCCGACGAATACGAGCGGCGGAAGGAGCAGGCCGGGGCGCTGGACTTCGGCGACCTGATCTACCGGCTGGTGCTCGCCTTCGAGGCGGACGACGAGCTGCGCGAGGAGGTCAGCGGCCGCTTCCGCCACATCCTGGTCGACGAGTTCCAGGACACGAACCACTCGCAGCTGCGCTTGGTCCACGCCCTCGCGAGCGTCCACGGCAACCTGACCGTCGTCGGCGACGACGACCAGAGCATCTACCGCTGGCGCGGCGCCGACCGGCGCAACATCCTCGACTTCCGCAAGAGCTACCCGAGCGCCCACATCGTCAAGCTCGAGCAGAACTACCGCTCGAGCGCGCGCATCCTCCGGGCCGCCCACGCGGTCATCAGTCGGAACACCGACCGGGAGCCGAAGCAGCTCTGGACCGAGAAGGAGGCGGGCGAGCGAGTGTTCGTGGTCGGCACCGAGGACGAGCGGCAGGAGGCCCAGCTCGTGGTCCGCGGCGTCGAAGAGCTGCGAGCGAAGGGCGAGTCCCTCGACTCCATCGCCGTGCTCTACCGGATCAACGCCCAGTCGCGCGTCATCGAGGAGCGGCTCCTGGCCGAGGACATCCCCTACCGGGTCGTGGGCGGTGTGCGCTTCTACGACCGGGCGGAGGTCAAGGACCTGCTCGCCTACCTGCGCGTGCTGATGAATCCGGCGGACGACGTCAGCCTGCTCCGGATCATCAACAAGCCGACGCGCGGCATCGGCAAGACCACCCTCGGCCGGCTCCTCGACCTGGCCGCCGAGCAGGGCGTCGGCGTCTGGGAGGCGATGGAGCTCGCCCACCGGGACGGCCGCTTCTCGAAGGGCGTGCTGCGGAAGCTGGACGCCTTCCGCTCGCTGATGGAAAAGCTGCAGGGGCGCGTCGACCTGCCGCTGCCGGACCTCGGGGGGTTGGTGCTCGACGAGACCGGCTACCTGGCGATGCTCCGCGCGGAGAACACTCCCGAGTCGGACGCCCGCCAGCAGAACCTGGCCGAGCTGGTGGGCTCCATGGGCGAGTTCGAGAGCCGCAACGAGGGCGCGACGCTCACCACCTTCCTCGAGGAGGTGACGCTGCAGAGCGCCATCGACGCCGCCGACATGGAGGAGGAGCGGGTCACCCTCATGACCGTCCACTCCGCCAAGGGGCTCGAGTTCCCGACCATCATGGTCACCGGGATGGAAGAGGGGATGTTCCCCTTCGCCCGGCAGGGGAACATGGGCGAGGATCCGGAGGAGCTCGCCGAGGAACGGCGCCTCGCCTACGTCGCCTACACCCGGGCCGAAGATCGGCTGATCCTCAGCTACGCGCGGATGCGGCGCATCTTCAACCGCGTGGAGGTCGGCACCCCGAGCCGCTTCGTGCTGGACCTCCCCGAAGAGGACATCACCTGGATCGGTGACCAGCCCTCCCGCGCGCGCCGCCGGCAAGCCGCGCCCGCCTACCGACCGGATCCCTGGGACATGCCGCAGGCGCCGCCCAAGCCCAAGCGCCGGCCGCGCGACGTGGACAGCTACATCGACTACTCCGAGGGCTCCGACCTCGGTCTGGTCGAAGGGACCCGTGTCTGGCACCCGAAATTCGGCCACGGCCGCGTAACGGAAGTACGACATGGCATGGTACCCCCGCGGGTGGCGGTGCGCTTCGAAGACGGTCGGACCAAAGTAATCCAATCGGACCGTCTCGAGCCCGGATGAAATCGTGGTTCTTTGCCCCTAGCTGGGGTCTGCTGTCGACTGCGCGCCTCGAGGAAATCCTGCTAAGGTGAACCTCCCGGGTCGTGACATTCCATGCCGCAAAGAACGCCCTGCTCGCAGGGCGCTACGAGTTCGAACGCCCCGTCGGCGAAGGGGGCATGGGCTCCGTATGGCGTGCGCGCGACCTGCGGCTGCAGTGCCCGGTCGCGGTGAAGGTGCTCTACCACGACGGCCGAGACGCCGAAGCGATGAGCCAGCGCTTCCTCCGGGAGGCGCGCGTGGCGGCCGCGGTGCAGCACGCGAACGTCGTGCGGACCACCGACTTCGGCATCGAAGACGGCACGCCCTACATGGTCATGGAGCTGGTGGAGGGCGAGAGTCTCGCCGACCGCATGGGCAAGCTGCCCGCGCTCTCGATCCACGAGTGCATCGACATCGTCTCGTCGGTCCTCCGTGGGCTGGCCGCCGCTCATGACGCCGGGGTGATTCACCGCGACGTGAAGCCCGAGAACATCCATCTGGTCCACGACCAAGACGGCATCTTCCCCAAGATCCTCGACTTCGGGATCGCGTCCGCGATGCGACCGGAGGGGCGCATCAGCGTCCAGACGACCCAAGCGGGGGGCCTGGTCGGCACGCCGCACTACATGTCGCCGGAGCAGGCCCGCGGCTTGCCCGACCTCGACGCGCGCTCCGACGTCTACTCGCTCGGCGCGATGCTCTACGAGATGCTCACCGGCGCGACCCCGGTCGACGCCGAGCTTCCGGGCGACCTCCTGCTCGCGGTGGTGAAGGAACCGCACGCGCCGGCGGTCGAGCTGAGGCCGGAGATCGGCGAGGCGCTCTCCTACGTGCTCGACATCGCGCTCCGCAAGGACCGCGAGGAGCGCTATCCGACGGCGCGCGCGATGCGCCAGGCGCTGCTCGCCGCGTCCCCGGCCCGAACCAGGCTCCGCGCCGACGTCACCGGACCGATCCAGCTCCGGCGCCGGCTCAGCTCGATCCCGCCGGCCGCGAGCGGCGAGCGACCGACGCTGGGCGCCGAAGAGCTGCTCAGCGGCGAGATGCTCCCGATGCCCGACACCTCGCGGCGCCGGCCGCTGATGATCGCCGGAGGGGTGCTCCTCGCCTCGCTGATCATCGCCGGCGGCATCGTCTTGGGCACCGGGGCGGCAGCCACCGACGAGGAGAGCGCGTCGCCGGGCAGCGCCGCGGCGGCGGAGCCGGCCGAGGAGACGCAGCCGAGGAACGACTCCCGCCCCGCGGTCTCGCCCGAGCCGCCCGAGGAGATCGCCGCGCCTCCGCCCGCGGAGGTGGAGGAGAGTGAGCCGGAAGACGAGGTCGCGGCTGCCGAGCCCCAGACCCGCCGACGGCGAGCCCGCCGTCGCCGCGCGCAGCGACGCTCGATGGCGACGGCGAGCGCCATGGAGAGCAGCGCCATGGAGAGCAGCGCCATGACCGCGGCCGAGGAGAGCGGCGACATGGAGGCCGAGGCCGGCGCCCACCCCACCCACTTCCGCGACCTCGACTACTGACCGAGTCCCGTACCAGGGACTGGAGCCTTCCATTGGCGTCTCCTAGACTGCGTGACTAGGGTTCGCGTTTCCTCCCCACTTGCTTTCGTGATGCGCCGTTCCATGCCGATGCTGCTCCTGCTCGCCCTCGTGAGCACGAGCGTCAACGCCGCCGCTCAGGCGCCCGAAGGGACGTCGGAGCGCGCCCTGGCCCGCTCGCTCTTCCACCAGGGGATCGAGTGCCTCGACGCCGAGGACTTGGAGTGCGCGGCCGAGCGCTTCACCCGATCCCACGAGCTGCGCCCGTCCGCGGTCGTCGCCTACAACCTCGCCTCGGTGCTCGCGCGGCTGGGGCGCGTGGTGCATGCGGCAGAGCTGCTCCGCTGGGTCCGCCGCTCCAACGCGAACGACCAGGTGAAGGAGGCCGCGGCGGCCCTGCTTCCGCAGGCAGGTCACGCCGCGCATCGCCCATTGGGTCCTGGAGGCGGAGGGAGCGACCGAGAGCGTGCGCTTCTACCTCGATGGACGACAGCTGCCCGAGCAGATCGTGGGCGTGCGCGCGCCGGTGGACCCGGGCGATCACCGCGTCGAGGCCCGTCGCGGCGACGAGGTCGTCGCGGAGACCACCTTCTCGGTGGCGGAGCAAGGCGAGGCGGAGGCCTCCCTCGACGTGCCGGAGCCGCCGGTGCCCACGGCCGAGGAGACCGCCCGCCAAGGCGGTGACGAGCCGGAGACGCGGGTCATCCAGGTCGTGCGTGAAACGACCGATCCGGAGGCCGAGGCGCGGGCGCGACGACAGCGCCGCGGGCTGGGCATCGGGCTCGGGTTGGCGCTGGCCGCGGCCGCCGTGGTGCTCGCGGTGGTGCTCTACGAGCCGGACCCGGCCAAGCCGATCCCCGGCAACATCCCCGGCGTGTTGGAGATTGGCGAGTGATGACCCACTGGCGCACATGGCTCGCACTGCTGCTCACGCTGGCCTTCAGCTGTGGCGAGCAGGAGCTCACCCAGCTGATGGTCGTGGTGGACACCGACTTCGACCTCCCGGAAGAGCTCGATGAGCTCACCATCACCGTCACCGCCCCGGAGGACTTCAGCAACAACACCGCCACGGCGATCCCCCGAGAAGAGGACCTGCCCATGCGGCTCGCCGTGGTCCACCGCAGCGGGCCGCTCGGACCCATCCAAGTGAAGGTCGATGGGTTCCTCGGCGGGCTGCCTCAGATCCAGCGCCGCGCAGAGGTCTTTTTCGTCGAGGGCGAGGTGCGGGTGCTGCGCATGGACCTGCTGCGCTCCTGCCAGGGCGTCTCGTGCTCGGGGGAGGAGGCCTGCGGCGCGCCCACCTGTACCTGCGGCGCCGAGGGCTGCCGGCCGCGACGGGTAACGGAAGACGAGCTGCCCGTGTGGGAGGGCCCGACGCGCCTCGACTTCGGCATGCCCGACATGGGCCCCGTGGACATGAACGAGGAATGCGTCCCGGTCGAAGAGGTCTGCAACGGCGAAGACGACGACTGCGATGAGAGCGTCGACGAGACCTTCGATCTCATGAACGACATGCGCAACTGCGGGAGCTGCGGCAACCTCTGCGACCCCAGCCCCACGCGCGGCAGCTCGATGTGCGCCTCCGGCGAGTGCACGCTCGTCTGCGACAGCGGCTTCCGGGACTGCGACGACGACGCCTCGACCGGCTGCGAGGCGTCGCTCAGCTCGGCGGCGACCTGCGGCTCCTGTGAGCAGACCTGCTCCGGCACGACCCCGTTCTGCGACATCGACACCTGCGTCGCCGAGTGCCCGGTGGGCTCCACCCTCTGCACCGACAGCTGCGCCGACCTCGACAGCGCCGTTCGCAACTGCGGCACCTGCGGCAACGAGTGCAACGACGCGCCCAACGCCTCACCGCTCTGCACCGAGGGCAGCTGCGGGCTCCGCTGCGACACCGGCTTCTTCAACTGCGACATGGCTTCGGCAACCGGCTGCGAATCCAACCTGCGGGAGCAGAGCAACTGTGGGGCATGTGGCGTGAGCTGCGAGGCCGACTTCGCCATGACCTCCTGCGCCACCGGAACCTGCGAGCTGGTCGGCTGCTCCCCGGGCTACGAAGACTGCGATGGCGACCTGATGAACGGCTGCGAGTCGAATCTCGACGGCGATCCGACCACATGTGGCACCTGCGACACGGTCTGCCCGGTGGACCCGGCGAACGCCACATCCGTCTGCGACACCGGCAGCTGCGCGCTGAATTGCGACGCCGGCTACCGGGACTGCAACTCGGACCCGAGCGACGGCTGCGAGACCTTCCTCGGTGACGTGGAGAGCTGCAATGGTTGCGGCATCCTCTGCGATGGCACCACGCCGGTGTGCAGCGGTTCGGTGGCGACGGGCTTCGCCTGCAGCGCCGACTGCGCCGCCGGCGAGGTGGACTGCGGTGACAGCTGCGTCGACACCTCGACCGACGTCCGCAACTGCGGCGCATGTGACAACGTCTGTCCCGACCCGATGCGCGCCAGCCCGACCTGCGCGGGCGGCTCCTGCGGCTTTACCTGTGACATGGGCTTCGAGGATTGCGACGGAGACGCGGCCAACGGCTGCGAAGCGGATTTCTCTTCGACGAGCGATTGCGGCTCTTGTGGCAACGTCTGCGACCCGGTCCCGAACGGCACCGTCGCCTGCAACGGCACCTGCGAGATCGCGACCTGCTCGGGCACGAACCGCGACTGCGACGGCACCTACGACAACGGCTGCGAGACGGACATCACCAGCGACACGGCCAACTGCGGGGGCTGCGGGGTCACCTGCATGGTGGGCAACCGAGTGGGCGCGGTCAGCTGCGTCGACGGAAGCTGCGTCATCGACGATTGCGACGCCGGCTTCGCCGACTGCGATGGCGACTTCGCCACCGGCTGCGAGCAGCGTCTCGGCACCCGCGACCACTGCAGCGAGTGCTTCGACAGCTGCGGCGGCGGCGCCACCGGCCGCTGCTGCGACGGCTCCTGCAGCTGCTGAGCGCTCGCTCGGAGCCGGACCCTGGGGTCAGTCGTCGGAGCTCGAGCCGCCGCCGGTGTCGCTGGACCCGCCCGACCCGCTCGACTCGGTCTTGGACGAGCCGCCCTTCGGCTTGTGGTAGAGGTCCGAGTACCAGCCGCCGCCCTTGAGGATGAAGTCGCCGCCGGAGATCATCCGGCGCGCCTTCATCTTCCCGCAATGGGGGCACTTCTTCAGAGGCTTCTCCGTGATGCGTTGCTCGCGGACGAAGCCCTTCCCGCAGGCGTCGCACTGGTACTCGTAGGTCGGCATTTCAGCCGGGCGAATTTGCGCCGCCCCGGCCTGGTGTCAAGCAGATGCCCCACCGTGGCCGGAGGGCCGCGCGGTGGCGTCGCGGCCGCGCCGAACGTAGGGTGAACGCCATGACGATCACCCTCGAGCGCCTCGAAGTCTCCGGCAGCCCCAGCGAGATGGGCCGACAGCAGGGCGAGCAGTGGCGAGACCGGATCCAGGCCTTCGTCGAAATGCGCTTCGATGCCGTCCGCGGCTACGTCGCCGACCGCGGCCGGCAGGACTGGGAGCGGATCTTCGACGTCGGCGCGCAGAGCTTCCCCCTCTTCGAGACGTGGGACCCGGCCGGCTACGCGGAGCAGGTGGGCATCGCCGAAGGCGCCGGGGTGGACCCGCTGCGTCTCTTCACCGCCTGTAACATGACCGACATGCGGGACGCCGTGCTGCTCGCCGCGCCCGAGGGCCCGCCCCTGGAGCGCATGGTGGACGTGGGCTGCTCGTCACTGCTGGTGCCGCCGAGCGGCACCGAGGCGGGAACGCCGCTGGCCGGGCAGACCTGGGACCTGAACCCGCCGGACGTGGAGTACGTGGTGGCGGTGCACCGGAAGCCGGCCCAGGGGCTCGCGAGCTGGGCCATCACCTGCACCGGCTGCCTGAGCCTGATCGGGATGAACGAGCGGGGCCTCGCCGTCGGCACGACCAACATCAAGACCTACGGCGCGCGCGCCGGGGTGGGCTACCTGTCGATCTTGCACCGCGCGCTCCGCTCGGCGGACGTGACGGAGGCGAAGGAGGTGGTGCGCACCGCCCCGCACGCCGGCGCCCACACCTATTGGCTCGCCGACGCCGAGGAGCAGGTGGAGTACGAGGCCTCACCGCTGGCGCAGGTCCTGCGCACGACCGAGGACGGGCCGATCTACCGCACCAACCACTGCCTGGCGACGGTCCACCGGGACAAGGAGGGCGAGGTGGTCAGCGTGAGCACCCAGGCCCGCTTCGCGCGCCTCGGCACGCTCCTCGAGGCCCCCCAGACCCCGGAGGGGCTCCGCACGCTCTTCGCGAACCGCGAGGACGGCGTGAACAGCATCAACCGCTACGCGGAGGACGATCAGGGGACCGCGACGAACGCGGTCTTCATCGCGTCGCCGGCGGAGAAGAAGGCCTGGGCGTGCCGGGGCCCTGCGGACCGCGGCGAGTGGTACGAGCTTCGCTTCTGAGGCCTGCTCCCGGTCACGAGGGCAGGGCAAGGGCAACCGCCTGACGGCGGGGCACGGGGCAGGTCGCTTCCGAGCTCGCCCTGCGGGCTCGCTCTGCAGCGCCCTGCTCAGCCGCCCATTTCGCGCTGCTTGAGGGCCTCGAGGGCCTCCTCGAGCTCGGCCATCTCCGCCTCGGAGACCTCTTCCTCGGCCTCGGCCTCGACCCGAGCCTCGACGGCGGGGGCCTCCTCCTCGACGAGGCCCATCTTCTTCTTCAGCGCCTCGAGGTCCTCGTCGGCTCCGGCGGTCGCCTCGAGCTGGGAGAACTTCTGCGAGAGCACGTCGCCGGAGTACTCCTCCGCGAGCTCGGCTCCGGCCTCGGCTTCGGCCTCCATCTGGTCGATCTTCGAGGCCATCCGGTCGAAGGTGTCGAAGGCGCTCGTGTCCGAGAGGCCGCTCATCGTGTCCTGGATGGACTTCATCGCCTCGGCGCGGCGCTTGCGCGCGATGAGCACGTTCTTCTTGCGCTTGGCCTCTTCGATCTTGTTGTTCAGCGCGCGAAGCGCCGTCTTCAGCTGATCGGTGGCCTGCTTCTGCTTCTCCCACTGATCGCTGTACTGAGCGGCGAGGGAGTCGTGCTCCTTCTTCCGCGTCAGCGCTTCCTTCGCGAGCGCGTCGTCGCCGGCGCGGATGGCCATCATGGCCTTCTTCTCCCACTCCTCGGCGACGGAGGCTTCGCTGTTCAGCTGCTTCTGCAGCCGCTTCTCGTCAGCGATGGCGACGGCGACCTGTTTCTTCGCCTCCACCAGCTGGGTGTTCATGTCGAGGATGACCTGGTTCAGCATCTTCTCGGGGTCTTCCGCCTTGTTGATCAGGTCGTTGAGGTTGCTCTTGATGAGCGTCGCGAGGCGACCGAAGAATCCCATGTCTAAATCCTACCTCGCCTCAAGCGGCTTCGCCGCTCTGGGTGAGCTGCGAGAGCATCTCGTAGTGGTTGGTGAGAGCCAGGGTCAGGTCGTCGACCGTTCCCTGGAATTCGTTGTAGTCCAGCGTCTCGAGGATCATCCCCGCCGTCAGGACCACGGCGTCGTTCGCCACGCCATAGCTGCCGTGGACCATGTCGCTGGCGTTGAGCTCGAGGAGCTTCTCGAAGAGCGGGAGCTTGTCCTTCACCGTGTCGAGCTCGAGGACCTTCACCCGGAAGAGCACCAGGTTGCCGCTGAGCGAGATGATGATGTTCTCACCGCTCGAGGTGTCGCGGACCAGCCAGATGTCTTCCCCTTCGTCGTCCCCCTCGTGCTCCCGGAGGCTCTTGAACGAGAGGTTCGACCTCATCAGGTACGACTCGATGTCTTCGCGTGTCCGCATGCACTCCCTCCGNNCCCCCGCCAGCGCGAGAGACTATCCGCGCCGGGCCCAATGGATCAACCCGCAGCCGATACCGATATTTCGGACCGAGGCACATCGGCGACCACAGCGGCGGTGGTGCTCAGACCCAGGACGCCAGGTAGTGAACGTTCTCGTCGTCGTGCCGCTGGATGCGCACGAAGACCTTCCGCGCGACGAGCGAGAGGCTCATCTCCCACCACCCCTTCCAGCTGTTGCGGAAGTAGGGCTGCTGGATCGGTGGGATCCCGAGGCACTCGAGGCGGGCGTCCTTGCGGCCGACCTGCACCACCCGCCCGTCGGCGCCCTGGAGCACGCGATCGAAGACCTTGTGGGAGATCGTCAGCGCCTTCCTGGGATCGAGCGCCCCGGCCACGCGCATCGCTCGGAAGAGCGTCTTGATGTAGGGCACCTGGAGCTTGGCCGCCGACTGCCGGCCGAGCTGCGTCTGCTCCTCGATGTCCGGGATGAGCTCGCTCATCACCCGGTAGTGAGCGACGCCGAGCTCGATCGGATACCACTCGCTCACGGAGAGCTCCCGGATGACCGGCAGATGCTGCTGCGGGAGCCGGCTCTCGTAGTCGTCCCTCAGGCCCCGCTCGCCCAGGATCACCAGGTTGTTGGCGAGGACGCTGCCCCGGATGTGGGTGCATGGCCCATTGCCCCGTGCTTCCAGGATCGACTCGTGCGCCACGTCCTAAGATTGAGACCACTCACACCTCGCGTCAATCGAGCCCCCTTTGGCGGCCCTCTCACTCCCCCCGGCGCAGCTGACGCACCAAGCGATCGACGACCGTTTCCGGGTCACGGCACCACTCGTGGGGCAGGACCGAGACGACGTGCCAGCCAAAGGCGCTCAGCACGGCGGGGCGAGCGTGATAGTGCGACATCGGCCCGGGGGACGGGCTCTGATGCGGCGCGTCGACGAGCACGGCGCTGGCCCAGCGGTCACCATCGCGGACCGCCAGATCCACGAAGAACTCGCCGCTCCCGATTCCCAGCGCTACCTCGAAGCCCTTCTCGGCGAGCACCGCGGCCAACCGACTCGCGACCGGATGGGGCGCTCGCGCCTCCCCGCCACCCTCCCGACCGGAGAGACCGCGGATGACCGCATCCGCCTCGGCGTCGTCGCCCCGCGAGCAAGCCTCCGCATAGCGAAGGTAGGCCTTGAGGGTCCGTGCACCGGTGTTCCACTCGTTGGTGATTCGCTCGTGACGAATCGAGCTGACGACGGCCATGTGCCTCTTCGCCCGCGAGAAGATCACGTTCAGCCGCTTCTCACCGCCCATCTTGTTGATGGGGCCGAAGTTCATCCGCATCTTCCCGCGCGCGTCCGGGCCGTAGCAGATGGTCAAGATGATGACGTCGCGCTCGTCGCCCTGGACGTTCTCGAGGTTCTTCACGAAGAGCCCGGCCGCCTCGCCATCGACCATGCGCTCCAGCTCCTCCTCATGGCGCCGCCGGAACTCGGGGTCGTCCTCGCCCAGCTCGTCGATGGCGGCCTCGATCTCGCTCTGCTGGGCCTCACTGAAGGCCACGATACCGAGCGTCGGATGATCCTCGCGCGCCAGTAGCTCCCGAACGAGCTCCGCAATGTAGCGCGCCTCGGCGGGGTTCCGGCGCTTTTCGTAGACCGCCTCCGGGAGCAGGTGGAAGCTCAGCGCTCGCTCGAGCAAGCGGTCGGCCCCGGCGGCACCCTGACGGGGGTCGTCCACGACGATCGGCGACCGTTCCCCCGGCACCCGGGTGGATGGAATCGTCCGCAAATGCCCACCGTAGAACGCGTGGTTGCAGAAGCGGATGAGCGCTTCGTCGCGGCTCCGGTAGTGCCACTGGAGCATCGTCCCCGAGAGGCCGAGGCTCGCGTGGCTCAAGAGGCTCTCGGCGTCGAGGGTGTAGCTCACCGTCTCGTCGTCGGCGGTGATGGCGATCTCGTCCTCGTCGTCGCTCGACGAGCCGCCGAAAAAGCTCGTGGGCGGGAGCTGCATCTCGTCGCCGACCACGATGGTCCTGGGCGCGCGGCAGATCGCCGGGACCGCGTCCTCGAGCGGGATCTGGCTCGCCTCGTCGAAGATCACCACGTCGAAGGGCGGCTGGCCGTCGCCACCGAGCGGCAGCGTGTCCGAGACGCTCAAGGGGCTCATCAACCAAATCGGCTTGAGATCACGGATGACCGAGCCGCTCTCACTGGTCGCCAGATCGCGGATGGAGCGATAGCGCATCACCTTGCCGAACTCGTGCTCGAGGGCACGGCGCCCCTTCTTGTAGACCTTCTTCAGGACCTTGGCGTCCCCGCTCAGCTGCTTCGCCGGGGTCTCGGTGATCCGCACGTGCTCCAGGAAGCGCTCCTTCGAGCGGTGGAGCATCGCCTCGGCGTTGGCCTCCCGGCTGCGCTCCTCGCGCTGAGCCAGCATACGGCGCTGTCGTCGTACCTCGACGATCCCCTGGCGCTCGAGCGCGGCGTCGGCCCGGAGCGACCGGCGAATCGACTCGGCGACCACTGCACGCTCGAACGCGTCGACGCCAGCGTCGTGACTCCCTGCGAACGCGAGGGCGGCTGGGCAATGGCCGTGGATCGTGACCAGCTCGCCAGCGATGTCGCCCAGCAGATCGAGGTCGGCGCGGAGCTCCTGGAGCGCCGAGAGCAGCCCACCCACGGACTCACCCTGGAAGCCTTCGAGGACGCCTTCGAGCGCATCGCGGACGGCCTGGGTGTCGGCTCGACGGTCCAGCAACGCCCGCCCCTTCGCCTCGCCGTCCGCTCCCCGCAGGGCGGCGAGGAGCTCCTCGTCGGCTTCCTCCGTGGCCACCTGGAGGCTCGCGAGGACGGGGCCCGGCTCGGTGCCCAGCTCGGCTTCGAGCTGGGTCGTCTCCGCGCCGACCGCCTCCTCGGCGTCGAGCCGGCGCTCGAGATCTTCGAGCGCCTGCACGTAGGAAGGCGCGAGCGCGCGAGCCGAGAAGTCGTAGCGCTCGCGGACGAGCCGGCGCAGCCGCCAGAAGCTGGGGAAGAGAAAGCGCCATATCCGCCCCTGCCACTGGCGAGCGAGATCCAGCGCCGCACGAAGGTCGGCTCGCCCGAGCGCCTCGCGCCAGGGCCGCGCGACCTCCCTTGCCTGCGCCAGGTGCTTCCGCGCCTCATCGAGCGTGCTCATCCCTTTCCGAACGGCACGCGCGAGGGACGAAGACCCGTCGAGGAGGTCGAGCAGTCGGTGCTCGATCAAGGGCGCCAGCCGGACGGCGGAAGCCACGCGGCCCTCGAGCTCCGACCAGCGTGCCGCGGCATCCAGGCCGGCGAGGCGCTCGACCGCCGGCAGCGCCTCGTCGAGCGCAGCGGCGATGCGGGCGAGGGGATGCTCACCCTCGAGGACGCCGGCCCGAAGCCAGCGGAGCGGGTGCGCTCCGAGGGTGCGGCCGCGCTCGGCCAGCCGGGCCTCGAGCGACCGTAGGGCTTCGAGCACGCCGAGGAGCGCCCGGTGCTCGGGCAGGGCTTCGCGCTCGACCGCATCGAGCTCGACCGCGGGGACGTCGTGGAGCTCCGCGAGGCGGGCGACGAGGGCACCGAGCGGCTCGTCCGAGCCGACCGCTGGCGAGCGCATCGCGTTCCAGCGGGCAGCGAGTGGCTCGAGGGCCTCGGCCACCGCAGGCGGGTTGGCGGGCTGGGCTGGTGCGGCCTCGGCCTCCGGGAGCCACGCCTCGTAGGTGGCCTTCAGGTCCTGGATGAATGTNNATGAATGCCTTCTTGTCGCCCTGCGAGTCATGGATCAGGCAGCAGAGCGGCGCGAGCCCGAGCTGGGACAGGCGCCGGTAGACGACGTCGATGGCGGCCCGCTTCTCGCAGACGAAGAGCACCCGCTCGCCTCGAGCGACGTGGTCGGCGATCAGATTGGTGATGGTCTGCGACTTCCCCGTCCCGGGGGGACCCTGGATGATGTAGCTGTCGCCGTCCCGTGAGCGGGCGATCGCCGCCTGCTGGGTCGGATCCGCCTGCACCACGGCATGCTGCTCGCCGATCGGCAACGGCTCGGTGGGCTTGGGGAGCGGCCGGGCGTCGGGACTGAAGAGCGCCCCGAACGAAGGCGGAGCCGCCGACGGCTCCTCGATGAGCGTCGCGTAGTCGGCGACGAGCGACATCTTCTTCGTGTTGAAGTTCGCGAGGGTCAGCGCGCAGAGATCGAACGCCCATCGATGCGGGCCCCCGTCCCCGCCCTGGATCTCGTAGAAGTCCTTCCGCAGCTCGCGCTCACCGGGGCCCAGCCGGAACGGTCGCGGCCGGGGTGCCTCGAGCAGCTCCCGGTTGGGCGCGCCCGCCGGGCGCACGCGCCAATGGAAGAGCTGCACGCCGAGCGGCGTGAAACCCCGGCGGCGATAGGTGTAGTCGATCCCGTCGAATCGCTTGCCGGCCGCCGTGACGCGCCGCCGGCTTCGGCGGCGGAAGGTCTCCAGCCGGCGGCGGGCGATCGCCGAGATGAGACGGATCCGTGGCTTGTCGATGCGCTCGAGGGTCACGGCCGGCTCGGACGCCTGGATCTGATCGACGAGCGATCGGCAGAGCCCGTCGAGCGCCTCGGCGTCCCCGAGCGGGATGGTCTCGGGCAGCTCGATGGCATAGAGCTGCCACAGCCGGTGGCGGAGCACCGGGTTCACCTCCAGGTCCGTGCCGGTCGCCTGTAGGAGGTAGGTATCGCGCACGCCCTTTTTCTTGGTGACGGTGACCGGGAGCAGGAGCAGCGGCGAGCGGATGCGCTCGTCCTCGGCCTCCTTGAGGTCGTGCCAGGAGAGGAAGCAGGCCACGAGCCGAAGCCGGGAGAAGCCGTACTCGCGCGTGTCCCGCGCGGCCTGCAGCCGGATCGCGTCGAGGCTCTTGGGGACGAAGGGGTAGTCCTCGAAGCGGAGGAGGGATGCGAGCGACACCGGCTTCCCCGACGCCAGCTTCTTCACGAAGGCGCCCTGCCAGGTGGCCAGCTTCGCCGGGTCGATGCTCCGGTGGTCCAGCACCATCGGAACCGACGCGACCGTCAGATCGAGGGTCTTACCGCTCGGCCGGAAGTAGAGCAGGCGGTTCCGCCGGGAGAGGTCGAATAGCCGGTTGCGGAGCCGCTCGCAGATGGCCTGCTGCGCCCCCGCCGCCGCGGTGGCCGCGATGGGTGCGCTCACCTCGTGCTCACGGTAGTGCTCGAGGGTGCGGACGAGGGACCAGAGGTCGCCGGGACGCCGAGCGCGCGCCGGCTCGCTCATTTCGCGGAGCGCGCGAGCGACGACCGGGTGGAGCCCCGGGTTCAGCGCCCGCAGGTCGTCCCGGGCGGCGAGGAAGGTCTCGAGGTCCTCGTGCTCCTCGAGGGCCAAGCCCGTCGCCAGGCGAGCGGCATGCAAACCGAGCAGGTGGATGTCGGTGAGCGGATCATGGTGCCCGTGGATCCGCTCCCAGGCGTCGGGACCAGCGACGAAGCTGGGCGCCGTCGGTGGGTCGCCCCCGCGCCAGATCGACAGGTCCTCGAGGACGGACCGGCCGGTCTCGGAGCGGGTCTCGCGATGCCGGCTCACCACGTCGAGCCAAGGCTCTGGCCCTTCTTCGACCCGCGCGAGCGCCGACCGCGCATCGGTCGGCGGCAGGGCGGCAGCGTTCTCGAAGTAGAGGACTCCGTCGCTGGCTCGGAGCTGCTCCAGCCCGTGGATCGGAGCGACCCGACCGGCCTCGTGCAACGCGGCGACCTGACGGAAGAGCGGTAGGATCTGATGGAGGAGGTCGTCGGTCGTGGGAAGCGGATCGCCGATCGGCAGCTCGGCGAGCGGACGCGATCGCAGCTCGCTCATGAAGACACCGCCTGGGCGCGGGCGCGCTCCTCGAGGGCGGGGAGGCTCGCGCGGAGCTCCGCGACCGCCTTCTTCGAGCGGCGCAGCTCCTTGCGGGCGACGGTCTCGAAGGCGGCACCTAGCCCATGGTCACCAGCCAGCCGATCGACGAGCGCGAGGGCGAGATCGCCGAGGTCCGGATCGACCGTGGCCACGTCCAGGAGGACGTAAGCGAGGTACTCCGCGACCGACTCGTGGAGTGGGTCGGGCATCACGATCGGTCCCGGCTCGGTGGGATCCCCGTCGAAGAACTCGGCCACATGGGCCCGGACGGTCTCGGTCGCGAGGAGGGGCTCGGCGAGGCACGCGCCGAGCAGCGCTCGGGTGGTCGCCACCAGCACCAGCTGACCGGGGAGATCGAGCGCATCCAGGCGGAGGGGCCCGCGGATGAGCTCGTTCACCAGCCGGTCGGCCGCTCCCGGATCCTTGGCGCCCTCGACGAGCAGGTGGACCCGAGCGAAGGTCTCGGGGTGGGTGCCCTCCCCGGCCGCCGCGCCGCGCGCCATGACGTCGGCGGCCTGGGCCGCGTAGGCGTCGGCGTCCACGGTGGACAGGCCGCTCAGCGTCTTGGCGAGGCAGCGGACCATGGGGGCGACGTCGCCCGCCACCTGACAGCCACCGCGGTCCGCGACGACCTCGGTCATCTGCTCGAGGCGCTGCGCGGTGAAGAGATAGCTAGGCGCGGCGCCGTCGTGATCCGCGATGGAGCGCAGGAGCTGCTGGGCGATCCGGTGCTCGCCCGCCCCGAGGGTGAGCAGCTTCTGGTGGGCGAGCTCGTGGCCCACCAGGGCGCGAAGCTCGAGCGCGTCGAGCTTGTCGAGCACCGGACCGGAGAGCACCACGTGTGCCTCGCCCGGGAGGTGGCAGAGGCCGGCGTTGATCTCGACGCCCGCGGCGGCCTGGTAGAAGCTCACCCGCACATCGAGGTCGAATGCCTCCTTGGCGGCGTCCGCGGCCTCGTGCAGCGCCCCGTGCCCAGAGCGTTCGAGGCGCACGGTGGACTTGAGTAGGTCGAGTCGGACCCGCTCGGCGAACGCTTCCTCGACCTCGTCGGACGCGAACCACGCCCAGAGCTCCGGCTCCTCACGCCGGAGCGCCGCCACCACCTCGTGGTGGTAGCTCAGCGGCTCGAGAGTGGACATGGCGGAACCCTAACGCAGTCAGGGCGTGCCTTCGCAGATGACCGGCGCGGGCGGCTCGCAGCTCGGCTGAACGAAGGGCTCGCCGGCAGCCCGGGCGTCCATGAAGTCGAGGATCTCGGGCAACGCGTAGAGGGTGCCGCCACCGTGGTCCGCCCCTTCGCACTCGAGCATGGTGACGGGGACGCCGTCCTCGCAGAGCTGGCGGTAGGCCTCCCGCTCGATCGGCGTATGCACCAGCTCGTCGGCGCCGCCGAAGGTGAGCAGGATGCCGTAGCTCTCCGCGTCGGAGCCCTGGCGCACGATGCTCGTCGAGGTCAGGGCGTTCTCGCCGACGACGCAGCCCCAGGGGTCGACGGACGCGAAGGTGCCGGCGGACGCCGCGTCGAGGATCGCCGGCTGATAGAGGTCCTCCAGGGTGAGGTCGGGCACCGGCGGGGCGTCCTCGGTGCAGCTCAGCTCGAGGGCGTTCAGCACGTCGACGTCGTAGGGGTCGACGAAGACCTCTCCGAGCCGGTCCTCGTACCCGTACCAGACGCCGGCCGCCGCGAGCATCGCCGTCGAGTTGGCGCTGGCGGGGACCTCCGATTGCAGCCCACGTTCCACCTGGCCGAGCAGGTCGATGGGCGGCACCGTCGCCACCGTGCCGACGAGCTCGAGCTCGGGCGCGTAGTAGTCCGCGAGCCAATCCACCCAGAGCGCCGCGTGCCCTCCCTGCGAGCCGCCGAAGACCAGCACCCGCGGGCTCACGCAGGCGCCGATGCGGTTCGGATCCATCTGCGCGAGGGCCCGCACCGAGTCGAGCGACGCGATCGCGGTCGCCTGACCGACCAGGTAGGGGTGCACCTCCGGCGAGGGATCGCCGACGGGCTTGATGCCGATGTAGTCGGGCGCGACGACGATGTAGCCCTGGCTCGCGAAGAGCGCCGCGAGCGCCCTTCCCTCGAGCGTGTCCGAGGGAGCGCAGGCATCGGAGAAGCCGGTGGTGCCATGGAGCAGCAACACCGTCTCCGGGGTCGCCCCCTCGGGCAGCTCGTCCGGATAGGCGACCATGGCCGTGGCCTCGATCGGCGCCCCGCGGTCCTGCGTCCCGTAGACGATCCGATCGATGATCACGTCGTAGACCAGCTCGCGGGGAGCCATGAGGCCATTGCTCTCGAGGGCCGCGTTCAGCACCGCCGCGTCCAAGCGCTGCAGCCGCTCGGTGTCGCCCACCGCGCCCATCCCCGCCACGTCGAGCCAGCTGTGCGCCGCCTGACCGCAGCGCGCCGGATCGGCCGCGAGGGCCGTCGCCTCCGCGGAGTCGCCGAGCCGTGGCTCCGGGAAGGAGCAGACCAGGGAGCCGCCATCCGTCTCGACGCGGCCCATGTCGGCGGGTCCGCCGTCGGGCGAGCCCCCACCGTCATCACCACAAGCGACCATGAGGAGTAGGAAGAGCAGGCAGGCAAAGCGCAACATGCGCGAAGCATACCCTGGCTGAGGACGATTCACTCGCAAAGAGTGGGCGCCCGCACAGCCCCCAACACGAAGCCCGCAACGGAGGACGAGCAACGCGAGGACGCACCGAGCGCTCCGCGCGAGACCTTCAGCTTTTTGGGGAGGCGAGGAGCGATTCACTCGCGACGAGCCGGGGTCTTTTTCAAAAGACCCCCAGAAACTCAGTTCTGCTCGGCCGGGTTCGCGAGCTTGCGCGTCCAGAGGATCGCGTCGCGGCGCTCGCCGTCGGGGCCCGGGAGCGCCTGCGCCAGCAGGCCCGTCTTCCGGTAGCCGGCGGCCACGAAGCAGGTCGAGAGCTCGAGGTCGTCGTTCGGCGCGAAGGAGAAGCCGGAGACGATGCCCCGCTCCTGCATGATGTCGCCGACCTTGCGGAGCCCGGCGATGAGCGCCTTCATCTCCGACTCGGTCTCCGGGCGGCGGAGGATCTCGAAGAGGGAGTGACCAAAGCAGTCCTGGAACTCGACGCTGATGTAGTTCATCGGGCAGCGCCGATAGGTCGTCGAGAAGTACTTGCGCGCCGCGTCCCGACCGAAGGCGTCGAAGGGCGCGATGGCCCCCTCGCCCTTCTTCCAGACCTTGTCACGAGCCGCGAGGGCGTCCTTCTCGGAGGCCTCCTTCACGCTCGCGCCCTTGATCTTCGCCGGGTAGTCCTTGGCGGCCTTCTTGGCGGCGTTGATGGTGCGGTCGGTGAGCTTCACGCCGGCGTCGCTCACCTCGATGGACGCGGAGGTCTCACCGATCACGCAGCCGCAGAGGTGGCCGTCGCTACGCTTGTAGAAGCCGGGGATGGTCCCCTCACGGACGAAGCCGACCTTGGTCCAGGACGAGACCTCGTCCTTCTCGACCAGGGTGATGACCTTCGCCACGTTCTCCTTCTTGGCGACCGACTGGATGTAGAGCCGCTTGGCCGGCAGGGCGCCTGCGCGGAAGTCGATGACCCGCACGAACTGGGTCCGCCGGTTGAGGATCAAGCACAGGTATGCGCTATCGCTCCGGAAGTAGAGCTCCTCGACGGTGCTCTCCGGGGTCTTGCTCTTGGCCTTTGCCTTCGCTCTCGCCATGTTCCTCTTCGTCGCCTTCAGTCCCGCGGTTCTTGGGCCAAATTCGCTGAATTCATCAGTTTTCGGCCGGTCCGGAGACGGTGGTCGATACCCTTGGGCCTCCGGGATGTCAACTGCCCGATCCCTCTAACCATCGTGGAGAGCGAGGTCCACCGCTTCCTCGAGGTCGAGGTAGGAGCGCGTGCCCCGGATCAGCTGGTCGCCGACCAGGATCGTGGGAGTGGAGCGGACGCCCACGCGGCGACCCGCCTCGAGGTCCCGGGCCACCTCCAGGCGGTGGCTCCGTTCGTCGAGGGCGCGCTCGACGGCGGGCAGCGAGACCCCGTCGATGGTGCGCGCCACCGCCAGGATCCGCTCGCGGTCGAGGGGGCGGCCGGCGGCGAAGAGGGCGTCATGGAAGGCCCAGAAACCGTCGTCGCCCAGCTGGGCGTGGATGGCGGCGCCGACCTCGCTGGCGACCTTGCCGCCCTCGTGCTGGGTGAGGGGGAAGTGGCGCCACACGATCTGGACCTCCGGGAAGTCCCCCTCGAGCCGCTCGAGGAGCGGGACCATACGCCGGCAATAGGGGCACTCGAAATCGCTGAAGACCTGGACCACCAGCTCGGGCTCGGTCGCGCCCCGCCGCGGAGCGTGCTCGGGCACCGTGGGCGGGTCCACCCGGCGCGGGCCCCGCGGGGTCTCCACCGCCTCGGTGGCGCCCTCGGCGGTCACCACGTCGTAGAGGGCGCCCGGCGGGGTGCCGGCGGCCAAGCGTTCCCGGGCTTCCACCAGCAGGGGCTCGATCAGCGCGGCGAACGCCTCCGGGGGCTTGGCCCCGGTGAGCTTGCGGCCGTTGATGAAGAAGGTCGGGGTGCCGGACACGCCGAAGGTCCGCCCGAGCGCGACGTCCGCCTCGACCCGCTCGCGGTGCCGACGATCGCGCAGCGCGAGCTCGAAGCGAGCGACGTCGAGGTCGAGGGCGCGCGCGTACCGGACGAGCTTCGCGTCGCTCAGGTCCCGGAACGCGAAGAGCCGGTCGTGCATGGCCCAGAAGGCGTCGTCGCCGCCCTGGGCGCGGGCCTCCTCCGCCGCCTCGTGCGCGGCGGCGGCGTGCTCGTGGTAGGGCAGCGGGTTGTGGCGGAGGACCAGTCGGATCTGGTCGCGATAGCGCGCCCGGACCGCTTCGAGGATCGTCACCGCCCGAGCGCAGTAGGGGCACTCGAAGTCGGTGAAGGCCACGATGGTGATCGGCGCGTCCGCGGGGCCCCGAACGGGCGCGTCCCCGATCGGGACCCGATGGAGCGGGTAGGCGGCGAGCTGGGCTCGGGCCTCGGCGAGCGCCTCCTCGCTCGGCGGCTCGGGGCGACGCGTCGCCTCCGTCGCCTCCGCCGCCTCCGGCGCGGCGCGCGTCGGCTCCGGCGTGGCGGTCCGTTCGGTCGCGCCACCGCAAGCGAGCAGGAGCGCCAGCATCGCCGGCGCGCGGCTCACGGGGAAACCGAGCGCTGGAGCGCGTCGTCGATGGCGTCCCGGAAGGCTTCGAAGGGCTGAGCGCCGACCAGCTTCTTGCCGTTGATCAGGAAGGTCGGCGTCCCGATGCTCCCGAGCACGCCGCGCACGGCCTCGACGTCGGCCTCGACCGCCGCCTGGTGGGTGCGCCGCTGGAGCGCGCGCCGCAGCTGACGCGTGTTCACGCCGCGGATGCGGCCGGCGTACTCGACGAGCTTCTCGAGCCCCAGCTCCCGCTGGTTGGAGAAGAGGATGTCGACGTAGCGGAAGAAGGCCCGGTCGCCTCGCTGGCGCTTCACCTCACGGGCGGCCTCCGCGGCGAGCGCCGCGTCGCTGTGGAAGGGGAGCGGGTAGTCGCGCCAGACGATCTGCACCCGGGACCCGTACTCCTGGCGAACGCGCTCGAGGGTCGCCTGCACGCGGCTACAGAAGGGGCACTGCAGGTCGGCCATCTCCTGGATGACCACCCGCGGTCGCTGCCCACCCTGCCGTGGAGCGGCGGCCGGGATCGGCAGCTCGTAGACCCGGTCCGGATCCTCCCGCTCGCGCGCCGCCGACGGGCGCGGCTCACGCGGCGCCGCCTCGGTGCGCCCGTCGCGAGTGACCCGCTCGTAGACGTCGCCGCGGTCGACGCCGCTGGCGACGAGCTCCCTGGCCTCCGCGAGGGCGCCGTCGATCACCTCGACGAAGCGCGCCAGCGGCTGCGCGCCCCGCAGCTGCCGGCCGTTGATGAAGAAGCCCGGCGTGCCGCGCGCGCCGAGCTGGGCGGCGAGCGCTTGCTGCGCCTCGATGGTCGGCTCGTGCGGATGGTCGTCGAGGGCGCGCCGGAAGGCCGTCATGTCGGCGCCGACGCTCTGGGCGTAGCGCTCGAGATCGGCGCGCGAGAGGGCGCGCTGGTTCTCGAAGAGCAGGTCGTGGAAGCGCCAGAAGGCCTCGTCCCCCTGCTGCCGGTGGATCTCCAGAGCCGCCTCGGCCGCCGGGCCAGCGTTCTGGTGGAAGGGCAGCGGGTTGTTCATCCACACGATACGGACGTCGGCGCCGTAGCGCTCGACCACTTCGTTCAACGTGGGCAGCACGCGCCGGCAGAAGGGGCACTGGAAGTCGCTGAAGGTGACGATGGTGACCAACGCGTCGTCCGGCCCTCGCGTCGGCGGACGACCGACGATCGGCACGCGATAGACGGGGTCCTCCTCCGCCACGGCCCCGCGGCTCGGCGCCTGCGGAGCGGCCTCGGGCGCGGCCTCGGGCCCCTGGACTCGGCCGGCCCAGGTGATGGCGGTGTAGAGATCGGCCGGCGCGATGCCGGACTCCACGAGCTGCTCCGCGAGGGCGATCTCCTCCTCGACCAGCGCGGCGAAGCGGTCGTAGGGGGGCGCCCCGGCGAGCGGTCGACCGTTCACGAAGAAGGTCGGCGTCCCGCTCACGCCCGCCGCCTCGGCCAAGGCGATGTCCGCGGCGATCGCGCCGTCGTGCGTCCCGGCGGCGAGCGCCTGCTCGAGACGCGACCGGTCGACGCCCACCTGCTCGGCGAGGTGCAGGAGCAGCTCCCGGTCCATCTCTTCGCCCAGGGCGAAGAGGCGATCGTGGACACGCCAGAAGAGCTCCTCCCCGCCCTGGGCGTAGGCTTCCAGACTGATCGCGGCGGCGAGCTTCGCGTGCGGATGCATCGCGAGGGGGAAGTGCCGAAGCACGACGCGGACCTGCCCGGGGTAGGCCTCCCGGAGCCGCTCGAGGGTCGGCGCGGCGCGCCGGCAGAAGGGGCACTGGAAGTCGGTGAAGGTGACGATGGTCACCGCCGCGTCGCGCGGGCCCCGAGCGGGCGCGTAGTCGAGGGGCACCCGCTGCCGACCCTCGGCGACAGCCGCCGGCGCCGGCGCGGCCGAGGGCTGCGCTCGGGTGGTCCCGCCGGTCTGGAGCGTGGTCGCTCCGGACCCACCGCAGGCGAGGGCCAGGGCGATGAGCGGAAGGAGCTTCGCGCTCAGGGGCACATCAGCCCCGGCAGATCGACGCGATTGTCGCGCTCGTTGCACTCGAAGACGTTCCCGTCGCGCCGCTTGTCGACGTAGATCTGCATCGGCGGACGCCACTCCTCGAAGATGGCGACGTCGGCCCGTTCGCCGGGGTTCAACGGCCCGGGCACCGACACCACGGTCACCGGGATGTCGCGGACGCCGCGGGTGAGCTCGACCTCGAAGTCGCCGGCCGGCGCGAGGCCGGCGTTGAGCACGCTGACGCGGATCAGCGCCTGGCCTCCCGATCGGCATTCGACGGTCGCCGAGCCGACGAGGTTCGGCAGGTCGAGCGGGTCGGAACCGACCGACTGCGTTCGGAAGGACGTGATCGCCCCGCCGGCCTGAGCGCCCGAGTCGGTGACGTTGGTGATGTGATAGGCGTGCTGGTTCCAGATGGTCCGCGCCCCGGTCCAGAGCCCGTTCACCTTCCCGAGCACCTGCAGGCCCGGCCGCGGCCGTTCGACGTAGATACCGCCGGCCCGGAGTCGGCTCGAGGGCACGATGAGCTCGGCGTCTCCGTCGAGGTCGAAGTCGGACACGATGGGCGCTTGCAGGATGCTCACCGAGGCGGTGGCCCGGGCGGTGACGAGAGCGCCGGTGAGCCCCTCACGCACGTAGAGCGAGAAGCGGTCGAGGGAGAAGAGCTCCCACTGACCGTCGGCGTTGAGGTCGCCGAAGCTGACCCCAGCGGTGCGCGCCGGATCGATGTGGGCCGCCGACCAGCGCAGGTCGCCGGTGCACGGCGCGCTCGCCGGACAGTCGAAGTCGTAGACGGCCACCGCGTCGCCGTGGGCCACGGCGATCTCCATCAAGCCGTCGGCGTCGACGTCGGCCAACGCTGGCGCGCCGCCGCCGGGACCGTCCGTGGGGCTCCCCACGAGAGCTCGCTGCTCGAGGACCATGCCGCTCGACCCTTCGAGGACGAAGAGCTGTCCGTCGGCGACCACCACCACCTCGAGACCGCTCGACGCGCTGACCTCACCGATGGCGCAGAGGCCGTCGGTCACGGTCGGCGAGTCCCACTCGACCGCGCCGCTGGACGAGTAGGCGGTGCCGCCGGCGATGACCTCCTGGAAGCCGTCGCGGTCGACGTCACCGACGCAGCCCATGGGGCCGACCGCCGCATGGATGCCTCGGTCGCCGGCGACGGCGACCGGGCGCGCGGCGCCGGTGGCGCCATCGAAGATGTGCTTGCCGGCGATGACCTCCACCGTGCCGTCGCCCTCGAGGTCCGCGACGGTCACCACGGCGCCACGGGCCACCCCACCCTCGTCGGTTCGGTCCGCCGCGCTCGGCGTGTCCGTCCGCCAGATCTCGAAGCCGTTCGGCCGCATCGCGACCAAGCCGGCGCCGGGCCGGAAGGCGACGATCTCGAGGCGCCCGTCGCCGTCGAGGTCGGCCACCGCCGGGTTCGCGGTCGGGTCCACCTCGATGGCGCCGGCCGGGGAAGCGTTGACGTCGTCCGGCCGGGCGACGGTGATGTTGCCGAGGGTCTCGGCGAAGTTGGAGCGGGTCCAGACGACGCTCGGTCGCGGGTCGGCGTCGGTCGGGTCGAGGTCGGCGATGACCGGGGTCGAGTTCACGTTCGACTGGCTCCCGAAGGTCCAGTACTCCTCCTCCCGGAGCCCGTCGGCGTCGAGCCGTGGTGGGTTGCGGTGGCGGCAACCGGTGGGGTCCGGCGGTGGACCGGCGTCGAGGCCGACGGCGGCATCGCTGGTGCCGAGGTCGGGCCGCGGACCGGAGTCGCGCCGAGGCCCCGAGTCCCGCGGCGGGCCGAGATCCCGACCGCCCGCGTCATCGAAGGCGAGGTCCCGGGGCGGACCGTCGTCGCGGGGGACGAAGAGGTCGCGGGCGCTGCCGTCGAAGAACGGGCCGAAGTCGCGCGGCGGAATGAAGCCATCGGCGCCGGGGGGGACCGCGAAATCACGCACGCCGGCGTCGAAGGCCGGCCGGTCGCTGACGTCGTCCGTCGGCGCGTCCTCCATCCCGTAGGAGGAGTAGCAGCCGGCGAGCAGGACCAAAGCGAAGAGTGCGCGCACCATCAGAAGGACCAGCCTGACCCGGGATCGGCGTTCCGTCCCGTAATTTTCGAACGTTTCGTGTGTTCCGCCACAGCAATGGCCCCCACTCAACGGCGAAGGCCGGCGCCCCGAAGGGCACCGGCCTCACGCACGTTGGCTCCGAGGAGCCGCTCTCTCAGCTCTCCTCGAGCGCGCGATCGATCGCGGTCTTGAAGGCCTCGAAGGGCTGAGCGCCCTGGAGGAGCCGGCCGTTGATGAAGAAGCTCGGCGTACCGATGCGGGCGCCGGCCTCGCGGACGGCGGCCATGTCGGCGTCGACGGCGGCCTTGTGCCGCTCGCTGTCGAGGGCCTGGCGGAACTGGCCCATGTTGATGCCGCCGACCTGCTGAGCGTACTGCTCGAGGTTGGCGCGCTCGAGGGCCCGCTGGTTCTGGAAGAGAAGGTCGTGGTAGGCCCAGAACTTCTCGCTGCCGCCCTGACGGAAGACCTCGAGCGACGCCTGCGCGGCGAGGTGGGCCTTGTCGTGGAAGGGCAGCGGGTAGTTGCGCCAGACGATCTTCACGCGGTTGCCGTACTCACGCATGACCTGCTGGATGGTCGGGTTCACGCGGGAGCAGAAGGGGCACTGGAAGTCCGAGAACTCCTGGATGACCACCTGCGCGTTGGCCGCACCCTTGGTGGGCGCGTTGCGCGGGACGGCGATCTCGTAGACCTGATCCGCCGGGGGAGCCGACGGGCGCTCGGGAGCGGCGGCGCCGCCCTCGGGCTGGATGGTCTGCGGCGAGGTCGCGCCGTTCCGAACGGTGTTGGCGTAGACCTGCGAGCGCGGGGTGCCGGCCTGGACCATGCGGCGAGCCTTGGCGAGCTCCTCGTCGATGACCGCCTTGAAGGCCTGGATCGGCTGCGCGCCGCGAAGGTTGCGGCCGTTGATGAAGAAGCTCGGGGTGCCGGTGGCGCCCATCTGACGGGCGATGGCCTGCTGAGCGGTGATGACCGACTGGTGCTCGTTGTTGTCGAGCGCGGCGCGGAACTGGGCCATGTTCAGGCCGAGCTCCTGGGCGTAGCTCTCGAGGTTCTCACGGGTCAGGCCGCGCTGGTTCTCGAAGAGCTTGGCGTGCATCTGCCAGAACTTGCGGTCGCCGCCCTGCTGGTACGCCTCGAGGGCGGCCTGCGCGGCGGGGCCGGCGTTCTGGTGGAAGGGCAGCGGGTTGTTCATCCAGATGACGCGGATGTCGTTGCCGTAGTCCTCCATCAGCTGGGTGACGGTGGGCTCGACGCGACCGCAGAACGGGCACTCGAAGTCCGAGAACTCGACGATGGTCACGAGGGCGTCGTCCGGCCCCTTCTGCGGGAGCATGTCGCCGGTGAGCTCGACCTTGTAGACCGCGTTCGGGTCCGGCTGCGGGCGAGCGTTGCGCTCCTGCTGCTGCTCGGGAGGCGCCGCACGGGTCTTACCGTTGCGAACGATCTCGTTGTAGAGCTGCGCCCGCGGGGTGCCGGCGGCGAGCTTCGCCTCGGCCTGCTGGAGCTGCTCGTCGATGATGGCCTTGAAGGCCTCGAAGGGCTGCGCGCCCTGGACCTGCACGCCGTTGATGAAGAAGTTCGGGGTGCCGCGCGCGCCGATCTGCTGCGCGAGCTCCATGTCCGCCTCGATCTGATCCTTGTGCTCCTCGTTGTCGAGGGCGGCGCGGACCTGCTCCATGTTCAGGCCGGCCTGCTGAGCGTACTGCTCGAGGTTGGCCCGCTCGAGGGAGCGCTGGTTCTCGAAGAGGATGTCGTGGATCTGCCAGAACTTCTCGTCACCACCCTGCTCGTAGGCCTCCATCGCGAGGATGGCGGCCGGCATGGCGTTCTGGTGGAAGGGAAGGACGTTGTTCTTCCAGACGATCCGGACCTTGCCCTCGTACTCGTTCATGATCCGCGAGGTCGTCGGGAGCACGCGCGAGCAGAAGGGGCACTGGAACTCGGAGAACTCGACGATCGTGACCAGCGCGTCGGCCGGCCCCTTGATCGGGTTGTGCTCCGCGATGGGCACACGGAAGCGATCGCTGTCGCTGCCGTCGCCCTCGGGCATGGCGGCGCCGCGAGCGCCTTCTCCGGTGAGCTCGACGTCGGCGACCTCTTCCCCGTCGCCGGAGCCGCTGAGGTTGCCGATGAGGAATCCACCGACGAACGCGATCATGATCGCGATGACTGCTGAGCCTTTACTCATGGTTCGATTTCCTTGTGAAAATGGGGGCGCCCGGGCGGCACGCTCGGCTCGCCAATGGCGCCAAAGTGGTTTGGGTTGATGGATTGGGGCCGCCCTCTCGGCGGCGCGCACCTCGGCCGCGTCGACGAACGACGCGTGCGCGGCCCGCGGACCGGGGCACGAAGCCTGGTCCGAGACCGTGTCGATGAGGAGGTGCGCCTCAGCCGCGCGGGGGTCGCTCGATGGAGCGACGCGTGCCGCGAGCGGCGCGCAACCCTTCGGGGTCGAAGGGGCGAAGAATGGCCGGCTGGCTCTCGGTCTCGGCGGTGGTGGAGGCCACGGCCGCCGGCGGCGGCGAGCTCACCTCGGGCACGATCGGAGTGCCGGTGCCCGGGCTGCAGCGCGGATCGTTCGAGCCCTCGCACCAGAGCACCTGCTCGGGCGAGGGCTCCTGATCATCGGAGAGCACCACGAAGAGCGGCGGGCTGCTCAGCTCCTCGACCGGCCGAGAGAGCGCGTCGTCACCCATCGTGGGCTCCGAGGCGGGCGCGTCGGCGTCGAACACGGCGAAGGGGCTGAGCGGCAGCGCCGGAGCCTCGGCGTGCACATCGCCGGCAGCCGGCTCCGCGCCCGCGAGACACACGCAGGGATCCGCGGCGGCCGACGAGGTCGAGCCGAGCAGAGCCATGGCGGTCGCGCCAGCGAGGAGAAAGCGCATTCGGCGGGCAGCTTACTCACCGAGCCCGGCGAAGCAAGGTGTGCGTCGTTCACCGATTCGCGGAGCTTTTCGTACTTTCCTGCCCCCCACCGGGAATGGACACCAGCCCCGTGCGTTGCACCCATACCGGCGGGCGCAGCACCGGCAGTCCTCTCCCACCCACCCCATCGGTTCCACCAAACCGAGACCGTGTGCGCGCCCGCCGGTACTTACCAACGCCGCGGCTAGTTGTAGGCGCGCTCGGGGGCGCTGCCCGTGGCGGCCGGAGGCGTCGGAACCCGGTCGGGGAAGCCCTCGATGGCCCCTTCGAGGAGGGCGTGGAGCTCGGCGAGCTCGCTACCGAGGTGACGCAGCGCCCGGTCCACGTAGACGAGGCTCTGGCCGAAGGAGGGCAGGAAATCGGGGTTCCCGCGGACGCGGTCGATGTAGACGAATCGCCCGGAATCCTTGAGCTTTCTCTGCACCGCGACCCGCCAGAAGCTGGTCTCGAAGGCCTGTTGCGCGGTGGCGTCGAAGCCGCGGGCGCGGCCGTAGCGCGCGATCATCGCCATCTGCAGCTCGTCGGAGAGAGCCACGTAGGAGTCGCAGAGGAGCGCCACCAGATCGTAGGGCCGCGGCCCCTGCAGCGCGTCCTGGAAGTCGATGATGACCAGCTCGTCGCCCTTCCACATGAGGTTCCGCGATTGGTAGTCGCGGTGGGTGAAGCCCTGCGGGCTGGCGAGGATCTGGCTCACCAGAGCGTCGGCGGCGCCGTCGAAACGGGCCCGCTGGCCATCGGTGAGGCCGCCGTAGAGCTCCTCGAGGCCCCACTCACGGAAGTGATCCATCTCCCACCGCAGGAGCGCGCGGTCGAAGGAACGAGTCGCCGGGAGCGAATCCGGCGGCAGATCCGCGCAGGCCGCGTGCATCTCGGCCAGCCGATCCACGGCCACGCCGTAGAGGGCCTCGGTGGCCTCCGGGCGGGCGTGCAGGCGCGCCTCGAAGCTCTCGTCGCCGAGGTCCTCGAGGAGGATCACGCGGCTGGGCAGGTCGACGGCGTGGACGTGGGGCACGCGGACACCGCGCTCGGCGAGGAGCCGACCCACCGAGAGAAAGGGGAGCTCGTCGGGAGGCGGTCCATCGCCCCCTTCGTCACTGGCGAAGGCGTCCTCCGGCAGCTGCATGACGACCAGACTGGCGGGCTCGGCGCCGGGGACCGTCAGGCGCCAATAGGATCGGCTGGACGCCTGACCGGTGAGGGGCTGCAGCTCGTGGTCGGGGAGGCGGCCGTAGACCTGCTGAAGGGCGGGCTCGACGTTGGGGGTGCTCACGTCCGCGAGCGTAACTGCTGCGAGCGCCGAGGGGGGAGCGACCTCGACGCTGCGACGCTCTGCCGGCGCGGAGTGGGGGGACGCTCTTTCGTTCTTTCGCTTTCCCCAGTGGCGGTGGCGAAAGCTCGAAAGCAGAAGACCAAAAGAACGTCCCCCGGCTGTACGTAGACGAGGGGAACAGCGTCACCTCACTCTGCGCCGGCAGAGGTGTAAGCCCACGGGGCGGGGCGCGTTGTGGGTGCGGAGGTCCAATGACGCACACCCACCGACTCGCCCTTCTCCTCGCCACCCTCGCTCCCCTGGGGATGACCGCCACCGCGGAGGCCACGCCGCCCGCCGTCGAGGTGATCATCGATGGACAGCAGCAGCCCCACCATCAGCCGCCCCCGCCGGAGCCGGAGCGGGAGCCCTTCTTCCCGGAGGACGATGGGCGAGCCATCGGCTCCGAGCTCGCGTGGGGCACCGGCTTTCGCTTGAGCGAGGGGAGCTTCGGCTTCGACGACGACGACGAGATCGCCGGGCTCAACGGCACCCGGCTCGCGGTGCCCGACCGGGTCAACGTCGGGGGCCTCGCGCTCGGCCTGGGCTATCGCCCCCTCCCCTGGCTTCGCCTGCCGGAGATCCGCTTCCGGCTGGGTGGCGGCGACGCGCAGACCCAGTGGAGCCCGGTGGCCGGGAGCCCGAACCTCGAGGCCCGGGCCGACCGGGTGCTGGTCGGCGCGGTGGACCTGGTCATCGGCGTCCAGGTCCCCTTCGAGAAGGTCAGTCCCTTCCTCCGTGGCTACGCCACCGCCGGTTTCGCATCCGTGCGCGCGGAGGTGCGGCACCCGGAGCTCGGCGCGCTGGGGGCGGAGCGAGCCGTGGACGGCTGGGTCGGTGCCGGCGTGGAAGCCGGCTTCACGGTGCACTTCGACGAGCACTTCGGTCTGACCATCGCGTACCGCCACGGGCTCTTCGGGCCGGAGACCAGCGGGGCGTTCCTGGGGCTGGCGATTCTCGGCGACGATTGACGTCAGGGACTCGCGTAGGGCCGGTCGGCGCCGTAGGATGGCGCCGATGGCCGAGGCCCCCGCGCTGCCCACCCCCGGATCGTTGGCTCACGGCCGCTACCGGGTGGAGAAGAAGCTCGCCGCCGGTGGGATGGGTGCGGTCTTCCATGCCTACGACCAAGAGCGAGGCGCTCCGGTGGCGCTGAAGTATCTGCACCCGGAGATCGCCCGCGAGGCAGAGATGCGACGGCGCTTCCGGCGCGAGGCGTCCATTCTGCAGGCCGTCGATCACCCGGCGGTGGTGAAGGTGCACTCGGTCGGCGAAGACGACCGCGGCCTCTCGTTCATGGTCATGGAGCTGCTCGAGGGCGAAACCCTGCACGCGCGCCTGGAGCGCGAAGGGACCCTCGAGGCTCGGACCGTGGCCGCGATCCTCGAGGGCATCGCCTCGGGTCTGGCGGCGGTCCACGCCCACGGCGTGCTCCACGGCGATCTGAAGCCGGCCAACGTCTTCCTGGCGGAAGGCGACGGCGAGCGGCAGGTGAAGCTGGTCGACTTCGGGACCTCGAAGGTCCACGGCCTCGACCGGCTCACCCGGACCGGCGAGGTCATCGGCACCCCGATCTACATGCCGCCGGAGATCCTCACCGGCGACGGCGCGATCGACGAGGGGATCGACATCTACGCGATGGGCGTGCTCGCCTATCAATGCCTGGTCGGTGAGCCGCCCTTTCTCGAGCAGCACCCGGGCAAGCTGCTCTTCCAGATCGTGATGGGCAATGGGGTCCCGCTCGAGGAGGCGCGGCCCGGGCTGCCCACCGCGGTCTACGACGTCGTCCGCAAGGCCATGAGCCCGAAGCGGAAGGACCGCTACGACGACGCGCCGGCGATGGCCGCCGCGTTCCAGGAGGCTTGCTGATGCGCTCGAGCTGGATCGCGACGATCGTGCTCGTCGGCTGCGCGTCCGGCGGCGGCACGCCGGACCCGGCGACCGCCGGGGCGCCGGAGGCACCGCCGAGCATGGAGTGCCTGCCGGGGGTGCCGGAGGACGCCCGCGCCGACTTCTCCCAGTCCATGACCTTCGCCTGGAGGCTCTCGGTGGATGCCTTCGAGCTCGCCGATCCCGTGCCGCCCTCCCGCGACNNCGACGGTCCAGGCCTGGACCGACGGCCCGCTGCTGGAGTGGCTCAACCAGAAGAACCGGCTGGTGGAGGCGGCGCGCAGCGAGCTGAACCTCGCCGCGGAAGAGAGCCACGACCAGCGCACCATGGCCGGCGCGCTGGTGGGGCTCCTCTACGAGGACGTCGGCCGGGTCCTGCTGAACGTGCCGCTTCCGCGGGACCTGAGGAACGAGGAGCGCATCGTCGTCGAGGCCTTCGAGGACGTCGTCGAAGCGCAGGCGCGCCCGTACATCGAGCACGCGAAGCGCGCCTTCCGGGCGTGCGCCGCGAACGCCGAGCCCCACGAGCATCTGCAGGCGTGGGCCCACTTCTGTTCGGCCCGCGCGGCCAACCTGCCGGTGCTCCGGGCCGAACGCGAAGCGGAAGGCACGACCGTCGAGGTCATCGCTCCGGACTGACCGTGACCGGAGCGGAGGACGCCGCGGCGCTCGACGCGCTGCTCACCGAACAGAGGAGCGTGGACGCGGCCGTCCGCGAACGGCTGCTCGCGTTCACCGCGCTCGTTCGCCAGTGGAGCCGCAAGACCGATCTGGTGCGCGTCCGTAGCCCCGAGGCGCTCGCCGAGCTCCTCTTCCTCGACGCTCGCGAGCTCGCGAGCGCCGTCCCCGAGGGAGAGTCGGTGCTCGACGTCGGGGCGGGCGCCGGCGCCCCGGGTCTGCCGCTGGCGCTGTTGCGGCCGGACCTCCGGGTCACCCTCCTCGAGCCGCGGCGACGGCGGGTGACCTTCATGCGACTGGCCGTGGGGTCGCTCGGGCTGGGGTCCCGCGTGGTGGTGCGCGAAGGCCGACTCGAGGAGCCCCCGGAGCCCGAGCTGACGGGCTTCGGCTTCGCCTACTCGCGCGCCACCTTCGCTCCTGCCGAGTGGCTCCGCCGAGGGCGCGCGTTGGCGCCACGGGTGGCCTTGCTCCTCGCCCGGGAGGAGCCCCCGGAGCCCGGCGACGAGGAGACCATCGAGGTCGACCGCCGGTACGCGGTGCCCTCGACCGGAGCCCCTCGAAGGCTCGTGACGTTCGTGCGCCAGGAAGGCGGGCGCGGTGGCGCCAGACTGGTAGGCTCCGACCCGTGAGCACGCCGATCGATGTCGCTCGTGCGCTCCACGCCAAGGGGGAGACGTTCGAGGCCGAGGTGATCGTCCTCGGCGCGCTGGCCCGTGACCCGAGCGACACCGACGCCCGGAGCGCGAGCCTGGCGATCCGGCGGGGTCAGCGGCTGGGGGCGCCGGAGCAGCACCCCACCATCGACCTGCGGCTGGTGGATCGCTGGATCCGCGCCGGGATGCTCGTGGAAGCGCTCGCGCTGCTGGTGGCCCAACCGATCGAGGGCGAGGAGGATCGGGCCCAGGAGTGGGCCGACCTGCTCGGGGAGCTGCTCGCGCCGGTGCCGGCCCACGCGGAGCCCGTCTTCGTCGAGATGCACCGCCAGCTGATGCGCGGGGCGGCGACGGTGGCGATGGCCGTGCTCGAGGATCGATCGGCGGAGGGACCGCTGCCGGCATGGGCGAGCCGTCGCCTGGCGCTGCTGCGCTGGATGCTGCTCGACAACGCACAGGCGCAGGACCGAGTCGAGACGCAGGTCGCGACGAGCCCGCTCGCCGAGGCGCTGCAGCCAGCGCTCGCCCAACGCTCGCTCGTGGCCGCGCGGGACGCGGCCGGCGAGTTCGTGCGGACGCACCCGGATGACAGTGAAGCCGCCGAGGTGCTCGGGGCCCTCGAGGCGCTCGTGGACGAGATGAGCGCCCACGGCGACATGGATCTGACCAGCGGTCAGACGGTGCCGGTGATGGGACGGCCGGCGGCGGCCATGCAGCTGCAGATGGCGAGCTTGAAAGGGGCGGCCGCGCTCTATCGGAAGCTCGCCCAGGGGCAGGTGACGATCCCGGAGGCGCGGGGGCTGCTCTACTCGGTCGAGACCGTGCTGCGAGCGCTCGAGCCCCGGCCGGAGGGCGAGCGAGTCTTCCCACGACCGACGCAGGATGGCTTCGAGGACACCACGAAGCCGGCGAGCGCGCAGGTGCGCCGACTGGCGGCGAGCCCGGTCGCTCAGGGACCGCGCACCGGCACCTTCGAAGACGACGAGGGACCCACTCGGGTGGCGGGACGCGGCGAGCTCCCACTCGATGCCTTCGGTGATTCGCAGACCCGTGAGGTGCACCTCCCCGACGACCTGCCGCCGATCGACCCGCCGACGGTGGAGCGGCCGCTGGACGACGAGCTGCTCGACACGGCGCGCAGCGGGATGGACGACGCGGTCCGAGAGGCTCGGGAGGAGCTGGACTTCGGTGAGCCGACCGACATCTCGAGCGGCCCGCTGAGCGGTGAGATGACCCGGGTCGACGGCGAGGGCCCGACAAAGAGCGAGACGCGGGGCGAGGTGATCATCGCGCAGGTGATCAAGGTGGGGAAGTGAGCATCCGGCCGCCGGCTCCGGGGTGGACCGTCCCGCCGAAGCAGGCGGGCGACGGGCGCGCGCTGGTGCTCTACGTGGACGTGGACGATCAGAGCCACGAGCGGGCAGGCCAGCGGCTGCGGCACGCGTACCGGCTGCTGCGCGCGGGCGGCGATCGGGAGGCCTGCGAGCTGCTGCGGACCTACGGCGACGACCTGGTGGCGGTCCTGCTGGACGTCGATCTCCCGGGGTCGGTGCTCGACGGGATCCTGCTGACACGGATTCTGCGGGGAAAGGTCCCGAGCGCGGCGCTCCCACCCTTCGCGCGGCAGATGCCCCAGATCGACGTGCCGATCCTCTTGGTCACCGAGGAGCCCGACCAGTACTCGGAGGCCGAGCTCCGCCGCTACGGCGGCGACGGACTACTGCCCAAGCCGGTGGACATCGCCCACGTGACCCTCGCCCTCACCGACTGGCACCTCCGCCGCTAGAGCAGGTAGGCGGCGGCCGCGGCGATGGCGCCCATGGCGAGGGCCAGCATCGCGATGAGCAGCCAGGCCTGACTCGAGGTCGCCTTCTGGGCCCGCGCCCGGCGCTCGGACGAATCGGCGGGGGGCGCCGCCACCGCTCGATCGAGGGGCACCGGTCCGGTCCCCTCTCCGCGCGGATTGGTGGGCTCGAGATGGTCGAGGGCGAGCGCCTCCACGAAGGGCTTCGGGAACGAGCGGGCGCTCTCCACCAGCTTGTCGCCGAGCAAGCGTCGCATCAGCTCGGTGAGCTCCTCGCGACCGACCCCGTCGGCGGCATCGGCCAGGAGCGCGCCGAGCGCGGCGGCGGTCGGGGGCCGGTCCTCGGCGCGGGGCTGCGTCGCCCACTGCACCGCCTCGACGAGCGCCGGCGGCACGTCTGGCCGGACCGACGAGAGCGGCGGGACTCGGGGGTTCCGCAGGGCCTCCAGCAGCTCGGCCATCTCCATGTCCGGGTTGTTGAGCCGACGCTGCGCCGCCGCTTCCCAGAGCACGACCCCCAGCGAGAAGAGATCCGCGCGGCGGTCGAGCGGCTCGGCCGCCGCCTGCTCCGGCGACATGTAGCGCAGCTTCCCCCGCACCTCGCCATGCGAGGTCCGGCGAGCGCGCCCTTCCGCCTTCGCCACGCCGAAGTCGATCAGCTTCACCTCGCCCACGTGACTCAGCAGCACGTTCTGCGGGCTCATGTCCCGATGGATCACGTTCAGCGGCTCGCCCGCGTCGCCCTGCAGCTCGTGCGCGAGGTGCAGCCCCTTGCAGACCTCGCTGCCGATCCACGCGACGAGCCGCGGATCGATGGTCACGCCGCGCCGCTGAGCCAGCGCCAGCAGGCTCGCCAAGGTGCACCCGTGGACGTACTCCATCGCGAGGAAGTAGGTCCCGTCCTCCTCGCCGAGCTCGTGCACGGCGACCACGTTCGGGTGTTTCAGCCGAATCGCGATCAGCGCCTCGTCGATGAACCAGCGCGTCGCCTCCCAGTCATCCTGCAGATGCGGGTGGACCACCTTCACGGCGAGGGGCTTCCCCTCCGCCCCGGCCTTGTGGGCCAGGTAGAGGGTCGCCATCCCGCCCTGGGCGACCTTGGCCACGAGCTCGTAGTCGCCGAGCGTGGTGGCGGGCGACTCCGTGCTCACGACGACGCTCTCAGCGGCGGCCGCGCCGCCGCGCCGGGATGATCTGGATCCGCCGCCCCTGGCCATGGCCCTGCGACGCGGTGGTCACGTCCTCGAGCTTGGCCAGCGAGAGGTGGATGACCCGCCGGTCCCGAGCGCTCATCGGCTGCAGCGTCACCACGCGACCTTCCTTGATCGCGCGCTTCGCTTCGCGCTCCGCCAGGCTGACGAGCCCCTTGTCGTGGCGCTCGCGGTAGTCACCGCTGTCCACGATCACGAAGCGCCGTCCCTCGGGGGAGCGGTTCACGATCTTGTTCGCGAGGAACTGCAGCGCGTCGAGCCCCGAGCCCTTCTTGCCGATCACTCGACCGGCATCCGGACCGACCACGTCGAGCACCACTTGCTCTTCGCTGTCCTCCCGGATGTCGACGTCCACGTCCCGGTCCATGATGTCCAGGATCACGTCGAGCAGCTCGGCGGCCTCTTCGGCCTTGCCGTCCGGCTCGAAAGACGCGCTGCTCTGCGACTTCTTCCTGTCGGAGCTCTCGCTCCTCGACTCCGTCGGCTCTTCGGCGACGAAGAGGGCCCCATCTTGCGGCTTGTCCTTGCGCTCATCCACGGCGTTGCCTCTTCTTGCCTCGCTTGATCGTACGGCGGCGCGCGGAGGCGCTCGCCCCAGCGAGGGCTTCGGTCGGTTGCAGGTCGGCCGACTCATCATCGGAGCCCCCGTCGTCGTCATCATCGTCGTCGAGGGTGCTCGCGGTGGCGTTCTTCGCTTCTTCCTCCCGGTCCAGCTTGGCGTAGATGGCCCGCTGCTGGAGCATGGNNGAGACCGGCCGGCAGGAAGAGCATGAAGGCGCCGATCATGAGCGGCATGAAATACATCATCATCTTCATCTGCGCCGAATCGGTGGTGGTCGGCGTCAGCCGCTGCTGCAGGTGCATGAGCAGCGCGACGAAGATGGGGAGCACGTAGTAGGGGTCCGGCGAGCTCAGGTCCGTCCAGTAGAGCGTGAACGGCGCGTGATAGAGCTCGACGTTGGTCGAGAGCGATCGGTAGAGCGCGAACCAGACCGGCATCTGGAGCAGGGAAGGCAGGCAACCCGCGGCTGGGTTCACCTTCTCCTTCCGATAGAGCTCCATCATCGCGGCGCCCTTCTTCTCGCGATCGTCGCCGTACTTCTCGTTGATGGCGTCGATCTGCGGCTTGAGCTTCCGCATCTTCCCCATCGCCTTGAAGCTGTGCCAAGTGAGCGGGAAGAAGACGATCTTCACCAGGATCGTCAGCAGGATGATCGCCAGGCCCCAGTTGCCGACCACCGAGTGGATGCTCTCGAGGAGGTCGGCGAAGCCGTTCGCGATGAAGGAGAACCAGCCGAGGTCGACCACCTCGGTGAGGCCGTGACCGGCGGCCGCGAGGGCGTCGCGGTCGGTCGGGCCGACGAAGGCGAGGGTGCGGGTGACGACCTCGTCACCGCCACCGAGCTCGACCCGCGGTCCGCGCAGCTCGGCCTGGAAGAGCGTGCCCATCCAGGAGTCGTCGTCGGTCGATCCACCGACGTGGGTGCCGCTGATGACGCAGCGCCGGGCGAGACCTCCGTCCGGGGCGAGCGCCATGGCGAAGTAGGTGTCGGCGAGCGAGACGAACTCGACGCCCGGCCCGAACCCGATACCCGGATTCGTGTCGGTGCCCCAACGCTCCAGCGAGGTCTCCCGCAGGGTGCTGGCGTCCAGGCGCTCGAGCTCGTCGTCTCCGTAGGCGCAGGCGCCACTGGTGGTCTTGGTCGAGGGCCGCCCAATGAAGCCGCCCTCCTCCGCCTCGCGGGGGACGTAGTGGAAGGCGTGATGAGCCACGGCCACCGGCCGGGTGGCCTCTCCCTGGTTCACGATCCGGACGGTCGACCAGAGCTGGTAGGGGTCGTCGCCCGCCTCGATCTTCCGCACGACGAGGAAGCCATCCCCTTCCCAGGAGAAGCGGACCGTACGCGCGTCGACCTGCTCGCCTTCCCAGACCGCGTCGGCCGGGATGTCGATGCCTCGGGGTCGAATCTGGAAGGTGTAGGCGTGCTCCTTCCAGGTGGTGACCATGTCGAGCGCGTCGCCCTGATCGTCGGTCCAACGATCCGACTTCAGCTTGAAGTGCTTCAGGCCCGTGTTCAGGTTCGAGAAGCGCGCAGTGAAGAGATCGGTCTCGATCGTGAAGACCGCCTCGGTCGCCTGCCGCGCCTCGAGCTCTTCAGTCGACGACTCCGCCGCCTCCTCAGCCGCTTCCTCTTCAACATCGTCCTGCCGGATTGCCTCGGCCTCGGCCGTCTCGTCCGCGGCGGAGGGGGGCTCGG
>JABAOG010001337.1_pt2 | contig 72713 bp, 56 predicted proteins | sample 7062131 | NCBI WGS metagenome assembly JABAOG01 (sample SAMN14538629, study PRJNA623070) | marine sediment metagenome | biome: marine biome [ENVO:00000428]; feature: marine pelagic biome [ENVO:01000023]; material: deep marine sediment [ENVO:00002113] | place: India: Arabian Sea | collected... | reverse complement strand
ATCGTCGACAAGATCGCCTACGTCCTGGCCAACCCGGTCGCGGCCGTGGCAGTTCGCGATCCGCGCGAGTGGCCGGGCCTGCGCACGCGGCTCGCCGACATGGGCCGCTCGGTGATCCGAGGGACGCGGCCCGAGCACTACTTCGGCCGGCGCAAGACCATGCGGCCCGAGGCCTCGTTCGCCGTCGAGATACCTCCGTTGGTCTTCGAAGCACTGGGGCTAGAGGGGGCGATGAAGGCGCTGGCCGAGGCGCTCGAAGCGAAGGTCGCCGAGGCGCGCGCGGAGATCCGCAGCAAGGGCTGGACCTACCTCGGCGCCAAGCGTGCTGCGAACATCAGCCCCTTCAAGCAGGCGGTCGCGTACGAAGTGTTCGGCGGCCGGAACCCGGATCTGTCGACCTACGGCCTGAGTCGTGAGGAAGCGGCCACCGTGAAGCGCGAGTACATCGCCTTCCACCTCGCCTACCAGGACTGCCGGCAGCGAATGTTGCGTGGCGAGACCGATGTGCTCTGGCCGCCCGGGACGTGGGCGATGGTCCGGCGCTTCGGGCAGCGGGCCTCACCGGTAGCAACCGCAGCATGAGCTGACCTCGAGCCGAGCTCACCTCGGTACGCTGCGTTGCGCGCGGCGGGTGCCTGTTGGCCGTGCAAGGGGCGACTCGGACACGTTCCACAGCGCTGCCGCGACCTGCGGGGGCCTCCTTGGCCACTCTGCGGCGGTCGCCCCGTCGGGGATCCCATCCCTGCGTCTTGCTCTCCTGGTCGGACACCCTGAGCGCTACTGCCCAACCTGCATCAACCCCGTCTCGATCATCCATCCATCCACCGTCTCGATCATCCCCCGTCTCGATCATCCGCATCAACCCCGTCTCGATCATCCCCAGGCCGAACGGGCGTCTGGCTCCACCTCCTACTCTCGACCGGGAGCGGGCGAGGCTTCGGTTCGCGCTAATGCCAGCACGTGGCCATCGGGGTCGCGCGAGTAGGCGGCGACGTGCCCCCAGTCTCTCGCCGCCAGGGCGGAGAGCTCCGTCGCGCCGCGGCCGAGGGCTCGCCGGTGATAGGCCGCGGGGTCGTCGACCTGCAGGTACAGCTCCGCGCGCGGAACACCGGCGGCACGGGCGGGATCCTCGAGGCGCTCTCCGAGCAGGCGCTTGATGCCCGCCTCGGGCATCAGTCCCAGCACTGCTCCATCGGTCAGCGCGAACTCGGTCATGCCAGGGACGTCGAGTCGTGGGGCTCGATCCAATACGTGCCGATAGAAGGCCGCGCTCGCTGCCTGGTCACGGACGTACAGGACGAAGAGGGCCTCGCTCATCCGATCGGAGCTACCGCCATCGACCATCCGCTGCAAGGCTCGCGGTCACACCAGCATCTCGTGGTGAGGTGAAGCCGGGCACTGGGTCGTCGTATTTCGCAGAAGACTCTGTGAGACCCCTACCGTGACGAAGGTCGCCCACGGCGGCGCACGCTTCCCTCGACCTCCCACTGGTCTGACGGGGAGGCTGGTCGGCGTCCGCATCGTGGGCGCGCCGCCACCCCTCCCCGAGCCGTGATGCGGTGCTGTAGGAAAGCACTCACCCTAGCGCACAGTGTGCGCTCCGGATCTGGACTGCACACTTGCATAGGTGCAAGGCCGCCGGGGGGCATCGTCCGCGTCGTGGGGCATTTGGCAATCTCGCAATTGTGCGGAATTGCTCGACGTCTCCCACGCGGAGGCCGTTCTGGCCCATCGCTTGCGTAATCAATCCCGAACGCGCGGCGCCCCACCCCCAACTCGAGCGCCGCCCCCTCGAACGAGCCCGACCGCGCCCCTCACCAGGAGGGGACCCCGGGCTCGAATGGAGAGCCATGCGCCCAGTGATCTCGACGACCCTCGTCACGTCCCTCCTCCTCCTCGCCGCCTGTACGGATCCCGAAGTCGGCGACCCCGCCCCCCGACGCGACGGCGGCGCCCCTTCCACCATCGACGCCAGCGCACTGCCCGTCGCCGACATGAGCACCCCGGAGCCGCCGATGGATGGCGGCAGCGACTCGGCGGTCCCCGACACGCCCGACACCGTGGTCCCGACGGGCACGCCACGAGCGGATGAGGTCCGCTTCAATGGCACCGAGCGCTTCCAGCAGCTCGATGGAGTCGGCGCCAACGCCAACGCCTTCCCCTACGCGAACGACCTCGGCTGGACCTGGAGCCAAGTCTCCGACGTCTACGACGATCTCGACTTGCACTACGTGCGCCTCGCGTCCTGGTTCGAGTTCTGGGAGCCGGAGCCCGGCGTCCACGACCCGAGCGGGCTCATCNNGCTCATCGCCGCCCACGACGTGGGCTTCGCATCCTTCCTCGACGAGCGGGGCATCGACGTCGAGCTCGGCGTCTGGCAGGTGGCCGACTGGATGGCCGGCGGCTCGCCGCGCCAGGTCTATCGCGACCGCTACTCCGACTTGGGCGAATCGATCGCTTCCTATCTGGGCAACCTCGAGGCTCACGGGATCGAGCAGAAGATCGTCGAGGTCCAGAACGAGCCCGGCATCGAGGCCGCCATCCGCTACCGCGAGCCGGAGGACCTCCGCGACGCGGCGCTCGCGGTCCTCGACGCGCTGGACGCCGCGGGACTCGGAGACGTGATGCTCCACGGACCGAACTGGCACGCGCCGAATGCCGACGCGGTCCGCTTCGCGGAGGCCTGGCTCGCCAACGACCGGCTCCGAGACCGAACGGCCGCGGTGAGCTTCCATACGTGGTGGCACGACGACTTCGAGAGCTTCGACGCGATCCGTCAGGTCGCGGAGCGCCATGGGAAGCCGGTCTGGGCCACGGAGATGGGCTACTGCGCGCTCCCTGCGGGCTGCGGCAACGGGCACTTCCTCCTTCCGGAGACCTGGGAGACGGCCTGGGATCTGGCCGAGAGCTTCTATCGCGCCATCGCGTGGTCGCGCGCCGAGCGCCTTTACCACTGGACCGTCACCGGCAACGACCCGATCGTCGATCCGGCGACCGGCGAACGAACGCCCTCGTTCTACGTGCTCGAGCACTACGCGAACTTCATCGAACCCGGATCTCGCTACGTCGAGACCGCTTCGGGTGATGAGCAGGTGTCGTCGCTCGGCTTCCTCAGCCCGAGTGGGGATCGAATCTTGATCCTCCTCAACGACGGCGCGGCGGAGAAGCGCTTGCAGCTCTCCGACGCAGAGGGCCTGAGCATCGTCCCCACCACGGCCATCACGACGAGCCGCGGACTCGATGCCGCCCCGGCGCGGATCGACCGCGAGGGCGACGCGACCCACGTCGTCCTTCCGGCCCAGAGCATCACCAGCCTACGCTTCTGAGACGGGACCACGGGTGAGCTCAGCGGTCGGCCGCGCGAAAGGCCGTCCGCGACGAGTAGGGCACGGGGCTCCACTTTGGCGCCAACCTGCCGGCGGAGTCGGGCTCGCTCTTCGTCGAGGCCTACGGAGTCGTCGACGGGGGCCATCGCGTGATCGGTTGCGAGACGGTGCCCGTGGCGGCCGATGGGGTGTCCATCGTGAACATCGGCCCCCTGCGCGCCGACGGCCCCGCGTGTCCGGGGCTCCGCTGAGGCCGGAAGCAGACGAGCTCAGCGGGGACGGCGGGCGGCGACCATCAGCGGCAACAACGACACCCCGCCCGGGCGAATCGAGACGGACGCCGCTGCTCTGCGTCATGGGTAGGGCGAGACCTCGATGCCTGGTCGCCCCAGCCCAGCCAGCATTCGGTGGGCGAATGGGGGAGGGATGGAGGGGAGGGGGCGTAGGAGGGGGCATGGGACTGCGGGACTTCTTCAGGGGACTCTTCGCGGAGCCGGAGAGGAAGGTCCGCTTCGGGCATCTGCCCGACGGGGAGATCGAGCGACTCTGGGGGGAGCGGGACGAGCTCACCGACGAGGCCCGGGCGTCGCTCGCCGAGGAGGTCGAGCGGCGGGGGCTCGAGATGGTCGAGGAGGGACCCGAGCCCACCGACGAGGAGCTCGCCGAGGCGCTGGCCGCCGAGGCGGAGCGCGCGGCGGCGGGCATGGTCATCGGCTTCGGTGCCGATGGCTCCACCACGATCACCAGCGGCGGCGACCGAGTGGTGCTCAACGAGCCCCGCTCCGACGACGACGGGCGGCCGCGCTCCACCGATGGCGTGGCGGTCGCGCGCCGCTTGGTCGAGACCCTCGGCGGTCGGCCGGTGGCGCTGCCGTACACGTTCGTCGACGCGGTCCTGGTGCTCGCGCACGCCGGCGAGGAGCTGCCCTCCTGCGCCGACCCCGACCGTCAGCGTGTCGCGGCGCTCTGCCGGGCCGCGGCCGATGGCGACATCGACCGGGCACTGCGCCTCGGTGAGCCGGAGCACGTCGCCGGCATCCGGAACGCGGTGCTCACCCGGGTCGATCCGGTGGCGCTGCTGCCGGTCGCGCCCAAGTACCTGTCGGCAATCGTGCGTGCGGCGGAGACGGACGCCGACCTCGCGGACCAGGCGCTCGAGGCGCTCGCGGACGCCGAGCTCTCCGATGGCGCGCTGGTGGAGGCGACGCTGGTGGCCATGGACCGCGGGCTCGATCCGGCGCCCTTCGCGAAGCGCTGGAAGGACCCCGCGCAGCTCAGCGACGACGAAGAGGCTCACTTCTGGCGGGCCGCCGAGGTCCGGCGCCTCTCGCGCGTGGATCTGAAGGCGGCGCTGGAGGCCGAGCGGGCGCTGCCCGGCGAGTGGAAACACGACGAGCACGCCTCGATGGCGGTGGCCGCGCGGCTCGCTCGGGTCGATCCCCGCCGGGCCGTCGAGCACGCCCGGGAGCTCGGCCCGGATCTCGACCACTTCGGCTGGCTCCGCGGCTGCATCGTCGGTGGGGCCGAAGCGCGGGAGGCGCTCCTCGACGAATGGATCGCGCACCTGAGCCCGATGACCTACGACCCCTACTTCTTCCTGAAGGCGGTGGTGGAAGCCTGCATCGAGCTCGGCGACCCCGAGCGTCTCCGCCGCACCCTCGAGGCCGGTGGTCCCACCGGCTGGCAGGTCGCCCACGCCGCCCGCTGGGCGCTCGCCCGCGCGGAGGAGCCCGAACGCTTCCTCGACGTCCTCCTCGACCGCTACCCGCCGGGCTTCGTCGCCGGTCGCGCCGTCGAGCCCCGCGGCATGAGCTTCGCCGCCGGAAAGTGCGTCATTCGGCCGCCCTGGCTCGACTTCTCCGAGCCGCACCCGGTCGAGACGCTGTCCATCGTCGCCGCCCTCGGCGGGAAGGGGTCGATCTGGGAGTGGGACTGGCTCCCGTGAGCCCGAGAACGGCTGGTCGTCGCCCTTTGTTCCCGCCGGTGACGCGACGCTGATTCCCGCCCCGGACGGGGTCGACCTCAGCCCGCTAGCCGGAGCCCCTGCGGTCCTAGGACAGGAGTCCGCCGAAGTCTTCGTCGCGGAGCTCGGGGAAGGCGGCGGCGCGCTCCGCGAGCGCGCTCGCGCAGGCCTCGGTCTTCCGCTCGACCAGGTCGGTGTCCGCTGCGCCGTGGAAGCCGACCTTCATCAGCAGCCGACCGTCGATGGTGCGGAGGTGCACGCCCTGGTCATCAGCCGAGAGCGGGGGGATCGTCGCGGCGCCATCGTCGTCGAGGCTCACGCCGTCGTCCCGCCGCAGGGCACGCTCGACCCGCTTGGACGCCTCGAGCTCCAAGGTGCCGACCTTGCCGGCGCCGGCCACCGGCAGGCCCGCGCGGTCGAGGATCACCGCCACGTCGATCGCCTCTTCGCCCTTCACGAGTGCGCGCACCGTCTCGGCGACGGCATCGCCGTTGGTCCAGCGCGCGTCGAGGTGCGTCCAGCGGGCGGTGGCGTCTTCGACCTCGGCTTCGGGCACCCGCGGCGTGAAGGCGGTCTTCATCGCCCCGCCGGCGATCGTGACCGGCATCGGTCCGCGGCAGGCCTGCGCGGCCCGGGTCACTGGCTTGGGCACCGCGGCCCAGCGCTTCGGCGCGTCGTCCACCGCGTCGAGCAGCTCCTCGAGCCGCGCCCGATAGCGAGCACCGGCCCGGGTGTGTTCGGGGATCGCCGCCAGCAGCGATTCGAGACGCTCCGCGAGCTCGGGGAGCTTGGGCGGGACGATCCCGCGCGCGAGGCGATCGATGGCTCGGAGTCCGTCGTGCATGGCGAGAGCGTAGCGCCCCGGATCGCGCGGCCGAAGCAGCGCCCCGCCCAGCAACGCATTCGGGCGGCGGACCTCTCGGCCCGCCGCCCGATGGCGAACGAATCCCAGCCAGGGGTTCAGGAGGAGGGGGGCTCCGCGAGGTCGCGGATGGCTTCGAGCTCGGCGGCGAGCTGCCGCTCCGCGTCGAAGGGGGCGGCGTCGCTGCCGATGGCGAGCTCCGCGCTCTCGAGGGCGTGGGCGGCGCGCTCGGCGCGGACCAAGGCCCGCAGCCGTGCGCGCGCGACCTCGTCGCTCGCGCGAGAGAGGATGGCGGGCATCCCCGACCAGGCCGCCTCGAGCTCACGGGTGCGATGCAGCGGTCGTCGGCGAACGGCCAGCGCGCGCAGCATGCGCTTGCGGCGGACGCCCTTGGTGCCGTCCAGGGTCCGGCGCAGGCCGAAGGCGACCTCGTCGTCGGTGGGGATGGCGAAGGGCAGGGCGGTCAGGGCCGCCGCGACCACCAGGGCGCTCAGCTCGCGCTCGACGCCGAAGCCGGCGTAGCGCTGGATGAGCGTGGCGGCGAGGGCGCCACCGGCGAGGGCCAGCACGGAGACCAACACCGCGCCGACCATGCTGCGCGCCCGTCGAGCGCGCGCGCCGTGGAGCAGTGCGACTCCGAGCGCGCCGCCGAGCACCACCGACACACTCGCGCCGGCGACGACCGCCAGGGAGGCGAGGGCGCCGAGGGCGAGGGCGTCGGCCCGGGCTCGGCCGAGGACGACGCCGCCGGCGAAGAGCCCGGCGAGCGCCGCCAGCAGCGCCCCGCCGACGCCGGTGCCCATGGCGGGCACGAGGGCCAGCAGGGTCACGCCGGCGGCGGCGCCGAGGAGGATGTGCAGGGCGCGCATCTCAGAGCCCCGTCGCGCGGGAGCGGCGAGCGGCGTTGGAGCCGAGACCGTAGCCGCGGCCACCGGCGCTGAAGGGATCGAGGGCCTCGAAGCTCTCGGCGTCCTCTTCGGCGGCCTCGGCCGCGGCGGAGACGGCCGGGCTCGTCGGCGCCATCTGGCGGAGGTCGTCGAGCGCTGCGGCGTTGTCACGGGCCATGCGGACGGCGCCCTCGACGTTGCCCTGACGCCACTCGTTCATGGCCTGCTGCTGCTGCTGCTCGAGGAGCACCGCCTTGGCGTTGGCGAAGGCCTCGTCGTTGCGGGTGGCGGCGGCGAGGGCCTGGTCGCTCACCCCGGCGATCTGAAGCGCGCCGGCGTGGGCGCTGGCGAGCTGGCCGGTGCCGCGGTCGGTGAAGCTCAGGTCGACGCCGATGCCGCCGATGGGCCCGGTGGCGTTGGCGGTGCTCTGGAGCTCGAGGACGATGTGGCGCTGGTCACCGGAGGCCATGTTGCCGACCTGCAGCCGGACGCCGCCCGCGCGGCTCTCGGCGGTCGCGCCGTAGGCGTTCACGAAGCGGGTGTTCGGGGGCAGGGCGAAGTCGAAGGCGACCCGCTCGGCGACCATCGCGCTGGCGGCCCGCATCTCCTCGGAGAGGAAGCCCTGCAGCTCGGAGCCGTTCTGGAGGTAGGCGTACGCGCCGTTGCCCGCGTCGGCGACGGCGGTGAGGAAGGCCTCGTCGTAGTCGGTGCCGATGCCGAGGGCGGCGACGGTGACGCCGGACTGGCCGAAGCGGGTGACGGTGTTGCGGATGCCCTGGGGGCCGACGCCGGAGCCGTCGATGCCGTCCGAGACGAGCACCACGCGGCGGGCGTAGCCGGCGGGCGCGCTCTGGAGCGTCTGGAAGCCGCGGTCGAGGCCCTGCGGAATCTGCGTGCCGCCGCCGGCGCGCACGTTGTTGATCGTCGCGCGGATGGAGGCGCGGTTGGGGCCGACCGGCTGCAGCGGGACCAGCGTCTGGGCGCTGTGGTCATAGGCCACGAAGCCGAACCAATCACCGTCCTGCATCTGCTCGAGGGCCTGGAGCACCGAGCGGCGCGCCTGCTCGAGCTTCTGGCCGCTCATCGAGCCGGAGCGGTCGAGCACCAGGGCCATGGCGACCGGGATGCGCTGGTTGTTGGCCTCCCCGGTGGCCTTGAGATCGATGTCGACCAGCACCTGCTGCGGCGAGCCGGTCACGATGCCGCTCTGCGCGAGAGCGGCGGTGCCACTGATGGGCCCCTGCTGGAACGAAAGCGCCCCCGGCGCCGGCGCGGCCAGCGGCGTGTTGGTGTTCGTGTTGGGCGTCACGTTGGTGGTCGGCGGCACCGGCGCGGCGCCGCTGGTGCCCGTGGTCAGCACGATGCCGGCGGTGGCGACGGCCACGGCGGCCAGCACCCCCAATGCGCGACCGCCGCCGCCCGAGCCGAGGCTTCGGCGTAGGCTGCGGCGCAATCGTTGGGCGGGGCTCGTGGGGCTCTTCTTCTTCGGCATGTCTCTTTCTCCTCCTGGCAGGTGGACAGAGACGAGCGAGCCGCCCTTGGGATCTAATTTTCTCGCCGAGGGGTCGTCGCCGAGGCGGGAGCGATCCGGTAAATTCGCGGGTTGTGTCCCTTCACGCCACCTTCGACCGGGTCGTCGCGCGGCTCGGGAGTCCCTTCGCGAGGCTCTACGCGGACGGGTTCGGCGACGACTTGGACGCGCGGGTCCGGGGAGTGGCGGAGTTCGAAGGACCGGCGGACCCGGTCACCATCCGATGGTCCGCGCCGCGGCGCCGGCTCGGCGTGCGCGTGGACCAGGGGACCTACGCGTCCCCGGCCGCCGACTACCTGCCGCCCGAAAGCCACCGGGGCTACCTCGAGCGGTGGATCCCCCACCGTGGCGCGCCGATCTGCCTGGTGCTCCCCGCCACCGCCGAAGAGGGCTTCGCCCGCCGCCGCCCCTTCGCCCGCTATCTGGCCGCCCACGGCGTCGGCGCCGTCATCTACGAGGGCCCCTTCTACGGCCCTCGCCGCCCCGCGGGCCAGCGCGGCGCGCTCCTGCGCACCGTCGCCGACCAGTTCGCCATGAACCTGGCCACCGTCCACGAGGCCGCCGCGCTCCTGCGCACCTTTCACGACATGGGCCTCGATGTCGGCGCCACCGGCTACAGCCAGGGCGGCATGATGGCCGCCTTCGCCGCCGCCGCGAGCCCCTTCTCCACCGCCGCCGTCCCCCGAGGCGCCGCCCTCAGCGCCGAGCCCATCTTCACCGCCGGCGCGCTCACCCAGACCATGCGCTGGGACGTCCTCGCCGCCGAAGCCGGCTCCCTCGAGGCCGCCAGGACCCGCTTCGCGAGCGCCCTCGCCGAGGTCCGCATCGACCGCTTCCCCGCCCTGGCGGATCCCGAGCGCGCCGTCATCGTCGCCAGCCGCCACGACGGCTTCGTGCCTCCGGAGGAAGCGGACGCGCTCCACGCCCACTGGTCCGGCTCCGAGCTGCGCTGGGTCCCCGCCGGCCACTTCACCGGACTGGTGCTGCACCACGCGACCCACCGCCGCGCCGTGCTCGACGCCTTCGCCCGACCCCCGAACGACCCCGGGCAACCCTGATGGAAGTCGTCGCCGGCCGGTACCAGCTCGAGGCCCAGCTCGGCGAGGGGGGCATGGGCGAGGTCTGGTGGGCCAAGGACCGGACCACCGGGGACGAGGTCGCGCTCAAGCGCATCACCGTCGAGCGCGAAAGCCGCCACAAGCGCGCCGTGCTCCGCTTCCAGCGCGAGTTCCACACCCTCGCCTCGCTGCAGCACCCGCGGATCATCCAGGCCTTCGACTACGGCGTCGACAGCCGCGGCCCCTACTACACGATGGAGCTCCTCGCCGGCAGCGATCTCGGGGACGTCCTCCGCGACCGCGCCCCGCTCCCCGTCGACGAGGCCTGTCGCCTGCTCCGCGACATCGCCTCCGGGCTGGCCGCGCTGCACGCCCGCGAGCTCGTTCACCGAGACCTGTCCACCCGCAACGTGCGCATCGTCGACGGCCGCGCCGTCCTCTTCGACTTCGGCGTGCTGATGAACGCGGGTGCCGTGGTCGACGTCGCCGGCACTCCCAACTACCTGGCCCCGGAGATGTTCAGCGGCGTCCCCGTCGACGGCCGCGCCGACCTCTACGCGCTCGGGGTCCTCGCCTACGCGATGGTCACCGGCCGCCGCCCCTACGACGCCCGCTCCATCGAGGAGCTCCCGGAGATCTGGCGCGAGCCGCTCACACCACCCTCGGCCGTCGCCGAGCTCCCCGAAGCGCTCGAGGACCTCATCCTGGACCTGATGAGCAAGGAGCCGCTCGCCCGCCCACCGAGCGCGGCCGTGCTCATCGACCGCTTCACCGCCATCGGCGGCCTCGATCCCGATCCCGAGATCGTCGTCGCCCCGCGCTTCGTCACCTCGGCCGCGCTGGTCGGCCGCCAGCCGCAGATCGAAGCGATGGAGGACGCCATCGCCCGCGCCGCCGACGGAGCCTTCGCCCGCTTCGCTCTCGAAGCCGAGAGCGGCGCCGGCAAGAGCCGGCTGCTCGCCGAAGGGGCCACCCGCGCCAAGCTTCGCGGCGTCACCCCGCTGCTCGCCAGCTGCGACGAAGGGGAAGGGCGGCCCTACGAGGCCCTGGCCCAGCTCGTCGACGAAGCCTTCGCCGCCGCCCCCGACGACGCGACCGAGGCCGCCCGTCCGGATGCGCGCTTCCTCGGCCGCCTCTTCGCGCCGGTCCGCCGCGCGCTCCCCACCAAGGACCGCGCCGACGGCGCCGAGCCGGCCGAGGACCGCATGCGGGCGCAGATGGCCACTCGAGGCTTCTTCCGGCGCCTCGCCGCGAATCGCCCGGTCGCCATCCTCGTGGACGACTTCCAGCGCATCGACGAGGCCTCCGGCGCCTCGCTGCTGGCGATGACCTCCGAGCACGTCCCCGGCCTGGCCCTCGGCGCCGCCCGCCGCCTCGGCGAGCCCTTCCGCGCGCCCGAGCTCGCCCACGCCTTCGGTCGCCTCGAGCCCCGGCTCCGCGTCGGCGGCCTGGACACCGAGGGCGTCGAGGAGCTCGCCCGCTCCGTCTTCGGCGACGTTCCGAACCTCTCGCGCCTGGCCAAGGCGTTGCACGAGGCGACCGACGGCAGCCCGCTCTTCTGCACCGAGGCCATCCGCAAGCTCATCGATGACGGCGAGGTCCGCTACGCCGAGGGCAGCTGGATCATCCCCCCCGACATCCGCGCCGCCGACGTCCCCGCCGGCCTCGGCGACGCGCTCGCCGGTCGCCTGGACGAGCTGAGCCCCTTCGCCCTCGCCCTCGGACAGCTCCTGGCGGTGTACGAGGCGCCCACCGAGCTCGAGCGCGTGGTCGACCTCGCCCGCGGCTGGGACGGCCACGACGGCGATCACGACCCGAGCGACCCGACCCCGGTCTTCGGCGCCCTCTCCGAGCTCGCCCAAGGCGGCGTGCTCACGGAGCGCGGCGCCGGCCTCGGCTTCGCCAACGAGGCCTTCCGCCAGGCGATCCTGGGCACCATCGACGACGAGCGAAGGCAGCAGCTGCACCGTCACATCGGTGAGGTCCTCGCCGCCGACCCGAGCGCCCCGGAAGCGCGGACCGGCCGCCACCTGGTCCGTGGTGGCGACACCGAGCGCGGCGCGCCCATGCTCGAGCGCGCCGGTCGCGCGCTCTACGAGGCGCAGGCGCTGGCGGACTGCATCGAGCCCCTCGAGCTCGCCTTGCAGGCGCGCAAGAATGCGGGCGCGCCCCCCGCGGTGATCGCCGACCTCGAGTACCTGCTGCTCAACGCCGGCTGGGTCTCCGACCGCGAGGTCGCCGCCAAATACGGCGAGGACGCCTGCCGCATCCACGGCGACCTGGCCGGCCTGGGCACCATGCGTCGCTGGCGTTTCCTCGGCTGGCGGCTCGCCTTCGTGGTCGCGATCCTCTGGGCCAGCGTCCGCTGGCTCTTCCGCTTCGGCGAGGCGCGCGGACCGACGCCCATCCGCGCGCTCAGCCACTTCGTGATCGGCCTGAGCTACACCACCGCCGTCGCCTACGCGGCCAACCAGAAGGACGACGTGAAGCGGCTGACCCAGCTCATCGAGCCCTTCCAGGCCTTCAGAGGGCAGCCGCCCTACGCCGGCTATCAGATGGTCAAGGCCATGATGGACGTCCTCGAGGGTCGCTTGGTCGACGCCACCGACCGACTCGAGGACGCCAATCGGCTCGCCACTCGCCGTTGGCTCAATCCGCTGACCGACATGGAGAGGCGCGTCGCCGACGCGGGCACCCGCTCGATGCGCATCACCGTCGACGTCAACCAGTTCCACCCGCGGCTGCACGAGGACCTGGCGGCCATCCATGACGTCGGCCTGGTCTACTACGCGCACTGCGCCCGCTCGATCGAGGTGGTGCACCACCGCTACCGCGGCGAGGAGACGGTCGCCCGCGAGCTCGAGGCGCAGCTCGAGGCCGAGGAGCTGCAGCTCGGCTCCTGGTCCACCGAGCTGCAGCGCCTGCTCTTCGCCCACCCGGCCTACGCGCTCTGCCACGACGTCGAGGGGCTCAAGCGGAGCCTCGACGCGCTCGAGCGGCGAGTCGAGAGCGGCATGGCGCTCGAGGACCGGATCGTGATGACCCGCGCGGAGATCCTCCGCGAGCGTGGTCGCCCCGAAGAGTCCCTCGCGCTGGTGGAGCCGCTGCTCGAGCGCCTCGAGCCCACCAACCACCTCTTCATCCAGTACGCCGGCTCCACCGCGGCGCAGGCCGCGCTCGAGATGTACCGCTGGGAGCTCGCCGCCGAGCACGCCGAGAAGGTGCTCGCCGACGGCGCCGACGAAGCGGTGCGCGTGGTCATCCCGTGGCTCCGCGCGCAGCGGGTGCTGGGCTTGGCGGAAGACGCGCTCGGCGACTCGACCAAGGGCGCCAAGCGCATCGAGGAAGCGCTCGGCGTGGCGGAGGCGCTCGAGTGCCCGGTCATGGCCGGTGAGCTGCACGAGGCTCGGGCCCGCATCGCCTTCGCTTCCGAGGACCGGGTCGCCTTCATCCACCACCGGGGCAAGGCCGATGCCTGGCTCCGCCCGACCGAGAACCCCGGGCTCATCGCGGTGATCGAGCGCCTCTTCGAGCTCGACCGCGACCAGGAGATCCGCCCCGAAGACGCCCGCCGCCGCCGGCCGGGCGCCAGCAGCGACGTCTCCATCACCGCCCTCACGCCCGTCGGCGAGAGCAAGTCCGAACAGGCTCCCACCATCGTGTCGGGCTCCGGCTCGGAGTCTGGCGAGGTCGCCATCGGCGTCACCCGCGAGGAGTCCTTCGGCGGCCCGGAGGCCACCATCGCCTCCCGTCCCGGCGCCAAGCGCTCCGCCGACGAGAGTTGAGTGCAGAGCTTCGGGGTCCGGAGAACGTGAGCCGAGGGGCCCGGCCGAGTGCGCGGGAGCACCGCTCCGTACGGGGCGCGGCACCGACACTCCGCATTCCGCTCGTCCTGCTGGCGTCGGCCATGGCTCTCGCCTGCACGGTCCACCTGACACGGATGCCCCGAGTCGCCTCGTGCGGTCACGGCTTGGACGGCACGGGCACGTCCCAGTCCGTGGCGAGGCTCCGCTCCAAGAGCCATCGGGGCGTGAGGCGGGTGATGGCGTTGCGGAGGAAGACGGCCACCGGAGACGCCCACTGGCCGATCCGCCCCAGAGTCCAGGAACGCTTCACGAAGCTGAGCGCGCGTCCCCGTCGGCGAGCTTCGTAGCTCGCGAGTGCGCCCTCTACCGACCCATCGAAACAGGCGGCGAGGATCACGCCGTCCTCGATGGCCTGGCAGGCGCCCTGGCCCATGTTCGGTGTCATCGCGTGAGCGGCGTCGCCGAGGAGCGTGACTCGTCCCCGCGTCCAGCTCGCCAGGGGTGAGAGGTCGATGATGTCGTTTCGGAGCACCGCATCGGAGGGCGTCGCAGCGAGCAGCCGCTGGACGGGCTCGCCGAACTCCTCGAAGAGCTGCCGTAGCGCGGCGATGGGATCGGCCTCGTCCACCCCACCCGCTTCCGCGTTCATGGTGGCGAAGAAGTAGGATTGCGTCGCGCTGATGGGGACCAGGCCGAATCGGCGGCCGCGCCCCCAACGCTCGAACATCACGCCCGGGCCGGCGGGGTCGGGGAGCTCGGCGATGCCACGCCAGCACGTGTAGCCAGCGTAGCGGGGCGAACGTTCGCCGAAGAGCTGGGAGCGGACGGCGGAGTGGATGCCGTCCGCCCCGATCAGCGCGGAGGCGCGGACCGGGCCCTGGTTCGTCTCGACGTCGACGCCGCCCGGCCCTTCGGAGAAGGTCGACACCTCGCAGCCGGTTCGCAGCGTTCCGGGGGCCAGGCGGTCGGCGAGGAGTTGCGCGAGCCGCCCCCGGTGGATGCCGACGGGCGGCAGGCCGTAGCGTTCCGCCGCCCGACCGAAGGGAAACGCCGAGAGTACCTGGCCGGCGGCGGTCTCGACCGCGCCCTGCCGCAGCGGCTGTCCCGCCGCGACGACGCTCTCGGCGACGCCCAGCGAGTCGAGCATGCGCATCGCGTTGATCTGCAGCAGCAGGCCAGCGCCTGCCGTGCGCAGCTCGTCGTGCCGCTCGAGGAGCGTCACGGGGAGTCCCGCACCCTGGAGTGCCAGCGCGGCGACCAAGCCGCCGGGGCCGGCCCCGGCGATGACGATGGGGTCGTTCATGAGTGGGTCCTTTCGAGCTCGTGTGTTCCGGGGTCTCGAGCTCGTCGCTCGCTCACTCGGAACAGTCGAGGTCCAGCGCGATCCAGGAGTCCGTGAGGCACCAGTCGCCCGAGCTGGTCCCATCACGATTGACGATGTGAGTGCACGTCGTCTGCCCTCCGGTGTCGCAGGCCTCGCCGAGGCTCTTGGGCGGGTCGAAGTCGCTGCAGCGGAGCGCGCAGTAGCAAGTGTCTCGCGCCTCACCGAAGAGGATGTACGCGCCCGTGGCGCAGTTGGTCGGCGGTACCGAATCACACGCCTCGTAGACCGCCTCCCCTTCGAACGGGGAGCTGCCCGTGGCGAAGTCGGTGCACGTCGACCCGCCGTCGCACCCGTCGCAGATACCCCAGGCTCCGCCGCTACACGTCTGGGTGCCCGTGGTGCCATCGCCGCAGGCGCAGGGCTGAGTCGCTCCCTCGTCGCACAGCGGGGTGCCGTCACACATGCAGGCGGACCACGCGCCGGAGCTGCAGCGGCTCACCCCGGTCGATCCGTCGGTGCAACCGCAGGCTTGGGTGGTCCCGTCGGCACATCCCCCGGTCGATCCGTCGGGGGAGGGCGCGCCCGAATCGGAGGCTGCGGAGGAATCGTCGCCACACGCGGCGGTGGTGACCAGCGCGAGGACTGCGAGGGTGGCTCGGATGGATGCGGAGGAGAGGCTCATGTTCAATCTCTCGGTCGAGGGGAACGGATGGGCGTACCGGTGCGCCGCGCCGCACCTCTCGGAGCGGACACCGCCCCGGGTGGTGGGCGCTCTCCCGGTGTCATCGGCTGCCGAGGCAGCGAGCCAGGAGACCCAACGAAGGTAGGCCGAGGGGCCCTCGTCGTGCACTCGCATTTCTCGAACGCCGTGTGGTGGGTGAGCGGCGTCACCTGCGCCCGTGGGCGGGCGCGTTTGCTCACGTTCTTGGCGGTGGCGAGGCTCGCGGAAGCGCGTTATTCGCATCTGGTGAGCAAGAAGCCCCAAACGGAACCACGAAAACGGCCGACTCAGAGCCGTTCGCGCGAGACGGTGAAGGCGATGCTCGAGGCCACCGCTCGCCTCTTGGCCGACTCGGGGGTGGAGGCGCTGACCACCAACCACGTGGCGGAGCTCGCCGGGGTCTCCATCGGGTCGCTCTATCAGTACTTCCCGACCAAGGAGGCATTGATCGCGGGGGTCATCGAGCACCGCCTCGAGCACGACCTCATCGAGGGCCGCGCGATCCTCCAGGCGGCGGAGCCCCTCCCACGTCGCCTCGAGAAGTTCGTCCGCTGGGCGGTTGCCCGTCAGGCCACGGACGCGCCCCTGATGGCGCAGCTCCTGCCGCTCCTCCATCACTTCGAGCGCGAGGCGATCGCGCGGCGCATGGTGGACTCGCTCACGAGCGAGCTGAGGGACTCGATCGCGCTCGATTCGGAGTCGGTCCGCGCCGACCTCTCGAGCCCCGAGCGGCTGGAGGTCGCGCTCTTCGTCGTGGGGCGCAGCCTGCGCTGGGTGATCAACGCCGCCGTGCTGGAGCGCCCGGAGTTGCTCGAAGACCCGCAGCTCTCCGACGAGCTCGTCCGTGTCTTCGGGATCCTCTTCGACCCCGAGTAGGGCCCATCGGAAGGACTGGTCGAGGACGCCGACCGAACCGGCTGCTACTGCGGCACGAAGGCGCGGATCGCGGCGTGGTCGCCCCCGAAGACCGCGTAGGTGAAGAGACCTGGACAGGGGCCGTCACCTTCGGCGTAGACGGGCCAGCCGTGGCTGTCCCGGCTGGAGTCGCTCTCGGTCAGCGGGGTCGGGTCGGCGAGCCCGTCCGGGGTGAGCACTCGCCGGTGGATCCGTGAGAGACGCTGCTCGCCCTGCTGCACGTAGACCAGCTCGAGGCCTTCGGGGCCGTAGCGGAGATCGGGCGAGCCCGAGTAGGCCTCGGGCATGCCGATGGGCTGCGCGAGATCCGGCCGCCCGTCGCCACCCACCTCGGCCCAGGCCAGGTGCACCCGGCGTGGGGAGCCCGCGGCGAGGGCCACGGCGTAGTGGCTGCCGTCGGTCGCGATGGTGGGCTCGCCGCCGCTGAAGGGCGCGAGGGTCACCCGGCGCACCTCGCTCCCGATCTCTGCGAGCATGGCCCGTCGGTCGCCCCAGACCACCGCGAACCCGCCGCCCGGCCGAGCGACCACGCTCTGGGCCGCGCTGCCGAGGGCGTACTGCTCCGAGAGGGCGATGGGGTCCTCGGCGAGCTGCCCGCTCTGGTCGAGCTGGGCGAAGTAGAGCCGCCGGTTCGCGCCGCCGGGCTCGGTGCCCTCGAGGGCGACGCCCCAGCGCCGGGTCTCCGGGTCCCAGGCGATGGCCGCGTGGTCGCCGTTCCAAGGGGCGGCGCCGGGAGCTACGGCGCGCTCGTGCCCGAGGGGCTCCCCATCGAGGTCGAGCCTCAAAAAGCGCGTCTCGATACCCACCAGCGTCGGCTGCGGACCGGTGGGCGTTCGCACCGGCGAGCCCCGCTGGGGCATGCCCGAGCGCGGACGCGGCGCTGGCTCACGCATCTCGGTGAGCGAGTGCTTGTAGACCAGGCCGAGGGTCCCGTCGCCGAGGGCGACCTGCACGCCACCGCGCGAGGCGTTCTCGGGCGTCTGTTCGAAGAGGCGCCGGGGCGCGTCGTCGAGTGGCTCCAGGTTCGGGCCGAGGCGCTGCACGTAGAGATGGAAATCGCGACCCTGGCTCTCACGCTCGTACCAGAGCTGCAGGTAGTGGTCGCCGGTCCAGACCAACCGGCCGATGCCCGGGTAGCCGCCAGCGTCCGGCAGCTCGTGGATACCGGGCGAGGGGCAGGTGCGTGGGCCGCCCTGCGCCGCGACGAGCGAGGGCATGGCGGAAGGCGCCGCGGCAGTGGGCGCGGGCCGCTCGGCGCCAGCATTCTCCACCGGAGGCGCCCCCTCTTCCGGCACGCCCGACGTGCAGGCGAAGGCGAAGAGGAGCGGAGCGAGGCGACGCACGAAAGCCATCATGGCCCATCGGACGGCCGATGGGCCCGATGGATCTCGTTCAGTCGCGGAGCTCGGCGAGGAGCGCGTCCACGCTGGCCTTGGCGTCCCCGAAGAGCATCCGCGTGTTGTCGTTGAAGAAGAGCGGGTTCTGCACGCCGGCGTAGCCCGAGCTCATGCCCCGCTTGAAGACCACTGCCCGCTTCGCCTGCCACGCCTCGATGACCGGCATGCCGTAGATGGGGCTCGATTCGTCGTCGAGGGCGGAGGGGTTGACGATGTCGTTGGCGCCGATGACCAGCACGACGTCGGTCTCGGGGAAGTCGTCGTTGATCTCGTCCATCTCGAGCACGATGTCGTAGGGCACCTCCGCCTCGGCGAGGAGCACGTTCATGTGCCCGGGCAGGCGGCCGGCGACCGGGTGGATCGCGAAGCGCACCTTCGCGCCCTTTGCTTGCAGCACCTCGACCAGGTCCTTCACGCCGTGCTGCGCGCGGGCGACCGCCATGCCGTAGCCCGGCACGATGACCACCGTCTCGGCGTTGGCGAGCTCGCCGCCGAGGGTCTCGGCGTTGGTCTCCACCACCTCGCCCTGGTCGACCGCTTCGCCGCCTCCGCCGCCATCGGCCGTGCCGAAGCCGCCGAAGACCACGTTGAGGATCGAGCGGTTCATCGCCCGGCACATGATGATCGAGAGGATCGCGCCGCTCGAGCCCACCAGCGCGCCGGTGACGATCAGCAGGTCGTTGGCGAGCATGAAGCCCGTCGCCGCCGCCGCCCAGCCGGAGTAGCTGTTGAGCATCGAGACCACGACCGGCATGTCCGCGCCGCCGATGGCCATCACCAGGTGCATGCCCAGGACGGCGGTGACGCCGCTCATGATGAGCATCCACATCAGCCCCTGCTGCGGATCGGTCGCCTCGATGAAGGGCACCGCCAGGCCGACGGTCGCGCCGACCATGGCCAGGTTGATGAGATGCCGCCCGGGCAGGAGCAGCGGCTTGCCGCTCATCGAGCCGCGGAGCTTGGCCCACGCGATGACCGAGCCGGTGAAGGTGATCGCGCCGACCGCGATGCCGATCCAGATCTCGATCAGGTGGATCGTGTGCTCGGTCGGTGTCGTCGCCTCCTGGATCGGGTTCAGGTAGGAGCTCATGCCCACCATCACCGCCGCCAAGCCGACGAAGGAGTGCAGCAGCGCGACCAGCTGAGGCATGCCGGTCATCTGCACGCGCAGCGCCAGGAACGCGCCGATGAGGCCGCCGGCGGCGATGGCGCCGGCGACGATGTCCCAGCGTTGCATCTCGGGATCGAGGGCCGTGGCCACGAAGGCCAGCGCCATGCCGAGGATGCCGTAGATGTTGCCGCGTCGAGCCGTCTCCTGCCGGGAGAGGCCGCCGAGGCTCAGGATGAAGAGCACCGCGGCGAGGAGGTACGCGACCGTCAGCGTGGTCTGGGGGATGACCGGCATGGCTCAGTCTCCCTTCCGGAACATGCGGAGCATGCGTTGGGTCACGAGGAAGCCTCCGAAGACGTTGATGGAGGCGAAGAAGAGCGCGACCGCGCCGATGATGGTGGCCATGTTCAGCCCGGGCTGTGCGCCCTGCAGCATGCCGCCGACCAGGATGATGCCGCTGATCGCGTTGGTGACGCTCATCAGCGGCGTGTGCAGCGCGGGCGTGACGTTCCAGATCACCTGCCAGCCGACGAAGCAGGCCAGGATGAACACCGTGAAGCGCTGCACGAACGCCTCGGGCGCCGTGAGCGCCACCAGCGTGAAGATGGCCAGCACCAGCGCGCCGCCGACCATGGCGCGCCAGTTCTTCGGCTCCGGCCGCTCGAGCGGCTTCTTGGGCTCGATGGTCTTGCGCGGCGGGTCCGGTGGGGCGGACGTCGGTTTGCGCTCCGGCGGCGGGAGGATGGCGCCCTCGTGCACCTGCAGCGCGCCGCGGACGATCTCGTTGCCCGTGTCGAGGGGTAGGCCGCCCTCGGTGGGCTCGCCCAGCTCCGCGAGCAGGTTGCGCACGTTGGCCGCGAAGAAGCGGCTCGAGGTCGTGGCCATCCGGCTCGAGAGATCGGTGTAGCCGATGATCTTCACCCCGCCGTGATCGACCACCTCGTCGGGCTTGCTGAGCGAGCAGTTGCCGCCCTGCTCGGCGGCGAGGTCGACCACCACCGAGCCCGGCTTCATCGCCTCGACCATGTCGTCCTCGATGAGGGTCGGGGCCTTCGCGCCCGGCACCAGGGCGGTGGTGACGATGACGTCGACCTCCTTGGCCTGCTGCCGGAAGAGCGCCATCTCGGCGGCGATGAACTCCGGGCTCATCACCTTCGCGTAGCCGCCCTCACCCTCGCCGGACTCCTCGAAGTCCAGCATCAGGAACTTCGCGCCCAGGCTCTCCACCTGCTCCTTGGTGGCGGGCCGCACGTCGAACGCCCGGACCTCCGCGCCCAGCGCCCGCGCCGCCGCGATCGCGGCCAGCCCGGCGACGCCGGCGCCGATCACCAGCACCTTCGCCGGCGGCTCGGTGCCCGCGGCGGTCACCTGTGCCCCGAGGAACCCCTCGTAGACCTGGCTCGCCTCGAGCACCGCCCGGTAGCCGGCGATGTTGGCCATCGACGAGAGCGCGTCCATCGACTGGGCGCGGGTGATGCGCGGCACCTTGTCGAGGGCGACCGCCTCGATCTTCTTGTCGACCAGCGCCTGCATCGTGGCTTCGTTGCGGGCGGGGAAGAGCGTCGAGACGAGCGCCGCGCCCTCGCGCATCTTGCCGACCTCCGCGGTCGTGGGCGGCCGGACCTTCACCACCAGATCGGCGGTCCAGACGCTCGCGCGCTCCCGGTAGGTCTCGCTCTGGCCCATCGTCGCGCCGGCTTCCTCGTAGGCCTCGTCCGGGAAGCCCGCGGCCGCGCCGGCTCCGGGCTCCACGTGGACCTCCCAGCCCAGCTTGATGAGGGCGGGCACGATGTGCGGCGTGACCGCCACCCGCCGCTCCCCGGGGTGGGTCTCCTTGGGCACGCCGAGCCGCGGGGCCCCGCTGGGGGCGGGCTTTTCGGCCTCCTCGGCCCCCGCATCGGGCTCGCTGGTCTCGGGCTCTTCGGGCGCTTCGCTCACGGCGCCGGAGCCTACCGCAAACGGCGAGGGCTGTGGGGGTGGGGTGTGTCCTTCATGGGTGCTGCGTTCCACGCGCACCACGACCTCATGCGAAGGGTGCCTCCATGCCGGCCCCCGCGCGACCGGGTCTTCCGTGGACGTTCGCCCACCCGCCCGCGTTCGGCGATCGCACGCCAGGGTGACGAGCGGAGCGCCTCCCGCTCCATCTTGAGATTTCATGAAAGGTCTTGACCGTCTCCGATCCGTGCCCCACCGTTGGGCCATGGGCGACATGGTCAAGTTCAGCTCCATGCTCGATGAGGCGGCGCTCGAAGAGCTGCGCAGCTACTCCAAGCAGAGCGGGCGGGCGATTGCGTCCATCCTCACCGAGGCCGTGGAGGAGTATCTCGAGCGGGTGCGCGTGCGCCCGGCCTTCCGCTCGGCCGTGGACGAGGTGCTCGACGACCACGATGAGCTGCTCGAGCGGCTGGCGCGCTGAGTGGAAGCGACCCTCTTCCCGACGCTGGAGGAGATCCTCTACCTCCACGAGAAGCTGCTCGAGCGTCACGGCGGAGCACCCGGCATCCGCGATCTCGGGCTGGTGGAGAGCGCCCTCGCTCGGCCGCGCTCCGGCTACTACGAGAGCCTCTCGGAACAGGCCGCGGCGCTCATGCAGAGCTTCGCCGGCAACCACGCGTTCGTGGACGGCAACAAGCGAGTCGCCTTCGCCACGGCGGCCGTCTTCCTGCGCCTCAACGGCTACCGGCTCGTGGTCGCCGCCGACACCGCGGAGCGTTTCCTGATCGACCGCGTCATCGTCGCGCACGCCGAGCTGGCGGAGATCGCGGGATGGATCGAACGGCATCTGGTCGCCCTCGGCGGCTGAAGGCTGGACCCAGGGAGCCGGTTCAGATCAGAAAGAGCCGGCCGAGCGGGCACTCTTCCAGCTCCACGTCGTCCCCGCGCCGGTAGCGCTCGAGCAGCTGCCGCGAGCGCTTCGCCAGCATCCGCCGCACCTCGCGCCGGGCGCCCTTCCGGCGCTCGATCTTCATGCCGTCGTAGGCCGTCGTCTGGTGCCGCATCCATGCGATCACCGCCGCCTCGGCGCGCCGGTCGACCGAGATGCGCTTGGTCCGCGCCACGGTTCCCGAGCCGACCGGCGTGGCGTGCGCGGTGATCGCTCCCGCGAGCTCGCCCGCCAGCGCCGCGTAACGGGGGGCGAAGTCCAGGAAGGTCAGCACCTCGCCGTGGAACTCCTTCACGTAGGCCTCGTGCTCCTTCGCCCGTCGGCGCCGGCTGGCTTCGAGCTTCTTCTGGTAGGCCGGGGTGGCCCGCTCGGCCTCGAGCTTGGCCTTCGCGCGCTCGATGTTCTCGGCGGGGGCGAGCACCCCGCGGCTGAAGGTGCGGCGGCCCTTCTTCTCCTTGATGGTCCAGCTCGGGCCGGCGGCCTTCACGCGGCGGGTCAGGCCGGCGTCGCCCGGTGGAAGCAGCGCCCAGCCGGCGGGGGGCGGGACCTCTTCGCCGCTCTCGAGCTTCACGTGGCCGCTCTTGCGGCCGGGGCTCACCGTTCGCTTCTCGTGCGCCATCGGCGCGGGTCTAGCACGAGGGCGCCTCAGCGCCGTTGCTCGAGCTCGAAGAACGCCGCGGCGGCCTGTGCGGTCCGCTCGGCGGCGACCTGCATCCGTTCGATGGTCACCGGGTGCGAGCTGCTCGCCTGGACTCGGGTCCGGAGGCGAATGACGTCGGTGGGGGTCTGGCCGACCGACCAGACGAGGTCGGTGAAGAGCTGGGAGTCGATGCGTCGGTGGACGCGATGGCGGCCGAGCTCCATCGCGCGAAAGCGCACGGTCACGCGCACTTCGTTCGGGCCGGGCGCCCCGCTCGCCGGCCGCACGCGGACGGGCAGCGCGACGGTCAGCTCGGCCAGGAAGCCGGTGGCCATGGCCTCCAGCACCTGCTCGAGCTCCGCCCGTTCCTGCGGGTCGAGGCCCGCGAGGTAGCTCTGCACCGGCAAGTCGCGGACGAGCAGGTCGTCGTAGTCGAAGGCGACGGTCACCGCTGTCGCATCGCGGAGCGCCGAGGGCGGGCCACTCTGCTGCACCGTGGTCCACTGCGGGCCGCAGGCGGCGAGCAGGAAGAGCAGGGCGAGCGGACGCATCCGCCCAATCCTGCGGCCAGCGCTCGCCAGAGCCAAGCTCCAATCGGGATCGGACGAGCGGGCTTTCCCCGCAGCGGCCGGCCGGCAGCGCGGAGCGGTGGAACGCGACGCCTCGTTTCGTACCATGGGCGCATGGCCAATGAGGTGGACGCCTACCTGGCGAAGCTCGAGCGGTGGCGCGAGGAGTGTGCGCGGCTTCGCGAGATCCTCGTCGACTGTGGGCTCGAGGAGTCGCTCAAGTGGCGCAAGCCCTGCTACGGGCACGAGGGCTCGAACGTCGCCATCCTCCAGCCCATGAAGCGCTTCGTCGCGCTGATGTTCTTCAAGGGGGCGCTGCTCGACGACCCGGAGGGCGTCCTCCAGGAGCAGGGGAAGAACACCCGCTCGGCCCGGCGGCTCTGTTTCACCGACGTGGCCGAGGTCGATGCGATGGAGGACACGCTCCGTGGGCTGGTCGCCAGCGCGGTCCACGTGGAGGAGGCCGGGCTCGAGCTCCCCGAGCGGCCGGCGCTCGAGCTGGTGCCGGAGCTGCGCGAACGCCTGGAGGCCGACCCGAAGCTCGCGGCGGCGTTCGAAGCGCTCACCCCGGGTCGGCAGCGTGGCTACAACCTCCACATCGGAGGCGCGAAGCAATCGGCCACGCGCGCGCGTCGCGTCGAAAAGCACGTGCCGCGGATCCTCGCGGGCAAGGGGCTGCACGACCGCTGAGCGCTCGGCACGGCCGAGCAAGGGCGCTCAGTCGGCCGCGAGGGGCGCGCCGTCGAAGCGCTCGAGCACCCGTGGGGACGGTCCGTCGAGGGACCAGACGCGTTCGCCGAGCTTCACGGCGACGTGCCCCTCGCCGTCCTCGACCACCCGGGCCTGGGGCACGAGCGCCGCGAGCAGCAGCGCCTTGGCCAGCGGGTCGGCGTGGCGGGTGAAGAAGGTGCGCGCGGGATCGCGGTCGGCGCCTGCGCCTTCGTCGGCGCGGGTGGGGATGGCGGCCACGAGCGCGAGCGCGGTGGTCTCGTAGTGCTCGCGGGCGCGCTCCTTCAGCAACTCGGCAAAGGGGGCCAGCGGCGAGTCCCCCGCGCGCCGTCGCGGCGAGTGCAGGATGGCGCGCTCGATGCCGGCGTCGAAGAAGACGTCGCCCGGGGCGATGGTGTCGCCTTCGGCGTCGTGCAGGGTGACCGGGCTCTCCCAGCGGTGCCGGGTCCAGAGCAGCTCGTCCGCGCGGCCGCTCCGACCGATCCACAGCCGCCCGAGGTCGCCCCGCTGCCCTTCGCCGGGCGTGTAGCCACGGGTGGCCGCGCGACGGCGCTCCTTCTCACGGTCGAGCAGGGCGTCGAGCCAGCGGAGCACGTCGCGCGCGCGCCACTCGCCCTGCCGGGATCGCGGGCGCGGGTCCCACGCGGCCCGGAACTGCTCCAGCGCGTCCAGGCGCAGGCGCTCGAGCGCGAGGCGCGCCACGGAGAAGACGCTGCGCAGCGCCTCCCGGTCCACGGTCGCCGCGAAGCCGCCGCCGCCGGGGATCCGGTCGAAGAAGGCGAGGTGCCAGGCACCCTCGAGCTCGAGCATGGCCACGTCGGCCAGGCCCTCGCTGCCGCGAAGGGCGGTGCGTAGGCCGAAGCGGCAGGCGGTCATGAGGGTGGCCGCGGCTTCCTCGTCGAAGGGGGTGTGCACGAAGCAGCCATCGGTGGCGTAGCGACCCTCGGCGGGGATCTCGAAGCGGCGCTCGTCTCGCAGCTCCAGGCCGCCATAGCGGCGCACGCCGGTGGCCCGCTCGGTGAGCTGCACGCGGCGCAGACCCACGCGGGTGGGGCGGCCGCCGAGCGAGCGCTCCTCAAGGGCGCTCACGATCGAAGCGGCGCTCGGGTCGTCGAGGGTGATGCCGCCTTCGACGACGCTGTCGCTCGCGTCGGGCGCCGCGTGGTCGAGCACGAGGCGCCGGTCGGTGGCGACCTCGTCGCGGAGCACGACGAAGGTGCCCAGCCGATGGCGGAGCAGGCTTCCCGGCGGGTGCCTCACCGAGGCCACGGCGGCGTCCACGCGGGCGAGCACGGTCGCGGTGCCTTCGTCGACGAGCTGCACCCGCGCGTCCACGTCGCCGACGCAGCGCGGGTCGATGGGCTCGCCGAGCGGCTGCTCGCGGGCGGTCTGCAGCACTTCACGGACCACGGGCGCGTCGCGCTTGGGGTCGAAGAGGTGGTGGGTGCGGGTCCGGATCTGACCGGTCCGCTCGAGGCGCTCCAGGATGGCGTCGCCGAGGTCGCCGCCGAGCCGCCGGCGCAAGGCTTCGCGCTCGTGGGCGCGGCCCAGCGCCCGCTCGAGGTGGCGCTGCCGGAGCACGCNNCGCGTGGGTCGTCGGTGTGGCGCTCGCCGCGGGGCACGGCGAGGCGCTCGCGTCGTCGGTGGCCGTCGCCGGCGCGGCGCGCGTGCCAGCGCAGGCCGGCGCGCTCGCAGGCTTCGGCCAGGGCGGCGGCGCTCGGCGCCGATCCGTCCGGGGCGCGTAGGTCGGTGCGGCGGAGCACCAGACGAGCGGCGCGCCCGGCGCTCGAGCGCTCGGCGAAGGGGCGCAGCGGCGCGGCCAGCAGGTGGCGGGCCCAGCCGACCCGCCCTTCGGTGGCGGGCTCGCCCTCGGGCTGCGGGTCGGGGCCGTCGATGGCGAGCAGGAGCGTCGGGAAGCCGCGCTCCTCCATGAGCGCGCGGCGCGTCTCGTCCAGCGCCCAGAGCCGGCGCATCATCAGGTGCAGGTGCATCTCGGCGATGCCCACCTGATCGTCCACGTCGTCGGCGACCACCAGCGCCAACCGGTCCAGGAAGGGCTCGGCGCGGGCGTCGGCGAGCACGGACGCATCCAGCCGGTCGATGTCGGTCACCACCACCGTCGGGATCTCACCGCCGAGCAGCATGGTGCCCAGAGCGTCACCGGCCTCGACCACGCTCACGCTCCAGCGGGCGGGCGAGCGCTGGATGGCGTCGCGGAAACGCTCGGTCCAGCCGCGCACGTCCGCCTCCTCCGGGAGCACCACCAGCGTGCTGCCGCCGCGGTCCATGGCGACGTGCACCGCCGCGAGCATGGCCACGGTGCTGCGGCCGGAGCGCTCGGCGGCGCTCAGGAGCGCATGCGGCGCCTCGCGGGTCTGAGCCCGGACCGGCGAGCGGGCGACCTCTTCCTGCAGGGTCGGGGTGGCGCCTTCGCCGCGACCGCCCTCGACCCGCCAGGCCTGAACCAAGTGCTCGAGCACGGGGGCCTGGTGGGCGTAGAGCTGGTCCTGGCCGGTGAGGCTGCGGAGCACCTCCTTCACCATCGGGCCGAGCCCTTCGGGCGGCGCGACTCGGTGCCCGGCGGCGGCGTCCTGGGGCGCGCCGAGGGAGCGGCTGTGACCGCTGGCCTCCAGCGCGGCGGTCGCGGCGTCATCGGGCGCCCGGCCGGCGAGGGCGGTGGTGAGCTTCCCGAGGAGGGTGGTGGCGACCACCTCTTCCTCCTCGCTCTCCTCCTCTTCTTCCTCGTCCTCCTCTTCCTCGTCTTCGAGGGGGCGGCCGGGGAGCAGCAGATGCAGCGTCCACACCAGCAGGAGCAGCCCGCCCAGGATCCACGTGCCCGGCGCCGGGTGGCCGACGGCGAGCGCGAGGTCGCCGAGGGCGGCGTCGAGCATGGCGACGGCGCCGCTGCTCGCTTCGCCGAGCGCGCGCTCCACGTCCACGCCGCCCATCTCTTCGGCGATGCCGCCGCAGCTCGGCACCGGCTCGTGCTGCTGACCGACCGCCATCAGGCCGCCGGCGGTCAGGTGTAGCGGCACCAGGATGAGCAGCAGCCGCGAGGACCAGCGCTTGAAGCGGTCGTCCGCGCGGCGGGCGGTGGTGGCGCCGACCCACCAGCGGGGCAGGTCCGCGTCGGGGGTGTCGTAGCGCACGTCGACGCCGATGGTCCGCACCGACGAGGGCCAGCGCACCAGGATGAAGCGGATGACGACCACCAGCGTCGGCCAGAAGGCGGCGTGGAGCATGACCGCGAGGGTGGGGTGGTCCTCGAGGGGCATGAGCGCCGCGCCCCAGGAGCGGCCCAGGATCACGCTCTCGAAGTAGCCCACCTTGGCCCAGGCGTCGGCGGAGAGACCGGGGGGCGCCGGCCCCAAGTCGTGGGAGAGGAGCGGGTCCACCAGCCGCGCGAGCACGTAGAGCCCGATGGCGATCAGGGTGGCCATCAGCCAGGGCGGTCCGGGCGCGGGGCTGCCCTTCGGGCGCAATGCCGCGATGCGTCGCCCAATCGTCGCCAGCAGGGTGGCGATGGCGCCGACGGACGCGATCAGCCCGACCATCCCGGTCGCGCCGAGCTCGGCGGCCAGCTGGGCGAGGGCGCAGACGAGCTGCTCCTTCATGCGTCGCCCTCGCCGGTGGGCCCGTCCATGGTCTCCACCTCGAAGCGCAGCACCTCGGGCTCGGGGGCGATGTCGGGGACCGGCGGCAGCTCGGGGAGCACGGCGGCCGGGTGCAGGTCGGCGAGGGCCACCACGTAGTAGGCGCGGTCGCGTTCCCCGCCGCGGTGGATGGGGATGCGCGCGCGGCCCGCGGCGTCGCCTTCGAGGCGCCGGCGCACGGCCTCGTACGCTTCGCCGGGCACGACGCACTCGCCGTTGGCGATCGCGGTGATGTCGGTCGGGTCCAGGTGCCGCGCGAAGCGCAGCGCGACGCCCAGGCAGCGGGCCTGCCGGCGCACGAAGGTGGCGATGGCTTCGGCCGCTTCGTCGGCGGAGCCGCTGACGCCGAAGGGATCCCACTCGGCGATGGGCGTCGCGTGCGGGCGGCAGGCGGCCACCAGGGCCTCGGCGTCGGCGAAGGGCACGTCCCGGCGCCACTCGCGACGCCAGTGGTGGGTGCGCACCAGCGTCTTCAGCACGTCGGCCATGCGGGTGGCGCGTTGGTCCGCGGGAAGCGCGCGGCGGATGGCTTCGGCGCCGACCTCGCCGACCAGCGGTTCCACCAGCGCGCTGCGGTGGCCGGCCGGTCCACCGGAGAGCAGCTCGCTCAGGTCCTCGCGGACCACGCCACCCTCGTCGTAGCGGCGCACGCCCAGGCGGCGGAGCTCGTCCAGGAAGCGGCTGCGCGCGTGGCGGAGCGCGCGGTCGACCAGCGCGAGCCGCTGCCGGTCGCGTGCGATGGCGTCGGCGATGGCGAGCAGCGCCTCGACCCGCGCGACCCGGCGGGCGAGGCGCAGCCGCGAGGCGTAGTAGTCCAGCACCGATCCCCGCAGCCCGCGCACGGTCTGGTCCAGCGCCTTCCAGGTCGCGCGGAAGGTGTCCCGCACCTCCAGGAACGCGCGCCGGTAGCGCGGGACCAGGATGAGGATGGCGAGCAGGAGCCCGATGGCGGTCGCCGTGATCGGTGCCCGCTCGGTGAGCCAGGGCAGGAGCCACTGCGGCGGGGAGCTGACCTTGGTGAGCGCCCGGAGCAGCGGCGGCGCGAAGCTCGCCCAGGCGGCGACGAAGAGCGTGCCGAAGACGAGCATGCGCCCCAGATCGGGCTTGGCGCGCGCGGCGTCGAGGAAGGCGGCGTGCGCTTCGCGGAGCTCGTCGAAGCTCGGCGCCGGGGGTGGCTCGACCTCGTCGCGGGCGCGCACCGCGTCCTCGAGGCGCTCGGCGACGTCGCGTTCGAGGACCTCGAGGATCACGTCCGCCTCCCGGAAGGCCTCCGGCCGCGGCGGGTCGAAGAGCACGTGGTCGATCTTCGCGCGGATGGCGCTCAGCAGCTCGTCGCGCACCGCTTCCACCGCGCGGCGTTCGCGGCCGACCAGGTCGTCGAAGCGGCGGCGCTGCATGAGCCGCCAGGCGGACTCGACCTCGCGCATGCGCTCGAGGGACCAGCCCACCGGCGGCTCGGCCGGCGGCTGCGGCGCGTCCGAGGCGGCGTCGCCGGTGTCCGGGCCGTAGGCGTCGCGGAGCATCTCGCCCGCGGCGTGCCAGGGCGGCTCCGGGTCGGGCTCGTAGGGATCGACATAGCGGTCGATCAGGGTGCGCACGTCGGCGGCGGCGGTGTCGGGCGCGTCGAGCTTGGCGAGCTCCACCTCTTCGAGGGCGTCGAGGCGCGCGTCGTCCAGCGGGATGCGCTCGGCGTCGAGGATGGCGCCGGTCAGCTCCAGCGCCACGCGACACTCGGCGTAGCGGGCCAGTGCCCGGCGGGGGAGCTCGGCGACGGCGCAGACGAAGGTGGCCAGCGGCTCGTCGGGGCGGCGGCCGTAGAGCAGGCCGCGGGCGTCGGGGAGGGCGTCGAGCGAACGGATCAGGAAGGTGGCGAAGTTGCGGACGCAGGCCTCCTGCTCGGCGTCGCCCAGCACGCTGAGCTCGGCGACGTCCTCCAGCAGGTAGAGCTGCGGCACGGCGCGCTCTTCCGGGGGCGAGGCGGTGACCCCGTCGCTCAGGCCGCGTAGCGCGTCGAGGACCGCGTCGCGCTCCTCGGCGTCGAGCGAGTGAGCGTGCGGGAGGCAGAGGAGCGGCAGCACCAGGAGCGCGCGCTCGTCGTGCTTGCGGTGCCGGCGGAAGAGGGGCTCGTAGCGGGCCAGCAGCTCGGCGCCGATGCGCGGGATGAGCTCGGGCAACGCCTCGCGGACGGCGGGCTCGGCGAGGTGGCCGAGCACCAGCACGTGCAGCCGGGTGGGGCCGTCGCGGCCGGGCACGTCGCGGTGGAGGATGAGCCGCGCGTGGTCCAGCAACACCCGGGCGCGCTTGGACACCCGCGCGGGCACCTCGGCCGCCACGCGCTTCGCGCTCGCGCCGTGGAGCTCGGCGGTGACCAGCTCGAGACCCACGTCGCGGACCTCGTCGGCCAGCTCGATGGGGTCGATGACTTCGCCCGGGAGCCGCAGCGCGGAGGCGGTCTCCTCCGCCAGCCGGCGGGCGATGCGCGCGCCGAACGAGCCGATGCCGACGACGATCGTCGGCTGCAGTGGGTCCCCCCGCTCGGGAGGGCGACGGCCATCGCCGTCGCCTGCATCGCGCTCGTCCATCCCGGCGGGCGGTCAGCTCTGGGCCAGCAGGTCGTCGATGAGGGCGGCCGAACGGCGCAGCGCGAAGTAGCGCTTCTCCTCGGCGGCGTCGCGGTCGTCCTTCAGCTCGAGCTTCACCGCCTCGCTCTTCCAGGTCTTTCCAGCGGCCTGCAGCGCGGCCTTGGCGTCGCTGCTCTCGGTCGCCTTGCGGGCGGCGTCGACCAACGGGGAGACGGCGGTGTCGTAGATGGCCGGCTTGCTGTCCTCGGTGGCGAGCATGGCCGCGGCGGCCTCGAGCGGGTCGATGCCGAGCGGCAGCTTCGCGTCGTCGCCGAGGGAGAGCGCGAAGCCCTCGTCGCCGTAGACCACGGTGCCGTCGTTCTGGCCGAGCACCAGCGCGGCGATGGCCAGCCGGGTCCGCTCCCGGGCGGCGAGCATCTGGTTGCGAGCCTCGGTCGGGTCGAGATCGCTCAGCTCCTCCCAGTGGTGGTCGATGTGCAGCGGCCAGGCCTTGTCCTTGCCCTCTTCCATCTGCTGGAAGCGGCGGTAGGCGTGCTTCATCTCCTCGTTCAGGTGGGGGAAGGCGAAGAGGGGCACGCCGAGGATCGAGTGGTAGATGACCAGCCGCTCGGGGTCGGGCCAGCCGCGGAGCACCTCGGCGCCGCGGCCTTCGGTGGCGTCCTGCAGGAGCTGGCCGATGAGGCCCTTCTCGACGGTCTCGTGGAGGCCGAGCAGGAGCATGTCCGCGTGCTTGAGGGTGCTCTTGGCTTCCGGGCTGTAGCGGGTGAGCGGCTCGGCCTTGCCGAGGGTGGCGTCGAGCTTTCGGCGGGCGTAGCGGCGGAGCTGCTCGTCATCGCGGAGTGCGCTCGGCAAGAGCGGCGCCTCGTCCTTCAGGGCCTCGGTCGGGTCGGTGTCCGGCCTGCCGCCCTGCAGGGCGTAGTAGCGCGCCTCGAGCAGGAGCGCGTCGTCCATGCGCAGCCCCGCGCGCTCGTACTCGTCGTCGCTCTCGGGGTCGCCGAGGATGGTCTTGCTCAGGAAGGTCTCGGCCACGCCGACGAGCGCGTTCTCGACGTCGGTGACCATCTCGCGGGCGGTGCGCTCGATGGGCCGGCCCTTGGCGTCCCGCTTGGGGCGCATGGCGTCGCGGACGGCGGCGAGCACGGCCTTGGGGTCGCCGATCTCCGGTCGGCTCTGCACCTGGTCGGCGTAGTACCAGGACCAGAAGCGGGTGCGGCTGGTCGGGTGCTGGAGCACCTCGACGTCGAGCAGGTAGTCGTTGCTCTGGCTGCCCACGAGGCCGCCGTCGTACTCGAAGCGGCGGGCCTTCTCCTCGAGCTCGTCGGCCAGCCGGCTCGCCGAGGACTCCACGTTGCGGAAGCTGGCGCGCATGCGGTCGGCGGTGCGGCCGAGGGCGGAGAGGATCTCGTGCATCGCCTGCTGGACGATCAGCGCGCGCTGCTTGTCCACGTTCGCGTTGAAGCTGGCGACCGTGCGATCGCGGGCCTGCTCGAAGTCGGTGTCCTTGCGGGTGATGAGCTTGTCCCAGCCCCCGTAGGTCTTCTTGATCTCGGCGGCGTGGGCGTCCATCTCGCTGCGGAAGCGGGAGTCGCGGCCGAGGTCCGCTTCCTTGCGGAGGCGGGCGATGCGCTCGGCGCGCTCGTCGATGGTGCCACCGGCGAGCATGCCGCTTTCGCGGCGGAAGCTGGTGAGCACGTAGCGCTGCTCGTAGGGGTCGAGCTCCGGGGCGCCGCTCGGGCCGGCCTCGGCCAGGAACTCGGCCCACCAGTCGCCGAGCTCGAGGCGCTTGAGGTGGGTCGCCGTGCGGGCCTCGACCTGGGCGCGGCACTCGGCGACCTCACGACCGAGGCCGCTGACGGTGGCCGCCGGGGTCCACTGGTCGTCGAGGATGCGGTCGGCGCTGATCTCGCGGATCTTGGCGGTCAGGCCCTTGAGCTCGTCCTCGATGGACTGCAGCTGGTTCTGCAGGGCGGTGGCCGCGGTGTCCTTCACCTTGAGCAGCCGCTTCCAGACGCCGCCCTCCCGGTCCTCTTCGGCGAGCAGGTCCATCTTCTGCTGGAAGCTCGCGTCGAGGCGCTCGGCCTGGGCCTCGGGGCTCAGCGAGGCGAGCTCGTCGGGGTCGACCAGGAACGCGCGGAAGCGCTCGCGCTGGGCGTCGCTCACCAGGTTCGGGTCGTCCATGAGCAGGTAGCGGCGGACGGCCGTCGCGGCGTAACGGCGCGCGCAGTAGGTCAGCAGGTCCTGCCGCGGGAGCAGCAGGAGGCTGGCGCCGAGGGTGCCGTAGAAGGCGGTGTAGCCGTCCTCGCCGAGCTCGGGCGGGAAGAGGGCGCGGCTCTCTTTGGTGTAGTTGTCGTAGTCCGCCTGCTGCTCGCCGAGGATGGGGCTGAAGATCTGGACGTAGGTGGCGTCCGCGAGCGCCTCCCCGACGTCGCCGACGCTGAAGCGGCCGGGTCGGTCGACCAGGTAGAGCACGTCGTAGGGCCGGCGGGTGACGGTCTTCTTGGACTTGTCCCGTGGGTCGTAGTGGAAGGTGAGCTCGTTGGGCGGCGCCTGGGCGTCGAGCTTCATCAGGTGCTCGGCTTCCTTGAGCGCGGCGTAGCCGTTGGCGAGGGTGCCCTCGCGGTTCATGCCGACCTTCTCCTCGAAGGCGTCGGGGAGGATGGCGAAGCCGAAGAGGCGCGCGCGGTCGTCGCCGATGATGTCGCGCAGCAGGTAGCTGAGCGGCAGGAAGGCGCCGCTGCCGGTGCCGCCGGCGACCGAGAAGTAGACGAAGACCTGAAGCGGCGCGCCGTGCTTGCGCATGCCGTGGCTGTGGTGCTGCAGGCCCTGCACCACGTCCTGGAGCTTCTGGGTCACGTCGCCGACCTCGGCGGCCCGGAAGAAGCCCAGGCGGCTCTCGATGCGGATCTGCCCGGCGCCGGCGCCGGACTCCTCGCGGAAGCGGTACCAGGGGTGGACCCACTGGGTGAAGTACTCGTCCTCGGCGGCGAAGGCCTCGCCGCGGCGGAGCTTGGTGTACTCGACCTTGTCGAAGTCGCTGATGCCGATGGTGACCTCGACGCCCCCGTTCGGCAGCCCCCGCAGATGCGCGAGATCCGCCTCGTTGGTGTCGATGGCCACGAAGCGCACCAGATCGCGGTACTTCGCGTCCCACTCCGGCGTCCCGCGCAGCCGCTCGGCCACCCGAGCGATGGCCCGTCCCCCCGACCCGCCGAGCCCCACGAAGAGGGTCGGCGTGACCTCACCAGGCATGATCTCGATCGTCATGGCCCGTTGGTACTAAAGGCCCGCAGCCTTGGGAAGGACTGGTCTGCTTCTGACGGCGACGCGGTGGTGACCGCTCGCCGGGAGGGACGGAACGTCGCTTGCTCACTCACCTCTCCGTGCAACGGCATCACTGGGGTCTGATCGGTTTCTTGGTTGGGATGGCCGCGATCATCGGCTGCGACGGCTGCCGCGATTCCCCAAGCGATGGCGAGGTGGACGCCGGTGACGGGCGGGCCGACGCCGAGGCGCCCTCGGACGGTGGCGGAGGCGCCACCGACGCGCGGACTGCCGCGGATGGCGGCGGCACCGATGGCAGCGCTGCCATCGATGGCGGTGGGGCCTTCCCTCCACTGCCCGAGCCGCTCGCTGCGCTCCCGCCCCACCAGGCCGCGGAGCACGACCGATTCCAGACCCGAGACTCCTGCAACACCTGCCACGCCACCGACGGAACGGCGCTCGTCGACGCGAGCGGCCGCGACGTATCCCCGTCGAACCTGTGGCGCTCCTCGATGATGGCCTTCGCGGGGAGGGACCCGTACTTCCTGGCCGCCTTCAGCCACGAGATCGAGTCGCACCCCGCGGCCACCGAGGTCATCGAGGCCACCTGCACGCGCTGTCACGCGCCGGCGGCGAACGAAGCGCTCCGGCCGCTCGGGGATCACCCGACCTTCGACGAGCTCACCGCCGCGGTCGAGCCGGTCGATCACCTCGGCCGGGACGGGGTGACCTGCACCGCCTGTCATCAGCTCGATCCCGAGAACCTCGGGCTCCCGGAGAGCTTCTCCGGGGGCTGGGTCGTGGGCGACTCGCGCCGCATCTACGGGCCGCACGCGGCGCCCTTCGAGAACAACATGCGCACGAGCACCGGCTACACGCCCGTGCACTCGAGCCACATGCGCGAGAGCCGACAGTGCGCCTCCTGCCACACCCTCTTCACCAACGCCCTCGACGGCGGTGGGACCCCGGTCGGGCCCGACTTCCCCGAGCAGACGCCCTACCTCGAGTGGCAGAACTCGGACTACCGGAACGAGGACGGCGACATCGGACCGCGCGCGGCCACCTGCCAGAGCTGCCACGTCCCCACCCTCGACGAGGACGGCGCCCCGATCGTCACCCCGATCAGCACCCGTCCGGGTTGGCTCGAGCCCCGCACGCCCATCGGCCGCCACGTCTTCGTGGGCGCCAACGCCTACATGCTCGAGCTCATCGCCGACCAGCGAGCGTGGATCGGGACTCCGGTCCCCGAGTCCGAGATCCGCGGCCGCGCCGCGCTCACCCGCGCCAACCTGCGCACGGCGGCCGACGTCTCGCTCGCCACGCGGGTCGAGGGCGACGAGCTGGTGGTCGACGTCACGGTCGTGAACCGCACGGGACACAAGCTCCCGACCGGCTACCCCTCACGGCGAGCCTGGCTCCACATCGAGCTCCTGGACGGCGCCGGCGAGGTGCTCTGGGCTTCCGGCCGCACCGACGCGAACGGCGCGCTGGTGGACGAAGAGGGCCGGCGGCTGGACCCGGTGAGCCACCTGCTGCCGCACCGGGACGCCATCGCCGCCCAGGACCAGGTGCAGGTCTACGAATCCGTGATGGCCGACGCCGCGGGGGCTCCCACGAGCATCCTGCTCTCGGCGACCGCGTACCTGAAGGACGACCGGATCCTGCCCTACGGCTGGGAGCCCGACCACGCCGCCGCCGAGTGGACCGCGCCGGCGGGCACCGATGGCGACGACGACTTCGTGCCCGGCAGCGACCGGGTCACCTACCGGTTGCCTCGCGCGGGCGGGGTCCGCGTGCGGGCCCGACTCCTCTACCAATCGGTGCCGCCGGCGGCGGTCGAGGGGCTGCGTGATCACCCCACGCCGGCGACGGCCCGCCTGGTGGACATGACCGGGGCCCGCGCGCCGGTGCCCCAGGTCCTGGCGGAGGTGGAAGCGGCGCTCTGAGCCCAGAGCCACGGACGCATTTCGCCGCCCTGGGGGAGGCTCCGCAGCGCTCCGCGTATGAGAGGGTATGTCCCCCCGGTTCCGCACCCGGCCCCTGGTAGCAACGCTCCTCCTCGGCTTCGCGTTCGCCCCGTTGCCGGTCTGGGCGCTCGTGGACCTGGCGCCATGGGAACGGGTGGTCGTGGACGTGGCTGCCCATCTGCGTCGCGTCGACGCCGGTACGGAATCCCGCCATACCCGACGGGTCGCCACCACCTACGGGTGGGGCTGCGGGTCGGACTTTCCACCCTTCGTGGACGCGCGAACACCGACCCAGGCCGAGCACGATGACCAGCTCCTGACGATCGACCCGACCAGCCCGTCGCCCCCACCGACGGGCACCCGCTACGCGATCTTCGAGCTCGAGGGCCAGTACACCGGGCGCGCCACGATCGAGGGCCAGAGCTGCGCCCGCCGTGTTCCTCGCTTTCGAGTGGAACGCTGGTGCTACGTCGGAGCGCCAGACTCGTGTCGTGCGCTGCGAGCCCAGTTGGCCGCGAACGGCGACGAAGAGGTGCTGCTCCGTGTGCAGGCAGACTGCGCGCCCGACCCGAGCTGGCCCCGCTGCGATCGCTGAGATGCGTCCGGGAGCTCGTCGTCGCCACCTCGACGGCGAATCGGCCTCCCCGATGGAGCCCTCACCGATAGACTGGGCGAATCATGGCTGCCGTCCCATCCCAACAGAACCAGCCGCAACAGCAGATCCTGGTCGAGACGAAGTTCTTCGACATCTCCCTGGAGCGATCGGCCGGCCTCCTGAAGGAGGCCATCGAGCACGCGATCGGCGTCACGCTCGACGAATTGGCGAGCGGGATGTGGGTCGGCCGCAAGGAGCTCGAGGGCGGCCACTTTCAGGACTACACGGTTCGGGCGCTTCCCACCGACGACGGGACCTCCGTCGAGGTGATGATCGAGGACCGCTGGGCTCCGGGGAAGGTCGCCCTGAACGGAACGCTCATGATGATCGCCTCGATGTTCATCGTCCCGATCTTCTTCATCGTGGCGCGCATCTCGGAGATGCAGCGCAAGCTCGCCAGGGAACGAATGCTCCAGATGCACCGCATCTGGACGGAAGTGACCTCGACGGTCGGCGCGCCGAAGCGCGCGGGCTATCGCGACCGCCCCCAGCGCGTCCGCACCCGCGCCCCCGAGCTCGAGGAGCCGGAAGAAGTCGAAGTGGTCGGCGAGCCGGCGAAGGCCACGAGCGCCGTCGACTGAGCCGAGCAGCGAAGGGGGTCAGGGGAATCGAGGGGCGCCGCCGCACCGCTGACCACTACCCGCGCGGCCGCGGGCCGGCTCGGGGTATGCTGGCGTGGTGCTCCGCCCCTTCGCCTCTCCCTTCGCCGCCATCGTCGCGGCCGTCGCCGCCCTGGCCGTGAGCTGCACCGAGCCGGTCGCGGTTCGGCGCGACCCGGTGGTCTACGGTGAGGATGGCCGCACCGAGGTCTACGCCCACGCCAACGCGGACCTGCGCGCGGTGGCCGAGACCGCGGTCGCGATGAAGGTCGACCGGGGCTACGTCGACGACACCGACCCGGCCGACGTGGTCATCGACTACTCGCGCACCCTCGGCGAGGCAAAGGACCTCTGCGCAGGGGAGCGCTTCGCCGACCAGATCGAGCCGGGGACGTGCTCCGGAACGTTGATCGACGACCGGTACCTGTTCACCGCCGGCCACTGCATGGACGCGCCGGACGACTGCGCGGATGACGTCTGGGTCTTCGGCTTCCGCTACGTCGCCGACGGAACGCTGGCGACGCTGAGCGAAGACGACGTCTACGGGTGCTCCCGGGTCCTCGCCTACCACGACGACGGAGACGTCGATCACGCGATCGTGGAGCTCGACCGGCCGGTCGTCGGCCACGTCCCCGCGACGACGCGGGTCGAGGTGACCGGGCTCGAGCTGGGCACGCCGCTCGCGCTGATCGGGCACCCGAACGGGATCCCGATGAAGATCGACGATGGTGGTGAGGTGACCTGGTCGAGCGCGGACGCGACCTTCCTGAACGCGACGCTCGACGCGTTCAACGGCAACTCCGGCTCCGGCGTCTTCGACCACACGGGCCAGCTCGTCGCCCTGCTCCGCGGTGGCATGGACGACTACGTCGACGCCGGTGGATGCTCGGTGGTCAACGTCATCGACCCCCCGCCCGTCGACGATGGCGAGCAGCTGACCTACCTGGCCCCCGCGCTGGAAGCGTTCTGCGCCGAGCCCGGAGTCGACTCGGAGCTCTGCGCTTGCGATGGCCCCTGTGTTCCCGTGCTGCCGGGAGACCGATGCGAGGAGGCCGAGGTCATCGAGGCCGTCTCGCAGGTGCTCGACGGCGACATGAGCCTCTTTGCGCCGGACACCGCGGGCAGCTGTGGTGGCTATGGACGCGACCGCGCCTGGACCTTCACCACCGACCGGGAGCTGCGCTTCAGCGCGCGCAGCAGGGGGTACGACACCGTGCTCTACCTCCGTGACGGCTGCGACGGGACCGAGCTCGAGTGCAACGACGACGTCGCTCGCTCCGACCGCGGCTCCCTGATCGAGAGGACGCTCGCACCGGGCACCTACGTGCTCTTCCTCGACGCCTACGACCTGGACGTGGGGACCTTCAGCCTGACCCTGACCTTCGCCGAGCCCGAGCCGGACGCGGGCCCGCCCATGGTGGCCGATGCGGGTCCGCCGGCGCCACGCGACGCCGGGTCCGAGCCACCCGACGCGGGCGACGTCACCACCAGCGGCGGCGGCGGCTGCGGCTGCCGCGCCACCGGACCCGCCGATGCGCCAGTGCCGCTCGCCCTCGCCACCCTGTGGCTCATCCGCCGAAGGCGGCGAACCACGTCCCCCTAGCCACCCGCGAACGCGGACCGCGAACCCGGGGGCTGGGGGATGGGGTGCTTTGCTGGGCTGGATGTACTAGAACGTGTTTCAGTCATGCCCGATGCCTCCAGCCTGATTCGTGAAGAGAGCCTTCGACAAGAGCGACGGGAGGCGAGCTATCCCGAGCCCTATCCGACCGGGTGGTACGTGGTCGCGCGGACCTCGGAGCTCGACAAGCGTGCAAAGAAGGGCAAGCCGATGGCGGCGGAGCTGCTGGGGCAGCGGGTCACGATCTTCCGCGACGAGGACGGTCGGGCGCGCGTGCTCGATGGCTACTGCCCGCACCTCGGCGCGGATCTGAGCGGCGGGAAGGTCTGCGCGGGGAAGCTCGAGTGCCCCTTCCACCAGTGGCGTTTCGCCGGCGACGGTCAGCTGGCGGAGGTGCCCTATCTGAAGGAGGGGCGGACGCTGCCCTCGATCAACGCGGGCGCCCGTCCGGTGCTCGAGCAGGATGGGCTGGTGATGCTCTGGCACGGCACCGACGAGCCCGACTACTCGATCCCGCGCGTCCCCGCCGAGATGGCCCACCGCGGCGATCACGACGCCGGCGTGGTGAAGATGCACCTGCAGGAGTTCGCCGAGAACTCGGTGGACTTCGCCCACTTCGCGCCGCTCCACGGCCAGATGCGCCTGCCCTGGCTCGGCTGGCCCATCCCCGGGCTGACCATCGCCCACGAGGCGGACTGGGTACCCGACGAAGACCAGCCGTGGATCGCCCGCTTCCACGATCAGGCGGTCCTGCGCTTCCGGGGCAAGACCCTCGAGAAGACGGCGGCGAAGGCGACCATCACCTTCCACGGCCCCGGCAGCGTGGTGCACTTCCGTTTCGAGATTCCCGATCTCGGTACCATCGTGATGATCCAGACCCACACGCCGCTGGCGCCGCTGGCGCTGCGGACGCGTTTCCGCTGGTTCGCCGATCGGTCGATCCCCCGGCTGCTGGTCAGCTACGTCGTCGGAAACTGGGTCAGCCAGTGGCGTGAGGACATCGACATCTGGGAGAACAAGATCTTCCGCGAGCGCCCGCAGCTCGTCCGCGACGACGGTCCGGTGCACAAGCTCCGCAAGTGGTACCAACAGTTCCGCCGCTGAGCTCCAGGGCGCGGCCGAGGGCCGGAAGCGGCAGAAGGGCCACTCGCCTGGCGCTCGTGCATGGGAGTGAGCCAAGCTGGAGAGGTGGCGGCGCGAATTCTCGCACTCACGGCATGCCTCTTCGCCTCCGCCGCGCAGGCGCAGCCCGCAGCGGAGATCGACCTCTACGTGCGTGCGGGGTGTCCCCACTGCGAGCGCGCCGAAGCGTTCATGGACGAGCTCGACGACCGGGCCGACCTCGAGCTGCGTGTCCACCGAATCCTGGAGAATCCGCAGGCGCTCGAGGAGCTGCGACGGCTGACGCAGGAGCTCGGGTACGAGCGGATCGGCGTACCGGTGCCGGTGATCGTGGTGCGGACGCTCGCGGCGCCCGAGCCGCAGGTGTGGGTCGGCTTCGACGACGCCTCGACGACCGGGGCACAGATCGAGTCTTGGATCACCGGCGCGCGCGCAGGGGAGGACGGCGGCTCGACCGTCGACCGCGTGCACCTGCCTTTGCTGGGCGAGACGCGCCCCGACGAGCTCGGCCTCCCGCTCTTCACGATCGTCGTCGGCCTCCTCGATGGGTTCAACCCGTGTGCGATGTGGGTTTTGCTCTTCCTCCTCTCGCTGCTCGTGCACGTGAAGAGTCGAGCGCGCATGGCGCTCATCGCCGGCACCTTCGTCGTCGTCAGTGGCGCCGTCTACTTCGCGTTCATGGCCGCGTGGCTGAGCCTCTTCATGCTCATCGGCGCGTCGCGTTGGGTGCAGGTAGGACTCGGGCTGGTCGCGCTGGGCATCGGCGCGATTCACGTCAAAGACTTCTTCGCCTTCGGCAAGGGCCCCTCGCTCAGCATCCCCGAGTCCGCGAAGCCCGGCATCTACGCCAAGGTTCGCCGCATCATCCACGCCGAGAATCTGCCCGCCGCGCTGGCTCTGGTGGTCAGCCTCGCCGTGGGCGTCAACCTGGTCGAGCTGCTCTGCACGGCCGGTCTCCCCGCGGTGTACACGCAGGTCTTGGCCGCCCACGACGTATCGACCGGCGAGCGGTACCTCTACCTCGCGCTCTACAACCTCGCCTACATGGCCGACGACACCGTGATGGTGATCATCGGCATCGTCACGCTGAGCCGGACGAAGCTGCAGGAGCGCGGAGGCCGCGTGCTGAAGCTCGTCAGCGGAGCCGTGATGCTCGTGCTCGGTCTGCTCCTGCTGGTCGCGCCCGAGCTCCTGCAATGGGGCTGACCCCGCGCGTCCCGGGGCACACCCAATGCGCTCATTCGCGTTGCGGCCGTTCGGCGCCCAGGCCACGGTAGCCGGCTCCCATGACCGAGACAGCCCCCCTATCCGCCGCGCCTTGCGGCCTCGAGACCGCGCTCGCCGCGAAGGGTTTCGAACACCTCATGCCCATTCAGGCCGCCGTCCTCGCCCCCGAGACGGAAGGCCGCGATCTGCGCATCACCTCCCAGACCGGCTCCGGCAAGACCGTGGCCGTCGGCCTGGCGGTCGCCGAGGACGTCCAGGCCGCCGCCGAGGGCTGGAAGCGGAAGAAGGGCTCCAAGGGCAAGCGCGCCGCGCAGCCGGCGGTGGTCTTCATCGCTCCGACCCGGGAGCTCGCGCAGCAGCTGGGCCGGGAGCTCGAGTGGCTCTTCCGGCCCATCGGGGGGCGGGTCACCGTCGTGACCGGCGGCACCTCGGTCATGGGGGAGCGCCGCGAGCTCGCCGGGCTGCCGACGGTCGTGGTGGGCACGCCCGGTCGGCTGCGCGACCACCTCGAGAAGAAGGCCATCGATCTCTCGCTGATGACCTCGCTGGTCCTCGACGAGGCCGACGAGATGCTCGACATGGGCTTCGAGGAGGACCTCGACGCCATCCTCGCCTTCGCCACCGGCGACCACCGGACCCACCTGGTGAGCGCGACCTTCACCGGTCACGCGCTGCGTTTGGCCAACCGGGTGCAGCCGAACCCGCTCGGCGTCGAGGGCACGCCCCTCGGCGAGGCGAACACGGACATCGAGCACCGCTGCATTCAGCTGCCGCGCAAGGAGCGGCTCAACGCGATCGTGAACCTGCTGCTGCACGATCCGGACGAGAAGACGTTGATCTTCGTGCGCACGCGCGTGGACACGACCCAGCTCTCGGCGAAGCTCGCCGAGCTCGGCTTCACCGTGCTGCCGCTCAGCGGCGAGATGAGCCAGCGCGAGCGCAACTCGGCCTTCCGCAAGTTCAAGAGCGGCGTGATCCAGGTGCTCGTCGCCACCGATGTCGCGGCGCGCGGCCTCGACGTGCAGGACATCGGCCGGGTGATCCACGCGGACCTGCCGGACAACGGCGAGGTGCTCACCCACCGCAGCGGCCGGACCGGTCGCGCCGGCCGGAGCGGCCAGTCGATCATGCTGGTCGGCCTGCGCGAGAAGCGGAAGGCGGAGCGCATGCTCCGCGACGCCGGAGTGCGGGCGCGCTTCGTCCAGCCGCCGACGCCCGAGCAGATCCTCGAGGTCGCCGACGACCGGATGGTCCAGCGACTCCTCGCGGACGACAGAGAGCCGACCCGGCGCGCCGCCGCGCTGGCGCAGAAGCTCCTGCACGGCTGCGAGAGCCCGACGGAGCTGGTGGCTCGGCTCCTCGACCGCCTGGACTACGCGGGCCCGACCGAGCCGCGCGAGGTGCAGCTGCGCAGCGCCAAGAGCCGCAAGAAGGACCGGGACGACAAGCGCGTGCAGAAGCACGAGGGCGACTTCGTCCGCTTCCAGGTCAGCTGGGGTGGCGAAGCCGGGGCCGATCCCGGCCGACTCCTCGCCATGGTCTGCCGTCGGGGCGACGTCACCAAGGCGCAGGTCGGCGCCATCCGCGTCGGTCCCCGCTCCTCGAGCGTGGAGATCGCCGACAGCGCCGCCGCGGCCTTCGAGCGGGCCGTGCGCCGACCGGACACCGGTCGCGACGCCCACGTGAAGTTCCGTCGCTGGAAGGACGGTGGTCCCGACAAGAGCAGCGACGAGAAGAAGGGCTTCAAGGGCAAGAAGGCCAAGGGCAAGGGCCCGAAGTCCAAGAGCAAGGGCCCGAAGTCCAAGGGCAAGGGCAAGAAGTCCAAGGGCAAGGGCAAGAAGAAGAAGAAGGGCTGAGCCCTCCCCCTCGGGGTGCCCCTTCGGTCTCGCTCCCTCGACCGCTGTGGGCTCTCACGAGCAGCCCGTGCGCGACTGTGGTACTTCCGCTTTCCCGGCCCGAGCGCCGGTGAGTGAGGCTGCCATGAGCGAATGGAACATCGAGATCGAGCGCTGCCCCGAGGATCNNCCACCGACGGCTCGTCCCTGGGCTTCGGGAAGCTCTTCACCGACCACTACTTCGAGGCGCGCTTCCACCGCGACCGCGGGTGGGGTGAGGCCCGCATCCGCCCGCGGGGCGCTCTCGGTCTCGACCCGGCGGCCATGTGCCTGCACTACGGCCTCGAGGTCTTCGAGGGGCTCAAGGCCTACCGTTCGAAGGAAGACACCATCCACCTCTTCCGCTGGCGGAAGAACGCGGAGCGCATGCAGCGCAGCGCCGAGCGGCTGGTGATGGAGCCGGTACCCATCGATCTCTTCGGCGCCGGGGTGAAGGCGCTGGTCGAGCTGGAGAAGGACTGGGTCCCCTCCGCCGACGGCTGCTCGCTCTACATCCGACCCACCTTGGTCGCGAGCGACCCCTTCCTCGGCGTTCGCCCGGCCGACGAGTTCCTCTTCTACGTGCTCTGCTCGCCGGTCGGCGCCTACTATGCCTCCGGCTTCAAGCCGACGCGCATCCTCGTCGAGGAGGAGGACATCCGCGCCGCCGAAGGTGGTCTCGGCGAAGCCAAGACCGGTGCCAACTATGCCGCGTCGCTCCGCGCGCAGCGCCGCGCCCAGAAGGCCGGCTACACGCAGGTGCTCTGGCTCGACGCCAAGGAGCACCGCTACTGCGAAGAGGTCGGCACCTCGAACATCTTCTTCAAGATCGACGGCAAGGTCATCACGCCTCCCCTGGGCGGCACCATCCTCCCCGGCGTCACGCGCGACAGCGTGATCCAGCTGCTGAAGCACTGGAAGGTGCCGGTCAGCGAGGAGCGCATCACGATCGACGACGTGGTCGCTGCCGCCGAGAAGGGCACCCTCGAAGAGGCCTTCGGCACCGGCACCGCCGCGGTGATCTCCCCGGTGGGGGTCTTCGGCTACCGGGGCAAGGACATCCAGGTCGCCGACGGATCGGTCGGTGAGCTCAGCCAGAAACTCTACGACGCCCTGACCGGTATCCAGTACCAGCGAGACCCCGACCACTTCGAGTGGTGCGAGAAGGTCTGCTGACCCCATCCTCCTCCTTTGGGGTCCGTTGGCCTCACCCCAGATGGGTGAGGCGCGATAAAAGCGGTGCACATTTCCGAGCAGCCCGCTAGACTTCGCGCGGGACGGTATCTTGGAGGTATTCATGAAGTGGTGGAAGCTCGGGTTGGTCCTCGCGCTCGCGGGACTGGTGGCTTGTGACCCCGGCGGCGACGGCGACGGTCCCGACCGTGGTGACTCTGGGCCCCAGCCAGATGGCGGTCCGGTGGCGGGGACTTGCTCCGCAGACGCGGACGGCGACGGTATCGACGACTCCTTCGAAGGGACCGAAGACACGGACGGCGACGGCATCCCCAACTTCCAGGACGACGACTCCGACGGGGACGACATCCTCGACGAGGTCGAGCGCGGCAACCCCGGTTGCCTGACGCCCGCCGACAGCGATGGCGACGGCACCTACGACTTCCTGGACCTGGACAGCGACGGCAACGGCATCAGCGACTCCGACGAGTGGACCGCCGACCGCGACGCCGACGGCATCCCCGACTTCCAGGACGACGACAACGACGGCGACCGCATCCCCGACTCCATCGAGCTCGGCGACGACCCGTCGGCGCCCATCGACTACGACGGCGACGGCCTGCCCGACTATCTCGACCCGGACAGCGACGACGACACCATCGGCGACGCCGAGGAGTCGACGGCGGACACCGACGGCGACGGAACGCCGGACCGCCACGACCTCGACAGCGACGAGGACTCGATCAGCGACGCCGACGAGGCGGGCGACACCGACCTGGACACCTTCGCCGTCGACACCGACGGCGATGGCATCGCCGACTTCCGGGATCCGGACAGCGACGCCGACGGCATCGGCGACCGGGCGGAGGCGATGAACGGCACCGACCCGACCAACCCGGACTCGGACGGCGACGGGGCCAGCGATCTGGTCGAGACGAGCGCGGGCACCGACCCGAACGACGGCGGCGACAACCCGCAGGCCAACGGCGACTTCGTCTTCGTGATGCCCTTCGAGGACACCCCGACGCCCGAGCGGGACACGCTCGACTTCGCGACCAACATCCGGAACGCGGACGTCTACTTCCTGATGGACACCACCGGGTCGATGGGCAGCTCGATCTCGTCGCTCCAGACGGCGATTCGCGACGACCTGATCCCGGGCATCCGGGCGGAGATTCCCAACACGTTCTTCGGCATCGGGGAGTTCCGGGACTACTACACCTCGAGCTACGGCAGCTCCGGTGACCAGCCCTACACCAACTTCCAGGACATCACCGGCGACATCTCCGCTGCCCAGAGCGCGACCAGCAGCTATACGCCGCGCGGAGGCTACGACGGGGCGGAGGCCCACGGGCAGGCCTTCTATGCCGTTGCGACCGGCGGGGGGCTGCCCTCGCCGAGCAACACCCGTCCGCGGACCGATTGTCCGGCCGGCACCCACGGCTGGCCGTGCTTCCGCGACGACGCCGTGTCGATCGTCATCATGATCACCGACATCTACTGGCACAACGGCCCGGGCAACGCCTACCCCTACACCGCCATCAGCGGCGAGCCGCAGTACGCCGACGTGGTGGCCGCGGCCATCGACAACAACGTGAAGATGATCGGCATCGGTCAGGGCACCGGTGGCATCGCCCACATGGAGCAGTTCTGCCGGGACATCGGCTCGGTCGACATGTCGGGCAACCCCTTCGTCCAGACCTACTCGGGCTCCATCACCGGCGCGGTGGTGAACCAGGTGCGGGCGCTGGCGAGCCAGACGCCGCTGGACATCTCGACCACCTTCACCGACGACGGCTCGGACGCGGTGGACACCGCGGTCGCGTTCCTCGAGCGCATCGAGGCCAACGAGGCCGGCGACGCCGCTCGTGGCTGCGTCGCGCGCAGCGGCACGGACGTCGACGCCGACGGGTTCCCGGACATCTTCGAGGACGTGCTGCCCGGCAACCGGGTCTGCTTCGACGTCATCGTGCACGAGAACACGACCGTCGAGCCGACCACCGAGCCGCAGCTCTTCCGGGCCACGGTCGAGGTCCTCGGCGACGGCTTCACGCCCCTCGACGAGCGCGACGTCTTCTTCCTCGTCCCGCCCGAGGTCGAGATCATGGTCCCGATCTGACGGGTACACCCACCCACGAAACGCGCCGCTCGCTCACCGCGAGCGGCGTTTTTCGTTGGGGACGACAGGCCCCGATCGGGGTCCGTTGTCCCCAGCCAGGTGGCCACCAAAGACGCCTGCGGACCCCAATCCGCGCCGGAATTGCACGAAAAGTAGGTGCATGACCACATTGTGAGCGGTGGCATCTATCGTGCATAGTGTTCCCACCGAGGAAAGGATCCCCGAACTCCATGAACCACTTCGCTCGCATCAGTTGCCTTCTCGCCCTCGCCGTCGGCTGCGCCGCACCGACCTCGAACGACGCGCCGCTCCCCAATGGGGTGGGCGTGACCATCGACGAGCCCCTCGTGCTCGCCGAGGACGTCCGAGTCCCGAGTGACGACCGGAACCTGCTGGGCGTGGAGCTCGAGGCCGACGGCCGGCTCCGCTTCCGCTACGCGACCGCCCCCGAGATCGACTTCCAGGTCGGCGAGGTGATCGTCGGCAACGAAGGGCGCGGCTACCAGGGCCGGGTCCTCGACATCGCCATGGACGGCAACGACCGGCTGGTGACCTTCGAGCCGGTCGGCCTCGACGAGGTGCTCGAAGAGGGTGCCTTCACCCTTCGCGCGACCCCCGAAGAGACGGAGATCGTCCCGGTCGCCGACGGCGTCGGCAGCACGTCGAGCCCGCTCCTCGGCACCTTCGACCTCGTGCCCACCGAGATCCTCGACGGCGCGGGCACCTGCGAGGGCGTCGGCTACGGCCAGATTCAGTTCCGCCACAACCTGCAGACCCGCGGGCTGGACACCGAGGTCACCTTCGACCGCTCCGGCTTCTCCATCAACCGCGCCGGCGTGACCATCCGCGGCGGGGCCACCCTGACCCTCGAGGTCGAGACCAACGGCGCCGTCGACACCCAGTGCGCCCTCGACGTCATCGACGCCCTGAACCGGGCCGGCGTCGGCATCCGCCCGGTCGAGTGGAACAAGAGCTTCCGCATCGCCGGCATCCTGCCCGTCTCGCTCTCCTTCCGCTTGACCCCGCAACTGCTCACCGAGGCCAACGTCTTCGTCGAGCCGACCACCATGACCGCCGCGGTCCAGGTGAGCGCCGATCTGACCGCCGGCGTGATGTACACGAGCGGCTCGGGCATCGACCTGACCACCTCCCTCGATCGAGACCTCGGCTTCGACCTCGACCTCGAGGAGGGCGGCAGCGCGCGGGCCAACGCCGACCTGCACGCCGGCCTCTACATGCGCCTCGACATCAACCTCCTGCAGCTGCCCCAGGCCGGCGCCGAGCTGGACGCCAGCGCGAGCTTCGCCACCGACGCTGCCGGCTGCAGCTACTCCTGGGACGCCGCCGCCCGCGGTGACGTCTGGCTCCGCGGCCCCGTCGGCGTGGACCTCGGCTTCTTCTCGCGCACCTTCACCGAGCTGAACGAGCGCGTCGGGTTCGCCGAGAGCGCCAGCGGCGGCGACAACGTGGACCTGCCCTACTGCTCCGCCGACATGTGCACGACCGACGCCGACTGCGTCGGCATCGGCGAGACCTGCCAGGACGGCGTCTGCGTCGAGGACATGACCTGCGATTGCGCCACCGGCGAGATCTGCAGCGGTGGCCTCTGCGTGCCCGAGCCGAGCAGCGCCGCCACCTGCAACGACTGCACGGTCCAGCCGGGCTGGGGCTGGTGCCTGGCGACCGACACCTGCCTGCCGGAAGCCATGGCGGCCGACTGCGAGGGCGACTTCGCCACCAGCCGCTCCGCCTGCATCCCCTGCGACGGCTACACCAACTGCAACGACTGCGCGGGCGACGGCTTCTGCGGCTGGGACTCCAGCACGGGAACCTGCGTGAACGACGAGCTCTACCGCGACTCGATCCCGCCCGAGAGCTACATCTCCACCCCCAGCTGGTGCAGCTGAGCTCGATCCCCGTTATCCTGCGCGCCACGGAGACTCCATGAACACGCTGAACCGAACCTATGTCGCCCTCGCCACCCGCCTCGACGCGCTGCGGCGCGACCAGGCCGGCCTCAGCACCGTGGAGTACATCATCATCCTGATCCTCATCGCGGTGGTGGCGATTGCCCTGTGGCAGACCTTCGGTGAGGCGGTCGGGTTCCGAGTCCGGGAGAGCACGACGTCGATCAACGGCATGCCCTCCTCGGGCGGCGGCGGCTCCTAGTCCCCGCCAACGTGCGTCGCGGCCGCGGCCCCTCCTCGGGTCCGCGGCCGTCACGCGTCCACCCCCCCTGTTCGCGGTTTGCTCCGTCCGGGGGTCGGACCCGGTCGCGCCCATGGGGCACGCCGTGAGCTGTTGGATTCCCACCTGGCTTCGGGTCCCGACCACACGGTGCGTACCCCGAAGACTCGCTGTCGACGCTGAGAGCGCCCGATTACGTCCTTGGTGGGTCGAACGGCCGCTAGCGAACGCACCAATGCGCCGCTTGGGCCATCCGAGCGGCGCATTGCGCGAAGCGTCTGTCACCGCTTGGGTGGGTCGGCGCCTCGTTTCTTCGGAGGTCGGCCTCGTCGAGCGTCACGTCGCACGATGATGCGGCGGGGAGGTACCCGCCAGTTCCTTCGCGGCTCGCTTCGGTGGACGGTTTCGGCCTCCGGCTGATCGTCACGGTCGAGCGTCTCCTCCGGGTCCGGCTCACGGTAGTTGAGCTCGTCGTGTGCGACGACCTGGTCTGCCTCGTGGACCCAGGCGGATCGAACTTCCTCGAGCATCTCGTTCCGTTCGCCTACCGTCGGCGCTGGGCCGTTCTCCAGGTCTTCGAGTACCTCGTGGAGCAGCGGTCCTGGCTGCGTGAGGAGCGCTTCGGGGTCGGGCTCGGCGACCTTCGCCCTATGGAAGACTCGCATCCCGTAGGTGCCGTGCGGGAACTCCACGTCACGCCCCTCGAGTCGCTCCAAGCGGCACGCTTCGTGGGTCTTCCGGAAGGTGGTGGTCTCGATGCAGGCCCGCATGTGCCTGTCCCTGCCGAGCAGGCCGCGCGCTCCGATGCGGAAGGTGGGGATGCGTTGGCCTGGCTTCTCCGCCGGGGTACGTGGCTCGTCGGAGGGATGCAGCCGCCGGAGCTTTTGGGCGCCGAGGGGCGGTCGGCCTCTCTGGGCCCGGCGTATCTCCCGAAGGGCGTCCCGGCTCAGCTGACGAAGGTGATAGATGAGCGCGTCGAGGTCGCCGCCAAAGGCATGCGTCAGCCACGGCGGCGACTCGTAGGTCAGCAGCAGCTCACTCGGGCGGCTGCGCTCGAAGAAGACGGGTGGTCGCTTCTTCACGATGCCTTCGCCCTTCCAGAGCCCCCAGTCGAAGGGCTGGCCTGGCATGTGTTCGGGCCGTGCGACGAGCCCCGCCGAAGGCGGGTTCAGATAGTCATGGATGAGGTGGGCTGCCTGCGCCGCGGGGTCGACCAGCCGAAGGTAGTGCGGGTCTCGACCGTCCCAGAGATTCTGGGGCGGTTCGTACCGTTCGTGCTCGAGCAGCGTCTTGATGGCACAGCTCACGTCTCGATGGAGCTGCTGGGCGAAGGCGGGCAAGTTGCCCTGCCGCGGCGTCACGTCCGTGTGGTGGTGATTCGGCATTCGCACGCTGAGGTGCAGCGCTACGTCGTGGACCCGCGCCGCGTCCGCCAGCGCGTAGAACCAGATGTCGTCCACCATCGGGTGCCACGGCGCGAGGAATGCCTTTCGGAACGACGTCCGCCGACAGATCGACGTGGTCGCTCCCCGGACGATGATGCGCGGCGGAGACATCGGGCTCCGCTGTTTCAGGAGCCGTGCCGGGGCTAATGGATGGAGAATTGCGGGGCTTTTGGGGTGGTTCGCCGGCGGGTGGCGCGCCAAGGGGTGGCGGCCGCCACCCAAGGGTTCACAGACATTCCCGCCTCCCGGAGGGGTTGGTCGAGGGGCGCGGTCAGGGGCGGACTTCGAGGTAGACCTCGTCGCCGCGGCGGAGGGTGATCCGCGAGGCGACCGGGTAGGTGCCCTTGGTCATCGGCTGCCAGCCCTCGGACTCGGTGAAGCGCTCCACGGCCTCGTCGCGGTCGACCACCAGCGTTGCGCCGCCGCCGCCGGTGGCCACCAGGCGCGCGTCGTCGGGCATGCGCTTGAGCGAGGGGAGGGGGGCGCGGGGCCCGCCGAGGTGCAGGGCCGCATCGCGGCGGAAGCCGCGCTTGGTCTCCACGAAGCGGCGGAAGGGGCGGTGGCCGTCGTCCCCGTCCTTGGTGTCGATGAGTGCGTCGTGGCTCTCCGCGTAGACGAGGATCGCGCCCTCGCGGAAGCGGCTGGGGCTGACGAAGCCGCGGATGACCCAGATGATCAGCAGCACCACCAACACGCCGAGGACCCAGCGGAGGATCTTCTGCCCAGGGCAGGTCCACCAGCCGGGGTCCTGCACGGTGACTGTCATCGGCACCTCGAGGACCGAGCCCTCGGCCTCGAGGCGCAGCACGCCGTCGTAGTCCCCCGCGTCGCAACACTCGTGGGCCCGATCGCCGATGCGCACCTGGGCCAGGCCGTCGCCTTCGCGGGGCGAGAGCTCGGCGTCCTCCGCGGAGAGCTCGAGGCGCTCGGCGTCCAGCACCGGGGTGATCGACACCTGCATCGGACGCGGTGGCGCGGGCACCGACTCGAGCTCGCTCCCCTCGCTCCCGCCCATCAGGCTGAGCTCGAGGGTGTGCGCCTTCGGGTACTTCAGCGTCGCCCGGATCGGTAGATGGTGCGGAAGGAGCGGTCCCTCCTGCACGGGATCGATGACCAGGTCGGCGTCCAGCGTCTGCTCGCCGCTCTCGTGGCCCACCGAGAGCGCCTGGCAGAAGGGAGTCGCCCGCAGATCCACCTCGAGCCGGAGCTGGTCCTGCAGCTCGATCTCCTCGGCGTCCGGCTCGCAGCGCAGGCACTCGCTCGCGTCGCCGCCGTGGACGACGCAGCGCACCCGCGCCCGGGAGCCGGCGGGGAAGGAGCCGTGGAGCACCAGCGCGGTTCGCTCCGGGTGGGCGACCGGCCGCTCGCCGAGGTCCAGCCGGTGCACGGGGGTCGCGGGATCGTCCGCCAGGGTCACCCGGTGGATGCCGAAGGCGACCGAGCTCGCCCCGCGCACGGTCTCGACCGGGAAGGCGAGGGCGCCTCCGCTCGCCCGGATGGTCCGCTCGTGGCGGCCCTCCGGCAGCTGGCCCAGCTGGGCGTGGAAGATGCCGTCGGTGCCCGGCTGCATGGTGGCGGCGTCGGCGCAGCCGCCGGCCTCATCGCCGTCGCCGTCGCCGCAGACGGCCATGGAGAAGTCGAAGCTCCGGCCGGGCACGATGGTCTGCTCGGTGTCGCCGACCAGGCGCGCCCAGGCGCAGGCGGGGTGGCCGGCGCGGATGGAGATCTCGTGGTCCCAGGGGAGGGCGGGGGCGTCGCCGCAGGGGGCGACGATCGCCTGGACCTTCAGCTTCCCGTAGGTCGGGATCACCAGCACCTCGGCGCCCGCCGTCGGGCTGCGGACGGCGACCGGCTCCGGCGTCGGCTCGAAGGTGGCGGTGCGCAGCGACCAGCCGAAGAGGGAGCGAAAGGTCGGTCCACCGGTGAGCTCCACCCCGTCGGTCCGCTGTAGGGCCAGCGGCGTGGACCCCTCTTCGCTGACCGCGAGCGCGCGGATCGAGCGCGCGCCGGCGAAGGTCCGCTCGAGGCCGACCCGGCCGCCCTCGTCGTAGCGCAGGCCGCGGCTGAAGCTGAGCACCTCGGCGAAGGCACGCAGCAGCGCCCGCGCGTCGAAGGCGACCTCGGCGTCGCCTTCCCAACCGGTGGCCTCGGCGTAGGAGACCAGCTGCCGGCTCGGTCGCCCCGCGCCGCGGCGCACCAGGAGCACGAAGCGGAAGCGCTCGTCCTGGTAGGAGCGCAGGCCGCCGAGCCAACGCGCCGCCGGATCGAGGCTCCCATTGCAGGCGCCGTCGGTGAGCAAGAGCAGCGTCTGCGGCGCCCCCGCGGAGGCGACGTCGTTGAGGATGGCGCGCGCCCGGTCGAGGGCCTGGCCGCAGGGCGTCTGTCCGTCGAAGGCGGCGAGGCGGGCGAAGGTCTGGTCGGTGAGCGCGCGTCCGCCCTCGTCGCCGTCCCGACCTTCGAGCAGCTGGCTCGGGGAGCGGAAGCGGGGGCCGTTGACCGCGCCGCTCGCCAGCTCGTTGAGGCCGACGAGCATCACCTGGTCCGACTCGTCGAGGGCGGCGGTGAGCGCGGCTCCGGCCATCACCACCAGCCGGTCGGGATCGCTGCGCTCCATCGAGCCGGAGTCGTCCAGGATCACCAGGTACTGGCCGTAGGACTGGGCTCCCGCCGAGCTGGCGCCGATCCAGGCGGCCATCCCGACGAGCACCGCCGCCCACGTGCCCCCGGCTGCCTTTCGCTGCGTCACAGCGCGAGCCTCCCCCATGGGCCGCGCTGGCCGCAAGGTTCCATCGATCCCGGGCCACCCCGTTTTCAGCGAGCCGAATTCGTCCTAGAGTCCGCCCGCGATGGATCTCACCTTCACCGAGCAAGACGAAGCCTTCCGCAAGGAAGTGCGCGAATTCGTCGATTCCGCCATGCCCGCGGCCATGAAAGAGAAGGCGGCGAGCTACAGCCACTTCTCGATGCCGGAGGTCATGGAGTGGCACAAGATCCTGGCCGAGAAGGGCTGGGTCGCCCCCCACTGGCCGGAGGAAGTCGGCGGGCCCGGCTGGGGCGCCACCCAGCGCTTCATCTTCTCCGAGGAGATGGAGCTCTCCGGCGCGCCGCCGCTGAGTCCCTTCGGGCTGGTGATGGTCGGGCCGCTGATCATCCACTTCGGCACCGACGCCCAGAAGGAGCGCTTCCTGCCGAAGATCCTCTCCGGCGAGGAGGTCTGGTGCCAGGGCTACTCCGAGCCGGGCGCCGGCTCGGACCTGGCCTCGCTGCGCACCCGCGCGGAGGACGAGGGCGACCACTTCGTGGTCAACGGCCAGAAGACCTGGACCACCTACGCCCAGTACGCCGACTGGATCTTCTGCCTGGTGCGCACCAGCACCGAGGGGAAGAAGCAGGAGGGCATCTCCTTCCTGCTCATCGACATGAAGAGCGAGGGCGTCGAGGTGAAGCCGATGCAGACCCTCGGTCACACCCCGGCTTTCTGCGACACCTTCTTCGATAACGTGAAGGTGCCCAAGGAGAACCTACTGGGGCCGCTGAACGGCGGCTGGAACCTGGCCAAGGCGCTCCTCGGCCACGAGCGGACCCTGGTCGCCGCCGTCGGTCAGTGTCGCCGCAACCTGCGCCTCGCCCGGACCATCGCCGAGCAGACCAAGGGCGCGGACGGCAAAGCGCTCATCGAGGACCCGCGCTGGGCCGACCGCCTCGCGCGCCTCGAGCTGCGGCTTCGGGCCCACCAGATGACGAACTATCGGGCGCTGGCCGAGCAGCAGAAGGGCAAGCACCCGGGGCCGGAGAGCTCGATCCTCAAGCTGGTCGGCAGCGAGCTGGTGCAGCAGATCGACGAGCTCTGCATGGAGCTCATGGGCCACGATTCGCTGAGCTGGTTCAACGCCGACGGCGTGGTGCCGCCCTTCGAGCACTGGGTCCCGTCGATGTTCTGCTACGACCGGGCCACCACGATTTACGCGGGATCGAACGAGATCCAGAAGAACATCATCGCGAAGCTCATCCTCGGGCTTCCGAAGAAGTAAGGCAGGCGACGACATGGATTTCGATCTCAGCGAAGACCAGCAGATGCTCGCCAAGACCGTGCGGGACTACGCCCGCAAGGAGTCGACGGTGGAGCGCTTCCGCAAGCTCCGGGACGCCGATGGCCTGGGCTACACCAAGGAGGCCTGGGCCCAGATGGGCGAGCTCGGCTGGCTCTCGGTGCCCTTTCCGGAGAGCGTCGGTGGCTTCGGCGGGAGCTTCCTCGACTGCGGCCTCGTGCTCGAGGAGCTCGGCAAGACCCTGGTCCCCGAGCCCTACCTGGCGAGCGTCGTGCTCGCGGGCCGGGCGCTGCTCCGCGCCGGTGACGCCGAGCAGCATGCGAAGTACCTGACGCCGATGATCGAGGGGCAGACGTCACTCGCGCTCGCCTACGCCGAGCGCGGTCACCGCTTCGACCCGAGGCGCGCGGATATGAAGGCCACCGAAGAGGGCGGCACCTGGAAGCTCACCGGCGAGAAGATCTTCGTGCTCAACGGCCACGGTGCCGACCACCTCATCGTCAGCGCGATGGTCGGGGACGAGCTCGCTCTCTTCGTCGTCGAGGGCGACGCCGAGGGACTGGAGCGCGAGACCATCCGGCTCATCGATGGCCACCGCGGCGCGCGGCTCCGCTTCGAGAGCACGCCGGCGGCCTGCCGGCTCACCGGCGCCGACGCGGCGGAGGTGATGGAGCGAGCCATGGACGATGGCGCGGCCGCGGCCGCCGCCGAGGGGCTGGGTGTCTTGCAGACCATGCTCTGGACCACGGTCGAGTACCTGAAGACCCGCGAGCAGTTCGGCGTCAAGATCGGCACCTTCCAGGCGCTGCAGCACCGCGCGGTCGACATGTTCGTCGAGGTGGAGCTGATGCGCTCGGTCGCCACCGAGGCGATGATCCGCGCCGACGAGGACGGGCCCGAGCGGATCACCGCCATCGCCGCCGCCAAGCACCAGCTCGGCGTGGGGGGCGCCTTGGTCTCCCGGCAGGCCATTCAGCTGCATGGCGGCATCGGCGTGACCGACGAGGCGGACATCGGTCTCTTCTTCAAGCGCCACCACGCCCTGATGACCCTCTTCGGCGACGTGGACCATCACGTGCGCCGCTACGTGGCGACGAGCGCCGCCTGAGCGTGCCCCCCATCGTCCGCGCCAGCGCGGCCGACGCGGACGCGTTGACGGAGGTGCTCGCGGGCGCCTTCGCCAGCGATCCCTTCGTCAGCTGGTTGGTCGGCGGGGACCCGGCGCGGGTCCGCCGCTACGTGCGGCTGGTGCTCGAGAAGCTGACGCTGCCCCACGGAACGGTGTGGATGAGCGCGGACCGGAAGTCGGTCGCCTGCTGGGCGCCGCCCGGGGCGTGGGAGCTCGGCCTGGCCGAGCAGCTGCGCCTCCTGCCGGGTCTGGTGCGAGCACTGGGATGGAAGCGGCTCATGCCCGCCGCCCGAGCCAGCGCGCGCATCGAGCAGGACCGGCCGCCGCGCTACTGGTACCTGGCGCTGGTGGCCACGGCCCCCGAAGCGCGTGGCCGCGGGCTGGCGACCGCGGTGCTCGAGCCGGCGCTGGAGCTGGCCACGCGGGACGCGCCGGCCCTGCTGGAGACGAGCAACGAGCGGAACCTCGGTTTCTACCGGAAGCTCGGCTTCGAGGTCACGCGGGAGCTACCGGCGGCCGAGGGCGCGCCGCCGGTGTGGACGATGCGAAAGGGCTGAGCCCGCGTCGCGCCAGCGCGTCAGGTGCAGCCGCAGGCCCAGGAGCCGTCGCCCGCACTGTCGATGCAGTCACAGTTGCTGCCGCCCCCACAACTGCCGCAGGGTCCGCTTCCGCCATTGGCGCAGTCGTCGCCGCCCCGGTCGCAGGTTCCGGCGTTGCAGGTGCCATCAGTCGTGCAGCTGATGCCATCGTCGCAGGTGGCCCCGTCGTTGGCGTTGGCGTCGCAGGTGCCGCCGTTGCACTCGCTCGCGCACGGGCCGCTGCCCGCGCAGACGGTGCCGTCGTTCGCGTTCATGTCGCAGCTGCCGCCGCTGCACTCGCCGGCGCAAGCACCGCTGCCGCTGCAGGTGTTGCCGTCGGTGTCGAACACGCAGGCCTCGGTTCGCATGGAGGGGACCTGCTCACAGGTCCCGGCCGCGCACACCGTGCCGTAGCTGGTCACGACCCGGGTGCCCGCCTCGTCGCAGGTGCCGGGGTTGGTCTGCTCGCAGGGTCCGGGATCATCAGCCATCGGCGTGCCACAGCCCGTCATCCCGTCGGTGTCTCGGGTGCAGGCCTGCATGCGCATCTCCGGGGTACCGTCACAGCTCCCGCCGGCGCAGGAATAGGTGGTGACGGTCCGCCGCTGGACGCCGGTCTCGTCGCAGTCGTTGGTGGTGGAGAACTCGCCGCAGTCACCCCAAGCCGGACGGTCGGTGTCCTGACACATCGTGCCGTCCGTGTCTCGGCTGCAGCTGCCGGTCTCCGTGCTCGTCGCGCTGTCGCAGCTGCCGCTGTTGCAGGTGAAGGTCGTCCGGTCTCGGCTTCGCGTACCGGTCTCGTCGCAGGTGTTCGAGAAGCCGCTGCAGCCGCTCCAGCCGCCGACCGAGTCGGAGCCGCAGCTGTTGCCGTTCGTGTCTCGCGTGCAGTCGTCGGTCTGCTCGCTGTCGGCGCCGATGCACTCCTCGGCCTGGCAGGTGAACGAGGTCACGGTCCGACGTCGCACCGCCCGCTGGTCGCAGGTGTCGCTGTACTCGCACGCGCCGTAAGGGGGCACGGTGTCGTCCGGGCAGTCGCCGTCGTTGCGGCACCCGACGCAGCGATCGACGTTGCAGACGGTCGGAGCGGCGCACGGGTCGCCCGAGCTCTCGCAGGTCCCGGCCACGCACACCTCGGTGCCGGTGCAGAAGTCACCGTCGTCGCAGGGCGTTCCGTCGAGCGGGGTGTGCACGCATCCGCCCGAGTCGCAGCTGTCTTCCGTGCAGGGGTTGCCGTCGTCACAGGCCATGCAGGTTCCGTCGCCACAGCAGCTCTCGTTCGCCGCGCAGGTCGTCTCGCTCAGGCAGGTTCCGTCGGGTTGGCAGGCGCCGACCTGACAGCTGAGCTCCACCCGGAGCGCATCGGCGCATTCGGCCGGGGTGCAGGCGGATTCGGGCTGGCAGCCGGTGTCCGCGATGCAGACCTCGCCGCTCGCGCATCGCGTGTCGACCTCGGTGTGGACGCAGACCCCGTCCCGGTTGCAGGTGTCGTCGGTGCAATCGATGCCGTCCGAGCACCGGTCGTCCGCCGTGCAGACGTCGTCCACCGACCCATCGGCGGGTAGACCGCTCACGTCCACGGCACAGCCGATGGCAGTCAGGGATGCGAAGAGAAGGGCACCTCGAACGGGACTCACCAGCACATCATACCCCGCCCCGAGCCATGCCGTAAGGGTGATCAACGACAGTAGCGACGGCCGGGATGCGGCTGGTCCGTCCACGCCTCCCGCCGCTCGAGGAAGGCCTCCACGCTCGGATGCAGCTCGCCGGCCTCTTCGCGGGCCTCGTCGGCGCTGGTCGTGGGCGCCATGGGGCGGTCGGGCCGGGGGCGGTGGCGCACCGGTCGAACCCCCTGCTCTCGGAGCTCGGCCCGGCGCCAGCGATAGATCGGGCCCGCGTCTTGGCAACCCCCGTCGATGTCTTCGGGGCTGCAGAAGAAGCGGATGTGGAAGTGGTCGTCGTGCGGATAGGAGGGCTGACAGGTCAGCTCGGCGAAGCGGCGCATGATGGCTTCCGGGGCGCCGCTCTCGCGGGCGTGCTCGAGGAGCATGGTGCGCAGGTGCTCCACCACGTAGATCCGTTGGACCGGCGAGGACCCGTCGTGCTCGAGGAGCGCTTGGACGAAGAGCCAGGTGCGCGGCAGGTCGATCCGCACCGGGATGTCGTCGCTCGGGTCGGCCAGATCCCGGTAGTCGGTGCCCTCGCCGCTGGGGTCGAGGGGCGCGCCGACCGAGGGGAAGGGCTCGCCTTCGGCGTCGAGCAGATAGAAGAGCGTGTCGACGTCGCGGCCCGCGCGATGGGAGCCGTGGTGCGGGATGGGTCCCCCCTCTTCGTAGCCGAGGTCGTTGACCGTGAGCTCGCCGCCGGGCAGCTCTTCGGCCACCCGCGCGGCGGCCGCCATGAGCGCCTGCACCATCTCCACCGTGCCGTAGCGGGCCTCTTCGCTCCGGCGAGGATTGAAGCGGAAGCCCGGACCGGAGCGGGGGAGGGCGACGCCGCCCTCGAGTCGCCCATCGTTGGGACCGCCGATGCTGGTGCTCGCCGAGCCGTCGAGCGTCAACACCCGGGCGACCTCGGCCGCGGTCTCGGAATTCGGATCTCGGATCTCGGAGTCGGAGTCGGAGTCGGAGTCGGCTTCCACCGCGGCCGCCGGAGGCTCCGGATCGGGACTCGGCCCGCAACCCAGGAGGAGCGCGAAGACGAGCGCGAGCCTCACGTGAACGCCGACGCCGTCGCCAGCCCGACTCGCACCACCAGGTTCGCCAGCTCCTCGCGGGGGAAGTCCTGGTGGGTGAGCCAGTCCAGGCTGGCCTCTTCGATGAAACCGATCAGCCCCTTCACCGCCGTGCGGGCCCGCGGGTCGTCGCCGTCGTCGCTCCCCTCGAGCATCACCTCGATGAAGGCCTGCCGGGTGGCGTCGACCGCGGCGCGAACCTCCGGGTCGCCGGCCATGCCGCCGCGCATCAGGAAGATGAAGGTGGTCGCGCGCTCCTCGATGAAGTCGAGATAGGCGGTCAGCCCGATGCGGAGGAGCTCGCCCTGCGCGAGATCCTGCTCGCGGGCGGCCTCCACCTTGCCGGTCGTCTGGCTCAGCAGCTGCTCGGCGGCGTGGCGGACGGCGGCCACGTAGAAGGCGCGTTTGCCGGGGAAGTAGTGGTAGAGGAGCCCCTTCGAGATCCCGGCCGTCTGGGCGATCTCGTCGATGGAGATCTCCTCGAAGGTCCGTTCCGCGAAGAGCTCCAGCGCCAGCTCGAGGAGCTGCTCGCGTCGCTCGTCGACGTTCATTCGGCTTCGGGAGGCCACGGCTCGGTTCTAGCAGCTGCAGGCCGCTCGCGAGAAATCGACGGGGCGCTATTGACTTGGATTCAATAAAGCCTAGGCTATTGAATCAGATTCAACGGGCCCCAGCGGCCCGTCCAAACCCCACACCCGGGAGACCCTCATGCTCAGCCCCAACGTTCAGACGCATCCCCAACGGACCGAGGCCCCGCGGCCGCGCATCCAGCCGCGGCGGCCCGAGCTCGACTTCGAGACCGACCAGCCGATCCCCCGCCACTGGTTCGGCGGCAGCGCGCTCGCGACCCACATCGTCAACGGCGTGAACCTGCTCTTCCCCGACGGCGAGCGGATGTTCGTGAAGAGCGTCCGCTACTACAAGGACGCCATCGCCAGCGACCCGATGCTCGCCAAGGAGGCCGAGGGCTTCTACGGCCAGGAGGGCAGCCACGCGCGGGAGCACCAGCGCTTCTTCGAGATCCTGCGTGCGCAGGGCTACCCCATCGACGACGTGCTCACCGAGTTCCGCGCCAGCCTCCGTTTCTTCGAGAAGCTCTTCCCCCCGGCCTTCCACCTCTCGGCCACCGCCGCCGCCGAGCATTTCACGGCGATCATGGCCAACCACGGTCTCACCAGTCGGGTGATGGATGCCGCGCACCCGACGGTACGGCACCTGATGCTCTGGCACGCCACCGAGGAGATCGAGCACAAGGCGGTGGCCTTCGACGTCCTCCGGAAGGTCGAGCCCAGCTACTTCGTCCGCCTCGTGGGTATGGCTTTCGCGGCCCTCTTCCTCGGCTATTGGTGGCAGCGGGCGACCCGCATGTTTCTCCGCCACGACGGCATCGGTCGCCGGGAGCTGCGCGAGGAGAAGAAGCGGATGAAGGAGGTCCGCGACGACGGAAACATCGTCCGCGACGTCTTCCTCGCCGGCATCTGGGAGTACATCCAGCCCGGCTTCCATCCCTGGGACCGGGACGACCTGCACCTCGCCGAGGAGTACCTGGCCGAAGCCGGCATGCGCTGAACCGGCTTCACGGAGAAAGGCCCGGATTCCAGCAGGGTTCGTAAGGGCCGAAGGCCGTGAATGAGGGTAGGATGGGGCGGTGACTTCCCCCCTCTTGCGCGCGGCCTTGGCCCTCTCCCTGCTCACCTTCGGCTGCGGCGACGACGGGGGCGGCGAGTCCTGCACCACCTCGAGTGACTGCTCCGGCGACGCCCTCTGCGTGGACGGAACCTGTCGCGCCCGTTCCGTGCCCGACGGAGGCGACGGTGGTGGCGGGGACACCGACATGTTCCGGCCTTCGCGGATGGTCACCTCGGTGGCCCTCGAGCCGGCGATGGCGAACCTGACCATCGCCCCCGGCGAGATGGCCACCGTCGACTTCGAGCTCATCGCCACCTACGACGACGGCACCTCCGGCGCGGTGCTCGGTGCCCTCTTCGAGGTGGACGATGTCTCCGCCGGCCTCGTCGACGAAGGCAACGGGGTGTACACGACCAATGGCGCGGCGGGCGGCTCGGCCACCCTCACCGCGACCGCGGAGGTCGGTGGATCGTCGATGAGCGCCACCGCGCCCATCACCGTGCGCATCGAGCAGGAGCTCGTCGGACCGGGCGTGCCCGCCGATGTCGCCGACCGCTTCGCCACCCCCATGACCGACGACGCCCGCAAGGCGCAGCTGGTCTATCCGCTCGAGGGCGCGGTCATGCCGCAGAACGTCTACCCCGCGGACCTGCAGTGGCTGCGCGGCGCGGCGGGGGACATCTTCCGCATCGCGCTGACCAAGCCGAGCGCGCGCATCGACGCCTACGTGGTCCACGGGGGCGCCGGCTTCGGCAACCACTGGCTGGTGGACCGCACCGCCTGGGAGGTGCTCGCCCGTACCGATCCCGACGACCCGCTGGTCATGGCGGTCGACCGCTGGGAGATGGCGAGCGGCGAGACCATCGGTGGCGATTCCGTCTCCATCCAGTTCGCCAGCGCGGCGCTCACGGGCAGCGTCTACTACTGGGACATCGCCGCGGGGCGGATTCTGCGCATCGACGACGGCACCGCCGACGCGGTGGCGTTCATGCCCAACCCGCCCGGCGCCATCGACATCAGCCAGCGCTGCGTCGGCTGCCACACCGTGAGCAACAGTGGTCGCTACATGGTGGGCCGCCTCGGCGGTGGGCAGAACATCGCCGCGGTCTTCGACCTGACCCTCGATCTGACCGGCGACCCGCCGCCGACCGAGTTCCCTCTGGACCGGACGACCGGGGACGGTGATCCCACGTCACCGCAGTGGTGGTTCAGCACCTGGAACCCGGACGACACGCGCCTCGCCACCACCATCGGCGAGTCGGCGACGAGCGGTGGCACCCTGCAGCTCGTCGATCCCTTCGCGGGCACCGTCCTCGCCTGGAGCGGCACACCGCCGACCGGGATGACCCACCCGGCCTGGTCGCCGGACGGGACGCAGATCGCCTACGCCGGCAACGTCAACGGCTGGGGTGGGGTGATGACCGCGGGGGACATCGCCTCGGTCGACGTGACCGGCCCGGACACTCTCGGCGCGAGCCGAGTGCTGCACACCGGTGCCTCGCTCTCGGGTGCGCCGGAAGGCGGGACGGCCGACAGCTACCCGACCTGGACGCCGGACTCGTCGAGGATCGCCTTCGGTCACGGCACCGGCGCACGCAGCGAGGACCGGAACGCGTCGCTCTACATCATGAACCGCGACGGCAGTGACGTGGTGCGTCTCGACACGGTGAATTCCGCGGGCCACGACGACTTCCAGCCGCGCTTCTCCCCCTTCGACGAGGGCGGCTACTACTGGCTCTCCTTCCTCTCGCGCCGCGACTACGGCAACGCCGAGGTGGGCACCCGCGGTCAGTCGTTCCAGCAGATCTGGGTCACCGCCATCCGCAAGGACGCCGCCCCCGGCACCGACCCGAGCTCGGTGCCCTATTGGGTGCCCGGCCAGCGGACCACCACCCGCAACATCTCCGCCTACTGGGCCCCGCGCCCTTGCCGCGAGGACGGCGAGAGCTGCTCGGTCGGCAGCGAGTGCTGCGGTGGCGATTGCCGCCCCGGTGACGGGGGCGCGCTGGTCTGCTCGCCGCCGCCGCCCGACCGCTGCCGCGAGTCCGGGGAGACCTGCTCGACGGATGCCGACTGCTGCGAGGGGCTCAGCTGCCTCGGCCGGGTCTGCCTCCGCCCGCCCACTTGATGCGCTGAATCGCTCTCGGCGACGGGCATCGCCACCCGGAGGGTGGTAGACGCCCGCGCGTGGAGGTGCTCTCCGAGATCGCGACGGCGCACTTGGTGGCGGTCGTCGTGCTGATGGTCTTCGCCGCGTTCGTGCAGGGCGTGCTGGGCTTCGGCTTCGCGATCGTGTCGGTGCCCTTCCTGGTGCTGCTGGACGAGCGCCTCGCGCCGGTGCCCCAGCTCATCGCGTCGACCTTCTTCTCGGCCCGGATCTGGTGGAGGGAGCGCGAAGCCACGGACTACGGCGGCGTGATCGCCATGAGCGTCGGTCGGGTGCCGGGCACCTACCTCGGGTACCTGCTCCTGCTGGTGGCCAGCCTGACGATGCTGGACGTGGTGATCGGCTCGCTCGTGCTGTTGGCGGTGGTCGTCATCGCCATCGGTCGGCCGGTGCCCCGCAACCGCTGGACGCAGGTCACCGCCGGTCTGGCCAGTGGTATCGGCGCCTACGTGAGCGCGATCGCCGGCCCACCGATCGCGCTGCTCTACAAGGGCGCGAAGGGGCCGGAGGTGCGCGCCAACATCTCGCTGGTCTTCGTCGTCGGCAACAGCATCACGCTCGCCGGTCGCGGGCTCGGGGGGGCCTTCACCGAGCTGGATCTCTGGTTGGGGATCGTCAGCATCCCCGCCGGCTTCTTCGGCGTCTGGCTCTCCGGGCGGATCAAGGACCGGATCGAGGGGCGGCCGTTGCAGATCGGCATCCTGCTGGTGTGCTCCCTGGCAGCGGTGGCGCTCTTCGGTCGTGCGTCGGGGACGATCCCTCGGGCGTCGGTGTCCCCGGTGGCGGCCGACGCGCCGCAGCTGCCGGATGAAGTAAGGTGAGCGCCATGGACTCGAAGATCCTGGTCGAGCGCGATGGTCCGGTCACCGTGCTCACGCTGAACCGACCGGCGAAGAAGAACGCGGTCGACCCGGAGCTCGCCAGCGCCTGGATCGAGGCGCTGGCGGGGGCGGCGAAGGACGACGAGGTGAAGGCGGTCATCGTCACCGGCGCAGGAGACACCTTCTGCGCCGGCGCGGACCTGAGCGTCTTCTCCCTGCTGAAGGATGGGCCGAGCCCCGAAGCCATGCCGGTGAACGACGTCGTGGGGAAGATCCGCGACTTTCCCAAGCCGATCTTCGCTGCGGTGAACGGGAAGGCCATCGGGATGGGGGTGACGATGTTGCCCCACTTCGACTTGGTCTATGCGGCCGAGTCGGCCAGCTTCCTGACGCCCTTCGTGCGCCTCGGGCTGGTGCAGGAGTTCGGAGGGTCGGTGACCCTGCCCGCGCTCATCGGTCGCCAGCGGGCGGCCGAGCTCCTCCTCGGCGCCGAGCCGCTCGACGCGGCGACCGCGGCGGAGTGGGGGCTGGTCGCGCGGGTCTTCCCCGATGACGCGTTGACGACCGAGCTGCGCCGCTTCGCACACGTCGTCGCCGGCCACCCGGCGGGCGCGGTGGTCGAGGCCAAGCGGCTGCTCCGCGCCAACGAGGGCGTGAAGGCCGAGGACGCGGCGAAGGCCGAGGACGAGGTGCTCTTCCAGCGCTACGGCGGCCCGGAGAACATGGCCGCCATCCAGGCCTTCCTGGCCTCACGCAAGAAGTAGTCGGTGCGAGCCAGCGGGTGGGCTCAGCGCGCGACGTCCCAGAGGGCGCAGGCGTCGGCGAAGGGGTCGCTCAGCACGCTGGGCTCGACGTCGAGGCCCATCGCCTCGGGGGCGCTCTCGTCGAGCTCGGGCCAGGCGGCGCCGGCGGCGCCGCCGGGATCGGCGTCGGTCGCGAAGGCGGCCCAGTACGCGCTCATCGCGTCGTGGACGGGCACCTCGTCGTCGCGGAAGGAGCGCTGGCCGATCGCCGCGGGGTGGCCGAAGACGAACTGGATCTCCCCGCTGTGGAAGGCGCCGAGGTCGCGCTCGGTGCTGAGCTGGAAGCCGGCTTCGGGGTAGGTGAAGAGGTAGGCCCAGGTGGAGCCCCGTGCCGCGAAGAGCAGCGCCGCTCGGCGCGAGGGGCAGGCGAGGGTGGCGTCGCCGAGCATGGCGGCGATGGTGACGCCGGGGTCCGCTTCGTCCATCGGGTACTGGGCGCGGATGGCGGCCTCGTCGACGCCGAAGCGCCCGGCGAGATCGACGACCGTGGCGTCGTAGGCGGCGGCGTCGGCGACCTCGCCCTCGCGCTCGGCGAGCATCACGAAGAGCGTGCCTTCGTCCTGGTTCCAGCCGACCACGACGGGGATGTCGGCGGCCGCGCCTTCGGCGAGGCGCTCGCGGAGCTGGCCGGTGATCAGCTCGCCGTCGACGATGGGCCACCAGGCGCGAGCCCCGAGACCGCCGGCATCTGCGCTCGGATCGGCCGCGCTGATCGCCTCGGTCGAGGCCGCACGCATGCAGTCGCGGATCGCGGCGTTGCTGCCGCGGCAGTCGAGGGCGTTGGCCAGGGCGACCGCGCGGTCTCGCGCGTCGGTGGGCGTCGGCAGTGGATCGTCGCAGAGCCCGCTCTGGCTGATGGCCCCGGCCACCAAGCCTTCGGTCTCGGCACTGGCCAGGAGCGCGCAGACGCTGACGCCGCCCGCCGACTCGCCGACCAGGGTGATCCGGTCGGGGTCGCCACCGAAGGCGGCGATGTTCGCGGCGGTCCAGCGGAGCGCGGCGAGCTGGTCCCAGAGCCCGAGGTTGCCCGGCGCGCCATCCTCGTCGAAGGCGGGGTGGGCCATGAAGCCGTAGGGGCCGAGCCGGTAGTTCACGCTCACCACCACCAGCCCGTGGTCCCGGGCGAGCAGGTCGCCCTTGGTACCGCCATCGGTCTGGATGCCCTCGCCGAAGACGAAGGCGCCGCCGTGGATCCAGAAGAGGACCGGCGCGCCGCTGGGCATCGGGTCGGGGGTGTGGACGTTGACCACCAGACAGTCCTCCGAGCCGGGAACGGAGATACCGATCGCCTCTTGCTCGCAGCGGGGCGGCCTGGCGGTGGCGTCGAGGGGCTCGGTCCAGCCCTCGTGCGGCTGTGGCCGGCGAAAGCGCAGCTCACCGACGGGGGCCGCGGCGTAGGGGATCCCGAGGAACTCGAGGGAGCCGTTCTCCCGGCCGCCGACCACTGGGCCCGACTCGGTGTCGACCATCGGCGGCTCGAGCACCGCGGCGTCCTCCCCGACATCGGCGTCGGAGTCCGGGCCGGAGGTCCCATCGTCGTCACCGCACGCGAACACGAGCAGCGAAAAGGCGAGCAACGAGCGAAGCATGCGCGCAGCCTACCAGGGCGTCGCGTTCGGCTGCCGGCTCTCGGGTTTCGGTGCTCGGCCTTCGGAGGTCGGAGGTCGGAGGTCGGAGTCGGAGTCGGAGGTCGGAGGTCGGATTCGGAGTCGGAGGTCGGAGTCGGGTTTCGGTCAGTCGGTGGTGACGGACGCGAAGAGCTGGTCGAGCGCGACCGGGCCTTCGGCGTCGCGGGCTTCGAGGACGCGAATGGCTCCCTCGCCGCAGCGCACGGCCCAGCCCGTCGGCGCGAGCCAGGCCTCGGCGGGCTCGAGGCCGGCGGGGGGTGGCTCGTCGCAGGGGGCGGCTCGGAGGATCTCCACCCACCGGTCGCCGAAGGCGGCGGTGGCGCCGGGCTCGGGGGCAGCGGCGCGGATGGCGCGGAGCACGGCCCCCGCCGGTTGCTGCCAGTCGATGGCCAGGTCCGCGTCGGTCGGGCGGCGGGCCCAGGGGCCCTCGGGCTCGGGCTGCGCTTCCCCCTCGAGCGCCTCCCCCGCGGCCAGGCGCTCGGCGGCGTCCACGAGCAACGCGAGGGCCGGTCGGTCGAGCTTCTTGGCCAGGCTCCAGCCGTCGTCGGTCGGGGCGATGGGTACGGAGGCCTGCGCCACGATGGGGCCGGTGTCGTAGGTCGCCTCGAGCCGGTGAAGCGTCACGCCGGTCTCCGCGTCGCCTTCGCGGATCGCCCAGTAGTAGGGGTCCGGTCCCCGCCAGCGGGGTAGGAGCGAGGGGTGGGTGCCGAAGGCGCCGCGGGGCGCGAGGGACAGCACATCGGGCTCGATGCGCCGCGGATAGAAGAACGAGAAGAGCACGTCGGGCCGAGCGCTCGCGAGGACGGTCCGAACCGAGTCGTCCACCACCGGGTCGCCGAGCACGAGCCCTCGGCTGCGCCGCCGGATCCGCCGGCGTCCGGGGAGCTCGAGCGGCGCGAGCACCGAGGCCACCGGATCGAAACCCGCGCGCCGAAGCACCTCCGCGCCGAGCGGCACGCCGAAGTAGAGGATCCGCACCCGCCGAGCATGGGCCGAGGAAGGGGGCGGGTCGAACGTCGTTCGTGCTCGCGCTCGGAATCCATCGTCTCGACCGTCGCCTTCCGCGGGGTGGTGATGTACCCTTCGGCGGCCAACGTGACCGAAGAGCCGCGAAAGACCATTCGAGTGGTCGCCGCCGTCGTCGAGCGGGACGGCCGCTACCTGATCACTCAGCGCAGGGCGAACGCCGTGCTGCCCGAGCTCTGGGAGTTCCCGGGCGGCCGTGTCGAGACGCGCGAGACCGACGCCGAGGCGCTCGCGCGCGAGCTGGACGAGCGGCTCGGGGTGACCGCCGAGGTCGGCGAGCTGATCTCCTTCGTCAGCCACCCCTACGAGAAGTACACGGTCGACCTCTACCTCTATCAGTGCCGCATCGACGAGGAAGCGACCCTCGCCTGCCAGGCGGTGAAGGACTACCGCTGGGTGACCAGCGACGAGTTCGACCGCTACCCCTTCACGCCGGCCGACGAGGCCTCGATGAACGAGCTCCTCGGCGAGGGCTGAGCCCCGGTGGCCGAGAAGCCGGACAGCTGCAGCGTCTGCGGGACGAGCATCCCGGAGGGCGCCTCCCGATGCCCGGGCTGTGGCGCGGTCTGGGGGGACGCGAATCGGTGTCCGCACTGCCACGCGACCGCGGGGGTGAAGCCGGTGGCCGGCGGCTACGTCTGCATGGCCTGCGGCAAGCCCCGCGAGGCGAAGCCCGGCACGACGATTTTCGAGTCGGCGAGCCCCTTCCCGATCGGGGCCCGGCGGCCGGTTCAGGCCGGCGCGGGCCCGTCGGGCGCTCCCCGCCCGCCGAGCCCTGCCCCGTCCCGGGGCAAGGCCGCTGGCCTGCGGCTGATGGGGGTGCTCTCCATCGCCGGCGGCGTGTTGGTCGGTGCGCTGGCGGCCGCGGTGCTCACCGGCGTGGGCGGCATCATCGCCGCCGCGGCCGTGGGGGCGGTCGGCGTGGGCCTCGGCGCGCTCTCGCTCCGCGCGGCGTCCCGGAGCGCCGACGAGGCGGAGGCGCGCACCGGAACCCAGCGCGAGTTGGCCCTGCTGCAGCTGGCCGAGAAGCACGACGGCGTGCTCACGGTGACCGACGCCGCCCGAGGGCTGGGCATCTCGATCGCCGAGGCGGACGAGGCGCTGACCGCGATGGCCGACGGCTCGCGCATCTGGGCGGAGGTCACCCCCGAGGGCTTCGTCCGCTACGTCTTTCGCGAGATGCAGGCGCGCCAGGGTCCCCGGGTCCGAGTCGACGCGGAGGCCCCGATGACCGAAGAAGAGCAGGCGCTCGCCGAGCTCGAGGAAGAGCTCCGCCAGCGCGAGCTCTGAGCTCGGAGCCCTCGACTCAGCGGCGTCGGCGGAAGCCGAGCAGCAGCAGCGGAAGGAAGCCCAGTCCGCCGCCTCCGCCCGCGGCGCAGCCGCCCTCGAGCCCGACGTCGCCTTCCCGCGGCGGCAGCGTGCTGGCGTCGACACCGCCGGAGCTCGCGTCCACACCCGTCGCGCCTCCATCACTCGCGGCCATGCCCAGATCCGGCTCGCCCGGCGGGGTGACGCAGTCGCCCTCGGCGCGGACGAGCTCGATGTCCTCGCCGTAGTAGAAGCGGATCATGTCCTCGTAGCCCCAGCCCTGGCCCGCGAGGCAGTGGGCGCCGTTCTGAGAGGCGCAGCCGCGGTTGGCGTAGTTGCCGGTGTTCACCCACCCGAGCGTCGTCTGCACGATGCCGTCGCCCGCCAGCCCCTCGTTGTAGGTCACGTAGCGCTCGGTGTTGGTCGGGTCGTCGGCGCCGCCCATGCAGCTCGGACCCTCCTGTCGCGCGCCGGCGACGTAGAAGGCGGCCACCTGGGTGTCGCGGTAGCGGAGCACGAGGCCGGCCGTCTCCTCGACGGCGCGGTAGTGCTGCTCGCCGGGGTCGCGGTCGCAGCCGTAGACCTGGTCGCTCGTGCCGTCGGCGATCGAGCCGCTGGTGTCCAGCTTGTAGTAGAGGTAGCTGCGCGCGGTGATGGCTTGCACCTTGAGCGCCTCGAGGGCGGCGCCGCCGTTCTCGCAGCTCACGACCCGGGCGAGGTACTCGGTCTCGACCGGCACCGGCCCGACCCCCTCGACGTTCGCGTCGCAGTAGGCAGTGATCGGCTGGCTCACGCTCCCCACGTCTTCGCCGACGCAGCTGACCAGCGCCAGGAGCGCCAGCGGAGCGAGCCGCTTCATGCGAGGGCGTCTCGGGAGGGGCCGAGCTCGCCGGTCGGCGAGGCCACCGCGTGGCTCAGGGCGATCACCTGGACGAGGAGCGCGCGGTACACGCGGTCGAGCTCGTCGAGGTCGACCTCGCCCTCACCCTGGTCGAGCGCTTCACCGACGTGGTGCTGCACGTAGGCCACGAGGCTCGGCTGGCTGATCGCCAGCACGTCGTCGCTGTCGAGGATCTCCATCGGGTCCTCGGCCCGCAGCTCTTCGTCGGCGGTCAGCGTGGCCTCGGCGATCTGCAGCATCCCCTCGTCGACCTCGCGCAGGCGGGTCGGGAAGGCCTCACGGAAGGCGAGGTAGACGGTCACCGAGAGGAAGTAGCCGACCGACTGGACGAGCTCGTCGTGCATGCGCGAGAGCTCTTCCGCCATCCAGATCGCGATGGTGGGCTGCAGCCGGTCCAGCTCCGAGTAGCCACGGTCGAGCGACTCCTGGAGGTTGGTCTCGTCGTCTTCGAGGGAGGCCTCGACGGTCGCGATGGCCTCTTCGTCGACGATGGCCCACCGCGGGACGGGCCTCAGCGCTGCTTTCCGAAGGAACACAGGTCGACGTTACCCGGAGCCGCCCCAAAGTGCACGGGGACGATGAGAGCTCAGTCGTCGAAGAACATGGGCGGGCGCTTCCGGATGAAGCGCAGCACCAGCTCGCGGGCCTCCGGCGGGAGGTTCTCGAACTGAATCCCCATGCCCGGCTCGGCGCCGTCGTCGGAGCTGAGATCGAAGGGGTCCCGCACGAAGCGGACCCAGCCGTCGGTGCGGAACTCGAAGTTGCCGGGGAGGGTGACCAGCACGTTCACCGAGGTGTTCTTCGCCAGCACCTCGTAGGTGGCCAGGAAGACGCCGCCGTGGGCGATCTCGCCGCTGAAGCCGACGTAGAAGTTGCTCTCCGTCGTCGCGCCGATGTTGGCCTCGATCTTCTCCCGCTCGCCGGTGGGCGTGGGAGCCACCTTGGGCATCGACATCCGCTCGTGGTCGAAGGCGGGCTGCTGCTGCTGAGGCTGCTGCGGTGCGGGCTGCTGAAAGCCCTGCGCCTCGGCCGGAATGCCCGCGGCCCTCGGCACCTGCGGGTCTTCGATGGTCTTGTCCGCCTCCTGCGGGGGCGGCGCTTTGCTCGGCACGGTGGTGAGCGGATAGAGCTGGCTCATCGTCTCGGCGATGCTCTTCGTCGCCACGTCCACGCCGGCGTGCTCGGACTTCACGTCCTGCAGCAGCGCGAGGGTCTGGCTGAGGTTGCCGAGGGCAGCCTTGACGCTGGACTTGCCGTCCGGCTCGGAGCTGGCCTTCTCCGCTTCGAAGAGCGCGCCGACCGCCTGGGCGATGTTCTGCGCCACCGCCATGACGTCGTCGGGGATGTTCGGATCGTGCTGCAGGGCCTCGAGGGCCTTGCCGAGCTGCTCTCGTGCGGAGGAAGCCGTGCTGGCTCCAGAGTAGGTCATCAGTGTCAGTCCTTTGTACCGGCGGCGAGATGATAGACGGGCACCATCGAGGGAGCAATCCCCCCGTGACCCCTGGGTTTTCCACGGATGAGCCTCTTGTCAGGGACACTGCGTCACCCCCGCGTTACATTCGTCCGGATGCGATGGTGGTTGGTGATGGTGCTCGCGCTCGCGAGCGTGGCGTGTGGTGATGATGGGGCGACGGACGACGCGGAGGACGGCGCCGTGCCGGCCGACGCGGCCGAGCTGCCCGACCCGCCGACCTTCGACGTGACGCCGGATCCGGACGTCGTCACCGGCTGTATGGACACCCCGCCCGCGGCCGGGGAGGTGCGGGCCAAGGTGGTGGCCTGCCCGGAGGAGCTGCTCGAGGGCTCGCTCGCCATGGGCCGGGTGGGCGACATCGTGATGGCCAACGAGCGCTTCTCGGTGATCATCCGGACCGGCGAGGAGGCGGCCACGCTCATCGGCGCCCACCCCGGAGGCATCGTGGACGCGGCCCCCCACGGTGAGCCCGACCTCATCAAGGAGGTCTTCATGGCGCTCGACCTGGCCACGCCGCGGCCCGACGACATCGTGATCACCGCCGGCGGGGCGGACGGCGTCGCCCGGGTGGAGGTGCCCTTCGAGCTCCGCCGCTTCGAGCTGATCGCGGCCACCCTCGGCGGCATCGGACGGACGCCGCCGGGCTTCGGCGTGCTCAGCTACGAGCTGCGGCCCGGCGAGGACGTGCTCCACGTCGAGATGCGCCTCGCGGCCATGGCCGACCAGACGCGGCTGGTCGGTCGACCGACGATGGTGGTCACGGTCGGCGGCGCCGGTGAGGTGCAGATGCCCGGCGTGGGCGTGCTCGGCGACGAGCTCCTCCGCGGGAGCTCGGAGGACGCCGCCGGCTTCGGCGGGGTGGTGGTCGAGTCACCGGAGACCGCCTTCGGCGCTCGCTTGCTCACCGAGGACATCGGCGTCAGCCGGATCCTGACCATCCTCCTCTTCCAGTCGAACGAGCGGCTCGTGATCCCCGCCGGCGAGGTCGACTCCTTCACTGGCGAGCTCTCCTTCGCGGCCGACGCGGCGACCGCTCACGCGCTCTTGGTCGCCGACGACGACCCGCTCGAAGAGATCACGGTCGAGGGCCCCGAGCGGGTCTCGGTCTCCGTCGGCGACGAGCTCTGGCTTCGTACCCGGGTCGCCGAGGGTGGCACCACCGTCCGGCTCCCCGGTGGCTCCCGCAGCTACACCGCCGGCTTCGGCCCCTTCTTCGAGGGCGACACGGTGGCCGACGACGGCGCGTCGGTGAGCGTCCCGCCGGCACCCGTCGCCACCCTCCGGGTGGACTCGACGGCCGAGGGCATGGCGATGCCCTTGCGTGCCACCGCCACCCGCGAGGGCGCGGAGATCCTCCGCGCGGTCGCCCTCGGGAGCACCGACTTCGATCTGCCGCCGGGCTCCGCGTCGCTCACGCTGAGCCGCGGCTACGAGTACGACCGCCACGATCAGGACATCGTGCTGAGCGCGGGGGAGACGACCACGGTCAGCGCCGATCTGCCGCGGGTCGTGGACACCGACGGCTGGGTCGCCGGCGACTTCCACCTGCACACCGAGCTGAGCACCGACAGCACCCACGCGGTGCCCGACGCGGTACGCATCATCGCGGGCGAGGGGCTCGAGGTGGTCGCCTCCACCGACCACGACTTCATCGCCGACTACGGCCCGGCGCTCGCGGACGCGGGCCTCGACGGCTTCGTCCTCGCGGTGCCCGGCGTGGAGGCCTCGGATCCGATTCTGGCGCACGTCGGTGGCTACCCGCTGCGCCGCGACCCGGAGCGCGCCGGCTATGGCGCGCCGGTCTGGTTCGGCTCGAACCCGACCGTCCTCTTCGACGAGGTCCGGGCGCAGGGCGACGAAGCGATGGGTGGGGCCTTCGTGCAGATCAACCACCCCTACAAGAACAACAGCGGCTGGTTCAAAGCGATCGATCTCGACCCGCTCACCGGCATGGTCGGAGCGACGCCGATGGACCTGAACCTGCCCATGGGCACCGACCTGAGCGAGTTCGATTGGGACGTCGTCGAGGTCTGGAACGACGGCGCGGGATCCGACAACGAAGAGACCTTCGCCACCTACCTCGGCCTCTATGCGAACGGTTGGCGCTTCGCGATGGTGGGCAACAGCGACACCCACACGCCTCGCAGCGCCGCGGGCACCACCCGCACCCTGATCCGCGTCCCGGATGACACCCTCGGCGCCTTCGGCTGGGACGACGTCGCGGCGTCGTTCCGCTCCGGCGAGCTCAGCGTCAGCGGGGGCGCCTTCGTGGAGGCGGAGCTCGCCGGCAGCGCCGGCGACATGGCGAGCGTCCAGGTTCGGGTGCAGGCGCCGCCCTGGATCGAGGTCGACCGGCTGCGGATCTACGCTGGCACGGAGGTGGCCGTCGACCGGGCCATCCCCGCGAGCAGCGAGGTGGTGCGCCTCGACGAGGTGGTGGACGTGCCCCTCGGCGGCGCGACCTTCGTCGTCGTCCGGGTGGACGGGCCGCGGAGCGCCCCGCCCGTGCTCCCCTTCGCCGCCTTCGGCGTGACGAACCCGCTGCCGATCGAGTGACGCTCAGCTACGGAGCCAGCGGCGGAGGCTCTCGGCCTGCAGCTTGCCGTGGGCCTCGGCGCCGACCCAGACCATCGCGAAGCCGAGGCTGAGCACCGCCAGCCCGATCAGTCCGATGCTGGCCTGGAAGCCGCCCAGGCAGACCAGGCCCGCCGCGAGCATCGCCGTCCGCTGCTCGGGCGCCATCTCGAAGCGGTCGAAGAACGAGTCCGTGGGGTTCTCGAGGGCGTCCACGAAGGCGGCGACCTCCGGATCGTCGCTCGGGCGGACCGGCCCCCGTCGCTCGTCGTGGAGCGGGACGGCGCAGCGGGGGCACTCGCCGGCGAAGGCGTAGGAGTCGTCGCAGGTGCCGCAGGCATAGCGGAAGCGCGCCCGGGGTGGGGCGACCGGCTTCTTCGGAGCGCTGGAGCGGCGCGCCGCTCGGCCCGCCCGCAGATCCACCTGCCGGAGCGCCTCGCGATAGGCTCGGCGCAGCCGCTGGAAGCGGCGCGCGGCCTCCGGGGAGTCGTCGACGTCGGGGTGCGTTCGCTTCGCCAGCCGGCGCCAAGCTCGCCGGACCTCCGCGCGGCTGGCGTCGGGTCCGATCCCCAAGATGTCGAAGGCTCTCTCTCTCATCGCTGGCTCCCCTGGTGGGCGGGCGCACGTGCGTCCGCGCACCCGTCCGTGTCCATTGTACCGACAAAGTTCCCTCGAGCTTCCGTCTCG
>JABAOG010006097.1_pt1 | contig 72716 bp, 68 predicted proteins | sample 7062131 | NCBI WGS metagenome assembly JABAOG01 (sample SAMN14538629, study PRJNA623070) | marine sediment metagenome | biome: marine biome [ENVO:00000428]; feature: marine pelagic biome [ENVO:01000023]; material: deep marine sediment [ENVO:00002113] | place: India: Arabian Sea | collected... | reverse complement strand
AGGACAGTATCCGAACCTGAGACTGGCATGAATTAACTCCTTCAATGCTTGTCATGATCATGCATTTACAATCTTATCAGTACTTAAAGGAATAAAGCAAGGCAACTACATTCTACGAAAATAACAAATTTTGATCGTGCAGCTTTTCTCTACTGCAGCGTCCCGCCAATTGCAAACAGTCTTACAATGTAAGTATAAGCTTAATTTATATTTTTCTAAGAAATCAATAACAAACATCAATGCTACTACTGGGGATAATTCATATGTATAATTAATCATGGTTTACGTCCGACTTATAAGAATTATCCAGCAAGGAGGACATCCCAGTGCCCAAAGCTTCCCAAATCATCCTCATTTATCTGATCGCTCTGATTTCTTTCCTGGCAATTGACCTGGTTTGGCTAGGTCTGATCGCCCGGAACTGGTACAACAGCAAGATCGGGTTCCTGCTCGCCAGACATACCAACTGGACTGCCGCTCTGGTCTTCTACGCGATGTTCATCGCCGGGCTGCTGTATTTTGCTTTCTTGCCTGGTATGGAAACCGGTTCGATAGGGCAGATACTGCTCCGGAGTGCGCTTTATGGGTTTATTACCTACAGCACCTATGATCTGACCAACCTGGCTACCTTGGAGGGATGGCCAGTAATTTTCAGCCTGGTGGATATCACCTGGGGTACAATCTTATGTACATCGCTCAGTGCAATCACGTATTGGCTGAGTAATCTATTCAATCTAATATAACCTGGAGGAAACAACTATGGATATTATCGAACTGATCATATTATTAATCATTGCCGCCGTCGTGGGTTTCATCGGTCAATCATTGGGAGGGTTTAAACGCGACAGCCTTCTCCTGGCTATCATTCTGGGTTTCGTTGGCGCTCTGATTGGCTCCTGGCTTGCTCAAAGTACAGGCTTACCGGAGATTTTATCCGTAAATATCGGCGGAGTGAGTTTCCCGATTGTCTGGGCGATCATTGGAGCCGCGATCTTTGTTGTTTTAGTCAGGTTTTTGGGAGGCAGGGGTTCTTCCTTTGGATGGTTGACCCCTCCGACACGGCCGATTTTCATCATATCTGTCGTTCTGGCAGTTTTGGCCCTGCTGGTCTCTTCTGGAATTGTCTCACTCTCCCTGCCCGCATTTACCATGATGAGCGTTGCCTACATCGTACTACTGCTTGGGAACCTGTTCAAAGGATTGTAAAAACTGGTCTCACAATTTACACCAAAAGAGTTTATATCCCATCGTTCTTTGTCGAACCTCTGGTGTTCGTAAATTGGTGAAAATCACGTATGTCTAAGGATGTGCGCTCAGGTCACTATCACCGCGTCGGCAGGTTAATCATCATCCTGCTTTCTCTGATATTGGGAGTAACCCTGGCGGACTGCAGCCTGGAAGAAACCATGCCAATCCTCCCCTCGGTGACCTTCCTGCCAAGCCGGACAATCCTAACCCCTGTATTTACACCGACGGCGTTCACCACCACACCATCTCCTGTTCCTTCAACCGCCACGCAGACTCCAACACCGACAATAGCAACCGTAGAGATCGGGATTGTTTCTGTTGGGGCGGCTTACCTGCGAGCAGGCTCTGCAATCCAAAACAGGATTGTCGGCTATGCGTATCAAGGGGATCAATTATCGATCCTCGAACACTCAGAAGATTCGATGTGGCTTAGGGTTGATTATCCGGAAGAAGCCTGGATCTCTGCCAGTCTGGTTGAGATCATGCTGGTGACCGTCACGCCGATGGAAACCGGGGAGTTTACAGCTACTCCAGAAATCACAAGAACTCTGACAATTACACCAGTTGATGAATGACTGATCCGCTGTCATAATCATCCTGGGCAATATTACCGGTGCAATATTCTAGACATTACATTTTTGTATTCTGCTTTTGATAAGGAGACGAAATGGAAACGTTCACATTCACTGCATCCGATGGAATGGATATCTATTGTTACAAATGGATGCCTACGGGAGAGCCCAAAGCCGCATTCCAATTGACTCACGGCCTGATCGAGCATGCCATGCGCTACGCCCATTTTGCAGAACGATTGACCAGAGAAGGATTTGTTGTCTATTCCATGGATCTGCGTGGGCACGGTAAGACTGCGGCTGAGTCCGCTTTCCCGGATTTGTTTTCCAAGCAATCACAGGGCTGGGACCTGGCAGTCGATGACCTCCAAAAGCTGACAAAACGTATCCAACAGGATCACCCAGGTATTCCGATATACCTCTTTGGGCATAGTATGGGATCATTTCTGGTCAGGGATGCTATCTCCGTACATGGGGATGCATATCAAGGCGTGCTGCTCAGCGGCACAGGAAGTGCTTCACCTTTCCTCATCTACTTGGGGTTAGTGATTGCCAATCTCCTCACCTTAACGGGAAGAGGACGCCGCAGCAAATTGCTGCACTACCTATCATTCGGAAATCTAAACGACCAGATGGAAAACCCGCGCACAGAGTACGATTTCCTGACGCGTGACTCAGCGATCGTGGATGCGTATATCGCCGACCCATGGTGTGGAAAGACAATCTCGGTGGATTTCGGCGTACAGCTGGTCACCGGGTTGTTGAAAAACAACAGAAGTTCAGCCTACCAGAATACCCCTGAGGAGCTGCCAATCTACCTGTTCTCGGGTGGTGATGATCCAGTTTCCGGGGAGGATTCCGGATTCCTGCACGATGTTGCCCGATCGTACAAGGATGCGGGAGTTAAAGATGTGACCTTGAAGATCTACCCAGGTGCGAGGCACGAGATTCTCAACGAGATCAACAGAGAAGATGTGATGGATGATGTGGTGGACTGGTTGAACAAACACCTGAATACCTGACCGCAGAACCCAGGAAATCATTCATCACTTTCAGCATTCTAGCGATAGCTTGTTGGTCAAAATGAACAACTGCAAACTTTTGAGGAAGAATCATCATATTCTGCTGTAGAATATGAATATCAAAATCTAATTTTCCTAAGAAAAGGAGGTATTCCCATGTCTAAAAAGAAGATCCTGATGCTCTGCGGCGATTTTATGGAGGATTACGAGGCGATGGTACCGTACCAGATGCTCTTGATGGTCGGCCACAAGGTCGATGCAGTCTGCCCGGACAAGAAAGCTGGCGATACCGTCAAGACCGCTATCCACGATTTCGTTGGCTACCAGACTTATCGCGAGACTGAAGGGCATAACTTCGCCCTGAATGCAGACTTTGAAAAGATTAAGCCCGAAGATTACGATGCACTCCTGATTCCAGGAGGACGTGGGGCGGAGTACCTGCGCCTGAACGAACGCTTACTCGAGATCACCCGCCACTTCTTCGATGAAAACAAACCAGTAGCGGCGATCTGTCACGGCCCTCAGATCCTGGCAGCGGCTCGTGTGCTGGAAGGCAGGGAATGCTCAGCTTATCCGGCAGTTGGCCCGGAGGTCGAGCTGGCTGGCGGTAAATGGATCCCCAACAACGCCAGTTTCACCAATGCCCACATCGACGGCAACCTGGTCAGTGCGCCAGCCTGGCCGGCTCATCCCGAGTGGATCGCCAAGTTCCTGCAGGTGCTCGGCAGCACCGTCGAAGCTTGACCGGACCGTCCCTGCACGCTAAATCCACCTGTTCCTGGTGTCAGATGATGTCGGTTCAGCCTGTTGAAAGCAGGAAATCTGCAGCATTTAGAGAATGAATCAGGCAGACAGTGGACAGGTAATTCAGCTGAATCCAAATTAAATGACAATCCGGGACAGACCTTCTACATCTGTCCCGGAATTGTTATTAGAAGTTCGACGCGATCTACATTCGACCCAACTGGGGGATAGAATCGCTACCTCGGAATATTTTTTGGATCAATTCGATCACCCACATGATCCCAATCACGACCACAGCAACGACCAGGGCTAAGACAACTGAGAAATCTATCAGCTCGTAGAGAGGCTGAAGCTGTGCTGCTTGCTGTGAGCTGAGATTGTAAAAGCTCATAAAAGCTGGGTTAATTCCAATCAACGGCCGGCTGCGCAAGATCATCAGGATGATGAAGAAATCGTACAGACCGACTGCCTGTTTTGTCCATAAGCTCCAGGTCTCCCACTTACCACGACTGAGGACTGCAATATTCAGGCAGATATTCAATGCTATTCCAATATTGATGAATGGGAGGACCTTGAAAAAATTCTCGCTCAGCAAGGGTAAGAACTGCCACTCCCCATCTGTCTGGGCGAACATCCCGATCAGGTGTGGGAAGAAATTTAGGAAGATTACCAGGATTACCATAAGAACCATACCCACACTCATCATCACCGGGTTGTAAGGTTCATCTTGCTTTTCTGGCAGGTCTTTCGGGTCCCACTGCTCGTCTTCAAATTCCGAACTGATCCCAAACCAGCGTTCGGAAAAATGGAATACAACCACCAGAATGCCAAAAGCTGTAAATAATCCGGATATCAGGCCCGGCAGAGCGTTCCATGCCAGGCTGAAAATCATGCTGACACCTTCATCTCGGTAATTGACAAGGTATGACACGACCAGTGAAAGGATGATCGCCCCAATTACTGCAGCGAAAACAATCTGCATGATCTTTATAAAAGTCGGAAAAACTCTCGGTCCGATCAAATATCGCTCCTGGTGATAGGAGGCGGCCACCTTGGCTGGCTTACCTAATTCTTGCAGCACCGCTGCAATCTGGACTTCATCTGGTTGTGTATCCGGATGCCGGTCTGCCAGCATATCCTCAATCAAAGTTCGGATCTCCGCCTGCAGGTCCTGTCGGTTTTTGCGGGGCAAATGTTTGCCAACGGCAAGGATATAACGGTCAATCAGGTTCATTTCATTCTCCTATATATCTGCTAACAAATCATCCATCACCGTAACGATTGAAGTCCATTCTTCTTTCAGAACGGGAAGGATTGCTTTTCCTTCATCACTGAGTTGATAATAGCGGCGCGGAGAACCTTCTACCTGCCACTCGCTTTCCAGGAACCCGCGGGATTCCAGGCGCCGGAGCAGTGGATACAGGGTCCCCTGGTCGATCTCCAAGCCCTTATCCGCCATGCGTTTCATCAGTGCATAGCCATAGCGAGCTTCGTCCAGCTGACTGAGAATCCCCAGCACGATCACGCCGCGTCGTAATTCTTGAATTAATGAGTCTAGTTCTGTCACATCATCCTCCTGCTATATACAATATTATACTGTGTAATACACAGTATTGTCAAGAACAAATATTAAGACCAGAAGGTGCGATCGTACTTTTTGTTCTTTGTTGAAATCAAACCCAATCGACATTCAAGCATCCATTGAAAACAATGCTTTTCTTAAGTGCGTAAGCACCTGGATTGACAGCCTCTTTATTCAAATCTATACTCAACATATACTCACCATCAGGAGGCCTCCCGATGCCACAAAGCAAAACCCTTCGCTATACCATGTTTGGTTCGCTGTATTTTTCCCAGGGAACCATTNNGCACTAAACGCCATCTACTTCCTGTCGCGCGGACTGTCGATGACCGATGTCGGCATCTTCGCTTCCATCGCCCTGATCCCTTTCGTTATCAAGATCTTCCTGGGGATGCTCAGCGACCAGGTCAACCTCTTGGGTCTGGGTTATCGCAAGCCATACATCCTGATCGGTCTTTCGGTGCAGGTGATTTGCCTGATCATCGTTCCGTTTATCGACCCGGCACGCTACTATTGGGGTTTCGTAGCTCTGGCNNTGGCGCTGTACGATACCTGCACAGACGGTCTGGCTTTGGACACCACACCGGTTGAAGAGCAGGGCACCATCCAGGGATTCATGGTCGGCGGGCGCGCCCTGGGTGTTGTGGTGACCGCTTCCCTGGTCGGTTTGCTGGCTGACTATCTGGGATGGGCAGCCGTATTCTGGTCGCTGGCAGCCTTCACCCTGATCCCGATCCCCTTTGTTCTGGGTATCCAGGAAGGTGAACGTCCCGTCGAGCGCGAATTCGACTGGTCGGCATTCTCTGCTTTCAAAAGCAGGAACATCCTGGCGCTGGCGGGTGTTGGTTTCCTGTTCTTCCTGGTTATCGCCGGAGCCAACCAGAATGTCAATCCCTTCCTGGAGAGCGAGTACGGCATTTCTCTGACTTCCGCTGGACTGTATACGACCATCTGGGGAGTCGGTGTCGTCCTGGGCGGACTGACAGGAGGCACCCTGATGACAAAAGTTGGCAGACCGAACGGCACACGGATTTCGCTGGGACTGTCGTTTATTGCCGTGCTGGCTCTGGCTTTTGTTACCTCACCGGTGATGGCATGGCCGCTGGTCTTCCTGTTTGGGCTGGCATATGGCACCTACCAGACTGTCTACTTTGCCCTGGCAATGAACTACACCGACCCGCGCATCGCTGCCTCGATGTACTCGATCTTGATGGCCGTCACCAATGTGGCTCAGGGTGTAGGAATGGCGCTGGCGGGTATCTTCGCCGACAGTATGGGCTTCCGCTGGGCATTCGTTGTCCTGACCTTGTTCAACCTGCTGGCGCTGCCGCTGCTGCCAGCGGTGTTTAAGCGGAAACAGGTAGCAGCAGAGGCAGTATTGGGGTGACCTATCACTATCCCTGACCATAACGACTACTTCCACCGCGTCCGCACAATCCTGGAGAACGCCTACACGGCTCATGATGAACCGTGGCGGCAGTCCGGGATGTCCGGTCCATACGAACGCTGGGAAGTTTTGCGCCGCCCCATTGCCGAATGCATTCACAAGTCGGGCAGTTTCCTGGATATTGGCTGTGCTAACGGCTTCCTGCTGGAGTGCCTGTTGAAGTGGACGGACGAGCGCGGCCTGCAGATCGATCCATACGGGCTGGATATTTCCGAAAAACTGCTTTCGCTCGCGAAGGCGCGGCTCCCTGAATATACAGATCAGCTCTATCTGGGGAATGCTTTCACATGGAAACCACCACAGCGTTTCGATTTCGTGCGTACGGAACTGGTCTACGTCCCTGACGAATTGGAACGTGAATTCATAGGCAGATTAATGGAGAACTTCATCAAACCTGGAGGGCGATTGCTGATTGCCAGTTACAGTGAAGGACTACCAAGGGAAAAGATCAAGCTGATTGAAGGCGGCAACCCATCATCCGAGATCTTGCCTCATCTGGAGGAACTGGGCTTCCAGGCTGATGGCTACCGTGATGGATACGATCCAGTCAAGGATCGCCATGTGCGCATCGCCTGGATCGATAAGTAAATATATTTTGAAATAATGGGAATTATCAATGAGATATTCGTGTCAAGTCACCATCAACCGGCCGCGTTCGCAAGTTGTTGAGTTATTCGCCAACCCGGACAACTTCATCCACTGGCATATAGGTTTGATACGAGTCGAGCCTGTCAGCGGCACTCCTGGAGAGACCGGTGCCGTCAGCACCCTGGTCTATCAACGCGATTACCGTGAATCTGAAATCAGGCAAACTGTAGTTGCCGTGGACCTGCCTCGTGAGCTTACGGTTTTGTATGAGACACGCAGGTTGCGCAATCTGCACAAGAATCTCTTCGTTGAGGACGGGTCAAAAACACTGTATGTCAGCGAGGTGGAATTTAAATTTAAGCCGCTGATGGCTGTTTTGAGCTTCTTCATACGTGGAGCTTTCAAACAGCAGACCCTCAACGAGATGCAGCGATTCAAGGCATTTGTTGAATCCGTTGGTCCTACAGATCCTTCCCCAATGGAGAATTAAAGAGATTAATCAGAACTAGAAATAAATTTACCAGAAGTAAAATCAAGGAAACATGGGGGGAATGCAGCACAAGTGTCAGCAAGAACAGAAACTCGCTTCAAAGATGCGTCTCCAAACCAGATGATCCAGTTTGATTTGCAACAAAACCGCCTGATCATTTACGGCATCTCAAGCTATTCGATCTGTAGATACCCACATATGGGGGTGTTTGAGCATTTACAGCCAATTTATAGATGTGATAGCAGTTGATAAATGGAACCGTTGTACAGTATTTTTGGTGTGTATATCCTCATATTTACCCGTAACCTATACCTCGGTATATAGACTTTGCTTATGAATCCGCTATTCTGAGTATGCATCGCAGACAAGGTCAATCCAGCGTTATCGACACCACATATCTTACTAGAGCCGCATTCAAGTATCAGTAAGGACTCCATGTACGCTTGTACAGGTTTCCAAAACGCGGAGCCCAAATTGATCTATCATCATTTGTCTCTTGTCGTGACGGACCTCAGCGCTGCATATCTGTTCATCCTGATGATCAGGGAACATATTCCAAAGTGATGACGTTAACGAAGAAGGGCACCATTGAATAAAAATCTCATCGGTAAGTTACATTATCAAGGAGGTAGACATGAAAAATAAAAGCAAGATGATCATTTACTTATTAGCAGGCTTTCTAATTATAGCTTTAACAGCCTGTTCACAAGCAGATGGAGGTGGTTCAGATTACGACGCTACACAACCCTCAGGTAAACAAGCTTCATTGGAGAACTCCAATTGGAGATTGGTGTCATTTGGGGAAGAGGGTTCTGAGGCTCCTGTCCAGGAAGGTACCGAGATCACATTGATCTTTGATACTGGCGGTGAGGTCGGTGGTTCCGGCGGTTGTAATATGTACAGTGGACTATACGAAATCTTCGACAGCAATATCTCTTTCAACCAGATCGTTCAAACGGAAATGGCATGCACAACCGAAGGAGTCACAGAACAGGAGACAAAGTATCTCGATGCATTGAAAAATGCAGGCGAATTCGAACGCGCCGGCAACCAGTTATTGATCTGGTATAGCGATGGGCAGAGCGTGATGACCTTCGAACCGATGGAAATGGACGCGGATCGACCCTGACCGTTGAATCAAACTGACTCTCCAAATGAACGGATGACCGGGAAGCATCAGAATCCATAATGGACAGCGGTGAAAAAGATATTGATTGATTCCCCAGAGCGATCATCCTTGGAGCAGGATGGTATCTCATCGATTAATGGAGGGATTAAACGGCTATAGAAATCACGAACGTTTTATCCCTTCATCGGACCCTATCTTTTCAGTCCACAACATCTCAATCGATTACTGGAGTACAAGGGGATTGAGGTACTCGATCTCACAATAGTTTTTTATGCTGCAGTGAAAATCGATCCAGCTGGAAGTCACCTGAATTTATTCCACAGAATGAAAATTGTTTTTTTTATTAAAAACAGAGGGAGTTTAGAATATGGTCACAAAAACCAACATGCGATAATTACCCCAGCGAAGGACGCATCCTGGAGGACGGACCGTATTATTGGACGTTGATCAGAAAACCTGGTACTGAGTCGTTCATCAATGCATAACAAATAGATAAATTAAGTTGGACGCAGCACAGTAAAGAGAAGGGAGAATAAAATGGAATTATCATCTCAACAGATCAGACAATTACGGATGCGATCCCAACTTCTTGATCGCGATCCCGGGTCGAAAAAACGGGAGGGTTCGAAACTGCTGCAGAGCATCTGCGCCGTCCAGGCTCAGGATGCCAGAGCAGCGGAACTCTCGCTGTGGACACGTGGAGATGGATTGACAGTCCGTGATGTTCGTCGGGCGAGAGCGGATGATCACGCGATCGTCCGTACCTGGCTGATGCGGGGAACTTTGCATTTCGCCGCAGCGGAAGACCTGGAATGGATGCTCCCGGTGCTGGGCGAGCGGTTCATCAAAACCAGCAACCGGAGATATGAACAACTGGGGCTGGATGAGGATGTCCGGCGCGAGTCACTGCTTGCTATCCAGGAGATCCTTAAAGGCCAAGGTCAGGTAACCCGGTCCGAATTGATTGCCCGGCTGACAGAGCGTGGTTTTCCAACCGGAGGTCAGGCTGCCATCTATTTGATCAGCCATGCCGGACTTAATGGTGTTCTGAGTTATGGACCGGACCAGGATGATGAGGAGACATATGTCCTGCTGGATGAATGGATTGGAACCAAGGAAAGCCTGCCACATGATCTGGCCCTGCAAAAACTGGCGCTCCGGTACATCAATGCCTATGCTCCCGCCGGAGTAAAGGACCTGGCATCTTGGTCTGGTTTGACACTGACGAAATCGCGCACCGCGATCGATTCCATACGTGACCAATTGGTGGAAGTTAAATTCAATGGTGAATCCTTATGGATGCTGGAAACTGAGGAAGATTTGCTGAGCAAACCCAGCCGGGATGATACCAATGTGGCATTGCTGCCTCGCTATGATACCTATTTAATGGGTTATCAGAACCGGGATTTGATCGTTCCGCACAATTATTCAAAGCAGGTACACCCTGGCGGTGGAATCCTTCACCCTGTCATTCTGGTGAACGGAGTAGCTGTCGGGACATGGAAGACGGATCGCAAGAAGTCCTATCAGGTATTGAAGGTCGCACCATTCGAAGATCTGGAGGATGCAATTATTGATGGAATAGAAACTCAGGCGAAAGACATGGCTCGCTTCCTGGATGTGGAGATCCGTGTGCAAATTCAGGGAAAATGAGCGGCAACAGCGGAACTTAAGAACTTCACGAATTGTTTTTTTTCCATAGCCTGGAATATTATTAATCATTGGAAAAGGATTGGCATATGTTTACAAAAACAGAATTAGAATATATCGATGAACAGATTTTAGCCCGGATTGGTACTGTCTCCAATGACGGAATCCCAGACGTAGTTCCCGTGGGATTTGATTTTGATGGTACATCGTTTTTCATCGGTGGTAGGAAAAACAAAANNTTCATCGGTGGTAGGAAAAACAAAAAAACTCTCAAGTATCGAAATGTCGCCAGTGGGAATACAGATGTAACTATGGTCATTGACAACCTGGAATCCGTGCGACCCTGGGTTGTAAAAGGTCTGAAGATCTACGGGAAAGCAGAAATTGTGGATTACGGTGGCTATGCTGGTCCAGGAAAGTATATTCGCGTACAGCCTACCCGTAAACACAGCTGGGGTATCAACGCAAATTCAAGATGACTCTATGAAAATAATTAAGGACAGTTTCGTTTATTCGAGAAATTTGAGAATTTTCATCGATCAGCAGAACAAAAAGATGGGTCGTTTTATGCAATGTTTCAAATCACACCTGATGAAAAATATCTGTACGCAACCTGCTTTTTGGCAAATGAAGTATGATTAATAGGTTCAACATATGCAAACGGAAACACACCAGAAGCATCCATTCTGACTATAAGGAGTGAAAGAAGATGAAGAACAAAAAACGATTGGCTTTTCTGATCATCAGCATGCTGGTGATTTTCCTGACTGCATGCAATCTTCCATCATCCCGGGTGCCGGACACGGTGTTCACGACGGTCCCCGCCAGCGACACTGCCACACTGGTGGAATCTACGCAAACCCCAGAACCGCCGACTCCAACATCGACACGGATGGCGGACAGTCCATCTGAATTGGCAAACACCCAGTGGATATTAACATCCTATGGAGAGGCGCAAGAATCAACGGTGGAAGGAACCGAGGTGACATTGATCTTCCAGGAGGATGGAAATGCTGGTGGATCAGGTGGGTGCAATACATACACAACAGAATATGAAACCAGGGATGGAGAGATTTCCTTCAGCCCGATCATCAGCACGCTGATGGCCTGCACCGATGAAGGTGTCATGGATCAGGAACAGGGGTTCTTCGCTGCTCTGCAGCAAGCCACCAATTATGAACTGGCAAACAACCAGCTGACCATTACATCTCAAGCCGGTTTGGGAACGCTTAACTTCGTCCCCTACGAAGAGGAAACAGCCACACCCACAGCGATCCCCGGCGTACTGTGCGCCATCGGCGGATCCGGAATCACCCCGGATTGGAATGTGTGCCGCAGCTTAGAGTATGGTTTTGAGTTCCAGTATCCTGCAGATTCGGAGTTTGTTGATCATACATCAAACTATGCCTGGCTCGACCTGCCGTTTACCCCCGGGACAAACCTGACCTCCAAGTATGTCGAAGTGGCGGTAACGGAAGATAAAGATTCTTGCTTCGCCCCACTGGCACAGGGGTATCCACCCGATGCACTCGAAGAGGAAACTGTGGAAATCGGCGGTAATACATTTTTCCGTCAAGCCGGCTCAGAAGGTGCCGCTGGCAGCATCTACATCTGGGAAGCATATTCCATCAGCCGGGGGGCAGACTGCGTCAGCCTGACTTTTGTGCTGCGTTCCCACAGTCCTGATTTAGAACCAACCCCGCCACCCGAATATGACCAGGAAGAAGAATCGCTGATCTTCACGGAAATCGTCGCCACCTTCGAATGGCTGGACCTTCCTGCTACCTCAACCCCGGCAGCAACAAATACCCCCGCACCTACACCTGTACCAGAGCGCATTCGCTTCCAGACTGGAGCAACCTCAGCCTCCGTCTCCGGTGAACTGGAGCCATCTGAGTCCGATCTGTATGTCCTGCGCATCCTGGCAGGCCAAACCCTGAACGCTGACCTCACTTTTGATGAAGGCGAGGCGATCCTCGTGATTTGGGGTGCAGATGGCACGGTATTAATATCCGACCATGCTGGCGCTACCTCCTTCAGCGGCGTCGTGCCGTCCACCCATGACTACTTCATCATGGTTGTAGCTCACCCGGACATGGATACAGAGTACGAACTGGAAATTTACATTCCTCCTTTAGGATCAACTCCCCAACCAACATCTCAGGCAAATCGTATACAATTCGATACCGGAGAAACATCGGCAACGGTCAGTGGCAGTCTTGAAGTTTCTGGTTCGGAGCTGTATGTGCTGTATGCTTTGGATGGGCAGCATATGATCATCGAAACAGTCTTTTCGAGTGGGCACGCGATCCTGTCTGTGTGGGGCGCTGATGGCACCGTTCTGCAGTCCGACAATGCCGGGGCCTCCGAGTTCGACGGCATCCTGCCGTCCAGCCAGGACTACTATATCCTTCTGGAAGGCAGTCCGGACAGCGGTACTGATTACAGGATGAAAATCACTATCCCGCCGCTTTAATTCCATTAAAACGGTGGGGTGAGAAAGGTGTGGATCGAATAGATGCATCAAACCCCTGGCGATTTCATGATTGCTTACGAGAGAGTGATGAACGCTCGCGATCTGGTTGCGGCGAGCCGGATGATCGATGGGAACGCCATCTATCTGTTCAGCAACGAGACCGTCCACAGAGGACGGAAAGCGGTGCTTCAGGCGATCGCTAATAATTTCGATTCGATTCAGGGCGAAACGTTTTCCTTTGCAAATCTGACCTGGTTCATTGAGACCGATGAAGTTGCTGCCTGCATATACGATTTTTCCTGGTCAGGTCTCATTGAGGGAAAGCCAGTTTCCGGGTCAGGGAGAGGCACATCGGTTTTGAAGCGTTCCGGTGAAACTTGGAAGGTCATCCAGGAACACCTGAGTCGGGGTAAATTTGCTGCCTGATGCAGTTCCATCCGATCGCAGTGAAACCATGATGACACAAGGACGGACTGGAATTAATACCATTCTAAGACTAAAACCCTGGTCTGGGCAATCCGATGGTTTATAATAGTACTCAACAATAGATTAATCCCTTGATTCTGATGCTGATATTGATATCTGATAGACCAGATATGTAAATCTGGTCTTTCTTTTTAACAATCTACAGATGGAGATCGGAGTGTGGGGAATAAGATAATGTCAATTAATTTGAATATCAAATGAGAAAGGTAAAGGTAATATTATGAGCGAAAATATGTCTGTGTTAGCCGATAAAGTTGTCAGCATCGATTACGAATTGAAATTGGACGACGGTCAGGTGGTCGATCAAAGCCAGGACGAACCCCTATCCTATATCCATGGAAAGGGAATGATCATCTCTGGTTTGGAAGATGGAATCAGCGGAATGAAGATTGGCGAATCCAAGGAAGTCGTTGTTGAACCAGGCGAAGGCTATGGAGAATACAATGAGGAAGAGATCAACGCTTTACCCAGGGAAGCATTTCCAGAAGGCATGGAGATTAAAGTTGGCGATCATCTGCGGGTGAAGGAACAGGATACCGGCCGCGTGCATCAAGTACGTGTCCTTGAGATCCAGCCAGAAACCGTAACGTTAGATTTCAACCATCCACTCGCCGGCAAAACACTGTATTTCAACATCAAAGTTGTGGATGTCCGTGATGCAACCGAAGAAGAATTGGAGCATGGTCACATCCATTAGATAAATAATCCTGGGGGATCAGTTTCTTTAGGACTGAAGTTGAATAAAATCAAGTGCTGAGCTCAAATAGATGCCAGCACTTGATTATTTTAAAATTCGGTCAAATTAAAAAAGGACAGAAAGCAGTGTTGATCAGCTGAGCTGTAGAGATGCTATTAAGTGCCGGGGTATTCAGATTCCGAACCATCAACAACATTTACTCGCCATATTTGTCGTATATCCGGACACCCCCCTCATAATCAGCAATAAAAACATGACTGGCTGTAACGAAGATATCCCTGGTCCTTCCTGGTGTAGCGAGCTCCTGGATGAGAACAGGCTGGGTTATATCGGTAACATCCAGGACAGCAACTCCGCCAGTCCAGTCGGCGATATACGCGTAACCTGCATCCACGACCACACTCCGGGACCAGCCATTCGTGTTATAGCTCCCAATCTCATTCGGGGTGGCCGGATCGGTAACATCTATGATCGAAAGTCCACTTCCTCCATCAGCAATATAAACGGTATTTCCATCTAAGAAGACACCATAAGATCGCCCTGATGTGTTGAATTGACCGCTAAATATTGGATTGGATTTATCAGAGATATCAACAACCACTAAACCTTCCGTATACGTCGCCAGGTAAGCATAATTTCCGGCGACCTCAACATCAAGCACCTGGTCGCTGACAACAATATTGCCAACAACCACCGGGTTTGCAGGGTCCGACACATCAGCGATGGTCAATCCGTCCCAGCGATCTGCGANNGGTTGAACCCAAATTAACCGGGTTCGCCGGATCGCTTACATCCAATGTCCAAAAGCCGGCAATAGAATCAGTTGCATATGCTAAATTGTCATTTACCGCCTCACCATATGCCCCACCTGATGTTTCAAGTGAACTTATACCCACCGGATTGGCTGGGTTCGAGACATCCAGGATCTGGAATCCACTGCTCTTGTCTGCCACGTAGGCGATTCCATTGAAAACTTCGAGTGTATATGCATCCCCTGGAGTATCATAAGATCCGACTTCAATCAGGTTAGGTATTCTGCCGGCTGGGGTTTCCGTTGGCGTAGGGGAATCACTCGGGAGCGGCGTATTGCTCGGCTGGATAGGCGTATTCGTCGCTGTCGGGGTATCACTTGGCAGTGGAGTCTCTGATGGCGGTATGGCAGTTTCTGTTGCGGTGGGAGTCTCGCTCGGAAGCGGTGTATTGCTCGGCAGGATTGGCGTATTCGTCGCTGTTGGGGTATCACTTGGCAGCGGGGTCTCCGATGGCGGCACCGCGGTATCCGTTGCGGTGGGAGTCTCGCTTGGGAGCGGTGTATCGCTTGGTTGAACCGGTGTGCTGCTGGCAGTGGAGGTTTCGGAGGGTGCTGCTGTTTCCGAGGGTAATGCTGTCGGCGGTAGAGGGGTGCTGGTGGGTTCGCCAGGGGGGAGTAATGCTCCCGAAGTCACCCAATTTTCATCCGCCATCCCGCCAAGAAGCGTCCCAGGGTTGGAGTTGTCGAGATTATCCGTCAAAGTCGAGCCTGATCCGTCGGTCATTTTGTAATAAGCAGACAGATCCGACCAGTTGGGATGGGATGATGTCAGTTCACTATACTGCCAATCCTGAATCGCCGCCTGATCCAGAGCAGTTCCCCAAAAGCGAACCTCATCGATCTGCCCCTGGAAATACAAGGAAGGATCTGAACGTCCGCTCCCACCCAGGTAGAGGTTACCGTCGATATAACCACCAGGCACGTAGGTAGGACCGCTGGCTGTCGACCCGATCAGTTCTCCATTATTGTATGCATACAGGACTCCACTGCTGTGGACCATTGTGATCTGTGTCCACTCACCTGGTGTTATGGGAATCCCGATATAATCCACCCCTCCCAAATCCACGTTCCATACAAATATCTGGTCGGCACCCTGGTATATCGCCCGGGTAATGCCGAACAATCTCGGCCGGTCTACCCCAAGGATCAATTCTCCAGTTGCAGGTGGAGTTTCCGGCGGGGATGGATTCGTCGGATTAACCCACAGGCTGATCGTCTTTTCGGAGGGCCAGGTCTCGATTAACATCAGATCTCCAGTGTCGCCCAGGGAAACGTAATCATCCGTTCCATCAAATTCCAGAGCATAGCCGGCATCCTCTGCGAAAGCAATCTCCGGCAGACCCCTGGCGATGTAAAAAAGGGATAAGAAAAACAAAAAACCCAAGGAGCCAATTAACAATTTTTGATATCGCTTGTAGCTATAGTCTTCTTGATTTCGTCTATGAGCATTCATCATTAATCACCCTCTGCTTATAAATCGTTTTTCCAGTGAAACTGGTGTGACTGTTTTGGCTCTTCCAGAGGCAATCCTGACCGAAAATAAACTGATCAAAACTCTTCTCTGAATCCATACTTTCTTCTTGTCTGCAACCAAATCCGGAAGAGATTGCCCACAAATCAGGACACAATTCTAATCGTATCGAATATACCTCAATGCTAGCTTAACCAACACAAATTGGTAAGTTGACAATTATTACCAAATTTCGCGACAAATTACAGGTTAAATAACCTGATATTCTTAACGGGCTAAGAGCTTTTAGTTATCACCGTATTCTGGCAAGCGATTTTCCGCGTCTGTATTCGGATAGATGCGAGCAGCATAGCCTCCCCCGGGCGCCAGGTGGATGTCCAGTATCGTATCTTGATTGACGGTCCAGGTACTGATTTCAAAGGCTAACGGGTTGGACTCCCAATCCGCATTTGGACCATCCTCGTAGATCTGAATAAGATAGGACGTATTTTCATCCAGGAAATCCAGCGGCAGTTTCAAGTCCCTGTCTTCCCGGTTGGTGATGCTGCCAATGTACCAGTCTGAGCTGTGCCTGTCTTTTCGCACAACAGTGATATATTCCCCGATCTCTCCATGGGGCACCTGTGTTGTCTCCCAATCAACCGGGACGTCGATGATGAATTGAAATGCCGGATGTCCTTCATAATTCTCCGGCAGATCAGCAGCCATCTGCAAGGGGCTGTACAGGACCACATACAAGGCTAACTGTTTCATCAGGGTCGTATTCACCCGGGCTGTCGTTGTCTCGTCCCGCAGGATGTCAAAAATCCCGGGAGTGAAGTCCATCGGTCCTGCCAGCATGCGGATGAACGGCAGGAGAACAGTATGTTCCGGCGGATTGCCCCCATCCGGGTCCCAGGCATTGTATTCCTGACCGCGGGCACCTTCGCGGGTCATCATATTGGGATAGGTTCGGCGGATACCTGTGTCTTTGATCGGTTCGTGTGCATCTATCATGATGCCGTACTTGGCAGCGGTTTGCACTACTTTGCGGTAATGCCTGACCATATATTGACCATGGTGCCACTCATACCCGGCAAATGCACCGTTCTCATCTACACTCGCAATCGTCTGCCCCCAGCCGACATAACCAGTCTTGATCGTGTTGATTCCAAGCTGCTGATAAAGAGAAAAGGCCTCTTCCATCTGCTTTTCATAATTGGTCACACTGGCAGCGGTCTCATTGTGACCGATCAACCGGGTGCCTTTTTCCGCAGCATATCGAGTGACTTCTTCCAGGTCAAAGTCTCCATAAGGCTTTGTGAATGAAAAATAATTCCCATTGCGAGCCCAGTCGCCATCCCAACCGCGGTTCCAACCCTCTACCAGAACTCCATTAAATCCATATTTGGCAGCAAAATCGATGTACTCTTTAGTGTGTTCAGTGGTTGCTCCATGCAGCGATCCCGATCCCCAGGTCCATTTGTCGATGTGCATTGCCCACCAGATGCCGATATATTTGCCCGGTTGGATCCAGGAAATGTCTTCGAGCTGATTGGGTTCGTTTAAATTGAGGATCAAATAGGATGTGATCAGATCATCTGGACGTTCAGCAATCTGGATCGTACGCCAGGGACTGACGTGCGGTGCAGATGCCTTGACCTTGATCCCGTCCGACCAGGGTACCAGGTCGCATTCCAGGGTATAGTCCTCATGAGGAACCAGGGTCATGGATGAATAATCAGTCAGCGCAGCCTCATGGATGCTCAGGTAAAGACCATCTACTGTCTTGATGGTCAGTGGGGTATGCACCGCCCTGATCGTGGGTTTTAATAAGAAGCTCAGTGTATTTTCTGAGTATAGATACTCGTAGCGGTTATCCCTGTATGCCGGGATCCACCAGACCGTGTGGTTATCGGTGAAAACGAATTGTGTCAGTTCATCGGTGATCTCGAAATCTTCCAGTCCATTTTGTCCAGGGAACTCATAACGGAAGCCGATCCCATCATCGAAAGCCCGGAAAACGACCACCAGGTGACGATCCTGCGGATCTACCAGGGTAACTTTCAGTTGATTATAGTGGTTGCGGATATCCTTAACCTCGCCCCAAGGTTGAGTCCAGATTTCATCAAAGCTGCTGGATTCCGAACTGGCAACGCTCAGGTTACCTTCAAATGGCATATCATCCTGGAATCGAAAACCCATCCTGGATGGCAGCAGCACGGCTTTACCAGCATAGGTGACCTGGTAATGCGGAGTGCCATCCATCATCGTCAAATCAACCTGGATGTCACTATTGGGTGAGGTAACAGAATAATGCTCCTGGTCTTCTTTGTTTTCAGGTAATGTGTGTGTCTCTAGCGGTTTCATAAATGTCAGGGTTTCCTTCACTTCTATAGTTGGCGTCTGTTCTGATAGTTCCCCTTGGCTTTGCTGACAACCAGCAAAGAACAGCATCAGGATCATCAATACGATCCAGGAAGATTGCTTTTTCACACTGGCATACGGAGTGATCGCCAAAACAAACTCCAATCCAACGTTAACTTCAAGTCCCTTATTCTACCTTAGTTCAGAACAGGCAGTCGATGCTTTTATCCAATTGAGAAGAAGCATAACAAAGATGAATTTTTTCTGCTCGGGCTCTTCAGCGGTTATTCTGATGTGACTAATAAAAATATCCTCCATGTTCAATTACCTGAACAGGAGAATATTTGATTGAGCTAAATACTCTATATTGAAGAAACTGTGATGGGTTTGAGCGGATCTTATTACATATTACTCCACCATCAACCCCAGTTGGGTCAAAAAGGTCAATTGGTCGTTGTACTCGTGGACTTCTGTCATCAAGCCATCTTCTACGCGGATCACCATGCATAATGGGATGCTCACTGATCGATGTGTAGGCTCGATGACTGTGTCATCGGGACCCTGCAGTGGACCATCCTGCGTACCGCGGAAGGTACCGTGGACGCAAAGCCAATCATCCTGTCCAAAGGCAAGCTCCAGATCGAAATGGAAATCGGGGAAAGGCAGCCAGGTGGACACCTGGTAGTCCTCCCGAATTACGGCGCGTCCGCGTTGAGGCTCGCTTTTATCAGGCTGAATGTGGATGACATCCTCGGCGTAGAATGACATCCAGCGATCCAGATCGTGGTCGTTGAATGCCTGGATCGCACCATTTACCATTTCCCGGTGCCCGTTATTGGACACGAGGATATTGGATTCCTTCATCTTGTATCTCCTTTACAGATTTTTGCTTGTCTTCTTGGCGTTTTGCTTTTCTACCCGAAACGGTTGCCAGGTTCACCTTCAAGACCTTCCAGATGATTCCTGGATTCAGGATGCTGGGAGGAGGCGCAACCATATTGATCACCTTCAGGAATGCGATCGNNCGGCATGGTGGACTTTGTCGATATACCAGTTGAAAAACCGAACCATCGGGGTGCGCGGCCCCTCGACTTCCGGGAAATTGAGGTCATTTCCCACAGCCATATCCCACGGAGCATCAATGATGTTGCTGGCTCTAGTGAAGAAGTCCCGCGCCAGATCCGTGTTTCCATTTTCCAGGCATTCACTCAGGGCTCGTGCTTCCATCGCTGCCACCGTCATTCCCTGAGCGTAAATCGGGTTGAAACTGCACAGCGCATCTCCAAAGACCAGATATCCCTGCGGAAAACGTTCCAACTGTTCATAGCGGCGGCGCAGGTTCGCTGGGAATTTATAGGCAATTGGCTCGGTGAGTGGCTCGGCATCTTTGATCACATTGTAAATCTGAGGGGTTGGCAGTTTCCTGGCTGCCTGCAGGAACCCCTTTTCATCAGGTGGGGCATGGTCACCAAGAAACCCGCCAATTGTGACCACCCAGCGGTCGCCATCCTGAGCTAACATGATCCCCATCCGTCTTTTCGGCGGATTGGGTATGATGCTGATCCCATTCAATCCGGGAATATGTTCCGGTTCCCGGCGAAAGAAGCGAGTTGTATATCCCATACCGATCTCCACTTCATCGACCGGCGGATGCTGGTAACCCGTTTCTTCCAACCATGCTGGGCTGCGGGAACCTCGACCGGTGGCATCGACAACCAGGTCGGCTGAAATCGTTTCGTCGGTGTTACCGGATTGACGATTGACCAGGCGAACGCCAGTGACACGAGTATTGTCTTCATTGGTCATCAGCGCTCGAACTTTACACTCTTCAACAGCATCTACATTGGGGAGTGCCAGGACGCGGGAGCGTACTGCTGCTTCCAATGTTGGTCTGGAGACCCCAATTCCGGAAATCCCACTGATCCCAGGTTTGTGGAACCCATCACCATGGAACCAGCGGATTTCCAGACTGGCGTCCTTTACAGTGACTGCGCTCAGCCGGACCAGTTCTTCTGTCAAACCTGGCAGGTAGTCCTCCATGATCTGCCGACCCTTTTCGAGCAGTACATGAGTGTGTCTCCCCTGCGGCACACCACGACGGTTCTCACCTGGAGAGGGAAATGAATCCCGCTCCAGTAAAGTAACCTGCTCAAAATGGTCTGCCAGAGACCGGGCTGCCAGCAAACCCGCCATACTGGCACCGATGATAATTGCCTTGTTTTGTTTAATATTGCCCATTCCCAATCTCTCCATTTGACAATCTGATCTTCTTTTACTAATAAATAACGATCATGAAGCTGGGATCGCTCCAAGTTGCTGCAAAAGTCCAAACCGGTCCCAATGTCCCCAGACCTCGACAATTTTTCCGTTCGCAAACCGGAACATAGTCATTCCCGCTGTATCATGTTCTTCTCCGCTTGGAGGAATTCCCTGGAAGTTCCCTTTATGAGTTCCAGATGCTGTCCAACGGGCAGCAACCAGGTCGCCTTCTGCCAACAAGGAGTGAACCTTGAATTTAATATCGGGGAACGCGGAGTGGAATCCGGAGATATACTGTATGAACTCGTCAGCTCCAACAAAATCACCCAAGACCGTATGTTCTACGTAATCTTCCGCAAACAGTTGATTGGCAGCAGAGTAATTTCTATTATTCCATACTGCTTCAATGGTCCGTTTCACGTTTTGTTTATTTTGTTCTATCATGGAGTGCTCCTTACAAGTAAACTTTGGTTTGTCCTGATCAAAGCATAAGATAGAGCATGTCCAAAATCATGCCCCAAACGGAGTATATCGATGGGGTATTTTGTTGAGACAACCTGAATCAGTGGATCGGGATCAATCGAGTATGGTGAGTTCTCTGGCTCTCGCTGCTGCTTCCATCCGGCTGTGAACACCTAATTTGTCATAGATATTTGCGGCGTGTTTTTTAACCGTTCCCGGAGAGATGACCAGTTCCCCGGCAATTTCCCGGTTGGTCAAACCAGCGGCCATCAGTTCCAGAACCTCGGATTCCCTGCGGGTCAATGGCTCCGGCAGGCTGGGAGGTCGTGAGGCTTCGAACGAGGTACTGTCAAAACTGTCCAGCAGCTCGGATACATAATCCGTTTGCACATTACGCGAATATGCTTCCTGCAGCATTCGCCCCATTGGCAGTCCCAGGTCTGCGAACAGGCGGATGTATCTTTCCGGTTCTGCCAGCCGCAAAGCATGCCCTAGCTCCACCAGAGCCTGGTTGTGTTCACCGCGCCGCCAATACGCCAGGCTTTGGAGGACAAGTGCCTCGATCATCACGGCTGTTCTGCCGTCATCCACTGCCTCTTCCAGCAATCCATCCAATAGTTTCAGGGCACGGGAGACTGCTGGCGAATCCCCTTTGACGATCAACACCCGCGCCATGGCTAATTGAGCAACATCACTCTCCGGTCGCTGGTTTAAAGATTTTCTTTCCAGCATTTCGTCTGACCACAAGACAGCAGCCCGCAGCCGGTCCTGTGCCAACCAAAGTTCCAGCTGGAGGCGTTCAAATCGGCTGGTCCAGTGAGGGTAGCGGGTCCTCTCCACATGGGGGCGCGCTTTCTCAAGGTACTCTTCAGCCATTTCGATTTGACCGATAGTCAATTTCAGGCGGCTTGCCATCAGATAGCCAGCGATCAATGATCGCGCATCACCACCCAATTCAGCGCGTTCCAATCCGGATGAAAGGTGCTCCCAGGCATCCGAGATTTCATTCCACTCATACAGGACTTCAGCCAAACGAATATACAACCAGCCAATCACCGGAAGTGGGACACGTCCCCGGCTTTCCGGCTCCTGGACTGCTGCCAGGCCCTGCTTCCAATTGGCTGCAGCCTCACGGAGATGCCCCCGCCTCAGGTCAAGATCCGCCAGGGCGCCGTAAATATGCGCCTTGCGAAAACTGGCTGAGTGGTCCCGGGCATATTCCAGGACTTTGCGGTAATTATCCCTGGCTTCCTGCCAGCGACTGTTCTGGCGGTAGAGATCACCAAGAGAGTGATAGATCCCTGCTCGAAAAAACAAATCTTCCGCAGGTAGATTGCTTAAAGCCTGGTCGCCATAGGTCTCTGCCTCTTTGATATCGTTAGAGAGGCAGGCTATCAGGCAGCGACAGGCACTCGAGCGCGCTTTCTGCTGGCGAAAATCGTCGGGTTCTTCAACCACCAGGCGTCGATCAATCTCGTCGAGAAGCTGTGTAGAGCCTTCAAAGGCACCGGTGAACGCCAGGAAGAATGCATGCGCGAGGGATAAGGTGGAATTCGTGTGGAACCAGGTTTGCGGGATGACATCCAGCCAGTTTTTCATCAATCGGATCTCCCCGGTCATTAATTTAATCGGGAAATACCGTTCCACGATCTGGGCGGTGATCTCGATCTTCTCCCCCTGAAGAGCATGGTGGAAGGCTTGTTCCGGCATGTCCTTCCCAAGGTACCATTGCGCTGCTCGTCCATGCAGAGACTTGATTTCAGCTGGAACGAGTCGTTCCAGGTCTGCCCGCAGGAAATCAGCAAATAGTGGGTGGTAGCGGAACCAGTCACGCTGAGTGTCCAGCGGGAGAATGAACAGGTTTTCTTTCTCCAGGTATTCCAACATCGCCTGACCACCATCCATGCCGGTGACGGCTTCACACAGCGGTCCGCACAGACGGTCCAGGATACTGGTCTTTAACAGAAACACCTGTGTGTCTTCAGTCAGGTGGGCGAACACTTCCTCTGCCAGGTAATCAGTGATAAACCGCTGACGACCGCTGACCAGTTCGTCAAAATCCAGCTGTTTATCCCCTCGCTGCCGGAGAGCAAGCCCGATCAGCTGCAATCCGGCGATCCAACCCTTGGTCTTCGAATGCAGGATTTCAACTTCTCGGTCCGGCAGTTCGACGCCCATGGAGTTCCTTATGAATTCCATCGTTTCTTCCGGATTGAAATGCAGGTCATTCTCCCGGATCTCAAGCAGTTGACCATGCGCCCGGTAGCGTGCCAGCGGAAGGGGTGAGTCCGAGCGCCCCAGCAGGACGAAGTGCAGTGACGAAGGTGCGTGATGGATCAGGAATTTCAGCGCATCGTAGACTGCCTCATCTGTGATCAGGTGAATGTCATCGAGAACAAAGACCAGATGTCCAGACAACTGTCCAGCCGCATTGAGGATTGTTTGCATTACAGCCTGGACATCCGCGATTTGCGAATTGATGAAGATGCCTACTGATGTTTCAGCAATTTCCGGCTGCACGTTTTCCCATGTCGCCAGCAAGTAGCGCAGAAAACGATCAATGTCATTGTCCACCTCGCCAAGCGACAGCCAGGCAATTCGGTGCCGGCTGATTCCTGCCCAATCTACCATCAGGGTGGTTTTCCCGTACCCGGCAGGTGCGGATAGCAGGATCAGTTTATGGTGGACGATTTGATCTTCGAGTGTTTTCGTCAAGTGTGGTCTGGAAACACGTGATTGCACCTTTGCCGGTATTTGAATTTTGCTCTCCAACACATTTGTACTCACAATGGCTACCAATTTTTCTTCCTGAACATGCAAGGTCCCAGCTTTTCTAGTTTATTTAAAACTTCAAGCCGCCCAAATTTTAAAGGCGGCTTTCTTCGATGGTCGCGATGCTATCTTTATTTTCCAGAAATTTCTGAAAACCGCGTTCACTGATAGCTATCGATGCTATGAATAATATACCATATTTACCCGATTTGTCAGGTTTCAGACTGCCAGATACAACATCAAATATCCGCTTAATACCCCATGGAGATTGTCAAATGACCAGATTCTATTGAAGGACGGCTGATCTCTTATGTTTTGCTTATGGCGAATTAATATTGAACACCTATAATGACCGCTGGAAAATTCAGGGGAATCAGCCTTTACTGGGCATTAATCTACTCATTGCAGGTTGCTTTCTTATACAAATTAGACAATAACTACAAGGAGAATCTATGTGTGGCATCGTTGGATGTTACCAGGCTAAAGGATTCGAACAAATTTCTAATAACATTAATTTGATCGCTCACCGCGGCCCTGATGCCCGGAGCGTTATCGAGACGCCGCGCGGTACGCTGGGACATACGCGCCTGGCGATCCTGGACGTTTCCGGCGGTCACCAGCCAATGACGGAGCAGGATCGTTTGATCGTATTCAACGGGGAAATTTACAATTTCTTGGAGCTGAGGGATCGCTACATCTCTGATGCTTCAACCGAGAGCGACACCGAGGTGGTGCTCAAGCTATATCGGGAGTTCGGTCCCAGGGTAGTCGAAATGCTGGACGGCATGTTCGCATTAGCCATTCTGGATCAGGATGAGCTTTTCCTGGCGCGCGATCCGATCGGCATCAAGCCGCTGTATTATGCGGTTAATAAAGGACAGGTATGGTTTGCATCGGAGGCAAAAGCCCTCATCGGTCAGGTCAAAGGCATTAAAGAATTCCCGGCAGGTCACTGGTGGCACTCCCATCAGGGGATGAACCAGTATTATGACTTCAACGCTGTGGGCAAGAAGTCAAACGGGAAAAACGGGCGCCCGGACATGCGGGATTTTCAAATCATTCAGGAAACCCTGCGCGGTGCAACCCATAAACGTATGATCGCCGATGAAGAAGTTCCGGTCGGCGTGAGTCTGAGCGGCGGTCTGGACAGCAGTATCATTGCCGCCCTGGCACACGAGGTCAAGTCTGACCTGGATACCTTTGCCGTCGGCACCACCGGAGGCACGGATGTACCGGCCTCACAGCGCGTCGCTGATCACCTGGGCACCCGGCACCATATCTACCAATATGACTTCCAGGAGATGCTCGACAGCCTGCCGGAGGTCATCTATCACCTGGAATCTTTCGACGCGCCGCTGGTGCGCAGCGCTATCCCCAACTACTTCCTGGCTCGGCTGGCATCTGACCACGTCAAGGTAATGCTGACTGGCGAGGGTGCTGACGAATTATTTGCAGGTTACGAGTACCTGTCTCACTACCAGGATGCCGAAGATTTAGAAATTGAACTCAGGCGGATCACCAACAATCTGCATAATATCAACCTGCAGCGCACCGACCGGATGAGCATGGCTCACAGCATCGAAGGTCGGGTGCCTTTCCTGGACACCGAGATGATCGACCTGGCTTTCAATGCCCCGTCGGAATGGAAACTTCACCGCCAGGAACAGCCGGAGAAAGCCCTACTGCGCAACAGCTTTACCGAACTGCTTCCCAAAGAGATCATTAAGCGCAAGAAAGCGAAATTCTCCGATGGCGCCGGCTCGATGGAATTCCTGGCTCACCACGCGGAAGAAGTAATCTCCGACGANNGCCGGGAAGTCACTGCTGGATATGTAAGTCATCGACCAGGAATCAGGCTGATGGAAAGCTGCCTGGTTCTTGCTGTCATTCCGATACCGCGGGTCCGCGATAGGATTCTCTGCCTACTATCATCCAGCGGTAGAGGAATCGGCTTTACCACTGTACAGGAAAGAAAATCTGCACCTCCATAACTCTAAATGCATTTTCTTCATTTCATATTTTGGAAAAAACTTAATCAACGTTGATGTACACTGATGCGCAGCACAGGTAATTCTCGGTGGCTGGATTGAAGCGGCCAGGTAAGGTATAGTCCCACTGTTCAGCAGCACAGTAGGGCGGGTCGGGACCCGCCGAACGGTACCAGTGATAGCTTGAATTGATCTCTGGACAAAGCAGGCTTGTTCCATTCAATTCATCGTTGAATAGAAAAGAGCATAATTTTTCCTTCAGCCTACTCATGTCGGGCTGCAACCCGACCTACCACTTTATCAGATTTGTTGAAAGGCGATGGTCTGAGCTGGGGGAAAATTCACTTTCATTTGGCAGTCTCATGTATAATTTTTAATAGCATGTCAGACTCCTTACTTACGACCAAATTGTATATCCCCCCGTTTCGCGAAGATGGGGTCCCGCGACCACACCTGACAGATAGATTGCTGGCAGGTACTGGACGGGCTGGTTGTTTTGGGCTGCTCTCCAGCCCAGCGGGAACGGGGAAGACTACCCTATTGAGCGAGTTCGTCAGCCGGATACAGCAACCCGTCGCCTGGCTTTCCCTGGATGAAGGAGATAACGACCTGAACCGATTTTGGTCGTATCTAGTAGCCGCATTTCAATCAGACCTGGATCGTTTCGGCGGCTCAGTGCTCGAACTGCTGAGGAGGTCTCAACAACTGCCAGGCGATACACTGCCCACCCTGCTGCTCAACGAGATCGCCGATCGAGAACAATCCATCGTGCTGATCCTGGATGATTACCACGAGATTCACAGTGAGTACATCCATACTGGTTTACAATTTTTAATCGACCACCTCCCCCAAAATCTATACATCGTTATATCCACCCGCATTGACCCGCCTTTTCCGCTGGCTCGCTACCGTGCCCGCAACCAGATGATCGAACTCCGCAATCACGATCTGCGCTTCAGCGGTGAAGAAACCACCAAGTTCCTCCACTACACTATGGGTTTGGAGATGCCTGATGAGGATGCAGCCGCCCTGGGTGAGCGCACCGAGGGCTGGGCTGCCGGCTTGCAGTTAGCCGGGCTTTCCCTGCAGGGACAGAGAGACGTGCATGCATTCATTCAGGAGTTTACCGGAAGCACATTGTACGTGGCAGAATACCTGCTCGAGGAGGTCCTGCGTCGTCAAACGGAGGGTATGAGGACATTCCTGGTGCAAACCTCGATCCTCAGCCAGATGAATGGCAGCCTGTGTGAAGCTGTAACACACTGCCCAGATGGGCAGACGATGCTGCAGACCTTACACCGGTCGAACACCTTTCTTATTCCCCTGGACAGACAAGGAGAGTGGTTCCGCTACCATCACCTGTTTGCCGACCTGCTGCACTCCCGTTTGAAGCAGGAATTATCTACTGATGAAATCGCTGATTTACACTCCCGAGCGGCGAACTGGTATGACCGGAACGACCTGCCATCCGAGGCCGTCCGCCATGCCCTGGCTGCCGGAGATTTCGAGAAAGCCGCTAACCTGATCGATATGTACGCACGGTCGTTGATCTACTCTGGTCAGATCAGCGTCCTGCGGGGATGGCTGGAAGGACTTCCCGACACGTTGCGGAACACACAAACGAAATTAAGATTCTACCAGTTCTGGATCGATGCCCTGCAGGGGAAAGCGGACCTTTCGGAGCCAGCCCTGCAGGAAATGGAAGTGTCGCTGGCTACCTTACCCAGCACACCAGACAACAACCGGTTGCGAGGAGAATTGATGTCGGTCATCTGCCGGGCGATAGCACTCTCGGGGCGAACCGCGCGTGGAATCCAGCTGGCGAGGGAAGCCCTGGCTTTGCTTCCTTCGGACGACTATGCTTCGTTAGCCCGCACGAATTCAGCACTGGCAATCACTCTGGATCTCGAAGGCCATACTGAAGAAGCCTCACCAGTCTACCAACGTTGTTTCTCCCAGGCTGCAGAGGCCGGTGAATATCGTCTGCTCGCCAACACGATGATGGTTAAGGGATTGGTCCAAATTCATTACGGTAAGCTGAGTGAGGCTGAACAAACATTCCGAGAAATCATCGATCTGGGTGAACGAAAGAACAACTCTCCACCAGACAGAGCTGTAACCAACGTTGACTTCTTTCCCGCCGGGCAAGGCTATCTTGGATTGGGAAACGTCCACCTGGAATGGAACGATCTGCAGACAGCGGAAACCTATCTCCAGCGCGGCATCGATTTGTGCCACCGCGGCGGATTGGACGGCGTTTTTATCGGTCGTGAGCTTTTGTCTCGCTTACGGCAGGCGCGGGGAGACCTGGTGGGTGCCCTGGAGGAGATTCGCCATCCGGAGCAGGGTGGTCCGCGTGTTGATGATATCAATATCATCATCCGCCGGATCCTGATTGAAGTGGATCGGGAGAATGTTGACGCTGCCTGGGAACTGGCATCCCCCCTGGCAGAGTTGCTTGAAAGCGACGCTGCGACAGAACGGATTCCCCTGCTTTTCCTGGAACGACTGCAGGCAGCAGTCGCCAGGGTATACCTGTCCAGAGGTGAATTCGAGAATGCGCTCAGGATGGCAGATAAGCTCCAATCCACAGCCCGACCAGGGAATCGGATTCCCCGGCTTATCGAAGCTGATTTGATCCGGGCATTGGCGCTCTTGGAGCAAAGTGATGGAAAAATCATACCGGGAGCGGTCAAAGCCCTCGAACACGCCCTGGAACTGGCAGAACCACAGGAGTACGTTCTGGTCTTCAAGGAAGCAGGTCCCGGGGTGATCCTCCTGTTGAGGGCAGTCCTGGATAATCCATCTGCGTCTGACACCACCAGGGCGTACGCTCAGAATCTATTCGATGACTTTAGTGTGATGGTTGATACCAGCCCTGTCAAGGCCAACGGGGAAGTACCAGGGATTGTTGAGCAGTTGACACCCCGTGAGATGGAAGTTCTGGAACTGCTCGCCACTGGTGATACCAACCAGGCTATCGCTGAAAAGCTGGTCATCACCGTGAGGACGGTCAAAAAGCACGCCAGCAATATTTATGGGAAACTCAATGTCGATAACCGCACCCAGGCTGTAGCCCGGGCACGCGATCTCGGATTGCTCTCCACAGACTGACATTTTCCTTTTTTTGACAACTGATCCACTCTAATGAGCAGGTGTACTTTGGTACACCTGCTCGATCGTTTTAATGCGGGGTAAAGATACTTCCCCGGTCCACTGACGAGACGCGTCGTTCAGCGTATATTGTACGTAAATCAAATCATACAAGGAGATTAAAAATGGACACACAATTAACCCAATCCACAGGTATTCGAGGCCTGGTCATGAAAAACAAACTGCTCTCAGCTGGCGTGATCATCCTGTTCACGATCGCTTCCGGAGTTTGGTTGAGCAGCACAGGGAAACCTTTCAACACCGGGATCTTCACGCTCCACAAGCTCATCGCGGTTGCTACGGTCATCTTCACCTGCGCTAACATCTACCGGCTCTACAAATCCAACGAGACTCACCGGTTTGTCGAGCTGGTGCTCATGTCGGTCACCGGGATGGCTTTTTTGGTCCTGGCTGTTACCGGCGCCTTGCTCAGCGTCAACCTCAGCCTGCCGAACTTTGTCTTGAAAATCCACCTGTTCACCCCATTCGCGGCACTGGTCTCCGCCGGAGCAAGCCTCTCCCTGTTGACTACCCGGAAATCGTAGCACCGGCATTTTACACTGATACAAGTCTTCCCGGATCTCCGCAGATCTCACCCTTAGAACTGGATCAGAAGATGGAAAAAAGGAATAAAAAGATGACTACCGAAGTTAGAGAATGGAAAGAAACCGTCAACCAGGTCGAGATGCGCCAGTTTAGTATCGGAAGGATCTTGTGGATGTTTGCCTGGCCAGCGATCTGGTATACCGTCTTGATTTATGGGTTCGGCCGCCTTGTTATTCCAGCAGGAGAGACCACCCCAACCTGGTACCTCCTGCTGGTAATTTCCCTTGGAGGCGGTGCGGAACTGCTGGTCGGACTGGTCATGCTCAGGCGTGAGGGTTACCGTTTATCGATAGCATCCTTGCGAAAGCGGATCCGTCTTGACTGGCCAAAAGGGTGGAAAGCCTGGTCTCTGGCTGTATTTGTGCTCGTCTTAGGGATGAGCCTCAGCATGGCAATGGGACCGATCAATGCAAAGCTCGCCTCCATCCCTGGATTCACCCCTCCAGAATGGTGGGGAGCAGCCAGCAACCCGACCGTTGAAGTCAACGGTGCTGCTGATTTCTTCCCCGATATCAACCTGGCCAGTAACTACTCATTCGTTTTGTTGTACTTTGTTGTCGGTCTCGTGTTCAACATTATCGGCGAAGAGGTTTATTACCGCGGATATCTGCTGCCTCGTATGCGGGGAGCGTTCGGCCGCTGGGATTGGGTTGCCAATGGGGTCTTATTCACACTCAAACACGTGTACCAGCGCTGGATGTATCCGGGAATACTGGTAGGTGGTCTGTGTTTTGCATTAGCCGCCGGGCCCCTCGGCAGCCTGCCATTGGCGATGATTTATCACTGGATCGGTAACTATCTTCTCCAGATGGTATTCCTGGTCATGGCGGCGATGGGGGTTGGGTGAAGCATTCCACTCAATCAAGAAATTGTAAAAATGTAGTATTCGAAGTAACGTTCATAAACGGAGAATTAAAATGGAAACTATATTCATCAAATTAATCACAACCGCTGCTCTACTTGTTATCAGCATCCTCTCTGGTATATGGCTTCACAAAAAGGGACGCCCCTTGAACACCGCGATCTTCACCCTCCACAAGCTGGTTGCAGTCGCGGCAATCGTCCTGGTGATCATCAGCGCTGTAAATCTTTTCAGCAGCGCTGAAATACGATCCCTGGTGGACACCGCCATCCTCGCCTTCAGCGGAATAATATATTTAGCCCTGGTCGTATCCGGAATGCTGTTGAGCTTCGATAAATTGTCAATCGAGCGGATCCGGGGTATTCACAAGATCACTCCATTGCTGGCTCTGATCTCATCCGCTGGTGTGGTATTCTTGCTGGGCTCCAATTGAAAGTAATGTGATAAGGAAATCAAATGAAGAAATACAAATCTTTTCAGGTACCCCACCACGGTAGTGTCGACGTGATCCAGATCATCGAAAAAGACTTGCGTCCACCCACTGAAGGAGAGGCCCGCATCCGCATCCTGGCTTCTCCAGTATGCCAGGATGATATCGCCATCCGTCTCGGGAACCGTCCGTTCATGCCGAAATTCCCTTTTATCCCAGGATACAGTTTCATCGGGGTCGTCGATGCTATCGGAGCGGACGTCACTGCTGTGCAGGTCGGCGACCGCGTGGCAGCGCTGACCAACTACGGCAGCCATTCCGAGTACATCTATTGGGATGCGAACCAGTTGGTGCATGTCCCGAGATCCATCAACATGGCAGAGGCAGCAACCCTGCTGCTGAACTACCTGGTCGCTTACCAGATCTTACACCGGGTGATAAAGGTAAAAGAAGGTGACAAAGTACTACTGATCGGCTCCAGCGGTGGTGTTGGTACCGCCTTTCTGCAGCTCGGCAGGCTGGCAGGTCTCAAGATGTACGGTCTGGCTTCTCCGCACAAGCACCCCATCCTGGAGGAATACGGCGTTTCCCCGATCGATTACCATACGGAGGATTTTGTCGAAGTGCTGAAGCAGGTAGAACCGGAAGGCATCGATTACGTCTTCAACGGCATGGACGAGCAGTACTTCGATCGCGGACAGGCAGTGTTGCGCCGCGGCGGCGTTCTCGTCCACTACGGAGGACCGGAAAGCTTCGGTGGTTTTCTGCGGCTTGTGGTCAAGCTGATCGGCTACAACCTGATGCCGAACGGCAAGAAAATCAAGGGCTACGGCACCCACCGGGAGGACGTCGAAGTTTTCAAGCAGGACTGGGGGCATCTATTCAAGCTGCTGGAAGAGGGAAAGATCAAACCGATCGTCCACCAGACCTATCCCATCCTGGATGCCGTGCGAGCTTATGAAGAATTAGAGAGCGGGCGGGTAACCGGTAATCTGGTACTGCTGGCACCGGAGTTTCTGTAGGGCGCAAGCGATGAATAACCAACATAGATATGAACTGCGAATAGAAGGTCATCTCACCGAACGCTGGTCAGAATGGTTCGATGGGATGACGATTCGCAGCGAAACAAATGGATTGACAATCCTTTCCGGCACATTCGTCGACCAGTCGGCATTATTTGGTGCCTTGAATAAAATTCACTCGCTTAACCTGACGCTGGTATCGGTAAGAAGGATTGAGGAACAATAAAACTCAAGATAATAAGGGAATTAATATATATTATGTAAGATATTTTACATAAATATACCTTTTTCACCTCCCTGGTCGAGAATTTTCAATCAGGGAGGTGCTCCTTTAATTTCAGTAACCGCTGTGGGGTGACATCTTTCAGCGAACCCACAGGTTCAAAGCAAACATCTCCAATCCTGTTGCGTCCACCGAGATTCGCTGGTATCCTTAATTCATACCACTGACTAAGGATGAGAATCGCACATGTACATCGCCATTGAGGGAGTCATCGGCGTTGGGAAGACCACCCTCGCCCGCCTGCTCCAACCCACCTTTGAGGCCCAGGTTCTATTAGAAGTTTTTGAAGAAAACCCGTTCCTGGCTGATTTTTATGAAGACCGGGAACGTTATGCTTTCCAGACACAGATCTTCTTCCTGCTCAGCCGCTACCACCAGCAGCGAAAGGTTGCACCGCTGCTGAGACAGGAAACCGACCTGATCTCCGATTACACATTTGCCAAGGACGCCTTATTTGCCAGCATCAACCTGCACGGTGATGAACTGGAGACTTACTACCAGTTGCATGAAGCACTGGCGGAAAAAATTCCTGTCCCTGATCTGATCGTCTATTTGAGGGCATCAACCGATGTATTGATGCAGCGAATTGCCTACCGCGACCGGCCGTATGAACGCAACATGGAACGCGATTACATCCATGAATTGAACCTTGCATATGAGGAATTCTTCGCAGATAAATATCGCGGACCGCGGGTTTTGGTAATCGACACCGATGAACTCAATTATGTTGCCAACTCAGCCGACTTGAAGTGGGTGGTCAACCGCATCCGTCAATCACTTCGCCTTTCTCCATTCCAGCCCGAGCTGCCGCTGTCGATGGGCGAGACTGATTAATCGATTACTAAGGGAGGAGAGTCCATGCGAATCACCGAAGAAATGCTTCACAAGTTCGCTCAAGATGCTGTCAATCTGGCTGCCGCTAACGATCATACACTGGTGGCAGCTTATTTATATGGATCGATGCTTTATGGAAGCCCGCTCCTGGGAGGCGCCGGGGACATTGATTTGGTTTATATCCATTTGAACCGACCGGAAACCAAGCGCGAGATCATCCGTCTGACCGAGGACCTGCACCTGGACATTGAACACCATTACCAGACGGGCTACCAGCAGGCTCGCGACCTGCGCACCCATCCGTGGATGGGACCAACACTGCGGGATGCACAGATCCTGCATGATCCACAGCATTTCATGGATTTTGTGCAGGCCAGCGTGAGGGGCATGTTCGACAGACCAGAGACCGTACTTGAGCGCGCCCGCCCATTGAGCGAATCTGCACGCCAGACCTGGATGGATCTGAATTTTTCACCGCCACCCAGCCCCTCACCTGCCGATGTAAAACGATACCTATGCGCAATACAGGAGGCGGCCAATGCTGTCTCCCTGCTCAGCGGGAATCCTGTTTGCGGGCGGCGGATGCTGCTCGAATTCACCGAGCGGGCAGACGCGATCGGCAAACCCGGGCTGTACCACGGGTTGATCGGTTTGCTGGGTGGACACCAGGCAGATGTCGATCAATTGACCCACTGGTTAGAACAATGGAAAGAATCCTTTGACCGAATAGATACCCATCACGCATCACAAGCTTTCCAACCGGAGAGAAAATCTTACTACGTTAAAGCTTTTGATATATTGATCTCCAGCGATCGCCCCCTGAATGTGCTCTGGCCTCTGCTCGAAACCTGGACGGAATTGACACTTGCCTTAAACACCGACGAGCAGACCCGTAATGAGTACACTATGGCGCTCACTGACCTGGGTCTGCTCGGCGATGGTTTTTACAGCAGAATTGATGCCTTCGACAAGTTCTTGGACCTGATCGAAGAGACTCTCGACGATTGGGCCGCGGAATACGGCGTTTAAAAAAACATCTTTTCCCACATACAGGTAATTTAGCGGTCCATAAAGCGAGAATCGTCTAAACGCTCCTGCATCTTCTCTTCTTCAGATTTTACCTGGATCTCGCTGACCCCTTCGCTGATCAAGCGCTCCTCTGCCTCTTCCAACCTGGCTTTGCTCGCCGCTGGAACGATGCTGATTTTTCCACAATGCGGACAGCGTTCCAGCTTTCCGACCACCAAATTTGGTCCCAGCACATGTCGGGAGAACGGCAGTTTGCAGCGGGGGCAAATCGCCCCACCAGCAGCACCGTACACTCCGGGTGCAAACTTTTTATTTCGTCCCAATAGCATGGGCAGCGCGACACCCAGGACCGTGATCACGACGATTACCACCAGGAGAGGTACGATGATTCTGGTAATTTCGCTACCAGCCTGCTCTGATGTGAGGAATTCCCGGTTGATCTCCGCTGAGCGAAGGGTTTCCCCATTGGATCGATAGCCTACAGCCCACAGGGTGTGTTCTCCCGGCTCGAAACTGCTGGTATTGAACTGCCAGTGAAAAGGCGCTTCGGTCTCGGTCTGCACGAGTTCTCCATCCATGTAGTACTCGACTCGCTCCAGGTCACCCTGATCTACGACCCGGATGCTGAAGGTCCCCTGAATATCCCCACCAAACCCACCATAACCAAAATCCCGGCTAAAGCGCACCTGCAAAGTGTCTTCTTCTTCCTGGGCAAGACCGGTAAAAACGACCGCAAATACAGCAATCAACGATAATAGGACAGCAATGACTTTCTTTTTCATCTTAGTTATTCCCTTATTTCCATTTTGTTAAGATATTTTCGCGCTGGAACAGACGCACTGCCAGGAACATCAATATTGTATCGATGACTAACAATGCGGCCGTCATCCACAGGATCAGGGTCGTATCCACGAGAAACAGTCCTGTCGCCTGACCGATGAACAAACCGACAAGCGGCAGTACAAACAAACCGGATATTTGCTCCGCGGCGCGCACATCCGTCACCCGGGAAGAGACCATGATCGAGATGCTGACCGCAGTCAACGCCAGAAGTGGAGAGAGCAATACGATCGCCGTCAGCCAGTAGCCGCTGATAAATAAGCGGATCACATTGAAACTCGTCCCTAACACCAGCGCCCCGACTATGAACAGCAGATATGCCAGCCAGGTCGCTCCCAATCCGGGCAGGATCGCCGCCCCGGCTTTGCCTACCAGCAATTGACCAGTGGTGATCGGTGTCGCCAACAGCGGTTCCAGGGTGCGGGTAGTCTTCTCGCCGACAATACTGTAAGCAGCCAGGTTCATTGGGATGATCATCGGCAGCAGGATGAACAGGATGACAAACTGGCTGACCAGGTAATAGTTCATGCAGTCTGAGCCAGTAAGATCCTGGCACAGGATCAGGAATTGCGGCGGCACATCCGATAGGGTTGCTTCCCCAATATCGCCTGCGCGATTGGTAAAGTATAAAGCTACCAGAGGTATCAGCGTGAACAGCAGCGGCAGGAAGGCAACCACATAAATTACCATTTTGTTGCGGAAGATTTCTGACCATTCTTTTTTGATTAATACCCGTATCTTTTTCATTGTTCCTTCTCCATGTTGACGAGCTGCAGGTAAACATCTTCCAATCTTTGGCGAATCTCACCAACAAACTGGATATCCGCTCCAGCTTGGACAAGCGTGCGGATGATTTGCGGGTTTTGTGTTTCCGGTTCCTCCAGTCGGACGACCAGTTTATTGTCCACAGACTGGACTTCATTAACGAATCTCAACTCTTTGACCAGCTCTGCATATACGGGTGCGATCTCACGTAAATGAAAGACAACCGAACGTCCATACAGCGTCCTCCGCAGGGCATCCGGTGTATCCAGTGCCAGCAGATGACCGCGCAGCACCCCAATTCGGTCGCATAAACGATCAGCCTCATCCAGATTGTGGGTACACAGCACAATCGTGCGACCTCCTTCGCTTAATTCCTGGATGAATTCTCGGATCAACCGGGAGGCCGCCGGGTCAAGACCGGCTGTTGGTTCGTCCAGGAAGAGAATCTCTGGTTCGTGGAGCAGCGCCCTGGCGATAGCCAATTTCTGGCGCATACCCTTTGAGAAGCCTCCAACCGCCTCGTGCCGGCGGTCCCACAGCCCCAATAAGCGTAAATACTGCTCAACTTTCGCGGGGATGTCAACGACGTCGTACATCTCGGCGAAAAATCCCAGGTTGTGCTCGGCGCTCAACTGGTCATACAGGCCCGGGGATTCGGTCAGAATTCCGACCCGGGCACGAACTTGCTGCGCCTGCTCGGTGATCGGATATCCGGCAACGGTAGCAGAACCACTGGTCGGTTCGATGAGTGCGCTCAGCATGCGGACCGTGGTGGTTTTCCCCGCCCCGTTCGGCCCCAGCATCCCGAAGACTTCACCTTTGCGGATCTCCAGGCTGAGACGGTCTACCGCGTGAACGGTACCAAAATTCTTTGTCAAATCCTTCATAACGATGGCGTTATTGTTATCCATAGTGTTTTTCCTTAGTAATCTATTATATGTCCTCTCTAAGGCTTATAAATGTTTCACGTGAAACCCACAAAGTTCTGATACAGTCTATAAAATCATGATTTATAAGTCTAGATAACGGCTGTCGTCGATGGTCTCCTCGTTAATCTGCAGCGGTTTAATCTCTTTCAGCGGCGGCAATGGTTCCAATTCATCGACTTCTGGTTCGGGTTCCAGGGAACGCAGACCAAAGATAATTCCCAGGGACAGCAGGGTAAAAACGCCTAACATTCCTTCAACAGCATACGGACTCCAGAATTGAATTGCATACATAGCGGCACCGTCGAACAGCGCATGCAGTCCGATCCCCAGGAATAGCCACAGGATATTCTTGCGCCTGATAGCATGAAAGACCAGCACAGTGGCTGCGAGATGAAGTATGATCGCCCAAATCCGCTCGATACCGCCTAATAATGCACCATACCATGGATAACTCCAAAACTGTTCAATGACCACCAGGGTCACATCCAACTGCTCTTGTGGCACCAGGGCGCTGATGTCCGATCCCCGGTAGGCGATGAGCACCATCGTGTTGATGCCTACCAACACACCCAGAATAATGGCCTCCCCGCCCCCATGACCGATTCCAACCATCATAGCATTCAACCAGGAGCGGTCCACTTTAGCCCAAAACCGCAGTGCCAGGTAGCGGGCAACGCCTTCAAAGGTGCCAGCAGAGAGACCCAGCAGGGCTGCCCACATCACAAGATGGATCCCTTTTGACGACGCTGTAAAGCCCCATGCTGCCAGCAGGTCATTCAGAATCAGGGTATTGAACGGGATGTGAAAAACCTGCGAAAGCACGAAGGTTCCTGCACCGATGAAGAAAAGTCTCCATGGGTGTTCTACACGTTTACCGATATACCAGGCTACCAGGACCGGTATAAAGATCATCATCAGGAAGTTCAGAATGCGAGGAATTATTTCCATTGGATCAATTTTTATTGGTTACAGAGCAGATCTCTTGAAAGTGCCTGGATTTTAACCCATTTCTTCTTTCTCAGCCTATACGCGAAAATGTTTCACGTGAAACTGGTTTTCTGTCACCCGATCGTTTCACGTGAAACATTGTATTCGAGTCTGACAGGTTAGTAATTAACCTCCTGAAACTGGTGTCTGCGTCTAGTGCTACCGGTCAAGGGGCGTTTAGCGGCGAAACTCATTTTGGTTGTATTGGGAAGCTGGATAATTTCAAAGATCTCCCATCCAAGTTCACCCATCTCGTTCAAATACACTTCGACCTCTTCGTCATTCGGGGATCGAAAAGTTCCACCGGTAAGGGTTTCAAATCGATATTCCCATCGTTGTATCTCCGTCATAATAAACCTTCCTTTGTCTTGGCGCTTATAAGAGCAGGAGAAAGACTGCGATCCCGGCAAGGAGAACAGCGACAACCGCTCCAACGACCAGGATGATCTTTTCCTGATCTGATGCCGTCCTGCCGATCTGGGTACGATATGGATCCACGTCAGAAGGGAGAAGGTAATCACTGCGGCTCTCGCTGATCCGGCGTTTGAAACGCACGCGGTTATTATCCAATTTTTCCAGCATCTGCCACCCGGCGATCGATTCATCATCCATCAACTGCTGCAGCACCACTGGATCACGAAACCGTTGATCTGTGGCGCGGACAATCTTGAATTCCCAATCATTTTGTAGCTCGTCTATCGTATAACGGGTCATCGCTTCTTCCTCTTGGTCCTGTAACTGTCCTTGATTTCGGTAGATCGCAGCGAAGAGTGCTGGTTCCATGGCATTTTCTCCATTCATTGGGCGCCGGAAGACCGGCACCCAATGCTCCTAGACGATATTTATTCCTTTTCAAGATCCTTCTGAGCGTTCTGTGCCAGGGAGACCATCCCGCTCAAACCACCCAGGTTCATGGTGTCGACTGCGCTGCTGGGGACGATCACCATGGCACCTTTTTCCTTGAGCCCTTCAAACAGCATGTTCATTGCTCTCAGGTGCAGGGCTGTGGGATTGTCGCGGTATGCCATGGAAGCCTGGGAGAACGAGTCGGCAATTTGCTTCTCGGATTCACCGAGGATGACGCGTGCCTGGCGTTCGCGCTCAGCCTGAGCCTGGCGAGACATGGCATCTTCAAGTTCCTGAGGGATCACCACATCACGGATTTCGACGGATTGAACAGAGACACCCCATGGGGTCGTACGTTCGTCGATGATCTTCTGCAGATCAGCATCCATCTTCNNCCATCTGCCCGATGATCTCACGTAAAGCGGTTTGCGCGGCCCATGCAATCGCAACGCGGTAGTTCTCAACCTCGAGGGCAGCCTTCTCGGCGTCCCAGACCATCCAGAAGAGCACTGCATCGACGTCGACCGGCACAGTATCCTTTGTCAGGGTTTTTTCAGCGCTGAACGGGGTGACCATCACACGGTGGTCGATCCACTCGGCGATCGTATCCACGATCGGGACAATCCAGAATAAACCCGGTCCTTTGAGTCCCTTGTAGTTGCCAAATCGCAGCACTACGGCCTTCTCCCACTGTTTGGCGATCTTCAGAGCGATCAGGAAATAAATCGCCAGCAAAATGAAGAACACCACAAACAGCAGGATCCACCAGGCAGATAGACCCCAGTTCAACAATGGGACCCAGCCAACCATGGAGATGATGATGAAAAACGCAAATACGGTGCCAGCGACGCCATTTGTTCTGGCGCGTGTATCGGCTGTCGATGTGAATGCTTGTGCTCGTGAACGTCTCATTTTATTTTCCTCGCTTACTGTTATTTGCATAAGTTGCTAAACTTATTTGTCCAAATTTTTTCGCCAGACACGAAAAACTGGTTTAATGACTAACGCAGCGCTCTGTTACTCCGGTGATTCGAAATCAGCTTCACCCGTTTCTTTCCATAGATTCATATAGGTTTCCAGCACCGCCATGACCTCTTCAGGCTGGTATTCCAGGCGTGAGGCCTCCGTCAGGTAGTGACGGGTGAGATAATCGAGATCCTGTTTGCGCAACTTCTCGCCGTTGCCTTCCTTGGGGAGCGGCAGAATGAATGTACCTCGCCCGTGCTGGGTGCTGATCAACCCTTCCTCATCCAGCAGGCGGTAAGCCCTGGCTACGGTGTTGAAGTTGACCCTCAGGTCAGTTGCCAGTTGACGAACCGTTGGAAGCTGGTCGTCTGGCTGCAGTTCACCAGCAGCGATCAGGTGTTTAATCTGGTCGATGATCTGAACGTAGCTGGGCACTTTAGAGGTCAGGTCGATTTCGATATTCATCAGAGTTATCTTCTCTCAGGTCGTGGTCGGCTGTAATTTGTAAAATTGTATAATTGTCCCTTTGTATGTTTGTATTATTGTATCATTGTTTCTTTGTATGATTGTACAGTAATTTCGGGGGGTTGTCAAGAGGAAATTTTACTTTTCAAGAACTATTCATTGACAAGTGCCGGCATGCATGATAACCTTGGCCCCACTCTGCAAGACTAGGGCTAATCATGAACCACACTACTGTACACACACTCGTCAACCAGCAGCAGCAAAGCCAGCAAATGGAAATATTGACGCGTGTGTAGCCCTCGCCAGAGGGAGCTGATTTTTACCAGGTTATTTGGACTGCGGGCTGCACAGCTCGCAGTTTTTTTATTCTTGGGAAGTCGTCTAACGGCAGGACGCCTGACTCTGAATCAGGTAATGGAGGTTCGAATCCTTCCTTCCCAGCCTTGAGATCAACATACTGGGAAGTCGTCTAATGGCAGGACACTGGACTTTGAATCCGGAGATGGAGGTTCGAATCCTTCCTTCCCAGCCTGACCGCCCGGGTAAAAGGATGATGTTGGGAACGAGTGCTGCTTAACGGGAATATTTTTTTAACTAGATTGGGAAGGAAATGAGTAAATGTGTCAGCCAGGAGGCCGCTGGAAGATTTGCTCAATCTGGTCAATCACCGATAGCCATCAGGAGCGCAGGAATCCTTTCAAAGAAATAAAATCCACTTGATTTACCGAAACCTGTTTTTTGATTCATTTAGCGATGGATTAGCCCCGGTTTAAGCCTCCAAAGCACCCCTGGAACGCTTTCCAACGGGAGCAATCATGACAATGAAAGCAAGTATGGTAATGGCGTTGATCAATCCGCCCCACATACGGGCATCGAATAAGCCGAGCAAATCACCGGATATCCGCAAAACCAACGAGGCATGCAATAAGATCAGCGGGTAGTAGAAACTGGTTTTGTAATGAATATCGATCCCCAATACAGCGGGAAAGATGATCGGCGCATGACCGAAAATCATACTGAACACAAACCCCAAGAAGATGGAGTGGATCATAGCATCGNNCCAAGAAGATGGAGTGGATCATAGCATCGTAAATGGGACCTGCTGGAACACCGCCGTGGATAATCGCCAGAATGCCAGCGATCAGCATCCACACGTAACCTCCCAGCAAGCAGACAGCGATAAAGCGCGTCAACCCACTGGATTTGACCGTACGCCTGGCGATATCAAACAGCAACAGCCAGACCCCAAGACCCAGTATTCCAATGCCAGCGATCCGCACGCCCCAATCCCAGTTGAACAATCCCAAAATCAGCCCGGCCATAAAAAAGAGTATCACACTTGCGAAGGCCAGCTGGCTGAACCTGGATAAACGCACCATCCGTCTCAATTCCAGGCGTTCACCAGCAATCGTCAAGATCAGGAAACCAGCCCACCAGTAGACGATTTCATAGACTGGCCATCCGAGGAACCACAGCAAATTCCCCACCAGCAGGGTGATTGCACCTGATGCCATAACGATCATATATCCCGTTAGATGGCTCCACAGAATCGGTATAAACACCGCAGCCAGAAGAAAACTGCCGGCAGTCAAAAGCAGCGGGCCAAATGATCCGTGTGGATCAAAAATTAATACAACACCGCCAATTCCGCTCAACAATGGGCTCAGGTACGTCCAGAGTTTTCCCATGGCAACAGCCCGTTCCAGGGCGATCAAGGTTCCAAAGAATCCAGATACCATCAGCGCTCCATGATTGATCGGCAGCTGCGGCAGGATCGCAGGCCAACTCCAGCCAATCCGCAGAAGCCCTGCCCAGCCTGCAGCGAATAAACAAAACATCGCCAGGAGCATCAGCGGGTACCGATAGTGGTAATTCCTCATCTAACGGATCCAGCCCAGCTGTTGTTTGGCGCTGTCAGACATCATCTCCGGTGACCACATGGGCTGCCAGACAATCTCGATGGTCAGCGCTTCCATCTCAGGGAAAGTCTTCCGCAGCACTCGTTCCATATCCCGGCTGATGACCCCATGCAGCGGGCAGGCCGGGGTGGTCATGGTGATCTGGATGTGGACGCATTCTGATTGAACTTCGATCGCATACACTAAACCTAAATCTACGATGTTGATGCCCAGTTCAGGATCGATAACCTTTCTCAGGGTGTTTTGGATTTGTTCAATTGTCATGGTTTCGGTCTTTTCGGTCCTCATTTTGTGGGTAAATCGCCTGGTTAAGCTCCGAGAGCAGGTCATCCTCCTCCAGTTTGTAGATATCGATGACATCTTCCAGCGTATCGAATTTGGAGATATGGCAGCCCACACAGCTCATCCGGTGCTGCAGGAACACGTGGATTGTTCGCGGCCAGCGGCTCAGGACATCTGCGACGATCAAATCGGAAGTGATGGATTCTTCTTTCATGGGATTCCTGCCAAACCTGGGATTACAAATAAAGGATGCTGAAACACCGGATAGCAGATTCAACCGGTTGGCGATGGAATATGTGGTGTACAGGCCAGACAAAATGGAAAGCTTGATGTTTGCCTCGTCCAGAGGGAGGTGCCAGTTAGGCTGCCTCCCTCTGCCATAATTCTACTAATAGATATCGTTCACCGTGTTGTACACATTGAATTTACCAGTAGGTGTTACCAGGTCCGGGATGCGGGCAATCTCTTCCAGTGTGGCATCGTCATAAATGACAATCTCTCCGGTCTCGCCTGGCTGGTCAGCATTTCCCCAGATACTGACCCACACTTCAGTGCCTTCCTTGTTGTATTCAAAATGAACCGCGCGCCCATAATCCGCTGCTTCCCAACATTTATACGTCTCTGTGGGATTTTCTTTTGCAATCACGCAGATTGTCCGTTGGGTAACTTCGTCAGAAGCCAGCACATGGTCGACCCAGATCCACTGGCTGTTGGGATGAGTCTTGACAAACAAACTGCCGCCACCCAGCAAGGGGATATCTCGCACAACCTGCCAGGCGCTTTCCGGATGGTTCTCCGGGTCAGTACCAATAGCGATCAACGAACCTTCACCCAGATGGCTGGTCGTCCATACCGGTCCATATTCAGGATCGATCCAGTTCGCACCACGACCTGGGTGAGGTATTTCAGGTGTATCCACCATGGCCTCAAGATCGCCTTCTTCGGCATCAATTACCACGATCTTATTAGCCTGGTTAGCGGCAACCAGGAAATAGCGCTGGGTGGAGTCCCAGCCACCATCGTGGAGGAATCGCTCCGCTTCGATCATTTTTATCGTTGGATTGATCGGGTCCTGGTAATTTACCAGCCAGACCTGACCGGTCTCTTTTACATTGACAATCCATTCCGGTCGATGGTGGGAGGCGACGATAGCTGCGACGCGTGGTTCCGGGTGATATTCCTCTGTATCGTAGGTATAACTGCGGGTGCTGACAACTTTAAAGGGCTCGAGTGTCTCACCATCTAGAATGGTGAAATGCGGGGGCCAGTAACAGCCAACAATTGCGTATTGATCGGAGAAATCCCCTTCTTTACCCACATACTTGCTGGTCTCTACTGAACGGGCATCATAACAAACCTGGACTTCTGCTACAGTATCGGGTACTTCCATCCACAGATCAATCAATGCCAGTTTGCCATCACGACCGATGGTGAACACGTACCGACCGGTAGCAGACATCCGCGAGATGTGTACCGCGTACCCGGTATTGATATGATTGACAACTTCATAGGTATCACCATCAATCAGGGCGATTTGCCCAGCATCGCGCAGGGTGACGGCAAAGAAATTTTCCCAATCCCGGTCATGCTGCGGCTCTGTTGGGCGGTCTTCGGGAGCAACAAACACCTGCCAGGTCTCTTTCATCTGTTCCAGGGACATTTCTGGAGGTGTAGGCGGCTCATTTTGTACAAACTTCGCCATCATTTCAGCTTCTTCTTCAGTTAAAACCCCCTGTTTCCCCCAATCGGGCATGCCGCGTGGGGTGCCATTAAAAATGATCGCTGACAAGGCTGTCGTGCCTTTTGCTAACGTGTTTTCAGGTGTGAGGGCGGGTCCGGTAGCCCCATTGCGGAGCACGCCGTGGCATCCTGCACATCGGTCGAAGAAGATTTCCGTCGCGTGCGCGAATTCTTCATCGGTCAGCTGAGGAACATCGCCAGCAACAACGGTACCGCTTGGTTCTGCTGCCGTCTCCTGACCCTCTTGGGGAAGCTCAGCGAGGAAAGAGACAATCGCTTCAATTTCCTGGTCCGTCAATTGATCCGTCAGAGAGGAGGGCATCAACCCTGGTTGGCAGGTCCCACCTGGACAATCATCAGATAGAAACACGTCGGGGCTGGTAATCGATTCCAGGAGGAACTCCTCAGCCGTCGTTGCTTCCCCCGAGTATTCTCCACTCTGAATATAACCTTCAGCGACTGCACCGATTTCCGTTAAATCAGGTCCAATTGTGCCGACTGCCCCGGGTACACCAGGGATAATGTGACAGGCAACACATCCGCCTTTCTGAAGCGCATCCACCGCAGACACTTCCAGATCATCTGCGGTATCTACAAGTTCTGTTACTTCTGTTGGCTCTGCTGGTTCAGTTGGCGGTGTGATCTCCTCCTGGGGAACATCTGTCGTCACCGCTCCTGCACACGCCCCAAGAAGGAGAGCAATTCCAAACAACATAAAGAAAAAGGGGATAATTTTTTTCACAAGTCCATTCCTCCGGTCAGTTATTCTTTGTTAAAGACTAACAGAAGGAAAGAACCTCGTCTTTGCGCTGGCGCAATAATTGGAGCAATTAGGGTTGAAATGGTGCTTTACAGGCTAAAGGTCACATAAATCTTCGTATTCAGATGGGATAGTCTGCATATCACCCGGTGGCAGTTCTTCGCCGATCATGACCAACCCATGTGGATCCTGGATCATGATCTGCTGTCTTTTGCTTTGCACCACCCCGCGGTTCTCCCAATCTTTGAGTATCCGGCTCACTGTATACAGAGTGGTACCCGTCATTTCAGCCAAATCCTGGCGAGAGAGTGGAAGGTCAATAATAATGCCGCCCTCCACCTTTTTGCCCGCCTGCGATGCGAGGCGCAGAACAGCCCGGGCAATGCGCTGTTCAACGCGTTGAGTGGATAATTCCTGGACTTGATCCTGAAATAATCGGATTTGTCCCGCCATGATATTCAGTGCATTCAAAGCGATGCGCGGATATCGATCCATCAGCTCTCGGAGTGTTTTTTGATCCCAGACCAGCGCCTGACAATCACCCACCGCCTGTGCTGAGACTGGATAAGAGATTTTTTTTAAGATCGCAATGATACCAAATACTCTCCCGGGGACCAGGTAGCCGAGGATGACCTGCTGTCCATCGGGTGTTACCTGAGCTAATTTAACTTTGCCTTCGATGAGAACAAAGGCTTTATCGGCTTGCTCGCCTTCCATGAAGAAAAATGCGCCGTCTTTTTGACTTTTCAACCAGGATAAACTGACAGCGTGTCCTACTTCCTCTTCGGCAAGTCCTCGAAATGCTGAGCATCCCAGAATCAGATCAAGTTTTTCCGCAGACAGATTCATGAAGTAATTCTAACCGATTAATTTACAAATTCCTCTGATCAGAATACGTAAAAGACTCCATTCCCCAGCGATGAGAATGGAGTCAAAATTATGTTGATATATTTTTTTAGCTGTTTACTGTCGAAAAACCTCTATATCCTTGATGTTTCCATCTGGAATAACGATCCCAATCAAGGCTGCCATTCCCTTAAGAAGCTGACGATCGCAGAAAGCTCGCTCTCTGATAATCTCCCCTCAAAACCAGCCATCGCGGTGCCAGGGCGTCCTTCGAGTAAAAACTCGATCAAATCAGGATTGCTCGTTTCTTGAACGAATGCATTGGGCTGCATCTGGGTTCCGACCCCTCCTTCGCCCTGCACACCGTGGCAGGCGGCACATTGGGCGGCATACAGCTCACTGCCTTTTACCGAGACATTGATCGGGCCAATGATCTTGAGCGCTCTCAGGGTGGCTATTGCACCCTCCATGTCTTCTTGATCCATCAACATGATTGCGTTACGCAATATCTCTGCTTCAGCTCCCTGTGATATCGCAATTGCGCGGGAGATATGAAGCTCAGCACTGCTATTGTCATTCTCTTCCAGGGAAAAGATAGCCGAATCGATCAAACCATAGAATGAAAATTCAGCCTCGACTTGTGTACCCTGCCGCCATGCATCAATTAACGCGATCAAATCCTCAGTTTGATTTGGGCTCAAGACTGTCCCCCACGTGGGCATTCCTTTGGCGGGTCTCCCGTTGTTGATGGTCGCCCGGTACCAGTCGTTGTCCAGTGCTGCCAGGCGCTCCGGGTCGTTGATAGCGGGTGCCTGGTCTGTACCTTCTCCGTTCTCACCGTGGCAAACGGTGCAGGTAGTCGCGAACAGCAGCGCACCTCTGGAGGCATCAGGCACGTAAGCAGCAGCCTCGACCTCAGGAGCGGTGGGTTCCCAGGCGCGAATAAAAGCGACCACATCCCGGATATCCTCATCGGTCAGCGGACCACCATAATCAACACTCCAGGCAGGCATCTCCGTGCTGGGCACACCGGAACGGATCACCGAAAAGAAAATATCGTCCAGGGTGTTTCTTAATAGATCCCTGTCATTGAGAGCTGTACCACTGCCGCCCTCACCGTCAATTCCATGACATGCAGTACACTGGTCATTATAAATTTCGCCACCCCTTTGAACCCGTTCATCGGTAAACGATTCGGACGCCTCTACCAACCGGGAGGATTCACCATACCAATAGTACGACACCCCAGCGAATATGATCACGGTCAAAACAAGACCAACTGCCATAAATCTTTCGTAAACAGGTTCTTTTTTATTCATCATACCCACCTCAGGCGCCGGTAATATGGGTTGGGTCGTGCTGGTTGCGCTGATTCGGCGAAGAAGTATCGACCCACACTTCGCCACTCTGGATATCTACCGGGAAAAAGTCCAGTGGTCGTGGAGCTGGCCCGCTGAGCACCTCCCCATTTGCGTTGAACAGTGATCCATGGCAGGGACAGTGAAATTGGTTCTTCTCCTCATCCCAGGGAACCGCACATCCGAGATGAGTGCATTTTTGCCATAACGCGATAATGCCTTCGGAGGAGCGCGAGATATAAAATCGCCCTGCCAGGATGCGGTTCACGCTGTCGATCGTGAATTCTTCTATCTTGCCAGCATAAACCCGGCCGCCAAAACCACCGCTGGTCACCGGTTGGATGTATTTTAGAAATAAGACAACAGCCTGTGCGAAAAGCAGGGACATCGATCCACCCCAGGCAATGCCCAAAAATTGGCGGCGAGAAAACAACGTTTTTCCTTTTTTGTCACTCATATGATCATTTTCCTTGTTTATAAATTATCCCAGGGACTGTATCCCTCCGGCATATTCCACGGCCAGTAAAGTTCAAACCCAGGGCCTCGGAAGAGAAAGCCGGCCAGGGTGAACACAACCGAGCTGACAAATAAGACGGTGAAGAGCACTAAAACAACCTCGCGCATGGTGGGTTTCGATCGAATTAAGAAGAGCAGCGGTAGCACTACGATCACGCTCATCAACAAAGCTGGAATAACGATCTGCAGGATGAAATCGGGCAGCTGCCCCCGCAGAATTTCTCGCAGGGGATAGAACGAATCCAGCGCGATATAGGTCGGCATAACGATCAGGATATAAATTGTGGTAAATAAGGTCATCCGTTTGCCACGCGTGGAAGTGAACCATACCCCTGCTCTCTGCCGAGAATTATCCAGATATGGAATGGCAATCACAAACAATAACATCAAGGTAGGCATCAGGACCGCCATAAGCGTCGGGTGTCCGTGCTCCAGCAATTCCTGTAAGCCCATAAAATACCAGGGAGCCTTGGCTGGATCTGTGGTTGTGTTGGGATTGGCGATCTCTTCCAAAGGGGCATTGACAAAAATGGACATCGCCAACAAAGCCAATACAACCCCTAATGTCAACAATATTTCCAATATGGCAACAATGGGAAAGGCAAAAATTGTATCGTCTGGTCCGCGCTCCACCATGGTTGTCGGTGCCTTAACCAATTCAACCAGCGAATAGGTTTTGGTCTGGCGGGCTTCGGGACTGAAGGTTTCGGGCTTTTTGGAGATGGTTTTATCCATTGGTGCCTCCCTTTAAGTCATTGTCACTCTGATCATCCTGGACAGCCAACCCGCCATCTTTGCGCACACGCCAGAGATGTATTGAGGTCAATAGGGCGATGGCACCAGGTATCAGAATCACATGCAGTGCATAAAACCGGGTCAGAGCTTCCTGTCCCACTTCTGGACCGCCCAATAAGATGCTCTTGATCGTTGCCCCCATCAGCGGTTCGTACCCAGCTACACTGGTCCCAACAGTGATCGCCCAGTACGCAAGCTGGTCCCAGGGAAGGAGATATCCTGTAAAGCTGGCTCCCAATGTGAGCAGAAGTAAGAAGACACCCACCACCCAGTTAAACCGGCGGGGTGGTTTGTAAGCACCGGTATAAAAGACGCGCACCATATGCAGCACAACTACAATGACCATCAGATGCGCAGACCAGCGGTGCATGTTACGCAGCAGCTGGCCAAAAGGGACCTGCGTCTGCAGCAGGGTGATATACCCGTAAGCTCTTTCAACCGTTGGGGTGTAATAGAACATCAATATCACACCGGTAACGCTTAATATGCCAAAAGTGATTACTGAGATAATGCCCAAACCAAAAGAATAAGTGAACCGCAAACTTTTCCTATTTACCTTCACCGGGTGTAAATGGAAAAAGACATTAGAGGTCATGACCAGGGAACGATCCAGTGGATTATCTGGCCAGCCGTGTCGGAAGATGGATTGCCAGATCCGTGAGTTAGAAATATATGAAACAATCTTATTCATAAGAACTCCTGATGATTTCTTGTTATTTCTATTGCGATTCTTTATAGTTTAGCTTTTCTTGGAATCGGAAAGCTTCCATGGTGATGGCGTTTGTGGGGCAGCGGTCTGCGCATAAAGCACAGCGTGTGCAGGCTTCATCATCTTTCAACATGGCGGCTGTTTCTGGTTCAGCACCATCCAGAGCTGAAGACAGGGGGGTGCCAAACTGGTTCTCGTAAATGGCGGCTAATTCTTCTGAATTCTCGATTTTGTCCAGACCAACGATCTTGAGACAATCCCACGGACAGACATCCACGCAGGCATTACAAAGAATACACTTGCTGCCATCAAAAATCGTGTTGACACTGCATTCAAGACAACGGCTACCCTGCAGGGCGGCTTCCTCCGCAGAATAACCCAGCTCAACGACGGATATGCCGGTTCGGCGGTCTATCGGTCTGGAGGGTACTTTTTCCCGGTACAATTTTGTCCAGTTATCAAACATCACATGGTTGGGAAGCACGGTCCACTCTGTTTCCATCTCGACGTGCAGTTTATTTCCCTGGATCAATTCATCAATTCCCAGGGCTGCCTGGTGACCGTGTTTGACCGCATCGATGATCAGCCGGGGACCATAAGCAACATCGCCGCCAGCAAATACATCATCGGCAGTTGTCTGCCCAGTCTCCGGATTGATCTTCACCAGCCCACGCGCTGTCAGTTCGATATCATCCGCACCACCCAGCACGTCCAGGTCAGCCTGCTGCCCAATCGCCANNTCTCTTCGCTTTCAGGAACAAATTTTGGGTTAAATCGACCCTGGTTATCAAAAACGGACTCAACAGCGATTACTTCAATCCCAGAAACTTTGCCATCTTCTTCCAGGATTCGGTTGGGACCTGTGCGCGTGAACAATCGGATGCCTTCTTCTAAAGCTTCTTCAACTTCGATTTCCGAAGCCGGAAGTTCATCCATACTTTCCAGCGCGATCATCCGGACATCGGACACACCCAAACGCAATGCTGTCCTGGCGACATCAAATGCGGTTGTGACCGTTTCTGCGCTGATTTCGTCCCCTTCCACTGCTCCCTGCTGTGTACGGGTAGCCTGTCCCAGTCGTAGAGCTGTGCGGGCAGCGTCCATGGCGACGTCGCCTCCACCAATGACCAGCACTCTCTCGCCCAGGCTGACCTTGTACCCCAGGTTGTAGTTGAGCAGCAGGTCGACCGCTGAGATCACACCGTCAAGGTCAGCACCGGGGATGTTCAGCGTGCGCCCTTTCATCAGGCCGACGCCCAGGTAAACGGCATCATGCTGGTTACGCAGGTCGTCCAGGGTCAGATCTTCCCCGATCCGTGTGTTGAAGCGGATCTCCACACCAAGCTCGAGGATCGACTGGATTTCAGCATCCATATCATCCTGGTCGATGCGGTAAATGGGGACGCCATAGCGCATCATCCCACCGGTCTTCGGGCCGGCCTCGTAGATGGTGACTTTATGTCCCAGCAAGGCCAGATCGTGGGCTGCGGATAATCCAGAGGGTCCTGCACCAATGACGGCGATCGACCCGCTCTTGTGCCCCGGTGTGGTTGCCAATCGGGTCAACTCGACCTTCGACCATCGTACCCGGGAGAAAGGGTCTCTCGTCCCCGTGCCGGGCAGGCTGCGCTGAGGCGACCCCGCTATTTTCGGGTCTGGTGAGAACGCCTTCAACTCGTCCCCCGGTCCATCTGAGACATAGGTGATGCTCTCCTTCCGTCCGGGTGGACGGGTTTTGGCTTCCGGGCCGTACTGTTCGGTGAGCACGCGTTTGATCGGACGGATAGCGATCGGCTTTTGATCTGGGCCGATGTCTCCGCGCCGGCAGGCAGTTTCGCAAGGCGCCCCGCAGATGCGTCCGCAAATCGTAGAGAGTGGATTGGGGTCGTCAGCGATTTCATATCCGGTTTGCAGGTCCCCTCTCGCCATCGCTGTCACATAACCACGCGCATCTGTATATACCGGGCAGGCATCCTGGCACTTAATCATCGCCCGCCAGTCCTCGATTGCGGGTATAGTGATTTTGTATTTACCTGCTTTCATTAATCATCCCTGCCTCTCCATTTTGGATATCGATCACATCTCTTGCAACCACATTAGAGTTTGAAATAGTTCACTCCCCTGGGATCGAGCCTTAAATTTTCAAGCTAAATTCAACTCCTGCCAGCCGTAACAAGAGTTATCAGATCAAAATTTATTTAATATTAGCTGTGAAATTTAAGTTTGTCTTTGCGCCAGCGCAATCTTTTTTTGGTTCTATAGATGATTATTTTTTGAAATAATTTTCTTCAACCCCCAAAGCTTCTTCTCCTACTCCATTATCCCTTCCGCTTCCTCCATTGCCAGCAGAAGCAATTGAGGGTGCTCCTGCTGCAGGTTGTGACCGGCTTTGGCGAATTCTTTCACCTGGATGCCTGGTTCCAATTTGGAAAAACTACGCAGGTTTTCCGGGGAGACAAGTTCGTCTTTTTCCCCGTAGACCAGCAGGGTTGGAATACCGTTCCTGGTCAGCCTGCCCGGCAGTTTCTCCTGCATCGGATTAGCCAATTGGGGCAGGCTTCGGATCGAGCGCAGGTAGGCGTGGATGAATTCTTCGCTGTGCACCCGCCAGTTTACACGTTCCTGCATGAATGCCTGCTCTTCCTCAGGGAAGCTATCCAGGTTCGCATAATATGGGCGCAGGGATTCGAAAGCTTTCTTTTCGCTTCTCTGGTAACGGGTCAGCATCCAGCGGCCAATTCCAGGCAGGAAAAAAAGCAAAGTTTGCGGCTTGATTTTCAGGTCTTTCATATATAGAGAGCCACCAATCAATACAAGCGAGCGGATATTGTTGGGTTTATCTAAAGCCAGCCAGTGGCACAGCATTGCCCCCATGGAGTGACCGACCAGGCTGACCTGATGAATCCCCAGTTCATCCATCAAGGCTCGAAGTACATACAGGTGCATGCTGGCATCCGCGTTGGGTGCCATTGGTCCACTGCGTCCGAACCCGGGCAGGTCGACCGCGATCACCCGGGCATGTTTTGCCAGTTCCGGGATGATATGACGCCAGGTATCCGCATCATCACCCAGACCGTGAACCAGCAGTATGGCTGGAGCAGATGGGGAACCGGCATCATAAATATGTATTTTGAAATTTTTCAGCTTGGATAATTTGACCTGGCGAGCGTATGAGGCCAGATACACCCAGGGTTGAATGCTGCGCTCCATTCCTACACCTTCTAATTAATGGATAAATTCATATTCTAAGATATACCACAATCTACAAATTTTGGTTATCCGGCGTAAAGTCCCCACAACCCATTGCCGCGATTTTACACCGCAAGAAATGAGATTTGTAAAAAAAATACGATTGATTGAGTGAAATGTGGGATAATATGCCCAATTTACCGGAACTAGTATCAAGGAAAATTGGAAAATGCAAGCGCTGATGTATTCCCCTCACGCGGACGAGACCGCCTTCCTGACATTGATGCTCCAGCAGGCAGGATTGAACGTTCGTGCTGTGCGCAGCTTGCGCCAGCTGGTTGAAAACCTGCCGGAACGTCAGGTTGAGCTTGTCCTGCTGACCGAACCAGCGGAGTATGAATCGCTGGAACGATCCGTCAAACATGTTCGAGCGGTCAGCTCGGCAATGCTGATCCTGATCACCGAACCGCTGGCGGAAAGCGAGACGGTCCGGCTGCTCGAATCCGGTGCCGATTTGGTCATCTCCCGACCATACGGTGTTCGCCTGCTGCTGGCTCAGATCCGGGCGCTGATGCGCCGCGGTGCGGCGGTACCCTTCTACTCCCTGCCGACCCTGACCCACCGTGATATCGTACTCGATCCAACACCCCGCACCGTGCAGGTCAATGCCGGCGAACCTATCCGTCTGACCCAATTAGAATTCCGTCTTCTGTACATGCTGATGACCCATCCCGGCGAGGTGATCCCGACCACACAGATCGTGGAGAATGTTTGGGGCTATTCCGGTGAAGGAAACCGCGAGCTGGTGCGCGGCTTAGTGCAGCGTCTGCGCTCCAAGATCGAACCGGAACCAAAGAACCCCCGCTACATACTGACCCAGCCGGGGATTGGTTATTACTTCAACCTGGTAGAAGAATAGGGGAATGTGCGACGCACTTATAAAGTACGTTCGCACCTGGCTATATTTTCCTCACCATCACCGCGAATTCATCTTTGTCTTCATCATACGCTGATCCGGCAACATCCCCGAGCAGTTCCTCGATTTTAAAACCGTTGGCTTTCAAATCTTGACTTAATGTTTCCGGGCTGAAGCACTGCATCCAGTTGTAGACCTCCCAGGTGCGTCTGGGTTCGAAGATGGTGTACTTATCCAGCACAACCTTTTCTTCTGGATATTTGACGATGTTCATGAAGGCATAATAATCCTCATCCGACCAGAAGTGATCCCACTGGTTGTACTCATAGATGGCGATCTCCTCGATCTGTTCGAATGCCGTCAGGGAGTGCACATCGAACAAGATCGCACCGTTATCATTCAGCATTGTGTTCCATTTCTGCAGCAGCATCTCCCTTTTTTCAGGGCTGAGGGCGCTAAAATCGCAAAAGATCATGATAATCAGGTCAAATTTACGGTCCGTTTCAAACTTCAGATAATCGCCAAGAATATATTCGACCTCCACACCAGCCTCGCTGGCGGTCTGCCGTGCATATTCAATCGAGCGTTCAGAGAAATCCAGCCCGGTGACTGAGGCTCCAGTGTTTGCCAATCTCAGCGTGTACAGACCTGGTCCGCAGCCAAAATCGCAGATCTGGGTGTCATCATCCACTTTGAAACGGGAAATAATCCACTCCACGGAGCGCTCAATGAAAGACTTGCTGCGGGACGCCCGGTCGATAGTCTCGTTGAGGTGGAATGTCAGCATCCTTTCCGAGATATGCGGGTCAGTCCACAACACCTCAGTGGTGTAATATTCAAAAGGTTTGGGGCGCTTGTTGATGTCCTTCAGATTCTGATACATATTGATCATTTCGAGATCCCGAACTATTCTGTGTTTTTTCAAAATGAATTATACCCAATGCTTCACTTCACAAAACTAAGAATTTCAGAATCATAAAAGATGCAATCCACAATGGCGTTGGATTGCATCTTATTAGACCCTTCTCCCTAAATCCCTCAGGGTCTCCAATTTCAACTGATTTGACTTGCTACCCGACCCGTAATTCCACAACCCTTAACTTGCACACTGCTGAAGAAGTCTGGTCGTACCATGTGCAGTGTGACGTCATCATCGAGGGCAAACACCCAATTGGCGCATGCCTGTGTCAATGTGTAAATAAAAACAGGGACAGCAAGTCTGCTCTCCCTGCAATTATTGATGGATCTGTGCTTATACCGTTTCCACCACTTCGGTGTGAATATCGAAGGTGGGCGGGTTTTCAAAATGCTTCTTAACAGCACATTGTTCTGCCGAACGAATCAGAGATGCGTGGTATTTCTCCGGGAATTCCGGTGGTACCTGGATCTCCAGTTCGACTGTCCCAACCATCCCGTAGTTGACCGGGCTGTTATGCATCCGCTGGATGATGCGAATACCGTCGGTGGAGATGCCACGCTGGCGGCAAAATCCCAGAACGTAGATGCCTGCACAGGTTCCCATTGATGCCAAAAAGACAGCAAAAGGTGTTGGTGCAGAACCCTCGCCTCCACCCATTGGGGGTTGGTCAGTGTTTACCGTGTAAGGGCCAAAATGAGCGTCTACTTTTGCGCCGCCCGGGAAGTCAATGATCATTTCCATAAGAATAAAGCCTCCATAGCTATTCTGTGTTCATTCAATGTTTGGATGCATCCCTATAGAAAAGGTTACATCAATCTCCTGGAACGGGTACGGAGCTGACGCTTCGCCCCTGGCGGACAAAAAACAACCAGTACAGGAACACCGCCGTGGAATACAGACCAATGGCGATAGCGAATGGAGGACCAAATCCATATTCAACCTGCAGGTAACCGCTGATGGTCGGGCTGAATGCCCTGCCGAAACTGAATACCATGCTCACCAGGCTGGCGATCGTGGCCCGGGCTGAGGCATCAACCTGCTCCATCACGAAGGTCTGGTAAATCGGGTTGGCCATATTCATGAAGACGATGCGGAAATAATACGCGGTGACAGCAATCCCAAACACAGGTACAAATCCCAGCAGTGCCATAAATGGGATGGACAAACCCTGGGTCAGCGTGACCAATCGGATCTTGCCCAATCGGTCTGCCAGCGGAGGAGCGACCACCAATCCGATCGCCATCGCCAGCGCTCCCCATGCCAGGATGGTGCCGATGACCGGATCAGGCTGCAGGTGAACGACCCGGAAGAAAACGTTCATGAACGGCATGAACAGCCCGGCTCCGATCGAGATTAATAAAGAGGGGAACAGCAAACGGAAGAGCAAGCCGGGATTGTCTTTGGCAAAAGTAAACGGGGCGAAATCTTTTCGCCTGGTTTTGGCAGCATATACTGGTTTGATCCGTACCAGCGGGATGAACCCCGCCAGTCCAATCACCGCCATCACCAGCAAGGCACCTCCGTATGCTCGGCTGTCGGTTGCGGCGACAGACTGCAGGTCACCCATCCAGGTTGGGAGAAAGCCGCCCACCCAGTTGCCGATGAACACGGATCCCATCCGCAAGCCCGAACTCCAGCTGAACAGATATGTGCGTTCCTCTTCTCCGCTATTTTCCATCAAGAACGGCGCCATAGCTACCGTCGATAGTGCCATGCTGACTCCCAGGATGGCATTCATGATGTAGAAATTGAGAATTGTGGGAATCAGTGCCATCATCCCGATGGCAAATGACAGCAGGATGCTGCGAGCGACCAGGGCTTGTTTGCGACCAAAAATATCCACCAGGTAGCCCATGGGGAAAGCCAGCAGCAGGGCTGAAAACTGCATGGTAGAGATCAATCTGCCAAGGATGGCTTCATCATACCCCAGGCTGAGCACATAGAAGTTGAACAAAAGCCGAAATACCCCTGTAGCCGCACCAGTAAGAAGTACGGAAACCAAATACAAACGGGCATTCGGTCGGAAAGCCCGCAATCTTTTCAAATAAGTCTGGATCGTTTCTTGTAATCTCATAAAATACGGGTTTAATCTCCAATGGGGACGATAACCTCGTCCTCAGTTCTTTCTTCCACCTCTTGCGGGCGTTTTCGCAAGAAAAAATTCCACACCATTAAAACTGCGATGAAATACAGGGTCATAGTTCCAGCAAAAGCAGGTCCAAATCCGTATGCCACCTGAATATATCCGCTGATCATCGGGCTGATCGTCCAGCCGAAATTCCACGCCATGCTGTTCAGGCTGGCTACTGTGCCCCTTGCGGAGGCATCAACTTTTTCCATCACAAAAGTCTCATAGACGGGGGTGGACATATTCATCAATGCCATCCGGACATAGTAGGCAAACGCGCTGACCCCAAACCAGGGTGCAAATCCCAAGATTGCCAGAAATGGAATGGACAATCCCTGGGTAAGCACCACTGTCTGGACTTTTCCCAGTCGATCCGCGATCACCGGCGCTAGGAACATGCCAACGCCCATCGCCAGGGATGCCCAGGCGAACAAAGAACCGATGACCGGGTCGGGTTGGTTGTGGACCACTCGATAGAATACATTCATAAATGGCATCACCAGACCAGCCCCGATCGAGATCACCAGCATAGGTCCAATCAGTTTTCCGAGCAGTTTGGGATGCTCGATGGCATATCGAATGGGGGAATTACCCTGACGCTCCAATATTTGTTCGCGGGTTTCTTTCAAGAAGAACAATGGCATCGCGCTGGAGAGCATCAGGATGAAAACCACGACCAGGGACAGCCCATACGCCAGCGGCGCTGTTGGCTCAATTCCCTGCTGGGCTGCGAACCAGGTAGGCATGTATCCACCGACCCAGTTTCCGATAAACACAGCTAACATCTGCAACCCCTGTCCAAAACTGAACAGGTAGGTGCGTTCTTCATCTCCGCTGTTCTCCATCAGGAATGGACCCATGGTGACCATCCACAGGCTCATCGCCACCCCCATGATCACGTTCATCAGGTAAAAGACCCATTCATCATGCCACAAAAACATCCCCAATACCGGAAAACCGGATAGGATTCCACCAATCAGCAGGGCGCGTTTACGCCCGATCTTATCGGCAATTACACCCATCGGCAGGGCTGCCATCAGGGCTGTCAGGCTGCTTACGGTGATCAATCTGCCCAGTAAAGCTTCATCGAAACCCAGGCTGAGCACATAAAAGTTGAACAACAAACGGTAGATTCCCATCGCCAGGCCAAAAATGATCACATTGACCAGATAAAGGCGGGCATTGCGGCTGAATAATTTCACCCGATGTGCATATAGGCGGATTACATTTTGTGCTTTCGATAAATAATCGTTCATAACGACCTCGATTAACCGTTATGGTTGGTTTCTTTTTCTATGAAACCTCGTAAAGTGTCGAATGTCTTGTCAATCATTTCCAGACGGGCCTGATATTGTTTCTCCCCATCTTCTCCAATTGACAGATAGACCAAACCCGCCAGACGGAGGGCATTCAGGTGATGAGTAACTGTCGGTGCCCTCAAGCGCAATCTGCGCGCCAGGTCCGCCGGTGTGATCTGTTCATTGGCCAGGTAATGTAAGATTTTCAAACGAGTTGGATCAGCCAGGGTTTTTAATGCACGCAACATAGCATCTGGAACCTGTTCCCCGGGGACGAGAGATTCATCTTCTGGTCTGGCTCCAAATACAAACACCCCTGTCTTTGCATTGATATGATCGTAGATCACCAGAGGAGTGATCCAGAATGATGGCACCAGGATCAATTCGTCAATATCGAATTCCGCTTCAAAGCGTACACCCTGTGAAAGCGTAAGTACCAGTTCGTCGACAGTTGACTCCCGTGCCAGGTCTTTCGCCTGTTCAATGGCAGTCTTTAATTTTGGCTGGATACGCTGGGCATCTTCAGCAAAGAACGCCTGGTGATAGGCTTCAACAGCCTCAAGGTAGCGTTTACCGAATGCTTCTGCATCTACCCATGTATTCAGGATGAGCCGGGCTTGCTTGTCTTTAATTGAAATATTTTGTTTCCTGTATTCATCCTGAACAAGGATAACGTCTTCTTCCGTGTACTCCCTTCGGCGTTGAGCCTTCAATAGTACTTCTGCCAAAGCCTGGGGGGTATGCTCTTTGATCACCAGAGCTTTCAATCTTTCTTCTGCTGGAATCTGGCTGAGCTGCCAGATCACATTCCGGGGCTCTTTTTCTCCCGGGAGATCCAATATCCATTCCAGCGGGGTCTTGACTGCATAGTGAGCCTGCTCCAGGGTTTCTCTGTGACCGTTGGAAAGTCGCGATCGGACTCCCGCAGCCCAGGCCGGTCTTACGCCGTAATGAGCCGGATCGTGAAGGATCTGCAAGCTGATAAACAGATCAAAAGCAGTTCCCCATACGAAGGTAAGTTTTATATCGGACATCTTATTTTCTCACATCAAAACAAACATCTAAGTTAGACAATCATCTAACTTAGATTATAACTTATACTCCCCACGAGTCAAGATTTTCTTACCCTGTGAAGATGGATGGATTTATTAACCAATCAATTGCCTGGCAAGACCCTGTACTTTTCCTCCAAACAACATTAAATGCATCCCCCATATATTGGCAATCTATTTTTTGATTTGTCATCAATAAATGATGCTAACTGTGGATAACTCGTTAAAATCTGTGGAGAAAGAGGTTTTTATGGGGAAAAACCTCGGATTAACAGAAGACATCCAATTCCGTATACCCCCATATATGGGGGGTGTCATATTGCAATCTCCAAATACACTTTGTTCCTGTGGGTTAGGGTTTTTCTCTGGACTTATGCAGAATCTCTCCCCATTACCACTGGGGATAATTTTTTCCGGATTCCGGAAGAATCACCCCCCGAATGCTTCCTTCTTTCGCAATTCACCCCCATATATGGTTGGGAAATATCCCAACATGGTCTTTCTCCACATTTCCCCAGCCCCTACTATTACTACGAATTATATATTTAAATATATTTGTGATGAATAACTGTTAATAACTTTGCAAAAATTTCTCCCCTCGATACAAATAGACATTGGTATTTCTCCCAACACCGCTGTTTTACAAGAACAGCTAAAAAACTTGGATATTGCACTCTATAGGTATTAAGCCCATAAACTGGCAAATACCACAAATGAGTAAGTCATAAAAATGAAAGCTGGAGGTTTTGGTTTTTGGATTTGCCCATGTGATCATTGAATATTATGATCTGGCACAATCTTTTCACTGTTGATCCGAGCAAATTCGTTACGATAAATGGAGAAGCACGCCATGAAAACAAATTTTTTATTATTAAAATCAAATTAGAGGTTTTACTGTAATCGCACTAAACAGATCCAATTTAGGGTCTGTCAGCGTATCTATTAATGGGTAGATAGTAATATCTAATTCCAAAAATTCAAAAAAGTTAGGCTTTTGTCAAAGGAGAGAATAAATGAGAAATAAAATACTCGTTTTAGTAATCGTACTCGTCATTGCACTTGTTGCAGTCATTCCGGCAGCTGCCCATTCAGCTCCACCTTGTAGTGACAGCGGAGATCCTGGTAATTCAGATTACGCGCAGCACCACATCCGGTTCCTGGCAAATAACGGGGATCTCGGCAAAGTAGATCATGATGGTGATGGGATTATGCATACACCCGGTGTCCATCAAGGCTTTTCCTTCTGCAATCCCAGCGGGAATTAACGAATAACGTATTTACACAGCTATCATAATCTGTGTAAATTCATTACCAATAAGATCGATCCTCAGATCCAATGCGGCCGTTATCTACCCCGGTCGCATTTATTGTTCAAGAAAATCCAGCCCGTCTTTCAATATTGTCTTCCCTTGTTGAGTTGACAACTTTCTAGATTGAAAGATAAATAACAGAAAATTACCGAGATGAGATTATCAAATATCCTGAAGATGTCGAATTCTGCTTACCTGGTCTCCCAATCAAATTCCAAACTTTAAACAGCCTAAAAATAAAAAATTGATACCCTCTAACAACTAATTGGAATCATTTTCGAACAAGATTACTTCACCCGTCCCAACGGCTGTACCTACAATATCCAAATCTCCGTCTCGATCCAGATCGGCAACATCGATATTCTTTGCTCCTGGGAAGTTGTCATCGATCAACTGGCGGGTAAAGATTTGCTGGCCATCATTCTGCCACCAGACGACTTTATTTTCGTTGCCATCTGCACAGCTGATCAGGTCCAAATCTCCGTCCCGGTCCAGGTCAATCGCAACGACATCCCGGGAACCTGTGTAATTGCCATCGACGACATGCCGGATGTACGCCTGGGATTGGCCGGTATTCTCCCACCAGTACATCTCGCTGCCCCAACCAGCTCCACCAATGATATCCGGATCACCATCAGCATCCAGATCAGAAATTGTTACCTGGCGAGCACCATACACGTCTTCATCGATAGGAATAAAGGTGAAACTTTGTTCACCGTCGTTTTGCCACCAGCCGATCACGTTTGTCAGATCACCGGTTACAAGGATATCCCCATCTCCATCCTGATCCAGATCGTGGACGATGAGGTGCGAAGGCGTTTCAAAACTATCAATCAAGTTGGCTGTAAAACCCTGGCTGCCATCATTTTCATACCACCAGAGCCGGTTGTAATTTAATTCGGCGGCAAAGATATCGTAATCACCATCTTCGTCGATATCATAAACATCCACGCTGGACGGGAAATTGATGTAGTCGATGATCGTTTTGGAAAAATTTCCTGATCCATCGTTGCTGTACCAGGCAAGCGCATCCGCATAGGACCCGCAGCCCAGGATGTCCAGGTCGCCATCCTGATCCAGGTCAAATAGTTTTAACTTGGTCGCTCCAGCCAGGTCTGTATCGATCAGGGATTTTGTAAAATTGTTATTTCCGTCGTTGATATACTTTGCCAGGTGACCCGCCTTTCTGGCACTGGCTACCAGGTCGATATCTCCATCATTGTCCAGATCCGCAGCCTGAACATCCCAGGCTTCGCTGTAGAAGTGATCAATGCGAACCCGTTCCCAGGTGAAATCGGTCAGTACGGGCAAGTTTGACTGTCGCGCAACCGTCGCTGAGGGAGGCGGTGGCGTCTCAGTTGCGGTGATTTCACGTTCCGGTACATCCGTATTGGTTGGTTCCAGGGTTGAGGTTGAATCCAAGGTTGGTGCTTCTGTTTCCGCAGATACCTCCACGGGTGCAGTGGTATCCGTGAGTCCCGGGGTATCCGTTGGGGTTGAAGGTCCAGGAATTATAGAGTTTTCCGGTAAATAAGAGACCACCATCTCCCAGGTGTTGTTAAATCCTGCTGGATCAAGAGTTCTATATACAAATATTCCACCAATACCCAAAATTAAAAGCACTACAACGATGATGCCAAAGACACCGGCAGCGGAAATAGATCGGCTGGATTCCCTGGCAGGTTCTGGCTCAGAAACTTCATGAAGTAATTCTGGAGGCAGGGTATCTTCATCGTCCCGCTTCTTCCTGTCTTTTTTTAATTCTTCAAACTCGTCTTCGGAGATGACTTCCTCAAATAAAGCAGCCAGTGACGGGTCGATATCCTGTTCGTCTTCATCCATCCAGGATTCGCTGGATGGTATTTCGTTTATAACTTCAACAGGGGGTTCTTCGACCACAGGTTGGATATTTTGATCAGGCAATTCAGTCTCTTCTTCAACTTTTTCTTCCTCTTCCTCGTCTGAATCCTCAATATCCGTGACATCACCATCGGGTTCTGGTGAATCATCTCCCTTTGCAAGTAAGGCGATCAGGGCGGTCTGTAATTGGCTGCTGTCCGGATTGTTATTCAAACCCTGGCTAATTACCGAAATCCGCTCTTCCTTTGATGTGGCGGTTTCAGCCAGCCACATCCAGGCTTTTTCTGATTTCGGATTGTTTTTCAATAATTCGATTAAAAATTGACGACCTTCTTCAACGTAGCCAGCCTTGATGAGATGGATGGCCTCAGAAAGACCTGCTTCAGGAGTGTTATCAGACATAGTTATTCCCTATTTATCCATCCAGCCAGTTATTTTCCCGATTTTTGAGTATTCCATGGTAATGAAAGATTTTAACATAGTATGAATCAATATCAATTGTCAAGTTTGTTGGGAATCACTAGCCTAAAATTCTCATTTTTCATAATTTTTGATCCTTTTCAATGCAATCGAGCCAAATCCCGGTGATNNCAAAAGTCTCTAGAATTGTATCGACCTCATCCTGGTCAGTCTGGCTAATACCCACACCATTTGCGGAGAAACTGTCCAGTGAAATGGCAAAATCCAAAAATGGAGTCGTCACTTCTTCCTCCGCATTGTAAAAAACTGCTGACGTCTGGTCATCTATGATCAGCTCAATCCGGGAAACAGACTCGTCGAGAAATTGGATGCTCCCCTGGATTTTCTCCTCTCCTGCAGGAAGACTGTCCTCAGGCCAAATTCCAGGCCACAGGGAGATCGACTCTTCCTTTGAGCGGAAAGCAATTTTCAAGTGCAGCGAGTCTTTTGACAATTCCAGCATATGGCTTTCTTCTGTTACTTCCCAGTCTTCCGGGTGGTAGAAGAGGAAGTTATAGTCACCCTGGTGGTAGGATAACCACCCAGCCGGAACATCAGGTCCTGGAGTTGGGGAGATATCCGCATCCGTATCGATGTAACTTTGTACTATTTTTAATATGAAATCTTTCCAGTTAATAAGATAATCTTGGTAGTCGGAAACTGTACCGGGTGCCGATCCATAACTGATCACTGTTCCGTCCTCAAGTTCGAGGGAGTAAGTTTCGAAGTAGCCAGACGGGTTGCCTTCACCGGGAACGAGTTCAAAACCACTAGCCTGGTATTGTTGCTCATTGATGCTGATTGTTTCGGTTCTATTCACAATTTCTCCTGCTCCAGGTGCAGGGTTATTGCAGTTCGTGTAATGATAGAACTGGTTGGGTGGTGCAGAGATAGACACAACGCCGGAACCGTACTTGATAATCATACATAATTCTTTGCTGTACTTCTCCTCCAACTGCTGCATGTATTCTCCTGGATCCATCCCCTCTGGAATCTCATTTTGCGAGAAACCTTGAGGCCCGATGGAAGTAACAGCGGCATCTTGAGGGTAGCTAATCTTGTATCCGTAGAAACGGTTGTTATAAGTCGTCCAGTCATCCGGCTGGTCTGAATTATTCTCGGTGACTTCGATCTCGCTTGTCGGTTCTGCTGATTGCGAGGAGACTGTAACTCTGGTTGGATCACGGGTTGGCTCGAAGGCGACATTCTCATCCGATGATGCCACATCCGTCGCGATGGGCATCGGCAGATCATCATCAGATGAAACAATCCCGACCTGGAAGGTGCCGCAGGAGAGATTTACAAACAGGAGTAAAGTAAGAAGTACCAGTAAATAGATTTTTGGTTTTGAATTCGACATGGTAATTCTCCTTTCTGTCAATTCTTATCCTGATTGTATGCAGTGATCGTTTCAGCTGTATTTCCAGGATGTGATCCTCTCGCAACATATTGTTACAAGTTTGTAACCAGAATCATGCCAGGGCAGAGTATATAGAGGAATCTACACGGATTGGGATGTCGATTATGGGTATGGCGTTGGGGAGCGGACTTCTGTTGGTTCTGGGTAGGCGCCAGGAGTCGCTGTGGGGATTGGTGTCGTGGTGGCAGCCGGGGTTTCACCCGCAGGAGTAATTGAAGGTGTTAGTGTAGCAGGTCCAGCTGGTGTCACTGCAGGAGTTGCTGCCACAGGCGTGCTTGGTGGTATAACCTGACCGGCGCCCTCTATACTCCAAACGAAGATTTCTCCATCCGCGTTAACAGAGGCCAGGTGTCTGCCAGCATCGGTGAAAGCCAGATCGACAATGCGGTCCTGCCTGGTGATCAGGTTATAACCGAGGAAAGCCGTACTTTGATCAGTGAAGGGTTGACGGGGCAGCAGCCATAACTGGACAAAACCCCGGCTGTTCCCGATTGCCAGCAGAGAGCCTGCAGGATGAAAATCCAACGCGGTGATCTCACCGGGGAGTCCGCTGTCGATCACCAGGGTGCGGGTCCAGATCTGAGTATTCCACAACTGAACCGTGCCACTTCCATCTGCCACTGCTAATAGGCTGCCGTTCGTGGAGAAATCTACTGCATTGACCTGGTCTTTAAAATGGGTCAAGGTGGAGCGCTGTTCACCGGTGGGAATAAGCCAGATCACGATCTTTTCATCGCCACCTGCAGCCATCACCTGCCCATTTGGAGTAATTGCCATACTGGTGACCCTGCCAAGCTGAGGGTTAAGGTCAAGCACCTGGTGCAATCTATGCTGGTTGTCCCGATTGACGGAATTGACGTTCCATACACGCACCCGCCCGTCATCCCCACCACTGGCCAGCAAGCTACCGGGTGGGTTGAGCAGCAGGGAGACAACGCCCATACGATGACCGCTGGTCGCGCCAATCAAACGCTCGTTCCTCATGTCCCACCAGTAGATCCGTGAGTCCAGGCTGCCAGCCGCAATCACCTCCTGGGAGGAGAGGTAAGCCACACTGCGGAAAGGGATATCAGCCCAAATCGAGCGGGTTTTCGTCAGCGATTCCCCGCTGTAGATGACCACGCCTTCGGAGGATGCCGCCAAGAGACCACTGTAGGAATCGTACCAGCTGACTTCATAAACTTCTCCTCCAATGTTTTCGAGTTTCAGTGGCTCAGTAACCGATGTGACGAATGAAGGATCATACATCAGGGGAATTGTCATCTCAGAGACGGACAATAAACTGATCTGTGGAGATATTGCTGAAGTGGTTGTCAGCGGAAGGCTGGTCCGCCTGATAATTTCCTGGGTCGGTGTATAGGTGGATGTCGAAGTGGGAGATGGAGCTTCCGGTGTCGGAGGGATGACGGTTCTCTGATGATCGGCGGTTTGTGTGAATGCCTGGCAGCCAAAAAGTCCCAACCCAATACTGAGGATCAAGAGGAGAACACGCCAGCTGTGTTTTGTAATGTTTAGATTCACCATCAGAGATTGATTTTACAACAAATTTGTTATTCGTGATGGTGCAGGAGTTAGACCAGGATGGTCTGCGCCAGGGTTAATCCGTGGATTTTGCATGAATGATAAATTCTGCAAGGTCAGTCTTTAATTGCTGCAGGGAGTCCATTTGAATGTACATCATATGCCCGGCGGGATAATACGACATACTGAGATTGGCTTTTTGTTCTGGTTCCAGCTCCAGGTGGTCGAAGGTGTAGCGGGTTGCCAGGTAGGGTGTTGCCATGTCGAAGTACCCGTTGGCGACGTGTACTTTCAGGTATGGATTATAGGACATCGCTTTACGGAGTGTCTCACCGACATTGACATATTCGTTCTGGTGTTCCATATATTTCCAGGGATAGACACGGTAAGTGAGTATCTCGTAAGGCAGGTCGCTTTCAAAATTCAATTCAGAACGGACATAGTCGTTGAGGCAGGCGGTATACGGTCCGTGAATGGCCGCGTAGCTGGGATCAAATTCGTTCTGTTCGCCAGCGGCATCCCGGTCGATACCGGTGAAACGGCTGTCCAATCGGCCAATCGTGCGGCGTTCGCTTCGCAGCAGTTCTTTGACAAAACGGTGGATGTTGATCCGCAGGTTGGTGCTCTTAATATACTCTGTGCTGAGACCCGTATAGGCAGAAAGTTTCTGCACGATTTCTGAACGAAGGGCTTTGTTGAGTGCATCACCCAGCATCAAAGCCTGGTTGTAATCCCCAAGGGCAAAGGCCTCAACCTCCAGGAGAAGTTCATCCAGTGATTTTGATTGATGTTCCTGGGGCAGTTTCTGGTGGTACCAGGCGGTTGCAGCGTAAGTCGGCAAAAAGAGCACCGGTGGAAGATCATTCCCCGGGATAAATCGGGCAGTCTGAAAGTTGAGCACGGAAGAAACCAGCATGACACCATTCAGGAACATGCCGTGACGTTCCTGGAGATAGCCGGACAGACCTGCTGCCCGGGTGGTTCCATAACTCTCGCCAATCAGGTATTTTGGAGAACGCCAGCGCTTGTAGCGGGTAACATACAACCGGATGAAGTCACCTACGGACTCGATATCCTTTTTAAAACCGTGGAATTGTTTGGGATCCTCCCCAGCGACAGGTCGGCTGAACCCGGTGGTCACAGGGTCGATGAAAATCAGGTCGGTGGCATCCAGCAGTGAGTAGGCGTTGTCCACCAGTTCGTAAGGAGGCGCCGGCATCTTTCCATCCGGCTCCATCTGGACCCGGCGCGGACCCAAAAGCCCCATATGAAGCCAAACTGAGGAGGAGCCTGGCCCCCCGTTGAAGGCAAAGGTTACCGGTCGCTGCCTGCGGTATTCATCCTGGTGATCTTCTTGTTTGGGTTTTCGCGTGTAGGCAGTGAAGAAAATCGTTGCTTTCGCTGTTTTTATATCGTCCAATGCATCATTTTCTTTTGGATCTTCGACTTCCTCTTCGAAGACCATCGTGCCGGTAGTGGCGGTGTACTGGATGACTTCTCCGCCGATTTCCACACTGTGATCCGTGGTGGAGATCTGGTCTGTGAGCTTGGTTTTTGATTCGTCGTTGCTGGACTTTTCTTCTTCTACCATGCTGGTTTTCCTTTAAGTAATGATTCTATGCATCTGGAGAATTATATCCCAGGTTTCATCACCCCACGGTCGAACAAGTTGGGAAATCCGCCACCCTCAGTGATTGTATATTATTGAGTCCGAGGGGATGGCATCCAGGGGTGATGGATGACGCGAAATGCTAAAACATCTCGTTGCGTTTGGACTGTTAGGCATAGGTGTGCTGATTGGGAGGTGAAAAGTGTCTGCTTGACGAACGAATAGGTCTGGTGTATCATCATTGTAGATACATATGGAGATGATTGATATGAAAACGGTGCGAATCAAAAAATGGGGTAACAGTTTGGCATTGAGAATCCCAAAACACATGGCAGATGAAATGGAGTTGGGAGAAGACAGCCTGGTCGAAATCAAGCGTGAACGGGGCAATCTTGTTCTGGTTCCGTTGAGAAAGGAATATTCCCTCGATGATCTGATCGCGCAGATCACCCCAGACAACACGCACAGCGAGATCGGACCAGATAACCTTTTAGGCAATGAGGCCTGGTGATGGCGAAGTATGTGCCAAGCAGAGGTGACATCATCTGGATTACTTTCAATCCACAAACGGGGCATGAGCAGGCGGGACGCAGACCTGGGATTGTGCTTTCTCCAGAGAACTACAATGGCCGCGCCGGGCTTGCTCTGATTTGTCCAATTACCAGCCAGGCAAAAGGGTACCCTTTTGAAGTCCGTTTACCCGATAAATTACCGGTTCATGGCGTTGTGCTGACCGATCAAATCAGAAGCTTAGACTGGCGTGCCAGACAAGCAGAAAAAGCAGGCGTTCTCCCCTCCGAAGTAATCGATGACATTCTGGCAAAAGCCAAAACCTTGTTGTAATTTCTTAAAAGTATTTTCACCAATAATTTTAAACTGACAATATTCGTACACCGACTCACTTAGCTGTGTTTTTTTGGAGTGGCGAGTGTGATGCGGGGGAAACCCGTACACAGAATTTCGCAGAGAAAAGCTGAGATATTCAGATAGAACTATAGGACTTTGGGTTTCTCAGATCATCTCATCCCGTACAGCCTGGTAGAGAGTCTCGGCTTTCAATTCGCTGAGCGTATAGCACGGCGCTTCCAGGTGGTCTGCCAGCGACTGTGCCAGACCCTGGTCGAAAGCGGCGTGCTCCATATTGATCACAACGGAGCGGATCTCATCATCAGCTATGCGCTCTGCCAGCCGGTGAGCTTCGTCCTGGGCGGAGTACGGCCCCAGGGAAACGTTGCCGGCACCGTCTGTCAGCAGGATCATCAGCGGTTCGACATCAGGATAGACCATACTCTGCTGTTGGATGATCTGATGCGCCAGGTATAACCCTGCGGAAAGCGGAGTCTTCCCCCCAATGGGGATATCCGCAAGGGCTCGTTGGGCAAGCTGGATCGAATTGGTTGGCGGCAGCACCATGGTGGCACTGTTCTTTTGAAAGACGATCAGTCCGACCCGGTCGCGGCGCTGGTAGGCATCCGTCAGCAGCGAGAGGATAGCCCCCTTGGTAGCGGCCATGCGCTCGGCGACAGCCATAGACCAGGAGGCATCCACGACGAAAAGCACCAGGTTTGCGGACTTCTTGACCCGCACCTTTTCTTGCAGGTCGTCAGGTTGGATCGCAAAAGCGACCTCTTTACGCTGTTCTTCCCGGTGGATCTGGTAGGGCGCTGCAGCCCGCAGGGTGGCGTCAAAGGCGATATCGCTGGTCTTGCGCCGTGCCGGGCGCGCCTGGATATAGCGGCCGCGTTTGCGCTCGCTCTTGGTCTGTGAACGCCTACCAGCGTGTTTCCTGGATAGCTTGTCCAGCGGTGTATCTAATTTCCTGGGTTTGAAAGGTTCCCCGGTCTCGATCTGCTCTCCCCCCTCCCACCAGTTGGCTGAACCGGAATCAAAGACCTCTTGCCGACCCGGTTCTGTCGGGTGGTGTTCCGTCTCCGACTCCTCTACTGAATCGATGACGGCTTTTTTTTTTGGTCGACGGGTTCGCCTGCTTCTTCACTGGGCTGGGAGTCCGGTTCGCTCTCCCCACCGTGAAGCTGGTCGATGCGTTCTTGCAGTTCGCTGAAGCTCAGGCTGGTCTGATCGAAAGGGCCGCGCTTGATGCGGTGCGGATAGGCCAGCTCAGCAGCCAGGGCGATATCCCGCTCGCTGATCATGGTGTGATTCTCAAAAGCAGCATGCGCCTGCGCCGCCTTGAGTATCACCAGGTCTGCCCGGTGACCGTCAACGTTGAGGGAGGCACTTAAGGCGGCGATCGACAGCAAATCGCGGCGGCTGTATTTAACCTGATCCAACAGTTCGCGCGCCTTGCGGATCATATCGGAGAGTTCATCCTCTTTAGGCTGCCATTTTTCCCTGAATTCCTCCGGATTGCTTTCGAAAGCGATATGCCGTTCCATGATTTCGACGCGTTCGCGTGCTTCCCTGATGCCTTGAATATCCACAGAAAGGGCGAAACGATCCAGGAGCTGGGGGCGCAGGTCCCCTTCTTCCGGGTTCATCGTGCCGACCAGGATGAAATGCGCCGGATGACTGAAAGAGATCCCCTCACGCTCAACGATATTCATGCCCATGGCCGCGGAGTCCAGCAGCAGGTCGACGACATGATCATCCAGCAGGTTGACTTCATCGATGTACAATAGTCCGCGGTTGGCAGATGCCAACACACCGGCCTCAAAGTGACGTTCCCCTTTCTGAATGGCTTTTTCAATATCCAGGGTGCCGACAACCCGATCCTCAGTAGCGGAAACGGGTAAATTGACGAAAGGTGTGGGCTGCATCTCAACCGGCATTGGGTCGCCTGCTTCCGATCGCTCCCGGCACTCTGTACACCAGGTGGTGGGCTTCCCTGGAGCGCAGCCGAAGCGGCAGTTGGCAAAGGTAGGTACCTCTGGCAGCAGGGCTGCCAGTGCCCGGGCGGCGGTTGATTTAGCGGTTCCACGTTCTCCTCGGATCAGCACGCCCCCAATTCCAGGGTTAACAGCGTTGAGAATCAACGCCCGCTTCATGCGGTTTTGACCAACTATTGCAGTAAACGGATAAAGTATTTGTGGCATTTCAAGAGCTCAAATTTTCGATCAATTTGTGAACAGGATATACATCATATATATCCTCGAATTATATTACCATATTAACATGGTTGGGTTGCAAAGTTGAGTTTTCCCCTTTATAATGTATCGACTAACCTTATCAATTGGAGAACTAAAACTGTTATGGAAGACAAAGATGCCCTCGCCGGGCAAGTGGTCGATAACGATCACGAGAACAACAATGAGACCAACGAACTCCAGGGCACTATGCCCAGCATGGAGACCCTTTTAGAAGAAGAGGGATTGGGTTTGGATCTCCCGAGCGCAGGGGAAACCCGCACCGGTGTAATTGCTTCGATTAATGACAATGAAATCCTTGTCAGCGTTGGAGCGAAATCAGAAGGAGTTATTTCTGGTCGGGAATTAGATCAGCTCAGTGATGAAGAACGAGCCGAGCTGAAAGTTGGGACGGAAATCCCAGTATACGTCGTCACCCCGGAAGATAAAGGCGGGAACGTGCTGCTTTCCTACTCTCGTGCCCGTGAAGAAATGGACTGGGAGATGGTGGAAGGATTGAAAGCAGCCGACGAGACCTATGATGGTGAAATTGGTGGTTTCAATAAAGGCGGCTTGATCGTCCCCATCGGTCGACTGCGTGGCTTTGTCCCCGCATCCCAGGTCAGCATCAGGCGTCGAGCGATCGCTACCGGCGACACGCCGGACAAACGCTGGGGAGACATGGTCGGCGAAGAAATCCAGGTGCAGGTCATCGAGGTCGATAGAGAACGACGCCGTTTGATCTTATCCGAGCGCGCCGCTCTGAATGAAACCCGCGAATCTCTCAAAGAGCAGTTGCTGGAAGAACTGGACGTTGGCGATATCCGTGAAGGTCGCGTGACCAGCCTGGCTGATTTTGGCGCCTTTGTCAATATTGACGGTGCTGATGGACTGGTGCACCTGTCCGAGCTTTCCTGGGAACGGATCAATCACCCGAAAGAGGTGCTGAAGATCGGTCAGAACATCGATGTAAAAGTTATCAGCATCGACCAGGATAAGAAGCGGATTGGTCTTTCCGTTCGTCAATTACAGCGGGACCCGTGGATCGATAAAGTCGAAGACATGCGGGAAGGCATGCTGGTGGAAGGAACGGTCACTCACCTGACAAAATTCGGGGCATTTGCCCGAATTGGGGATACAGACCTGGAAGGTTTGATCCATATTTCTGAACTCAGCGAAAATCGGATTGCACATCCCAAAGAAGTCGTCAAAGAAGGTGATGTCTTGACTCTGCGGGTGATCAAGATCGAAGAAGATCGCCGCAGGATCGGGTTGAGCCTCCGCAAAGTTGACTCGGCAGCATATACAGATCTTGACTGGAAACTGATGAGCGACGAGTTCACCGCCGAAGAAGACGAGTTCGAGGCAGAAGAGTCCGTTGAGACGATGGAAACGCACCTCGATGAAGAAGAACAAGAAGCGGTGGAAGAACTGAAAGCGGAAGTTGAAGAAGCGGAAACTAAAGAAGCTGAAGTAGAAGAAGCAGATTCAGAAGAAGCGGAAGCCGAAGAAGCAGATTCAGAAGAAGCGGAAGCCGAAGAAGCAGGCTCAGAAGAGACGCCATCAGCGGAAATCGAAGAAGAAGCCGAGTCCGAAGTTGAAGATGAACCGGAAGCAGAGGATGAGGAATCGGCTGACGAAGATGATGATGACAACGAAGATGACGATGAGGAAGAAGACGACGACGAAGAAGACGAAGACGACGACGACGAAGATGAGGATGAAGAAGAGGACGACGAAAAATCTGATTAATCCTTATTTATAGAATGACGAACGCACCCAGCCGGGTGCGTTTTTGCATTAAGTAGCAGCCATGTTTGAAATCAAATGGACACATACACGCAGATTCAAGCTATGATCGCCAGAAAATTATTACGCTATAATTAATTTCATATCCCTGCTTTGGAGAACTACTTATGTCAAAAAAGATCGCCCTCATTACGGACAGCACCTGCGATATTCCCCAGAATCTGGTCCAGAAATATAAAATACATGTCATCCCACAGATCGTGATATGGGGTGATGAAGAATACCGGGACCGGGTTGACCTGACTCCGCAGATGTTTTATGAACGGCTAGAAACCGAGTCGAGCATCCCCTCGACGACGCAACCATCTCCAAATGACTTCAAAGAGTTGTATCAGAAAGTCATAGAGCAGGGAGCGGAAGATATTGTGGTTGTTACGGTCAGCGCGGCGATGAGCGGTACTTACCAGATCGCCAAGAAGACGGGGGAGACCGTCGGAGTGCCGGTCCATGTGATTGATTCCAAGGGTCCAACGATGAGCCTTGGGTGGCAGGTCCTGGCTGCTGCTCGGGCGAGAGAAAATGGAGGCGATGTTGTAGCAATGCTGGAAGCGATCGAACAGGCTCGCAGTAAGATGGTGCAGATCGTCTGCCTGGATTCCCTGGAATTCCTGCACCGCGGTGGGCGGATAGGACTGGCAACCCGGTATGTGGGGAGCATATTGCAGTTGAAACCGTTGGTCCGCATAAACCATGAAACTGGCCTGGTAGAAGAGGCTGGTCGGGCACGTACCCGGCAGAAATCGATCGATCTGCTTTGGGATCTGTTCTTTGACGAACTGGATAAAAACAAACCGATGCGGGTAGCCGTACTGCATGGAAATGCACTCCAGGAAGCCGAAGATCTTGCCCGCCGGATCAGGGCGGAATATGATCCGAAAGAACTGCTGGTCCATATGACCGGACCGGTCTTGGGTGTCAACACAGGTCCGCAGGCTTTGGCGTTGTGCGGGTATACAGAGTA